>JACCEC010313880.1_pt1 | contig 41667 bp, 27 predicted proteins | sample 7450121 | NCBI WGS metagenome assembly JACCEC01 (sample SAMN15323455, study PRJNA562643) | freshwater metagenome | isolation source: river surface water | place: USA:Blue River Watershed | collected 2017-08-18 | reverse complement strand
TTGGGTGTTGGATTTAAACAGCAGGTGGATGATTACTGGGCTTACGGCATTGAGTTTGGGATGCGCAAGACTTTCACGGATTATTTGGATGATGTGAGCATGGATTATGTGGATGATCAAATTGTTGGGGGTGCCAATGGTTATTTGGCTGCAGCCATGAAGGATCGCAGTGCTGAACAAATCAATCCCAACACGGGTTTGCCATATGAAAAATTTTACATGGGCAATCCCCGCGGATCGATGAAGGGCAGTGATTACTACATGTTTTTGAATTTTACAATCACCCGCAAAATCATGGGTGGTAAAAGTGTTTGTTTCCAGTTTTAATTTTGAATAAACTCGCTGGGGTTGTTTTGTCCATTGCGATGGTTATCATGCCGTCGACCGTTGTTGCGCAGAAGTATTTTTCTGGTCGCAATGAGTGGGGTTTTGGTTTGGGCATGAGCAATTATTACGGCGATTTCAGTAAGGGGTTAAACACCAAACATTTCAAGCCTTCGGGGTGTGTTTATCAGAAGTATAATTTTAGCAGTTATTTTGGATTGCGCAATCAGGTATCCTTTTTACAGATTCAGGGCACCTCGGATGATGTGGTGGGATTGCAGTTTCAGAATATCAATTTTCAAACGCAGGTGATTGAAGCGGCGAGTATGGTAGAATTCAATTTTCATCCATTTGGCACGAACATCAATGACGGGATTGCCACGCCATATTTTTTATTGGGTTTGGGCGGATTTTGGTTTGATCCACACCGGTTAGACAAGGAGGAGGTGAACTTGCGTGATTTGAAAACCGAGCAACAAGCATCGAGGTATAGCCAAATTCAACCATCTATTCCGATTGGTTTTGGTGTAAAGACGATGGCGAGCAACCGGCAGCATGCGGGGGGGTGGATTGTTGGTGCGGAGGTGATTTTTCGAAAGACTTTCACGGATTATTTGGACGATACGTACAAATCGTACGGGGATTATAAAACCATCAAGGAACAACAAGGGGTTGGTGCGGCAGATTGGGCACAGTCACAGGTTTTAACTGGGGGTGCGGTTGTAGACAAAGGAACCATGCGTGGCGACACGCATTTGAAGGATTGGTATTATTTTGCGGGATTGACCTTTTCATATAGGTTTACTCCGCAAGTTTGTAGGTAAATTTGCAGGGCTTTGACAGAGAGAATTTCACAATATCAGATTGATCCGGCGCGTGTTCCCAAGCACGTAGCCATCATCATGGATGGAAATGGTAGATGGGCGAAGCAAAAAGGTCATATGCGAATTTTTGGGCATCGACACGGTGTGAAAGCGGTTCGTGCTGCCATTGAGTCGGGTGCGGAGTTGGGTGTGAAATATTTGACGATGTATGCTTTCTCTACGGAGAATTGGACGCGACCCCAGCAGGAGGTGAATGCGCTGATGGAATTGTTGGTGAGTACGATAGAGGATGAGCTACCCACATTGATGAAGAATGGGATTCGTTTGGAGACCATAGGAAACATCGCCCAGTTGCCGGAAAAATGCCAGGCACAATTGCGAAAAACAAAGGAAAAGACGGCGGGCAACGACCAATTGACGTTGATTTTGGCCTTGAGTTATAGCGGCAGATGGGACATTGCGGAGGCGGTAAAATATTTGGCACAATCGGTTAAAGACGGTGTGATTGAGCCCAATGCGATCACGGAGGACATGATTTCGGACGCATTGAGTACAGCAGCGTATCCGCACCCAGATTTATTGATTAGGAGCAGCGGAGAACAGAGAATTAGTAATTTTTTGATGTGGGAAATTGCCTACAGCGAGTTATATTTCACCCCAGTATTGTGGCCTGATTTTTCCAAAGACGATTTTTATCGAGCAATCGTCGAATATCAGGGTCGCGAGCGCCGATTTGGCAAAACTAGTGAGCAAATTGCATAAGAATTGAAACGTTTTATCATCATAGCATTGGCCGGATGGCTTGTGAATGGCCTTTTTGCCCAAGGGACAGCCGCGGATAGTTTTTATCGTAAGGCGCCCATGGTGAATTACGATTTTGTGGAGCCTGCGGAGTATACCATCAAAAACATTTTGGTTACGGAGGTGAACGGCAAGCCCATTCTCAAATCTCAGGTGGTATTCTATTCGGGTTTATCGATTGGGCAGAAGGTTAAGGTGCCTGGCAGAGAAATTTCCAAGGCCATTGAAAACTTATGGAAGCAGGAGTATTTCAGCGACATCCAGGTGTATTTTCAACCCACGGATGAGGGCCAGGTGGTGGTGCAATTTCGTGTGCAGGAGCAACCGCGACTCAACGGGCATCGATTCAGAAATTTGACCAACGCGCAGCAGAAGACATTGAAAGAAGAAGTGGGTCTGCACAAGGGCATGTATATTACGCCCAATTTGATCAATATTAGCAAAGAGAAAGTTGTTAAGTATTATCAAGAAAAGGGGTATTACAATGTTGCTGTGGATGTGATTCGCAGTCAGGCCACCAAGAGAGATGCCAAAGACAGTGTGATTGTGCTTGCGGGATACGAGAACTTCGACTTCGACATTCAAAAAGGCGCGAAGGTGAAGGTTCAGGACATTGTTTTTGTGGGGAATTCAGAGTTTACGGATGAGTTGTTGCGAACAAAGATCAAGAAGCTAAAGAGAAAGGAAAAGAAGTGGCAAATTTGGCAGAGTTCGAAGTATATCGAATCAAAATTTGCTGAGGAGAGGGAGAATTTGATCAATCATTATTTGAGCAAGGGTTACAGGGATGCGCGGATTATTTCGGACAGTGTTCAATTGATTTCAGAGAATCGGATAGTGGTTCACATTCGTTTGTTTGAGGGTCAGCAATATCGATACAGAAACATCACATGGAAGGGGAATTTGAAGTTCCGGAATGGCACATTGGATACCATTTTGGGCTTGAAGCGGGGCGATATCTTTAATCAAAGTTTGTTGACGGAAAGACTTTTCAGCAATCCAGGTGGCTTTGATATTCAGGGTTTGTACATGGACGATGGATATTTGTTTTTCAACATGATGCCCGTTGAGGTGGGTGTTGTGAACGACAGCATTGATTTGGAGATCCGGATCAGCGAGGGCACGCGTGCTACGATTGGTCAAGTGCGTTGGAGTGGGAATACCAAAACGTCGGACCGAGTTATTCAACGTGAGATTCGCACCAAACCGGGCGATGTGTTTTCGCGCAGCGACATTCAGCGTACGATGCGTGATTTGGGTGCGTTGGGCTTGTTTGATCCCGAGCAATTGGGTGTGAATCCGAAACCCAATCCAGAGGATGGTTCGGTGGATATTGATTACACGTTGGTTGAAAAACCATCGGATCAGATTGAATTGAGTGGTGGTTGGGGCGGAAACGGATTCAGTACAACCCCTACGTTGATTGGGACTGCGGGTATTACTTTGAACAATTTCAGTAGAAAGAAGTTGTTTCATCCCGAAAAATGGAGTCCGGTACCCACTGGCGATGGTCAAAAATTGGGTTTGCGGGCACAGAGTAACGGAGCAAACTATCAGGGATATACATTTTCATTTACTGAACCTTGGTTTGGCGGGAAGAAGCCGAACACCTTTAGTATGAGTATTTTTCATACGGTGAATAGCTTTGATTTTAGGCAGAAAACGGATCCTTTGCGTCAGGTGTTTTACAATACTGGTATTTCTGTAAACTATGGTAATCGTTTGAAGTGGCCAGATGACTTCTTCAATTTGCAATATGGATTTAGTTTCAACCAGTATCGCATGCAGAACATGGACGGTGGATTTTATGGATTTCCCAAGGGTTTCAATGGGATCTCTTACAACCCCACTGCGCAGGTTGTGTTGACAAGAAATTCTATCAGCGACCCCACTTATCCAACATCGGGAAGCAACTTCACTTTCCAAGTTCAAGCCACACCGCCATTGTCGTTGTTATCCAACAAAAACTACAGCGAGATGAGTTTGAACGACAAGTACAAGTGGGCAGAATATCACAAGTGGAAATTGGATGCTGAGTGGTACACGCCGGTATACAAGAAGTTGGTTTTGATGGCCAAGGCACGTGTGGGATTCTTGGGTTATTACAATCCGGATTTGGGATTGACCTTTTTTGAGCGTTTCCAAGTGGGTGGTGCGGGTGTATTTGGGTTCAACATTGCTGCTACTGAGATCATTTCTCAACGTGGATACGACAACTACACGGTGAGTGCTACTGCGATGGGAGCTCAAGCTGGTGCTCCGATATTTAATAAGTTTACTGTGGAATTGCGTCAGGCGATTACGACTGGTCAGGCGGCCACTGTGTATGTTTTGGGATTTGCGGAGGCGGGTGATGCTTGGTCTTCAATGGACAAATACAATCCTTTTCAATTGAAGCGTGCGGCGGGTGTGGGCATTCGTTTGTTTATGCCGATGTTTGGTTTGATTGGTTTGGATTGGGCGTATGGATTTGATTACAAGCAGGTTCCTGCCAGCGGCAAGCCCACGCAGGTGCATTTCTTTATCGGACAGCAGTTTTAAGCATTGCGATATTTTTCACCCATTGTTTGGGTGCAATAAAAAAGCCCGCCCTATCTTTTACAGGGCGGGCTTTTTGTTTATGATCGTTTGTCCGTTGGTAGACAAAGGATGGCTAGGAATTCAAAGATTATAGATTACAAATCGAAGCGAATGCCTTGGGCTAGTGGCAATGATTTGCCGTAGTTGATGGTATTGGTTTGTCTGCGCATATAGGCTTTCCATGCGTCTGATCCACTTTCTCTGCCGCCGCCAGTTTCTTTTTCACCACCGAAAGCGCCCCCAATTTCTGCACCGGAAGTACCGATGTTTACGTTGGCGATACCACAATCGGATCCCCAAGCGCTGAGGAATTGTTCCGCTTCTTGAAGGTTGTTGGTGAATATGGCGCTAGAGAGACCTTGTTTTACCCCGTTTTGTAGTTCGATGGCTTCATCGAGGTCCTTGTATTTCATCAAATAGAGTATGGGTGCAAAGGTTTCGTGTTGAACGATTTCGAAATGATTTTGTGCCTCGCAAATTGTGGGTTTTACATAACAACCGCTGCTGTATTGATCGCCCGATAGGACTTCTGCACCGCAAAGAACTTGACCTCCTTCGGCTTCGAGTTTTTCGATGGCTTCAGAGTAGGCGTTCACTGCATCATGGTCGATCAATGGTCCCACATGGTTGTTTTCATCTAGGGGATTGCCGATGCGCAATTGGGCGTATACTGAAACCAATTTGGATTTTACGGTTTCATAGATGCTCTCGTGAATGATGAGTCTTCGGGTGGTGGTGCATCGCTGTCCTGCCGTACCCACAGCGCCAAATACGATGGCTACCATGGCCATTTCTAGGTTGGCTTCGGGTGTGAGGATGATGGCGTTGTTGCCACCCAGTTCGAGGATGGATTTGCCCAGTCTTTGTCCAACCACTTCCGCCACTCTTTTTCCCATTCTTGTGCTGCCTGTGGCGCTGATGAGGGGAACGCGCGGGTCGTGGCTCATGGCTTCACCGATTTCGCGATCGCCTTGTACCAAACAAAATATGCCTTCGGGAAGGTGGTTGTTTTTGAGAACAGATTGGATGATGTTTTGCACTGCTGCTGCGCTGGCTGGTGTTTTTTCTGACGGTTTCCAGATGCAAGTATTACCGCAGATGGCTGCGAGCATGGCATTCCATGACCAAACTGCCACGGGGAAATTGAATGCACTGATGATACCCACCACGCCCAGGGGGTGCCATTGCTCATACATTCTGTGGTTGGGGCGTTCTGAATGCATGGTTAGCCCGTGCAATTGACGACTCAATCCAACGGCAAAATCGCAGATATCGATCATTTCTTGTACTTCGCCGAGGCCTTCTTGGAGGCTTTTTCCCATTTCGTAGCTCACGAGGGCGCCGAGGTTGGCTTTGTGAACGCGCAGTGCATCGCCAATTTGCCTCACAATTTCTCCGCGTTTTGGAGCGGGAATATGTCGCCAAGTTTTGAACGCCTCAGCGGCAATGTCAACCACTTGGTTGTATGTTTGGCTATCTGCCAATTGAACTTCGGTGATTGTTTTACCGTCAACGGGGGAGGAGATGCTCCGTGTTGTTGCTGTTTGCAAATGGATCCACTGAGTACCTGTGCTGGCTGCTGCGAGTGTATTGCCAATGCCTAAATCGGCCAAAATGGTTTGGATGTTCATGGTTTTGATTGATACAAATATAGAATAAGGGAAGGAGATTGATTATGGGGATGGCCTTTATAGAAAGCCGTTTGTGGGGTTATTCTTTTTTCATCACCAGGTATACGCCAACCAGCGATAGCATCAGTCCAACGATCATGTTCCAACGAATGGGTTCTTGATCGAAAAGTCCCCACGCCACTGCTACGATTGGGATCACGAAGGTGTTTGTGGATGCAACCAGGGCGGTGGTGTGTTCGATGAGGTAGTTGAACAACATCATAGAGATGGCAGACCCCACGATGCCGAGGATGAGTAGGCAAATGAGTGCGAATTGATTGTCGGGCAGGAAGCTGCCTATGCTGGTGATGTTGTGGCTGTTATAATTGTCGATGGCATGGGTTTTCCATAGTACGATGGCGTAGAGCATACCCATAAAAACGAAAGGGTAGGCGGTTTTGGCCATGGGAGGGATGTGCGCCAACTTGGTTTTGATGAGGTTGATGTTGTACCCATAAAGCAATGACGCGGTGAGTGCCATGAGTGCGCCGTTGAGGTGGATTTCCATGCCTGCTTGTCCAAGCATCGAAGGTCCGAGGAGGAAAACTGCGCCAACGATACCGGCACCTACGCCGAGAAAACCATTTTTTGTGAGTTTGCTTTTGAAAAGGAGGGCGCCCACGACTAGGGTAAACATGGGCGTAAAGGCGTTTAGGATGCCCGACAAGCCACTAGGGATGAGGGTTCCAGCGGTGGAGAAGAGGTATGCGGGGATGGCATTTCCCACAAAACCTGTCATAAACAGGTAGAAATAATCGATGGGTTGTAGGAGTTTTTTGGGTTGGTGGGATGAGGATTCTTGGGTCCATGATTTGGAGCCAATGGAGTATCTATATACCCAAGGGGTGAGGAAAATGCCGGCAAATACCAGCCTCATTCCGGCCACTTGAATGGGCGTAAACACGGTTAGTCCGCGTTTCATGAGGATGAAGGAGCTACCCCAAATACATCCCAAAATTATGATTAAAAACAGGGGCAACCACTTGAATTTCACATCAACAAAGGTAAGAGAGTTGGGCATAGGGATTTTGCCATGTGTAAGAGTTGTGTATTTTCCTTGTTGATTTGTTGTTTGCTCAGTGTGGATGTTGGAACTTTGTGAAATGCGATTTCTTATCGGATTGATGGTGTTGGGATTATGGGTTCTGCCTGGAAGTGCTCAGGAGTTGCCTGATGAGTTTATCTGCAAGGAGGGTGCGCATGCAGAAAGGCAATTATCGCGGCGAAACAATTCAGGTGTAAAACATGGGTATTTGATCAATTACAATCGTTGTAAATGGTGGGTAAATCCGATCAAAGGTCCTTATTTCCAAGGCGATGTTTTGGCGGCGTTTACGGTTATCGAGAATACGGATTCTGTGGGTTTTGACCTATCATCGAATCTCAAAGTAGATCGTGTATATGGCAAAAATGGGGATTTGTTGACGTATCGACGTAGCGGAAACCAGATGTATGTATTCAAACCGTTGGGTTGGAAGGCTGGGGAGCAAGATTCGGTTGGCATCGTTTATCAAGGAAATCCAACCAATGGTGGCGGTTTTGGGTATTTCGTTCACGACAATCATATGAAAGGCCCGATCGTGCATACGTTGAGCGAACCGTATGGTGCTCAGTATTGGTGGCCATGTAAGCAAAGTTTGCACGACAAAATTGATAGTTTGGACATTTGGGTATACACGGATACATCGTTGAAGGCGGCGAGTAATGGCTTGTTGGTGAGGAATGAAGTTTTGAATGATTCACAGCGGTTGATGGTATGGAAGCATCGCTATCCGATTGTTACTTATTTGGTGGCCATTGCGGTAACCAATTACAGTGAATACACGCAGTATGCCAATTTGTTGGGTAGGGCGAAGCCTTTGCCAGTGCAGAATTTTGTGTTTCCTCAGTTCAGAACGGATGCGGAGAGAGAAACCAAGGATGTGTTGCCGATGTTGAGGTTGTTTGATAGTTTGTTTGTCCCATATCCCTTTGTGGAGGAGAAATACGGACATGCGCAATTCACTTGGGGCGGCGGCATGGAGCATCAGACGATGAGTTTTATGGTGAATTTCTCGTACGATTTGATGGCGCATGAATTGGCGCATCAGTGGTTTGGGAATATGGTTACCTGTGGTACATGGCAAGATTTATGGTTGAATGAGGGTTTTGCCACGTATTTAACGGAGTTGGTTTACGAATATTTACGTCCAAAACAAGAGGGGCTTATCCGTTTGCGCGGGATGAGGAGCAATGTTACGGGGAATGATGGCGGTTCAGTTTTCCCGAAAGACACATTGAATGTGGGGGGATTGTTTAACGGGCGATTGACATATACCAAGGGGGCGTGGGTGTTACATATGTTGAGAGACAAGGTGGGGGATAGTGCATTTTTTGAAGGTTGTAGGATGTATTTGCGGGGCAAGAACACCACGTATGGTTTTGCGAAGACAGCAGATTTGCAATGGTATATGGAGAAATCAAGTGGGAGAAATTTGGATACCTTTTTCAAGCAATGGTATTATGGCGAAGGGTTTCCATACGTGAAAATCAATTGGAAGCAAAAGGGCGATGAGCTCACAATCCAATACAATCAAATGCCATCGCACAACAGCGTGCCATTGTGGTACATAAAGGTGCCTATGTTGGTAAAAGGGAATGGAAAAGAGCGTTTTATTTTGTGGGAGCCAAACGCTTTGGATGCGAGTATGAAGCTGAAGATGGATTTTCAGGTGGATACCATGATTTTTGATCCATATGTGAAAGTTTTGGCCAAGGCGAGTGTGGGAGGTATCAATTTGAATCGCGTGCAGCAGATGCCATTTGAATTATTCCCAAATCCAACGGGTGGTAATGTGTTCATGATTTATGCGAGAAATGCATCTGTAATTTCTATGGAAATTTACAATGGAATAGGGAAAAAAGTAAGGGAAACGAATACTGGCGGCCGTTCAACAAACCAAGTGACGGTGAGTTTGGAGGGTTTGAGTGCGGGGCCTTATTTCATTCGGTTAAACGACGGAAATTTTGTATATTCGTATAAAGTGATAAAAAATTAAACATGAAGCATATGAAAAATTGGGTTTTAGGTTGTGCATTGGGCTTGTTATCGTTGGGTTTCCAGTCTTGTGAAGATCCGATTGAACCACCGGTTGTTGTAGTACAGGATAAACCCACGGTTGAGTTGAACTTCAGTGCTTTATGGGATAGTAAGCCTTTGACATTTTTGTCGGGCTGGTTCGAGCAACCATCGACCCAAAAGGAGTACATACAATTTTTCAATTTTGGGATGATTGTGAGCAAACTGTCATTGGTGAAGGAAGATGGAACCGAGGTTTTGTTGGGTGATGGATATCAGTGGATTGACTTTAAAAAGGGAAGAACCCAATTCAAATATGAAGTACCTGTTGGGAAATATAAGTCGGTAAAGTTCATGCTCGGCATGGACTATGATGTAAACCACGGGGATCCCAACCAATGGGGTGCCGAACATCCTTTGAATGGTAATCTGACGGGTATGCATTGGGGCTGGGCTGGCGGATACATCTTTCAAGCGATTGATGGAAATTACAAGGACAGTTTAACTGATAAATATAGTAAGGGCATGAGTTTCCATACGGCTACAGATGCAATGACGCGTAAATTTGAGGTGCCGGTAGGTGGCACATTGGGTGCTGCTACTTTTGAGGTGAAGGACAAGGCAAATACATCTGTGGGTTTCAATTATCATATCAATCGGTTGTTTCAAGGGGTGGAGTTGAAAAAGGGTTCTGTATCTCATTCAGAGGGGGTGAAGGAAACGGCTTTAATGCAAAAGTTGTTAGACAATTTGCAGCAATATTCTGCATTTGAGATTGCGTTACCATAAACTGTGATCATGAACCGTATTGTATTGCTTGGATTGTGTCTCACGTTGGGATTGTGGTCGTGTAAAAAAGACCCCAAAGACCCTTTGGTGGGCGGAGAACCCACGGTATACAAGCCTACGGTGATTGATCCTACGAGCATTTTTCCAGTAGGTAAGTTTGGGATGCCGACTTTGCCTTCAGACAATCCGTTTACGGTTGAGGGTGTGTATTTGGGTAGGATGTTGTTCTACGATCCGATGTTGTCTTTCGATAGTTCTATTTCTTGTGGTAGTTGCCACAGGCAGGAAAATGCGTTTACTGAGACCAAGCGATTGAGTACAGGGATTTATGGTCTACAGGCAAATAGAAACAGCAGCAGTTTGTACAATTTGGCTTACAGCAAGAAATTCTTTTGGGATGCTCGTCAGAGTACACTCAGGGAGTTGGTTTTTGAGCCCATTCAGGCGCACAACGAGATGGCCATGACATTGCCTTTGTTGGCCAAGAAATTGGGTAGGACACAGCGTTATATTGAGTATTTTGATAAGGCTTTTGGTTCTAAGCCCAATGTGTTTGATATGTCGAAGGCGTTGGAGCAATTCCTTTTGACCTTGGTGAGCAACGGGAGTCGGTTCAATGCATTTTTTCCTGGAAAGTTTAGTTTGTTGAATGACAGTGAGAAGCGTGGTGCGTTGTTGTTCAATGGCTTGGTTGATTTTGATGCAGTTACTGGATTAACGACGGGTGCTGATTGCTTCCATTGTCATGGCGGAGGACTTGCCCAACAAAACAATCCAGATATGGGTGGCATTGCGAACAATGGTTTGGATGGCAATTTTCCTGATAAGGGATACGGTGCGATTACGGGAAATCCTGCTGATCGCGGGTTGTTTAAAACTCCGAGTTTATTGAATATTTCAGTGACGGCGCCATATATGCACGACGGTCGTTTTGCGACTTTGGATGAGGTGATCGATCACTACAGCGACAATGTAAATTATTTGTCGCCCACGATCAGTCCGATGATGGCAGCACATGGCAATCGTCAATTGAAGTTAACGGTTCAGCAGAAGGCCGATTTGAAGGCATTTTTAATGACGATGACGGATACGGCGTTTTTGGCCAATCCGGCATATGCCAATCCTTTCAAGAAATAGGTTCCCTTTTTTGAGGGTTTTAGGGGTGTAATTTAGGATTAGTATGCCAGTACGGGGCTAAGCCAGCGTTCCGCGGTTTCTAGGTCCATGCCTTTTCTTTCTGCGTATTGTACCACTTGGTCTTTGTTGATTTTGCCCAAACCAAAGTATTTACTTTGGGGGTGGGCAAAATACCAGCCGCTGACGGAGGCAGCGGGTAGCATGGCCATGGATTCTGTTAAGATGATATTGGCAGATTCAGGGGCTTGAAGTAAATCGAACAACGCGGATTTTTCTGTGTGGTCTGGGCATGCTGGGTAGCCGGGCGCAGGCCGGATGCCCTGGTATTTCTCCCGAATGAGGTCTTCGTTGCTCAATTGTGATTCATTGGCATATCCCCAGAATTCGGTTCTTACCTTTTGGTGTAACACTTCCGCAAAGCTCTCGGCCAATCGATCGGCAAGGGCTTTGGCCATGATGGATTGATAATCGTCGTGCTGGGCTTCAAATGCCGCTACAATGGGTTCTAAACCTATACCTGTTGTTACTGCGAATCCGCCGAAGTAGTCGATTTGGTCATCGGCAATAAAATCCACGAGAGAATAATTGGGCAATCCACCTGCCATTTTGCGTTGTTGGCGTAAAAAGTGGAACGTTTTGAGGGCCGTTGAACCATTGAAATCTGATTGGGCATCCTCAACAGACTGATAAACGGCTAGGTCTTCACCCATTTTTTTGGCGGGAAGGATATACCAAACGCCTTTGGCGGTTAATTTTTTGTTTTCAACCAAATCGTTCAGCATCGTTTTGGCATCGTGAAGCAACTTTTTCGCTTCAGATCCTACGATTTCGTCTTCCAGGATTGCGGGGTACTGACCGGCCAACTCCCATGTTTGGAAGAAGGGCGTCCAATCAATGGTATCAACCAAATCAGACAAAGGCATTTCGATGGCATGGATGCCAATTTGCTTGGGTTCAATCACTGCGCCATCGTGTTTCCAACGATTGGCAATGGCCTCTTCAACGGTAATTAAATCTTTGGTAGACTGTCGTTTGGCGTGATTTTCCGCCAACGTTACGTATTCGTCTTTGATTTTTTGGGCGAAATCTGCTTTGGTTTCATCGCCCAGAAGGCTACCGGCCACTGGCACTGAGCGGGAGGCATCCAATACGTGAACGATGGGGTGGGCATAAACAGGCGCAATTTTCACTGCGGTGTGAATTCTAGAGGTTGTTGCACCACCGATGAGCAAAGGGGTAGACATTCCGCGGCGGGTCATTTCCTTGGCCACGTGCACCATTTCATCCAAACTGGGGGTAATCAAACCGGATAATCCGATGATGTCGGCACCCCAAGATTGGGCTTCATCCAATATTTTATCGGCGGGAACCATCACACCGATGTCTTTGATTTCGTAATTGTTACAAGCCAACACTACACCTACGATGTTTTTCCCGATATCGTGTACATCGCCTTTTACGGTAGCCATCAATATTTTACCTTGGGGTTTGGCGTTGGGGTTAAGGGCTTTTTGGGCTTCGAGGTAGGGTTGCAGGTAGGCCACGGATTTTTTCATCACGCGGGCACTTTTTACCACCTGGGGAAGGAACATTTTTCCAGCGCCGAACAGGTCGCCCACATGGTTCATGCCATCCATCAAAGGACCTTCAATCACGTGTAGGGCTTCTTTGTATTTCTGGTATGCTTCTTCAGTGTCCTCGTCGATGAATTCGGTAATTCCTTTTATTAAACTGTGACTCAAGCGCTCTTCCACACTGGTCAAACGCCAAGCTTGGGTTTCTTCGATTTTCTCTTCTTTTTTGCCTTTGAATTGATCAGCGAGGGTGACCAATCGTTCGGTGGCGTCGGTTCTACGATTCAGTAAAACATCCTCTACGTGTTCGAGGAGGTCTTTTGGAATTTCATCGTAAACTTCAACCATTCCGGCATTCACGATACCCATATCGAGGCCCGCTTTGATGGCGTGATATAAGAACGCAGAGTGCATGGCCTCTCTCACGCGGTCGTTGCCACGAAAAGAGAAACTGATATTGGAAACACCGCCAGAGACTTTGGCTCCTGGTAAGTTTTGTTTGATCCAACGGGTGGCTTCGATGAAGTCTACGGCGTAGTTGTTGTGCTCATCGATGCCCGTTGCAACGGTGAGGATGTTGGGATCAAAAATGATGTCGTTTACAGGGAATCCGATGCTTTTTAAGACATCGTAACTGCGTTTACAAACATCAATTTTGCGCTGAAAGCTATCGGCTTGGCCGGTTTCATCGAACGCCATAACCACCACAGCGGCACCATAGCGATGCACCAATTTCGCTTTTTGGATGAAGGCGGCTTCACCATCTTTCAGTGAAATTGAATTCACGATGCCTTTGCCTTGGAGACATTTCAAACCGGCTTCAATCACTTCCCATTTGCTGGAATCGATCATGATGGGCACGCGAGAAATATCTGGTTCAGCGGCGATCAGATTCAGGAAAGTTACCATGGCTTCTTTACCATCGAGCATGCCTTCGTCCATGTTCACGTCGATGACTTGTGCTCCGTTTTCTACCTGTTGTCTTGCAACATCTAATCCGCGATTGAAATCACCGGCCAAGATCATTTTGGCAAACTGTCGGCTACCAGTTACGTTGGTACGTTCACCGATGTTCACGAAGTTGGTTTCGCGGGTAAGTGTAAATGGCTCGAGGCCCGATAGGCGGAATAAAGAAGGAAAGGTGGTATTCACTGTACAGCAAATTTCGTTAAAAACAGTTGAACTGCTTCATCGAAAGGGACTTTGCATCAACTTTACACCAAGAAAAAAGTGGTTTTTACAACAAACTGGGCCATTTGGCGGGGTTGCTTTCATGCATCATCTGGTAAATGCTGCTGAAAACGGTGTCTACCGAAGGCTTGCTGAAGTAATCGCCATCAGAACCATATGCGGGTCTGTGCTCTTTTGCTGTGATGGTAATGGGGGTGCTATCGAGGTGTTTGTAACCACCTTGAATTTCAAGCACTTGCTGCATCATAAACGAGGTTGCACCACCTGGAACGTCTTCATCGAGGAATACAATTCTGTTGGTGGATTTCAAACTCTGCACGATGCTGTGGTTGATGTCAAACGGCAACAAAGTTTGTACGTCTATGAGTTCTACACGGATGCCATGATTTGCGAGCAGGTCACAGGCTTCTTGAGCGATGCGGCAGCATGAACCATAGGTTACCAAGGTAACATCTTCGCCATATCGAAGCACATCGGGGCGACCCAAAGGAACGGTGAATTCACCGATGTTGCTCGGCAATTTTTCTTTGATGCGATATCCGTTGAGGCATTCTACCACAAGTGCGGGTTCGTCGGCACGCAACAAAGTGTTGTACATACCGGCGGCTTGGGTCATATTTCTTGGAACACACACATGCATACCACGAACGGCATGGATGATCATGCCCATTGGACTGCCGGAGTGCCAAATGCCTTCTAAACGATGTCCGCGGGTACGGATGATAATCGGCGTTTTTTGTCCACCCTTGGTGCGATATTGCATGGTAGCGATATCATCGCTCATCGGCTCAAGGGCATAGAGCAGGTAATCGAGGTATTGTATTTCAGCGATTGGACGGAGGCCTCTCATGGCGGCACCGATGCCTTCACCGATGATACTCCATTCGCGGATGCCTTTATCGGTCACTCTCAACTCACCATATTTCTCTTGCATGCCAGAGAAACCTTGGTTTACGTCGCCAATTTTACCTACGTCTTCACCGAAGGCAAATACGCGGGGGTCGCGGTCGAGGTTGGCATCGAAGCAGGCTCTCACCACTTGGTAACCGTCTACGATTTCATCGGTGAATTGGGCGGGTATTTCAGGTACATTGAAAACGCTGTGTTCGCTTTGGCTGTAGGTATGACTGCTATAGCGTTCGCCGTTGAGGTTTTCGAAGGCTTTTAGGTAGTCGAGCAAGGGTTTTCTTGCACTGGCATCGGCATGGACGGTAAGTCTGAGTGCTTTGTGCAGTGCTACGCCCATATCTCTGCGGATGGGGTCTTTGGCTTGTTCCAATTCATTGGCGATGGCGGATAGTTCGTTTGAAAGACCGCTGTTTGCCAACTGATTGAGGAGATTGATGAGGCCAGAAACTTCCGTTTTGATGGGTTGTAGGTAGTCTGTCCAGGCTTGTTTTTGGGCATCTTTTACCGATTGAAGGGCCTCATTTTCTAGGGTAGTGAGGGATTCTTCGGTGGCGATATTTTGGCCGATGATCCAATTGCGCATTTGGGCGATACAGTCGTATTCTATTTCCCAATCGAGGCGTTCTTTGCTTTTGTATCGTTCATGGCTTCCAGAAGTAGAGTGGCCTTGGGGCTGTGTTACTTCGGTTACGTGAACCAATACGGGGGTATGTTTTTCGCGGCAGATGTCTGCGGCTTGTTTGTATACTTGACAAAGTTCTGGATAATTCCAACCGCGGGCGGTGAGGAGTTCTAGTCCTTGGCCTTCTTCATTGCTTTGGAAACCGCGCATGAGTGCGGCGATATTTTCTTTGGCAGTTTGAAATTTTGCGGGCACTGAGATGCCGTAACCATCATCCCAAAGGCTCATCAATAGGGGCACTTGCATTACACAAGCGGCGTTCATGACTTCCCAAAAAATGCCTTCAGAGGAGGAGGCGTTACCGATGGTACCGAAGGCGATTTCATTGCCTTTGTTTGAAAACTGATCAAATGCGTGTAGATCGGGGTTTTCGCGGTACAATTTTGAAGCCACTGCCAAACCCAGCAATCTGGGCATCTGTCCGGCTGTGGGGGAAATATCGGCGCTGCTGTTGTATCGATCGGTTTGTGGCAGCCAATTGCCTTGATCATCGAGAAGTCGAGTGGCAAAGTGTCCATTCATAGAACGTCCACCGCTCGCGGGTTCTTTTTCGGTATCGGGGATGGCGTATAGTTGGGCGAAGAAGGCGTGCACGTTGCTGATGCCTTTTGCGAACATGAAAGTTTGGTCGCGGTAGTAACCGCTTCTCCAATCGCCATGTTGGAAAACTTTGGCCATGGCCATTTGGGCCACTTCTTTACCGTCTCCAAAAATGCCAAATTTGGCTTTACCAGTGAGCACCTCTTTTCTACCGATCAAGCTGGCTTGACGGCTTTCAAAGGCGATGCGATAATCGTTCAATACTTCTTGCACAAAGGCTTCTTTACTGATTTCTGCGGGTTTTTGGGCTACCTCTTGCATGCAACTGCAAAGATAGGGAAATTTGAATTGGCACTATTCATTTCCCATTGGGTGATTGATGCTTTGTCTGTGCTAACTTTGTCTGTTCATGCCTGCCTTTGAATTGATATCGCCATTTGAACCTACGGGTGACCAGCCCAATGCCATCAAACAGTTGGTAGAGGGCGTAAATTCTGGGGTTAAGGCGCAAACATTGTTGGGCGTTACGGGATCTGGAAAGACCTTTACGATGGCGAATGTGATCGCCCAAACTCAGCGGCCCACGTTGGTATTGAGTCACAATAAAACGTTGGTTTCGCAGCTTTACGGGGAATTCAAACAGTTTTTCCCGAACAATGCGGTGGAATATTTTGTGAGTTATTACGATTATTATCAGCCCGAGGCCTACATCCCCACTACGGGAACCTACATCGAAAAGGATTTGAACATCAACGATGAAATTGAAAAGTTGCGTTTGAAAACGGTTTCGAGTTTGTTGAGTGGAAGGCGGGATATCATTGTGGTGGCGAGTGTGAGTTGTATCTATGGCGCGGGAAATCCATCCGATTTTGAAAGCACCATCATCCGAATCAGTAAGGGAGAGGTGATATCGAGGAATACGTTGTTGTTCCGTTTGGTGGAGTGCTTGTATAGCAGAACCACAGCGGATTTCAATAGGGGTACTTTTCGGGTGAAGGGCGATACGGTGGACGTGCATTTGGCGTACAACGATTTTGCCTATCGGGTATCATTTTTTGGCGATGAAATTGAGGAAATTATCAGTTTCGACCCTATCAGCGGTCGGAAAATAGAGGGACATGATGACGTGGCGATCTACCCTGCGAATTTGTACGTGAGTCCACGAGATCGACTGAAAGACATCATTTATCAAATTCAAGATGATTTGGTTTTGCAGTTGGAGTACTTCAGGGAGCAAGGGCGTTTTTTGGAAGCCAAGCGTTTGGAGGAACGGGTGAATTTTGACTTGGAAATGATTCGTGAATTGGGGTATTGCAATGGCATTGAGAACTATTCGCGGTATTTCGACCGCAGAGGTCCGGGCGATAGACCCTTTTGTTTGTTGGATTATTTCCCCAAAGATTTCATGTTGGTGGTAGACGAAAGTCACGTTTCGATTCCCCAAATCCGTGCGATGTATGGTGGTGATAGGAGCCGGAAGATGAATTTGGTGGATTATGGATTTAGGTTGCCTGCGGCGATGGACAATCGACCATTGAAGTTTGATGAATTTTTTCAGGTGGTGAACCAAGCGGTATATGTGAGTGCTACGCCTGCGGATTTTGAAGTACAAGAGAGCGAAGGGATTTTGGTGGAGCAGCTCATCCGTCCTACGGGGTTGTTGGATCCGCAAATTTTGATTCGACCTTTGGCGAATCAGGTGGATGATTTGATTGAAGAAATAGACAATCGGATCAAGATGAAGGACCGGGTGTTGGTGACAACGTTGACGAAGCGTATGGCGGAGGAGTTGACGAAGTATTTGATGCGATTGGGGGTGAAGGTGGATTACATTCACAGTGAGGTGAAGACTTTGGATCGCGTTGAAATTTTGAGAAATTTGAGGATGGGGGTAATAGATGTGTTGATCGGTGTGAATTTGTTGCGTGAGGGATTGGATTTGCCAGAGGTGAGTTTGGTGGCGATCATGGATGCTGATAAGGAGGGATTTTTGAGAAGTCAGACCGCTTTGGTACAGACGATTGGTAGGGCAGCGCGAAACGATAGGGGCTTGGTGATTATGTATGCCGACAAGATTACGGAGAGCATGCGTAAAACCATCGAAGAGACAGATCGGAGAAGGGAAAAGCAGGTAAAATACAATTTGGAACACGGTATTACGCCGAAGACGGTATTGAAGAGTACGGATGAGATATTCAAACAAACGTCGGTGGCTGATGCGAAGTTTGGGGATGTTGAATTGGGCAGTGGTGCCAATTACAATTTGCCTGAAAGTAGGATCAACATGGCGGCAGATCCTGTGGTTGCCTATATGGACCAGGCGGGCATCGAGAAGATGATTGTTCGCACAGAGAAGGATATGATGCGTGCTGCGAAGGAGATGGAATTCATGGAAGCGGCGAGATTGCGCGATGAATTGGAATCACTTCGGAATCGCCTCAAAGAATTGGCGGTGGCCAAGTAAGGGTTGCCCCCTTGCTCAAAATCGTATAACCAGTTGAGGGGTTGTGGTTTACGGAGCAATTATTTAGGGAATGGTAACAGAGGCAGCGGTGACGGCGCTCATACAGAAAAATCCACCAATGGCTGTTCTTTTGTTGGGGTTGAACGATACTACGTTGGTGAAAATGTTGGCGGGCGGTGTGGCAAACAGACCCCCATTTTGGTTTTCGCTTACCACCAAATTGAACCATGCGAAGGCAATTGCATTGATGGAGTGGATTTCAATTCTCACGGTTTCTCCCGATTTGAATGAGCGAGAAAAATCGTTTACGCCATTGTATCGCACCGGGTAAATGAACAAATCACCATCTTGACCTCTGGAGGTATTTCCCATATCTGCGGAAATGTTCAATTGGCTGATGTTGTTGAGGAAGGAATCGTTTCTAAAGGTTTTTACCCAATAGAAATCGCCGGGGCCTTTTCGGTCTTTGGCCATAAGTTCTACATATTTACCGGTGGTATTGATTGGCGGGCCATTTCCTTCTACATCTACCAATCGCAATGAGTCGATGGTGGTTGTGGGGTTCAGGGTGGAAAAGCTGACCAAGGTATCTGATCCAATGACTACCAGCAGCGCGTAATCATGTCCGATGGAAAACGTATCACCGGTAACGGGGTTGGGCAGGAATTGGTATTTGCCGTTGGCAGTATGATTGAAGACGAAAAGTTTTGGGAATGACGTGGATTGGTCTACTACGGCCACTTGCGCTTGGGTAATGGCGGGTTCGGAGCCAGTGGAATCGAAATAGCCGATGCTGCGCGTGAGTTTGATGGTTTGGGTATCGAGGGTATTATTGACAAATGCGTCTACCACGATTTTGGGTGATTTGTTCACAACATCTACTTGGATTACGTCTTCGCAACCGGCCAAAAAGGTGGCAAGTCCTGAAAGTAGGATGATGAAGCTATTGCGCTGTATTTGATTGAAAAGGAATTTCATGGGGGATTAGAATTTAAAATTGTAAGAGATGGAAGGAATGGCCGCGCCGATTACGCTGTATCTGATGGCTTCGTTTTGACCTTTGTTTTGGAAGTTGGTGGCGAAGTAGATACTGAAAGGGTTGCGTCTGTTGTATACGTTGTAGCAGGAGATCACCCAGTTGCTTTCGAACTTCTTGGTTTTCTTTCGGGTATATGTAACACTGAGGTCGAGGCGATGGTAATCTGGGTTCCTTACATTGTTTCTTGCATTGGATCCTGCATCGGGTACAACGTACCCTTGCACGGTATATTGACCGGTGTAGAAGGTGGCGGGTGTACCTGTACTGAATACGAAGTTGGCCGCAAACTCCCATTTGTTATTGAGTTTGTATTGAGAAACCACATACAAATTGTGGAGGCGATCGAATCGGTTGGCGTACCAATTTCCATCGTTGATACCGACCACTTGTCGTTCGGAGCGAGAGAGTGTATAGCTTACCCAACCTGTTAAGTTGCCGGATGATTTCTTTACGTAGGCTTCAATTCCGTAGGCTCTGCCTATTCCAGTCAACAAATCGGCTTCAAGTAACTCATTTAGAAGTAGGCTTGCACCATCAATATAATCCACTTGGTTTTGGAGGGTTTTGTAATATCCTTCGATGCTGGTTTCGAATTCGTGTTTTCCGTTGAAATTCTTGAAATAACCCAGGGCAATTTGGTCGGCAATTTCCGGTTTGATGTTGTTGGTTGTGGGCTGCCAAACGTCGAATGGCACTGATGCGGCTGTATTTGAAATGAGGTGGAGGTTTTGAACCATTCTGTTGTAACCCCCTTTGATTGAGCTGTTGTTGTTGAGTTGGTATTTGAAACCCAGGCGGGGTTCGGGATTGATGTAATTGGCAACAATTTGACCTTTTTCGGTAGAATACATACTATCTAGTATGCCTTGTTTGCCAGGTTCTCTGTTGAACAAATACACTTTTCCTGGGCCCATATACATAAACTGACTCACTCGGATGCCTGCTCTTATGGAGAATTTGCCGTTGGCGTTCCAATCATTGGAGATGTAAATAGCATTTTCAAGTGCATATCTATCTGGCAATCCAAACTTTAGGTTTAGGGTAGCAGATTTGGCTACGGCTTCACCGGGGATGAATCGGTAGTGAGTAGATTGGGCACCGAAGGCAATGGTATTTTTTGGGTTGTAGAAGTAGTTGAAGTCAACTTTTGCGCTATTGTTTACGATGTTGCTTTTCCAATTGAAGGTAACATCGCGATTGGTGAACTCTAGGTTATAACGGTATCGAGAGTAGTAGTAGGTGAAGTTTGAGAACAATCTTTTGTTGAACACGTGATTCCAACGGGTGGTCACAGTGGAGTTGCCCCATTTTACGCCAAACAGTCCAGCGGCCTTGAACACGTCATCGCCTATATAGGTAGAGATGAAAATGTTGTCTCTTTTATAACTGTAATTGGCTTTGGCGGTGAGGTCGTAGAAATAGAATTGGCTACCGGCGAGGTTATCTGGAAGAAAGGGTTTTGCCAATACATCGATATAGGACCTTCGGCCGGAGATCATGAAGCTTGATTTTGCTGGGGTGCTGCGGGGTTTAAGCAGTTTTTTGGATTCGGGTTTTGCCAATGGACCTTCAAGGGTAAGGCGGGAAAAAATGGTTCCGATACCGCCGTTGGCTTGGAAAGCCCTTTTGTTTCCGTCGCGGGATTTCACATCGAGTGTGGAGCTCAGTCGACCCCCATAATTGGCTGGAATGCCACCTTTCACGAGTTCTACATCTTTTACGGCATCGGGGTTGAAGATCGAAAAGAAACCAAATAGGTGTGCAGAATTGAAGACGGGTGCTTCATCCATCAGTACCAAGTTTTGATCGATGGATCCACCACGCACGTTGAATCCGGAGGCACCTTCGCCCACCGTGGTCACGCCGGGAAGAAGTTGTATGCTTTTGATCACGTCGGCCTCGCCGAGGAATGCGGGGATTTTTTTGATGGTTTGACCGTTGATGCTTTGGGTGGAGATATCGAGCGATTTAACGTTGTTGTTGCGTTTGGATCGGATAATGACTGTGCCTACGCCCTCTACTTCGGGAATGAGCAAGAAGTTGATTTCTTCATTGGCTTTGGCGGTGATGGTTTGTGCGAAGGGGGGATAAGACGGGGCGATGATTTGGATGGTATACTTGCCTTGGGGGATGGTAATGCTGTAAAAACCGTAGCCGTTGGTGGAGGCCCGAAAATCGGGACTGACTTTGGTATCGCTAGGGATTGTGGTTGTCTTTACGGGTGTAACAACGATTTGGGCTTTGCCGATGGTTTCTCTTGTGGTGCTGTCTTTGATGTATCCTGAGATGGTAACATTTTGGGCGCTGAGTAATCCGATGGTGATGATGAAGAATAAGAAGGAAATGATGCGTTGCATTGGTTTTACAAAGGTACTTCTATGAGTAACAAATGAAGGCGCAATTTGTCGATGAAAGCAATGAGTTTGTGAGAATCTCCTCGTCCTATTTGGTTTAGGGAAATTCTGATTGCCTTTAAGGTTTGATAGATTGGTGTTTTACAAAACAAGAAAGACATCCAATGGATGTCTTTCTTGTTTGAATGTATGTTAGTTTTCTGGGTGTGAATCCACACTTTGAAAGAGGGATAAGGTATTAAGCGCGGTCTTTCATGTGCACGTAGGCACGGGGCGTTTCGCCGGTATAGATTTGGCGAGGACGAGCGATGGGTTGTTTTTCTTTGCGCATTTCTTGCCATTGGCTGATCCAACCTGGAAGGCGGCCCATAGAGAATAGTACGGTAAAGAAATCTGTAGGGAAGCCCATTGCGCGATAGATGATTCCTGAGTAGAAATCCACGTTTGGGAACAATTTACGCTCAACGAAGTAAGGATCGGTGAGGGCTGCTTCTTCAAGTTGCTTCGCAATTTCCAATACAGGGTCATTGACACCCAACTTGGCCAATACATCGTCGCAAGCCTTTTTGATGATTTTTGCGCGGGGGTCGAAGTTTTTGTATACGCGGTGACCGAAGCCCATCAAGCGGAAAGGATCGTTCTTGTCTTTGGCTTTGTTGATCCATTTTTGTACATCGCCACCATCGTTTTGGATTTGCTCAAGCATTTCCAATACTTCTTGGTTGGCACCACCGTGCAGAGGACCCCAAAGTGCGGAGATACCTGCAGAGATGCTGCTATACAAGTTTGATTGTGAACTACCTACTACACGCACTGTGCTTGCGCTACAGTTTTGTTCGTGATCGGCGTGAAGGATGAGCAATTTATTCATTGCACTCACCAACACTGGGTCTGGCTCATATTCGGGCATGGTTACCTGACCAAAGGTCATGTTGAGGTAATTGGCCACATAGTCTAAGCTGTTTTTGGGATAAACGGTTGGATGACCGTTGCGTTTTTTGTAGATCATCGCACAGATTGTAGGCATTTTCGCCATCAAACGGATGATGGTTCTGTTGATGGCTTCTTCTGAGCGATGTGGGTTTAAAGCTTTGGGATAGTATAAGCCTAGGGCTGCCACCATGCTAGAAAGTTGACCCATTGGGTGAGACCCGGTTGGGAACGCTTTGAACATTGCTTCTAGGCCTTCATTGGCTAGGGTATGCTCACGGATGGCGCTTTCAAATTCTGCATATTCTGTGGCATTGGGTAATTTTCCATAGAGCAACAAGTAGGAAACTTCAAGGAAGGAAGCGTGTTCGGCAAGGTCTTCGATGGAGTAGCCGCGGTGATGCAAGATGCCTTCTTCACCATCCAAAAACGTGATAGCACTTTTGGTAGAACCCGTATTTTTGAACCCAATATCGAGGGTGATATGACCTGTAAGATCTCTTAACTTGCTGATATCGATGGCTTTTTCACCTTCAGTTCCAGTGATGACTGGGAATTCGTACTCTTGACCTTCTACGATGAGTTTTACTGTTTCAGACATGGGTATTTAATAAACGGATTTTGGCTACTGCGAATATAACGATTCGGCACAGAATCCCCAAGTAAGGTGGACAACTCTGCCGAATGATAACAATCAGTAAACAAACATTGGGACGGGGAAATGGTTTGCTCTAACCGTTGATTTCGTTAAAACCTTTTGCCGTGAGCTGGAATTTGGTTTTCCGAATTTTGTCGATATCGAACGAACCCAACACTTGGTTGTTTTTGTCGATGGCTTTGATGTAACGATAGTGATGTAACTGACGGATAATATCGATGGTTACATTGACTTGAAGGCCTGTATCCTCCACCACGGTCATGGGTGTTTCTGCGTGGATTAAACACAGAAGCACCTTTTTTTCATCGTCGCCGATTTCAAACATTAGTCGAACTTTTCTGGACGCATTTGCGGGAAGAACAGCACTTCTTGGATGCTTTGTTGGTTGGTAAGCATCATGGTAAGGCGATCGATTCCTACACCGAGGCCTGAAGTGGGTGGCATGGCGTATTCCAGAGATCTCACGAAATCGTGATCATAGGCCATGGCTTCATCATCGCCGCGAGCTGCCAAAGCAAGTTGGTCTTCGAAGCGTTCTCTTTGGTCGATGGGGTCATTGAGTTCTGTATAGGCGTTGGCGATTTCTTTGCCATTGACGAAGAGTTCGAAACGCTCTACCAAGCCTGGTTTGGAGCGGTGTTTCTTGGTGAGGGGACTCATTTCCACTGGGTAATCGGTGATGAAGGTGGGTTGGATGAGGTGTTTTTCTGCGCAGGCACCGAAGATTTCATCGATGAGTTTGGCTACGCCCATTTGTGCAGTGACTTCACAGCCCAATTTTTTGGCTTCAGCGCCCAATTCAGCTTCTGATTTTCCTTCGATATCGATGTTGCCATATTTTTTAATGGCTTCGGCCATGGTGAGGCGTGCGTAGGGTTTGGCGAAAGAGATTTGGTGTTCGCCGAGGGTTACCGATGCACTGCCTGTTACGTCGATGGCACAAGTTTCGAGCATTTCTTCTACGAAGTCCATCATCCAATAATAATCTTTGTAGGCCACATAGATTTCGAGGGCCGTAAATTCTGGGTTGTGTGTACGGTCTATGCCTTCGTTGCGGAAATTTTTAGCGAATTCATAGACGCCATCGAAACCACCAACGATGAGACGTTTTAGGTATAATTCATTGGCGATGCGCAAGTACAAGGGAATGTCCAATGCGTTGTGGTGCGTCATGAAGGGGCGGGCCGCAGCTCCACCGTGTATGGTTTGCAGGATGGGTGTTTCAACTTCCAGATATCCTTTGCTATTGAAGGTATTGCGGAGGCTTTGGATCACCTTGGTGCGTTTGATGAATGTTTCTTTGAAGTGCGGATTCACAACCAAGTCTACGTAGCGCATGCGGTAGCGTGCCTCGGGATCGGTGAATGCATCGAAAATATTGCCTTCAGCGTCTTGTTTTGGCAAGGGCAATGGGTTGAGACATTTAGAAAGCAATTGTAGCTCGGTGACGTGTACAGACAATTCACCGGTTTGTGTGGTAAATACGTGGCCTTTTACACCAATGATATCGCCAATATCGAGGAGTTTTTTGAAAACGGTGTTGTAGAGGTCTTTGTTTTCGTCTGGACAGATTTCGTCGCGGTTCACGTAGATCTGCATTCTTCCGCTGGAATCTTGCAAATCGGCGAAGGCGGCTTTGCCCATGATGCGGCGGGTCATCAATCTACCTGCGAGCACTACTTCCTTCCATTTGTTATCCTCAGCCGACTCGTTGTATTGGGCGCGAATGTCTGCTGCGAGGCAGTTCACTGGGAAAAGGGCTGCGGGATAGGGATCGATGCCAAGGGCTCTGAGTTGTTCGAGCGATTGACGACGAAGGAGTTGTTGTTCGTTGAGGGTAGTTTCCATGCGATTTGGCTTGCAAAATTAGCCAAAATTCGCGATATTATTGGGGAGAATCCGTGGGGCTTTGAAAGGCTTTTTCTACCTCTTCTTTGGAGAAGAATGTATTTTGACCGATCACCATGATTGCCACGCCTACGGTGATGCAAGCATCGGCGAAATTCCAGATGGGAGAAAAGAACACAAAAAATTGACCACCCCAGACGGGTAACCACTCCGGGAGATGTCCTTCCCACATGGGTGCATAGAACATATCAACCACTTGCCCTTCGAACCAGCTGCCGATGTAGTGATTGGTATCGGCGTAAAGCACTCCGTAGAAAACGGAATCGATGATATTGCCCAATGCGCCAGCGAGTACCAGGGCGATGCAAATGAGCAAACCCCAATTGGCATCGTTGCGAATGCATTTGATGAGGTACCAAAAGCCGAAGCCAGAGACGATGAGTCGGAAAAACGTGAGGACGAGTTTGCCTACTTTTCCGCCGCCAAAGAGTTTCATGCCATAGGCCATGCCATCGTTTTCGATGAAGTAAAGTTTAAACCAATCGCCGAAGACGGGTTTGATTTCGCCGAGCATAAAATGCCCTTTGATGTAGGTTTTGATCCACTGATCGATGATCAATAATAGCAATATGGTGACTATCGGAAAGAGGAATTTCCGGTTGTTGAGCAAAGAATGGTCGTTCGACATTGAAGGTTTAGCGCTTCAGTTTGGCCTCGATGGTTTGTGTGGTATGGGGTACTGCACGCAATCGTTCTTTTGGAATCAGTTTGCCTGAGGTTTTGCAGACGCCATAGGTTTTGTTTTCGATGCGCACCAATGCGGCTTCTAAATTTTTGATAAATTTGAGTTGGTGGGCGGCCAATTGGTTGAGATTTTCTTTCTCAAAAGTATCTGCACCGTCGTCTAAGGTGAGGTAATTGTTGTTGGTGCCTTCGCCACCACCTTCAGTGTTTTTAAGGTTGGTTTGGATGGTTTTGAATTCGTCTTTGGCGATTTCCATTTTTTTCAAAATGATTTCCTTGAACTCTTGGAGCTCATCGTCGTTGTAACGGGTCTTTTCTTTTTCCATGACTTAAACTTTCATTAATTGGATGTGCACGGGGTATTCGTAAACATCGAGTACATGTTCACTGTCGTCTTCGGTTTCTTGGATCGACAGGGCCAATACTTCGCCACAAATATAAGTGTTAAAATGGTTTACGCTCTTTTTGATGGCAGGATCTGCTTTGTAAAGTACATGGATTCTGTCTGTTAAGTCCAGGCCAATGTCTTTGCGCAGGTTTTGCACGCGGTTCACAAATTCTCTGGCGATGCCCTCTTGGTGAAGGTCTTCGGAGATGGTGATATCTAGGGCAACTGTGGTTGAATTTTCAGATGCAACGAGCCAACCGGGCATATCTTGGGTGGCAATTTCCACGTCTTCGATGAGCAAATCGGTGGGGTTTCCATTGAGTGAAACGCTGAGGGCTCCGTTGTTTTCAAGTTCTCTGATTTGTTCTTGGGAGAAGCTTTGTACGATGGCTGCCATGGCTTTCATTTCACCGCCCAATTTTTTGCCAAGGGTTTTGAAATTGGGTTTGATGCTTTTCACCAGGCTGGGGTGATTGGCCGATACAAATTCGATTTCTTTTACATTCACTTCCGAGCAGATGAGTTCGCTCATGTGTTGAACGGCTTCTTTGACATCGGGTTTATCTGCGGGGAACAGGATTTTCTGCAGGGGCTGTCGCACCTTGATTTTCTCTTTCTTCCGCAAGCTCAGCACCAGGCTGCAGACTTGTTGTGCCAGGGCCATGGAATGCTCCAATTTGGGATTCACGGCACTTTCATCGGCTATGGGCCAGGTGGTTAGGTGCACGCTGCTTGGCACGGTGTTTTGGGCGATGCCTGCTGTATTGAGGGCGCGGTACAACCAATCGCTGAAGAACGGCGCGATGGGCGCGGTAAGCTGAGTAACGGTGTTGAGGCAGCGATAGAGGGTTTCGTAGGCCGCTTTTTTGTCGTTGTTGAGCTCACCTTTCCAGAATCTGCGTCTTGAAAGTCGCACATACCAATTGGAGAGTTGCTCGCCCACAAAATCTTCGATGGCCCTACCGGCGCGGGTGGGGTCGTAATCGTTGAGGGCGGTTTCCACCTCTAGGATGAGGGAGTTGAGTTTGCTCAGGATCCATCGATCCATTTCACTGAAGTGAACGGGATCCACGGTGTTGTTCGCATCAAAATTGTATTGATCGAGGTTGGCGTAGATGGCGAAGAATCCATAGGTATTGTAGAGGGTACCCAAGAATTTTCGCTGAGATTCAACCACACCGTCCATATCGAACTTGAGGTTATCCCAAGGCTGCGCATTGGTGACCATGTACCAACGCACGGCATCGGCGCCGTATTTGGCCACGGTTTCGAAAGGATCGATGGCATTGCCGAGGCGTTTGCTCATCTTGTTGCCGTTTTTATCGAGCACAAGTCCGTTGGCGATCACGTTTTTGAAGGCCACTTCATCGAACAGGAGGGTACTGATGGCGTGGAGGGTAAAGAACCATCCACGGGTTTGGTCTACGCCTTCTGCGATGAAATCTGCGGGGAAGTTTTGCTTGAAAACGTCTTGATTTTCGAAGGGATAGTGCCATTGGGCATAGGGCATCGCCCCGCTATCGAACCAAACATCGATGAGGTCGAGTTCGCGCGTCATGGCTTTGCCGGAGGGGCTCACCAGGGTGATGCGGTCTACGTATGGGCGGTGAAGGTCTTGGGTGAGTGATTCGGCGGATTGGTTGAGGCCGAGCACTTGGTTGGCTTTTTCGATTTCTTTGTTGAGTTCATCGATGCTGCCGATGCAAATTTCTTCGGTACCATCTTCGGTGCGCCAGATGGGCAGGGGGGTTCCCCAGAATCGTGAGCGGGAGAGGTTCCAATCCACGAGGTTTTCGAGCCAGTTGCCGAATCTGCCTTCGCCGGTGGAAGCGGGCTTCCAGTTGATGGTTTTGTTGAGTTCTACCAGGCGATCTTTCACCGCGGTGGTGCGCACGAACCAGCTCTCGAGGGGGTAATAGAGGATGGGTTTATCGGTACGCCAGCAGTGGGGGTAGGTGTGCTCGTATTTTTCAACCTTGAAGGCTTTGTTTTCTTGTTTGAGTTTGATGGCGATGCGCTCATCCACGCCGAGGTATTTATCACGCCCTTGCTTTTGGGCTTCTGCGGCTTTTTCTTCTTCGGTGAGGTAGGCTTCTTTAACGTATTCGCCGGGGAAGTCGGTTACGCAATCAAGGAATTTACCTTTTTTATCTACCAGTGTGAGGGCGCCGATGCCATTTTCGCGGGCTGTTTTAAAATCGTCGGCACCGAAGCTTGGTGCGATGTGCACGATACCGGTACCATCCTCGGTGGATACGAAGTCGCCTATGACCACTCGGAAGGCGTCGCCTTCTTCGGGTTGGGCATAGGGGAGGAGTTGGTTGTAGCGGGTTCCTTCCAGGGCGGAGCCTTTTTGGGTATGAAGTTTTCTCCAGGGGAGGATTTTTTGCTGTGGGGTATAATTTTCCAGGGGGGCTTCAGCGCCTTCGGCGCTGAAATACTTTCCTACCAGGGCCGATGCCAGAGTGACTTTGATCTTGGCACCAGTGTATGGATTGAAAGTCTCTATTTGGTCGTAATCGATGTCTTTTCCCACCGCCAATGCCGTGTTGCTGGGCAATGTCCAAGGGGTGGTTGTCCATGCGAGAAAATACTCATCCTCCGTACCTTGCACTTGAAACTGGGCCACGATGGTGGTGTCTTTCACGTTTTGGTAGGTGCCGGGTTGGTTGAGTTCATGGCTCGATAGGCCGGTTCCTGCCGCGGGTGAAAAGGGTTGGATGGTGTAACCTTTGTATAAGAAGCCTTTTTCGTGGAGCTGTTTGAGCAGGTGCCACAGGCTTTCGATGTAATTGTTTTCGTAGGTGATGTAGGGGTTGTCGAGGTCTACCCAATACCCAATTTGTTTGGTGAGGTCGTCCCAACGGTCTTTGAACATGAGTACATCGGCTCTGCACTCTTTGTTGTAATCTTCCATGGAGATTTTTGTGCCGATGTCTTCCTTTTTGATACCCAAACGCTTTTCTACTTGCAGTTCGATGGGCAGTCCATGGGTATCCCAGCCGCCTTTTCGGGCCACGCGGAATCCTTGTTGGGTTTTGTACCTACAGAAAATATCCTTGATTGCGCGGGCCATCACGTGGTGAATGCCGGGCATGCCGTTGGCGCTCGGAGGCCCTTCGAAGAAGGTAAAACTTGGCGCACCGTCGCGTTGGTCAACGCTTTGTTGGAACACAGATTCTTGCTCCCAAAAAGCGAGGATTTCCGCTTCAATTTGCGGCCAATTCAATTGTTTGAGTGTAGGATACATTCGTAGTTGTACTGAAAAAGTACAAATTTACTGAATTCTACGGGAAAGTGATGCCCATGCGGGGCAATGTAAAGGACGATTAAAATCGAACGGTTTCAACGAAATTGTTGTCCTTGAGATTTTGATTTCTCTTGAAGGTCCTTTGGAAGCTGGCTTGGAATTGTTGGGAGTCGGTGAGGGTAATATCGATGTTCACTGTATCCACGAAATTAAACCTGGATGCCATAACATCTTCCAATAGTATTTGGGCTGTATCGCCGGGTGAAATGGATCGGTCAATATAAAACGTATCTCTTTCGTATATGCCAATTTGATTAGTACCTCCCAAGCTCACCGTGACTTTGCTGTACACGGTATTGGTTTGATTGTTTTGAAGTATTTGAAGAATGCGAAAAGTTCTTTCTTCTATGTACCAAGGGTCACAAGCAGAAATGGTGAGTACTAGCAATGAAAGTAGGGTGAGTTTGATGGTAGATTTCATTTTAGGGGTTGAGTGTAAAGGTGAATCCCAATTGCATTTGGTAAAGGATATTTTTTGTTTTGGTGAGTTCTTCCTGGGGTTCACCGATTATTTGTGACCGAAGTGCGATGATGCCAGGGGCGATGGTTTCAGAGTTTTTGAGTACTTGGGTTTTGGTGTAATCGAAGTACGAATTGAATTTCGTCGCTCTTAGCCCAACATTGAAATTCACATAGCGATGCAATTTATGAGAGTATTGAAGGTATAATGTGATAGGCATGAAATTGTGCTTTTCATCGGGTTTGAAGGTATAGGTGGTATGCAACAAACTATCACCACGAAGTATTTTGTTGTTATACCGATTGATTGAATCCGTGAAGTTATTTCCTTCTAATCGGGTGAAAGATCCCAATCCCGCACCAACACCGAAGATGATTTGGGCATTGGGTTGAATTTGTTGGATGAAACCCATTTGAAGTGCCGAAACACTGCTTTTTGTGGTTGGTTCCACACTGGCAGCTGAATAAAATCCCCATTGAAATTTTGGTGATGTTTGCATATTAAACTCGCCATTCATCCAGGGTGAGGCTTTCATTCTTGATGAACGTTTTAGTAAGTCGTCTGTAGATAATTTTGTGTAATCGGGTATTCCATAACCCATGTTGAATTGGGCATTGAATCTCCGGGTTTTTTGGTAATTTTTATTTAGAAACGCAGAAGGGTTGGGGTTGATGGGCTTGGGGATTTCGAATAAATCTTCGGAGTTTCTGCGATATACAGGTGTAACGTCGGCAATATTTTTGAGGGTAAATTCATGGGGAACCGCATATGAATGATGAGGGAAAAGTGGTTGGGAAAGGGGAATGGCAATCAAATCTGTTGTTACAGATAAAAATCCCACTAAAAACACAATGGTTTCTGCAACCGGTTTTCTTTTTCCTTCAACGGAAGCCAAGCCAAATCCCGTAACGGGAAATATTGTGGTTGACAGCATAACGGGATAAGCCCTTAATTTTGATTGAGGGATCGCCACATTTTTGATGTTCTGGAAAGAGTCTGTAATTTCTAAGATGATGGTTTCGCCTTTGATCTTTTTGAATTTCAATCGATATAGAGAATCTGATTCTCGTGGCACTTCGATGCTTACTTTTCTATAAATGTCTTTCCTGCTGTCATTGTTATGAATCACCACTTCTTTGTGTTGCAGATATTTTGCCACTGGGGGCGATACACGAATGAATGTTGAATTGGCCCGAAAGGCACTATTACAACCAGTGGTTAACAAAAATACCAGGAAGATGCCGAGAAGATATCGTGTCATGAATGAGTTTGTAAAACTAAATAAATAATTGAATGTGAGATAATTGAATTTAATATTCTTTGCAATGTGTTATTAATACTTGGTATAAATAAACAAGGGGCGGCACAAAGCCGCCCCTTGAAAGGACATTAACAATTCACCATAAATGGTGATATTCTTTGTGTGGTTTAGTCAACCATCAACTTGCTGCTACCAACACCGTCGTTGAATTGCATTCTAACTACATAAATGCCAGTTGGAACGTTCAATTCGTATACGTTGTGGTTGCCATTGATGGCGAATTCACGAACTACTTTGCCATTGATATCTACCAAGCTAGCAGCAACCAAAGTGCGGTTGTCCCAGTTGTTATGAATGATCAATTGGTTTTTGGTAGGGTTTGGAGCCAATGTTACGTTGGTGGCCAAGTTGGTGTTTTCGATACCTACTGAAGCTACTAAGCCCAAAGTAACCGCAATACGAGGCGCCATGTAGCCCATTACTGAATCTACATATTTCATCGCTTTGGTTTTGCTTTGGAATGGGTTTGATGCTTTAATGCCCGCCAAAATCACTGTGGGATTGTAAGGAGGGTTTGGCAACATTTTGATTTTGGTGGTGTCGTACCACTCATATGGGCCAGATGCGTTGGCCAAGCCGGCGATTGGGAATAAACCATCAACGCCTTTGTTCAACTTGTTGGCTTCACGGGTATAATCATCCATCACTTTGCCTTTGTAAGGTGCGGTGTTACCCAAACGCTGACAGCGAGACATGGCGTCGAAGCCACCACTTACTTCAACTACTTGGAGGGTAGTACCAGGTACGTTTACCATACCGGTGGTGTAAGGAGCAAATGGATCGCTTACAGAGTGGGTCCAGATCAAAGGAATTTCACCGGCTTCCATCCAAGCAGAGTCACCAATGGCACCACCAATGGCAAAAGCCAAACGGGCGTTTGATGTGTAACCAACGTGGTTGGATTTGCAGAACATACCCATTGCTGGGTTGTTTACACCAATACCGAAGCGGTCACCCCACATGGTATCGTTAACCATTACTTTTCCTGTAGTGGCATCGCGGAATTTGATGCTTTTGATTTCGCTCTGACGGTCAATCGCAGAGTACGCGCTGGTGATGTAACCACCTGTACCGTTTCCACCTACAGCAATTTTGGTGGTATCGATGTTGTAAGGGTTACCACCTTCTTTCACGCTCTTTTTCATGAAACGAACGCAAGTGGCCAAATCTTGAACACCTTTGTAAGCGGCGTTGATGATACCTTGTTTACGTGCGTCAACAGTGGCAGCGGCAGGGTTCCAACCCATGCGGTAAGTCATAGAAGCAACCACATAACCACGTTTTGCCAACGACATACAGAAAGCCACAGTGGCACTGTCGTCTTTGTAACCCACGGGGCTGTTGTTAGAGTAGCGGGGTAAGAAAGAACCGGTGTGTGTGAAGATGATCAAAGGGCGATTGCTTGCGCCATCTTGGGGTTCGTAGATGTCTGCAGTCATTGCCACAAATCCATAACCGGGTGCCATAGACACAGTGCTAGTTAATGTGGGAGTCCCTGTGAGAACGGTGTAGTTGTCACCATAAGTCACGTTTTTTGTAACCTTGATCTTGTCGGCAGTCAAAACTTCATCCACATATTTGATTTGGGAAAAAGCATTTGAAACCAACACAACTGTCAAAGCGGCGAGTAATGTTTTTTTCATATTATTTAATTTTGGTTTTTTACAAACTTAAGGAATTGATTTTAACTTATTGTATTTCAATTACAGGTCGAAATATACAGAAAAGTATGCCATCCTACCAATTCTCGGTCCGCCATACACTTGCATCACTTTGTTGTTTGTGAGATTGCTGGCGCCCATTTTGATCATGGCTTTGTATTTGGGGACCACCTTTGAAATCATGCAATCGAGCAAGAAGTAGGTGGGCACATCTCCAGTAAACTGAGGGCTTCCTTCGAATCGAAAGCCTTGCACCCATTTGTAGTTGATGTTGAATCCAAGGTTCTGAATTTTGAATTTTTTGATCTCCAAATTTTGACCACCAATGGAAACATTGTACTTGTGTTTGGGTGTGTTAAAGGCAGGGATGATGGGGTCCAACGTATTGGTTTTATTCAATTGATTGAAGGAATAATTTACCCCGGCCGTGTAATTCTTTGCGAAGAAATAGTTGGTTCCTATGCTAATTCCGGTGGTTGTTACAGTGCTCTCTGCGTTCGTTGCAATGCGATATACCTGTCCGCCACTGATGTAATTGATGGAATAGTCAATGGTAGGGTCTATGCCAATTTTATAGCCAATAAAGTCTTCGTAATAGCTGTAATAGGCCGAGGCATCAATGTTGAGCTTGTTGGCAAGCAAGAAGGATTTGTAACCGATTTCTATGCTCTTTACTTTTTCTGGTCGAACAGGGTCAACACCAAACCACTGCAGTTTTTTCAAATCTGTGGTTAGTCCACTCAACGCATCGTATAAAGAAGGCAGGGTAACCATGCTATCGTAGCCGGTGATGTTACCCAACAAAATGGCTCTTCCCACATTGTAGTAAAGGTATTGATCGGCCAGAGTGGGGTTTCTCACTCCAGCAGACAAACTCACGCGGTAATAGGTGATTTTATTCGGTGTGTACACCATGGATGCGGCGGGGGAGAAGATGTAGTTGAAGTTTTGATTTTTATCAACCCTCGCGGTGGCATTGATTTTCACTTTGTTGTTGCTGGAGCGTTGTTCGATACCCGCATAAGCACCAAATTCGTGGTTGCGAATCACGCGGCCGTTTGTGTCTGAAAAGATGGTTCCCATGGAATTGGGGCGGTACAATCTGCCAGAAAATCCGGTGGTTAGGTTGGTTTTGTCGGCCAATTTGAATTTGTGTTCGCCTTGTATGTGGTAGAGCGCGCTCTTGTCGAAGAAACCACTGCCACCTTCACCAAAACTCTTCAGCGAGGTGATGGCATTTTTCAGTGAATCGTAGCGATCTGTGCCTGGTTGGAAGCGATCATAGGTATTGGGTTGTTCGAAATGCGGTCTGCCTTGCCAATCATTTTTTCTATCGGCAAGTCCTGCGCACTCTTGGTGCCATTTGGTGAGCAAATCTTGGTTGTTTGCCATCAGGGCATCGAGTTCAGTGAACCAATTGGGGTTTGAAAACCAATCTCCGGTTGGGTAGCCAGGGAGTTTTTTCAATTGGGGCACGAACTTGCTTTTCCACAAGGAGTAGTAATCACCGCCCCATAAATCGTCGCGTTTGGCCGCTTTTTGCATGAGCAAGGCCGTGAAAACAGCGTCGTAAGTTCTACCAGCGTCTTCGTGGGTGGCATACACGCGGAGGAATCCATTTTTGTCTTTGTACTCCAATCGATTTTGTAAAAACTTGATATCGCGCAAACTATAACGGTTATCGCCTTGATACACCGTGGTACCCATGCCGTAATTGACTTGGTATTCGAACTGACGCATCCCGGTGGGCTTGGGTCTGTAGGCGGTCATGAAAGAAGTTTTGAAGTTGTAGGTGTTGTAATCTACAATGTCTTTTTCTTCGTAGCCTTGGCGGTGGAATCGCATCAAACCGGGATAATCCCATTTTTGAGAACGGGCGGTGGCATCGTTTTCGCCGGGTCTGAGAATTTCATCGCCGTAGCGATTCACGGCATCATAGCCGCCGGGATTCAAGATGTTGTTGACGCTGTCTTGGGGAGAACCTGATTTTACTGCATCCATGTTATCGGCTTCCCAATCGTAGGCTTGCATGTAAAATAGGTTGGCTTTCATCGCCCACTTTTCTTGTCCAGCTTTTCCAAAGGCTTTGGCAAATCTCACAGCGGTTTCGGTGAGTCTGCGCTCGCCCACTTTTTGTTTCACTTGCAGTCCTTGGTATTTGAAGGGGTCTTTGGTGGTCATGGAGATCACGCCATTGAAAGCCCCGGGACCGTAATACGCACTGGATGCACCCACAACGATTTCTTGGTTGATGACATCTAACTCGCTCGCTCCTAGGAAGTTGCCAAGGGAGAAGTTGAGCCCGGGTGATTGGTTATCCACCCCATCGATCACTTGCAACGTTCTTACTGGACTGGTGCTGTTGAAGCCGCGGGTATTTACGATTCGGAAACCGAGGCTAGCACTGGTAACATCTACGCCTTTTAGGTGGCCGAGGGCTTCGTAAAAATCTGATGCGGGGGTTTCGCGGATGCTTTGGGCACCCATGCTTTCTACCGTGAGAGGAGATTCTTTGAGCTTCTCTTTGAGGCGATTTTGTTTGATGGTGACTTCGCCAATTTTCTCAGTGTTTACTGGGGCTGTGGTATCTTTGGTTTGTCCTTGAGCGCAAAGATTAATATACGAAAAAAGACTGAAAATTGCAAGTAGTAAGGATGATTTCATAGGCAATGATTGCTTGTCAATGGGTTGCAAGATAGGAAAGATTTCAAAATCTCAATACAAAATGCATGAAACTACCAATAACTAGCGGTGAATTTTGCGTAAACTTGCACCATTATTATGGTAGGTAAGGAAACACTGCTGAAGGCTTGGGAGTTGATTGGTACAGCCCGTGCGATGGCCAGCATTTACGAGGAAAATCGTTCAATTACGAAGTATGTTCACAGCACTTCTAAAGGACATGAGGCGATACAGATTGCCACCTCAATGCACTTAAAAACCATTGATTATGCATATCCATATTATCGGGATGAATCGATGTTGTTGGCGATGGGCATGCAGCCTTACGAGTTGATGTTGCAGTTGTTGGCGAAGGCGGAGGATCCGTTCAGTGGTGGAAGAACTTACTACTCACACCCTTCATTGAACCGCGCGGATGTGGTAAAAATGCCACACCAAAGTTCTGCTACTGGGATGCAGACCATACCAGCTACTGGTGCGGCCCACGGAATCAAATATTTGGAAAGCCAGGATTTAATCACCAGCGCCGAAAAGCCCATTGTATTGTGTTCTTTGGGCGATGGTTCTGTGACCGAAGGCGAGGTTGCCGAGGCGTTTCAGATGGCTGTTTTGCATAAGTTGCCCATTTTGTATCTGATTCAGGACAACGATTGGGGTATTTCGGCCAGTGGCGATGAGATGCGTGCGATGGATGCGTTTGATTATGCTTTGGGTTTCAAGGGCATGCGCAGGGTGAGAATCAACGGGAGTGATTTTGTACAATGTTACGATGAAATGGCCAAGGCCATTGAATATGTGAGGCATGAGCGTGCCCCGATGTTGGTGCATGTGAAGGTGCCTTTGTTGGGCCATCACACCAGTGGTGTTCGCAGTGAGTGGTATAGAGACGATTTGGAGAAGCAAATGCGTTTGGACCCATTGCCGAGGATGAAGGAGTTGTTGTTGACATTGGGTGAAACGGAGGAGACTTTGGAAGCGGTTCGTTTGGCCGCCGAGCAAAGGGTTTTTGATGATTTCGAGAAGGCAAAAGCAGCGGAAGATCCAAAGCCGGAAACCTTGATGGATCATATTTTGGCCCCATCGGCTGTGGTTGATGAGACAGGAGATCGATCGCCTGAAGGTGCAGAAGTGGTGATGATGGTGGATGCGGCATTGCATGCGGTGGATGAGATTTTGAGAAAGCACCCTGAGGCGTTGTTGTACGGACAAGACGTGGGGCATCGACTGGGTGGCGTATTCAGGGAAGCGGCTACTTTGGCCGATAAATACGGGAAACATCGTGTGTTCAATACGCCCATTCAAGAGGCATACATCGTTGGAAGTACGGCAGGCATGAGCGCAGTGGGTGCCAAGCCCATTGTGGAGATTCAATTTGCCGATTATATCTGGCCGGGCGTAAACCAGTTGGTGACGGAACTGAGCAAGAGTACTTATTTGAGTATGGGGAAATTCCCCGTTGCCAGCGTGATTCGTGTTCCAACGGGCGCTTATGGCGGGGGTGGACCCTACCACAGTGGTACGGTGGAGAGTTCGTTGTTGCCCATCAAGGGAATCAAAATCGCTTATCCGAGCAATGCGGCGGATATGAAAGGTTTGATGAAATCGGCCTATTACGACCCCAATCCGGTGGTGATGTTTGAGCACAAGGGTTTGTACTGGAGCAAGGTTCCTGGAACAGATGCCGCAAAAACGGTAGAGCCCGATGAGGATTATGTGGTACCTTTCGGTAAAGCCAGGGTGGCATTGCAATCTAGCGAAGAGGCGGTGGATCGCGGGGAATCTGTGGGTGTTGTTACTTATGGTATGGGTGTTTACTGGGCGATGAATGCCGCAAAAAATCTTCCCGGACAGGTGGAGGTGTTGGATTTGCGGACGTTGGCGCCTTACGACGAAGAGGCCATCGTATCGTTAACAAAAAAGCACGGAAAGGTGTTGATTTTAACGGAGGAAACGCTGAGAAACAGTTTTGCTGAGGCGTTGGCCGGTAGAATATCGCAAGTGTGTTTCAGGTATTTGGATGCGCCCATCAAAACCATGGGAAGTGCCGATGTACCTGCGGTGCCTTTGAATGCATCGATGGAAGCGGTAATGTTGCCGAATGCCGATAAAGTAGAGTCGGCCTTGCGTGAATTGCTAGAATCTTAATTGAAACGGAACTGCGATTAAGCCAGTTCGGTGATGGTGTATTTCTTCTGATTGAAGGTGATGCTGTCGCCTGTTTTGTGTCCGCGCAATGCGGCGCCCAATGGAGATTGGATGCTAATTACTTGAAAGGGAATGTTGTTGTATTTCATGACGCCCAAAGCTGCTGCAATGTAAATATTCAGCGGATTACCGTTCACCGTTACTGACAATAGAGACCCTTCGCCCACTGTAATGGATGGGGTGTTGTTGAGTGATAGCAATATGGCTTTGGTGGTGTTGACTTGGGAAATTTGGGTTTTGAGGCGTTCGATTTCTCTTTGAAATTGTGTTCGAGACGTTTCGTATTTGTCGCCAGCAGAACTTTTGGTTTCTTCAAACATGCCTTTTTGTAGTTCCGATACGGTGCTTTCGTATTCTTGGATCATTGCATCAACATGGGCCAAGCATAGGTTTTTGATATCGTTTTTTAAGGGTAGCATGAATGTTAATTCAATATTAAAATAACATTCACAGATTCTAATTGTTTTGAAGACACAATCCACCATAAATTTGTAAACGCATGTTGAATCCCAATGAAAGTACCCCAGAAAAGATGTCGGTTAGCCTAAATACAATCGAAGAAGCCATTGCTGAAATCAAGGCGGGAAGGGTTGTGGTAGTTGTTGACGATGAAAATCGGGAGAACGAGGGTGATTTTCTCACGGCTGCGCGAAACATGACGCCAGAATTGGTGAATTTCATGGCAACGAAAGGCCGCGGATTGATCTGTGTTCCGATGTTGGAGGAGCGTTGTCAGGCTTTGGGGATTGAGATGATGGTGAATAAGAACACTGCCACTCATGAAACGGCGTTCACGGTGAGTGTGGATTTGTTGGGTCATGGTTGTACAACGGGGATTAGCGCATCGGATAGAAGCAAAACCATACAGGCTTTGATAGATCCCAATATTCGGGCGGAGGAGCTGGGTAAACCTGGCCATATTTTCCCTTTGATTGCCAAGAGTGGCGGGGTGTTGCGAAGGGCGGGACATACCGAAGCGGCGGTGGATTTGGCGGTGATGGCGGGTTTTGAGCCGGCGGGTTGCATCGTAGAGATATTGAAAGAGGATGGTGAGATGGCGAGGTTGCCAGATTTGATGGTGATTGCCCAAGAGTTGGGTTTGAAAATCATATCCATTGAGGATTTGATTGCCTATCGATTGAAGCATGAATCGCTGATACAGCGTGAAATTTCGGTTCAGATGCCAACGAAGTGGGGCGATTTTGATTTGGTTGCTTTCCGTCAGAAAGACAGTGGACAGGAGCATTTGGCGTTGATCAAGGGTCAGTGGACGGAGGAGGATGCGGTAATGGTAAGGGTTCACAGCAGTTGTTTAACAGGTGATATTTTTGGCAGTTGTAGGTGTGATTGTGGTGAGCAATTGCAGAAGGCGATGCAATTGATTGAATCGGAAGGAAAAGGTGTGATTGTGTATATGAATCAGGAGGGCAGGGGCATTGGATTGTTGAACAAATTGAGGGCTTATAAATTGCAAGAGCAGGGCTTGGATACGGTGGAAGCTAATTTGCAATTGGGCTTCAGTATGGACGAAAGGGATTATGGGGTGGGTGCTCAGATCATTCGTGATTTGGGTATCAAAAAAATGCGTTTGATTAGCAACAATCCCAAGAAGCGCACGGGTTTGATTGGCTATGGGTTGGAGATCGTGGAGAATGTGCCGTTGCAAACGGAGCCAAATCCCCACAACGCGAAGTACTTAGATACCAAAAAAATAAAGATGGGTCACGCTTTGTGATCACTTTGAATACATACGCATTGAACATTACTGAAAACCATGACAGAAACCAAGTACATTGAGATTGATCCGGCGAACACCCCGTTGCCGCAGTTGCATCAGTTTTTGTTGGGTAGCGTGAGTCCGAGGCCCATTTGTTTTGCCAGTACCATTGATCTTGAAGGCCGTCCGAATTTGGCACCTTTCAGTTTTTTCAATGTGGTGAGTGCGAATCCGCCGGTGGTGGTTTTTTCGCCCAATAACAGTGGCAGAGATGGCAATCCGAAGCAAACGTATTTGAATGCGAAGGCCGTTCCGGAGGTGGTGGTGAACGTGGTGAGTTATTCCATGGTGGAGCAGATGAATGTAGCGGCTGCGCCATGGGAACATGGGGTGAGTGAATTTGAAAAGGCGGGATTTACGCCGGTGGCATCGGAGTTGGTGAAGCCTTTCAGGGTGGCCGAATCGCCGGTACAAATCGAGTGTAAAGTGATAGATATCAAGGAGTTTGGCGATGGGGGTGGATCAGGAAAACTGATTATGGCCCAGGTGTTGAAAATGCATGTGAAGGCATCGGTTCTAGGCGACGATGGCAAAATCGATCCGTTTAAGATGAATTTGGTGGGCAGAATGGGTGGTTCTTGGTATTGTTTGCCCGATCGCGACAGTATGTTTGAATTGTCGCAACCCATGCAACACACCATTGGTTATGACGCATTGCCTGCGAGTGTTAGGGAGAGTGAAATACTCACTGCCAATCAGTTGGGGCAGTTATCGGGGTTGTTGGGATGGCCCACGGACGATGAAAAGTTGGCAGCCATTGACTTTTTGGAAACGCATCAATTGATCGATGGCAAAGAGGTTCATGCGATGAGTGAGTCTGCCAAGCAAACGGCCGCGGTTGCGCTGATGTTGCACAATCGGGTAAGGGAAGCAGCGGCATTGTTGCTGCTGTGATGGGGGTTTGGGGCTAAAATCGCCCAGAGAAGTAATTTACGCCAACAGTTTTTTAACTGCTTCGCTGATGAGTTTACCATCGGCAACGCCACCCATGGCTTTCATTGCAGCGGGCATCACTTTGCCTAGGTCTTTCATGCCTGCGGCGCCAGTTTCAGCGATGATGGCTTTTACTTGGGCTTCAATTTCTTCGGCGCTCATTTGTGCGGGCAAGAAACTCTCGATCACGGCCAATTCTGCGCGTTCGATCACGGCCAGGTCTTCGCGGCCTTGTTGCACAAAAATATCGAGGCTGTCTTTGCGTTGTTTCGCCATTTTTTGAAGGGCTTTGATGCACATATCATCGGTGACTTCACTCACACCTTCGGCGGTTTTTAACAACAAAAATGCGCTTTTAATTCCTCTCAGGGCGCGCAAACGATCTTGTTCTTTGGCCTTCATGGCGACCATGATTCCCGCATTAATTTGTTCTATCAAAGACATACGGCAAAGATAGTTAACTTTGCAGTGAATTTATGAGTACCGAGAGACCTGTTCGCGTTCGTTTTGCACCCAGTCCTACCGGCCCCTTACACATTGGGGGTGTGCGTACGGCATTGTACAACTATTTATTGGCCCGCAAGCATGGTGGGACGATGATACTTCGCATCGAAGACACAGACCAAAATCGTTTTGTGCCTGGTGCCGAGCAATACATCATGGAAAGTTTGAAGTGGGTGGGGATTGAAATTGACGAGGGCATTGAGCAGGGCGGACCGCACGCGCCTTACCGTCAGAGCGAGCGCAAGCCGATGTATGCGCAGTACGCGTATGACATGATTGAGAAGGGTTATGCGTATTATGCGTTTGATAC
>JACCEC012881461.1_pt1 | contig 41696 bp, 35 predicted proteins | sample 7450121 | NCBI WGS metagenome assembly JACCEC01 (sample SAMN15323455, study PRJNA562643) | freshwater metagenome | isolation source: river surface water | place: USA:Blue River Watershed | collected 2017-08-18 | reverse complement strand
GGTCGTGCTGCAGCGAATCCGCGATGCCGAGCGCGAGCAGATCCTGTCGGATTTCCTTGAGCGCGGCGATTCGCTGGTGACCGGCACCATCAAGCGCATGGAGCGTGGCGATGCGATCGTCGAATCCGGCAAGATCGAGGCACGTCTTCCGCGCGATCAGATGATCCCGAAAGAGAACCTGCGCATCGGCGACCGCGTGCGTGCTTACATTCTGCGCATCGACCGCAATGCGCGCGGTCCACAAGTGATCCTGTCTCGCACCGCGCCCGAATTCATCATGAAGCTGTTCGAGCTCGAAGTTCCGGAGATCGAGCAGGGACTGCTGCAGATCAAATCTGCCGCACGCGATCCCGGTGTTCGCGCGAAGATCGCGGTATACACCAGCGACAAGCGGATCGACCCGATTGGCACCTGTGTCGGCATGCGCGGTTCGCGCGTGCAGAGCGTCACCGGCGAGCTGGGCGGCGAGCGCGTCGATATCGTGCTCTGGTCGGATGATCCTGCGCAGTTCGTGATCGGTGCGCTGGCGCCAGCCAATGTGTCCTCCATCGTCGTTGATGAGGACAAGCATGCAATGGACGTCGTGGTTGATGAAGAAAACCTCGCAATCGCGATCGGTCGAGGCGGCCAGAATGTTCGCCTCGCTTCTGAGCTGACTGGCTGGCAGATCAACATCATGACCGCCGAAGAATCGGCCGACAAGGCCGCTTCAGAGCGTGCTGTCATCCGTCAGCTGTTCATGGAAAAGCTCGATGTAGACGAGGAGGTGGCCGACATCCTCGCGCAGGAAGGCTTCTCCACGCTGGAAGAGATCGCCTATGTGCCGATCTCGGAAATGCTCGATATCGAGGCCTTCGATGAAGAGACCGTCAACGAGCTGCGCAACCGTGCACGCGATGCCCTCGTCACCGAAGCCATCGCTTCGGAAGAGGGGCTTGAGGGGATGGAAGACGGACTCATCAACCTTGAGGGCATGGACCGCACCACTGCAGGAAAACTGGGCCTTGCAGGTATCAAGACACTGGAAGCTTTCGGCAACCTTGCCTACGATGAGTTTGGCGCAATCCTGGCGCTGCCGACCGAGCGCGCCCGCCAGCTGATCGATGAAGAGTTCAAGGACGCCACTGACGATGAAATGCGGCTGATCGATGCGAAATATGACGAGCGGGCAAAAGAACTGCAAGCCCTTGTCTGGAGCCTTGCCGAGAGCAAGTGACCTTCATTACCGACATCATCGATAGCGCGACTAGAAAAGAGGACTGAATGGCAAGTAACAACGTAGCCCAATTTGCCTCCGAGCTGAAAATGCCGGCCGACCTGCTGCTCAAGCAGCTCAAGGCAGCTGGCGTAGACAAGAGCTCGGCCGAGGATCAGCTGTCCAAGGAAGACAAGGACAAGCTGCTCGGGCATCTGCGCAAGGTCCATGGCTCGACGACGGACGGTGAAAAGAAAAAAATCACCCTGACCCGCAAAGAAACGACGGAAATCAAGCAGGCTGATTCCAGCGGCAAGTCGCGCACCATTCAGGTTGAGGTGAGAAAGAAGCGCACTTTCGTCAAGCGCGACGATGCGCCCGTTGCACAGGAAGTCGAGGCAACTCCGCAGGCTCCGGTGATCGACGAGGCCGAGCAGGTGCGTCGTGCCGACGAAGCGCGTCGTCAATCCGAGCTGATCGCACGTCAGGAAGCCGAGCTGCGAGAAAAGCAGGAGCGACTCGCCAAACTCGAGGCCGAGAGGATCGCCGCCGAGCAAGCCGAAGCTGAGCGCGCCCGCGTCGCAGCCGCCGAAAGCGAGGCCCAATCGGGCGCCGCATCTGCGGAACGCGCCGCCGAGGAAGCAGCGCGAGCGGCGGCTGAGTCTGTGCGTGCCGCTGCCGCCGAGCAGGCGCGCAAGGCCGTGGCTGACGAGGTAGCGCAGATCAAGGCGATGATGAATTCCCCGCGCAAGGTGATCAAGGCACCCGAGCCGCCAGCGGCGCGCGCCGAAGGCACCTTGCATCGTCCCGCCGAGAAAAAACCTGGCGAGAAGAAGGACGACAAAAAGCCCGGAGAGAAAAAATCCATCAAGTCCGCTAATGTCTCATCGACCTGGCAGGACGAGAAGAAACGCAGTCCCGGCGGTCTCAAGACGCGTGGCGGGCCAAGCCCTGGTGGTCGAGATGGCTGGCGTGCAGGTCCTCGCGGTCGTCGCAATCACCACGCGGATGACCGCGAATCGAATTTCCAGCAACCGACCGAGGCGGTCGTGCGCGAAGTTCACGTGCCTGAGACCATCACCGTCGCCGAGCTGGCACACAAGATGGCGGTCAAGGCATCCGAGGTCATCAAGCAGCTGATGAAGCTCGGTCAGATGGTCACCATCAATCAGGTGCTCGATCAGGAAACCGCAATGATCGTCGTCGAAGAAATGGGCCATGTGGCCCATGCCGCCAAGCTCGACGATCCCGAGGCATTGCTGGAAGAGGGCGATCAGCATATCGATGCCGAGACGCTTCCGCGTGCACCCGTTGTCGCCGTGATGGGTCACGTCGATCACGGCAAGACCTCGCTGCTTGATTACATCCGTCGCGCCAAGGTGGCCTCCGGCGAGGCAGGCGGCATTACCCAGCACATCGGTGCGTATCACGTCGAGACGCCGCGCGGCATGATCACCTTCCTCGACACCCCGGGTCACGAGGCATTCACGGCGATGCGCGCGCGCGGCGCCAAAGCAACTGACATCGTCATTCTGGTGGTGGCTGCCGATGATGGCGTGATGCCCCAGACAAAGGAAGCGATTGCGCACGCCAAAGCGGCCGGCGTTCCGCTGGTGGTCGCGATCAACAAGATCGACAAGCCGGGCGCGAACCCCGATCGCGTGAAGACCGAGCTCGTGGCCGAGCAGGTCGTGCCGGAAGAATACGGCGGTGATTCGCCGTTCATTGCAGTGTCCGCAAAGACGGGCGAAGGCATCGACACGCTGCTCGAGAACGTCTTGCTGCAGGCTGAAGTGCTCGAGCTCACGGCGCCTGTCGATACACCGGCCAAAGGTCTGGTCATCGAGGCCAAGCTCGACAAAGGCCGTGGCCCGGTCGCAACCATCATGGTGCAGTCCGGTACCCTCAAGCGCGGCGACATCGTGCTCGCAGGGTCTTCCTATGGCCGCGTTCGCGCGATGCTCGACGAGAACGGCAAACCCATCGCTGAAGCAGGTCCTTCGATCCCTGTCGAGATTCAGGGTCTGACCGAAGTGCCTGCAGCTGGCGAAGAGGCGATGGTGCTCTCCGACGAGCGCAAGGCGCGCGAGATTGCGCTGTTCAGGCAAGGCAAGTACCGCGACGTGAAGCTGGCGAAGCAGCAGGCTGCGAAGCTGGAGAACATGTTCGAACAGATGGGCGAGGGCGAGGTCAAGAATCTGGCACTCATCATCAAGGCCGACGTGCAAGGCTCGCAGGAAGCGCTGGTCGGCTCGATGCAGAAGTTGTCCACTTCCGAGGTGCGTGTGCAGGTGGTGCATGCCGCCGTGGGCGGCATCAGCGAATCCGACGTCAACCTCGCGCTGGCATCCAAGGCCGTGATCATTGGCTTCAATGTCCGTGCAGACGCGTCCGCGCGCAAGCTGGCCGAATCCAGTGGCATCGATATCCGTTACTACAACATCATTTACGACGCGATCGACGAGATCAAGGCGGCGATGGGCGGTATGCTGTCGCCCGAGAAGCGCGAGCATTCTCTGGGTCTGGTCGAGATCCGTCAGGTCTTCATGGTCAGCAAGGTGGGCGCGATTGCCGGCTGCTACGTGCTCGAAGGCATGGTCAAGCGTGGCGCGCATGTTCGTCTGCTGCGCGACAATGTCGTCCTGTGGACCGGCGAACTCGATTCGCTCAAGCGCTTCAAGGATGACGTGAAAGAAGTGAAGTCCGGCTTCGAGTGCGGCCTGTCACTGAAGAACTATAACGACATCAAGGAAGGCGATCAGCTCGAAGTCTTCGAGGTGCAGGAAGTCGCGCGTACCCTTTGAGATAAAAAAGATAAAGTCACTGGACCCCGGCCTGCGCCGGGGTGACGATTTTGAACTGGCTGGTATTTAATGCCGTTATTCCAGCGCAGGCCGGAATCCAGTACTTTTGAACCTGACCCATCCATGGCCAAGCACAGCAAATCCATCCCCGGCCGCAGCCAGCGCGTCGCCGACCAGATCCAGAAGGACCTGGCCGAGCTGATCGCGATGGAGGTCAAAGATCCGCGCGTCGGCATGGTCACGCTGACCGAAGTGCAGCTCACCCCCGACTACGCGCACGCGAAAGTCTTTTTCACCACGCTGATCGACGACCCGGCTTCAGTGCAGAATACCTTGCGCGGCCTGCAAAAAGCGGCTGGTTTCCTGCGCAATCAATTGGGCAAGCGCCTGCACATTCACACACTGCCTGAAATTCACTTCGTGCACGATACCTCCACCACCCGGGGCGCTGCGCTGTCGAAGCTGATCGACGAGGCGAATGCGACCCGCGCGAAAGACGCGGACGAGCAGTAATCCATTTTCTCCTGAAGCAGCTGATGAATACGCCAGCGAAGCGTAAACGTATGCCCGTTCATGGCGTGCTGCTGCTGGACAAACCTGCTGGTATGTCCAGCACGCAGGCATTGGCGAAAGCGAAGTGGCTTCTGAATGCAGAAAAGGCTGGGCATACGGGTACGCTGGATCCGTTTGCCACCGGCTTGCTGCCCTTGTGCTTTGGTGAGGCAACCAAATTCTCCAGTGATTTGCTTGATGCTGATAAAACCTACGAAGCGACCATTCGTCTTGGCATAACGACCACCACCGGCGACCCCGAAGGCGAGGTTATCGACACTCGACCGGTGCACGTGGATATCTCGCGTGTTGAATCGGTATTAGCCGGCTTTCGCGGCGCCATTCAACAGATACCCCCGATGTATTCTGCTCTGAAGCGCGATGGCAAACCGTTGTATGCCTATGCGCGCGCAGGCCAGACACTGGAACGCGAGGCCCGGTCAGTGGTCATTCATGATCTGCAGCTTATTTCGTTCAAGTCTCCCGACCTGCAGATTCGCGTGAGGTGCAGTAAAGGCACGTATATTCGCGTGCTTGGTGAAGACATAGGTCAGGTACTTGGGGTGGGAGCGCACTTGATCGCGTTACGACGTATCGCCGCGGGTAACCTATCGATAGACACTGCCGTAACTATCGATTCCCTCGAAGCTTTGTCTGAGGCCGATAGAAAAAATGCACTTCTGCCGATCGATACCTTGCTTTCCGAATTGATGCCCCTCATATTGCCGCCAGCTTTGGCCAGCAGGTTTGTGCAGGGCCAGAGAATCGTACTGGCAAAATCTGGCATCAGTTGTCCGGAAGGGGCTACTGATCGAGTCAAGGTCATTAATGTTGATCAGACGCTGTTGGGGGTGGCGCGTTTATCTTCGGAGGGGGTGCTTCAGCCAGAGCGCCTGGTATCTGTTTGTTCTACCTTGCAGAATAAACCAGAAAGCAAATTGGCTTAGCAGTCAGTTTGGTTTTTTGATCAATGTGTGACGAGCCCTTTGCTTTCCGTAATTGATGCTTGTAATTTGTTTAGTGAAGAAAATTTTTTCAGATTATTTTTTTCAGGATCTGCGAGGAATTCAATAAATTTTGGAAATTGCGCTGCTGTTTTTTTGCCTTCAAATTCCTTGGCGCTGACAGTTTTTCCGCTGAACAGCTTCATCATATACTGTCCGATGTTAAACCCAGTAAAATTTTCTGGGGGATTGGCATGGTGGTTAGCGCTTTTTATTTCCTCGCTTAAGTTTTTCATCTCGACACTCAGGCTGTCAGACAGTGCTGCTGAATAAGTGCGGAGCATCATGGAGGCAGTGACCAGTTTCTTCATATCTACCGAAATGTTTTCTACCGTAGGATTGCTGGGATGACCGGACATCTCACCAGCGACTTGATCGATCAGATTTGCCATCTCATTCGCCAGGTCGGTGAAGGAATTAGGTAGCTTAATCTTGCAGACAGATTCCAGTGTGGTTTTGTAAATTTCAAGCATGGCTCTGTCGTAATGATCTGCCGATAAATTTTTACCCCGTAATAGATCCCGACCGCATCTGACCGCCTCTTTTGCGATCGCATCGCATTCATCTTTGACTTGTTGGGTGTTAAGTAATTTTGCCAAGCATGCCTGACTCGCAGAGTTTTCTCTCATGAATGTTTGTGCGCCATTTTTATTACTCCAATTTAATTGATACAAATCGAGTTGAAAGAGTGAAAGGAGTTCTTTCGCATCCGAGATATTGCGAGCTTTATTGATGAGTGATGCTTGGATTTGTTTTGCGAGCTCTGTGCTATCACCCAGTGAGGTAGCTTTGGGCAGAGCTTTCTTGATGCCGTCAGTAATTTGAACGCCATTTTCTTTGAGCAGGGCCTTGATCTCCGTTCTTATCTTTGCTCTCTCCGGGAACATGCTGACAAAATGAAGCAGCTTTGCTAACCGACCATCCAGATGGCTTTTGACTCGGTACATAACGGCGGTACCTTTTTCAGGATTCAATCCTGTGTAGGTCTGCGCTGACCGCCCAGTTTCTGCAGTTGCCAGGTACTTCAGCAAAGTCCCGAGCTTTTGGCTGGCGTTGATATCCACGAGTAATCCTTTTTGTTTCTTATAAGAAAATGCTTGCGGAGGTTTTTCTTTGAGGTTGAGCGGCTAGTACGTCGGGAGCCTGCGAAATTTGAGTGCCGGAAAAAAATCAACAGATTTGTAACTGTTTCGCTACTGATGTTCCTTTAGAAATTTATCGTCTTCGGGTAACAGGAATTTTTGCAACTCATTGAAAATCCAAGGAATTTCTCGGATTTGAAACGAATAAGTGGTAAAATTCCGGGTTTACCTAATCCGGCCAGTTTCCCCATGTCAAACACCGACCGCGCTTTGCGCAACATCGCCATCATTGCCCACGTTGACCACGGCAAGACCACGCTGGTTGACCAGCTGCTCAAGCAATCCGGCACCTTCCGCGAGAACCAGCAGGTGGATACCCGCGTGATGGACTCCAACGACCTTGAGAAAGAGCGCGGGATCACCATCCTCGCGAAGAACTGCGCGGTCGAGTACGAAGGCACTCATATCAACATCGTCGACACCCCCGGTCACGCTGACTTTGGCGGCGAGGTCGAGCGCGTGCTGTCGATGGTCGATTCCGTGCTGTTGCTGGTCGATGCCGTTGAAGGCCCGATGCCGCAGACCCGCTTCGTGACCCGAAAGGCGCTCGCCCTTGGTCTGAAGCCCATCGTGGTCGTCAACAAGATCGATCGTCCCGGTGCGCGTCCTGACTGGGTGATCAATGCGACCTTCGAGCTGTTCGACAAGCTCGGTGCGACCGAAGAGCAGCTGGATTTCCCGGTGGTATTTGCATCCGCGCTGAACGGCTATGCCAGCCTCGATTCCGAGGTACGTGAAGGCAACATGAAGCCGCTGTTCGATGCCGTGCTCAAGCACGTGCCGGTACGCGACGATGATGTCGATGGCCCGCTGCAGTTGCAGATCTCTTCGCTGGATTATTCATCCTACGTCGGCAAGATCGGCATTGGCCGTATCAAGCGCGGTCGCGCCAAGGCGCTGCAGGATGTGATCATTCTGAACGGCCCTGATTCGACACCGATCAAGGGACGCATCAATCAGGTGCTCAAGTTCCGTGGTTTGGAGCGCGAGGTCGTGCCCGAGGCGATGGCAGGCGACATCGTCCTGATCAACGGCATTGAAGACATCGGCATCGGTTCGACGGTTTGTGCCGTCGATGCGCCAGACGCACTGCCGATGCTGACGGTGGACGAGCCGACGCTGACGATGAACTTCATGGTCAACACCTCACCGCTAGCCGGTCGCGAGGGCAAGTTCGTCACCAGCCGGCAGCTGCGCGAGCGCCTTGAGCGCGAGCTGAAGTCGAATGTCGCGCTGCGCGTTGCGCCGACGGATGACGATACCGTGTTCGAAGTGTCCGGTCGGGGTGAGCTGCACCTGACCATTCTGCTCGAGAACATGCGTCGCGAAGGCTACGAGCTGGCAGTCTCGCGTCCGCGCGTGGTATTCAAGATGATTGATGACGTTCGCCACGAGCCCTTCGAGAACCTGTCTGTCGATGTCGAAGAAGCGCATCAGGGGGGTGTGATGGAAGAGCTGGGCCGCCGTCGCGGCGAGCTGCAGGACATGCAGCCGGATGGCAAAGGACGTGTGCGTCTTGAGTACCGCATTCCTGCGCGTGGCCTGATCGGTTTCCAGGGCGAGTTCATGACGCTGACGCGGGGCACGGGCCTGATGAGCCATGTGTTCGACGCCTATGGCCCGATGGATGCCAGCAAGGGCGAACTCGCTGGTCGCCGCAATGGCGTGCTGATCTCGCAGGAAGATGGCGCCGCCGTTGCCTATGCGCTGTGGAAGCTGCAAGAGCGCGGACGCATGTTCGTCGTTCACAATGATCCGGTGTACGAAGGCATGATCATCGGCATTCACTCCCGCGACAACGATCTCGTGGTCAACCCGATCAAGGGCAAGCAGCTGACCAACGTGCGTGCATCGGGTACGGATGAGGCGGTGCGACTGATTCCGCCGATCGAGCTGACGCTCGAATACGCAGTCGAGTTCATTGAAGATGATGAACTGGTCGAGATCACGCCCAAGAGCATCCGTCTGCGCAAGCGCTTCCTGAAAGAGCATGAGCGCAAGCGTGCATCACGCGAGGCCGCCTGATTGACCGTCGAAGCAGCCAGAAGCATCTGACAAAAAAGCGCCCGCGGGCGCTTTTTTGTTGTCCGTTTTGTTGTCCGATGAATGAGCGTTTAGCGGGTCATGCTGCGAAGGATATTGCCAATGGCCTCAAACAGCCGGTTGACCTGCTCATCACTGATGATCAGTGGCGGCGACAGTGCAATGATGTCTCCCGTTGTGCGGATCAGCACATGCTCTTCCCAGAAGCAGCGTTCGAAGACTTCATACGCGCGCGCAGTCGGCTTGCCGGGGAGGGGGTCGAGCTCGATGCCGCAGACCAGCCCCAGATTGCGCACGTCCCTCACATGAGGCAGCCCGCGCAGCGAATGTGCGCCCGCTTCAAATGCAGACGCCATGGATGCTGCGCGTGCAAACAGCTTCTCGTCCTGATAGACGTCCAGGGTGGCCATTGCCGCCGCACAGGCCAGCGGATGGCCGCTGTAGGTATAGCCGTGGTAGAACTCGATCGCGTTCTCAGGGGCTGCTTCCATGAATGCATCATGGATCGATTGTTTGGCGATCACGGCGCCCATGGGCACCATGGCATTCGTCAGGCCTTTCGCGCAGCAGATCAGGTCGGGAACGACCCCAAAATAATCTGCAGCAAAGGCAGCGCCCAATCGGCCGAAGCCCGTGATCACCTCATCAAAAATCAGCAGGATGCCGTGCTTGTCGCAGATGGCGCGCAGCTTTTGCAGGTAGCCTTTCGGTGGAATGATCACGCCGGTGGAGCCCTGCACCGGTTCAATGATCAATGCGGCCACCGTGGCCGGATCATGCAGTGCCAGCAGCCGCTGCTCGAATTCATCGGCCATGTCAGCGCCGTGTTCGGGCATACCCCGCGAGAAGGCATTGCGCGCGATGTCCAGCGGATGGCGCAGATGATCAACGCCCGGCAGCGCAGGTCCGAAGTGCTTGCGGTTACCTGCAATCCCACCCACCGCGATGCCGCCAAAGCCCACGCCGTGATAGCCGCGCTCGCGCCCGATCAGCCGGGTGCGAAGCGAATCCCCGCGCATCCGGTGGTAGGCCAGCGCCATCTTCAATGCGGTGTCGACAGCTTCGGAACCGCTGTTGCAGAAAAAAACGCGATTCAACCCCTCTGGCGCCATGTCGGCCAGACTGCGCGCCGCGTCGAACGCGCCGGCATGTCCCATCTGGAAGGGCGGCGCAAAATCCATGGTCTGCGCCTGACGAACCACGGCCTCGGTGATCTTCGGATGACCATGCCCGGCATTCACGCACCACAGCCCGGCCGTGCCGTCGAGCACCTGCCGGCCATCTTCCGAGGTGTAGTACATGCCAGTCGCAGCAGTCATCATCCGAGGGCGTGCCTTGAATTGCCGGTTGGCGGTGAAGGGCATCCAGTAGTGCGATGTATCGGTTGTCATGAGCGCAAAATAGTCCGGGATTTCCGAGGGTCTTTGGTTAAGATCGCCGGATGTCCATGAGGGCAGGCCATCCGCAGCCATCACTTTACTGCATCCACGATAGCCGCTCCGGGTACCGGTAAAATGCGCACTCTTGACGCTGATTCCCCTTGCTGACATTGAAAGCCTCTCTGCCTCCCCGCCGACTGTCCGTTGCACCCATGATGGACTGGACTGACCGCCACTGCCGCATGTTTCACCGGCAGATCACCCGCCACACCTGGCTCTATACAGAGATGGTCACCACAGGTGCGATCATTCATGGCGACAAGGCGCGGCACCTGGATTTCAGCGACGAAGAACATCCCGTCGCGCTGCAGCTGGGCGGCAGCGAGCCGGAAGATCTCGCCACGAGCGCCCGCTTCGGCGCGCAATGGGGCTATGACGAGATCAATCTCAATTGCGGCTGTCCTTCCGAGCGGGTGCAGCGCGGCGCGTTTGGCGCCTGCCTGATGGCCGAGCCAGCGCTGGTGGCGGACTGCGTGAAGGCGATGCGCGACGCCGTCAGCATTGAGGTCACCGTCAAGCACCGGATCGGCATTGACGAGATCGATTCCTATGATTTTGTGCGCGACTTCGTCGGTACCGTGGCGGACGCCGGCTGCCGGACCTTCATCGTCCATGCACGCAACGCGATTCTCAAAGGGCTCACGCCCAAAGAAAACCGCGAAATTCCTCCCTTGCGCTACGAACGCGCGTACCAGCTGAAAAAAGACTTTCCTCAGCTGGAGATCATCATCAACGGTGGCATCAAGACACTGGCCGAGATCGATGAGCACCTGCGGCATGTCGATGGTGTGATGATCGGTCGCGAGGCCTATCACCATCCTTACCTGATGGCGACATTTGACTCGCGCTACTACGGTGACAGCGCCGCGCCGCGCAGTCGGTTGGAGGTCATTGATGCGATGCTCCCCTATATGCGCGAGCAACTCGCTCAAGGTGGTCCGCGCCTCAACAGCATTACGCGGCACATGCTCGGCCTGATGGCTGGCCTGCCCGGCGCGCGCAGTTTCAGGCAGCGACTCTCCGATGCAAGACAGCTGGCCTCCGGTGATCCCGACCTCCTGCGTCATGCAGCACAGAGCGTGTTGCCTGCAGCAGCCTGAGTTTCTGATACGCTGCTGAGGCCTGCCATACACTGGCATGCATCCTGCTCATCAGACGGATCTTTTCATTGCAAAGACCGTCATGAGCCAGCAACAGGATGATCAGGACCAGCAGACGCTGTTTCCTCCCCAAGCACAATCGCATCAACCGGGTGTCGAATCAGAGATGCGTCCCCGGCCTCAGACAGAAGGAAAAAATTACCGGGCCGCCGGCAAGTTACAAGGCAAGGTCGCGCTGATTACCGGTGGCGACAGCGGCATCGGCAGTGCTGCCGCGATTGCCTTTGCAAAAGAAGGTGCAGACATCGCGATTACCTACCTGGAAGAACAGCAAGACGCCGATCACACACGCAAGCTCATCGAGCAACAGGGCAGACAATGCCTGATGCTGGCGGGCGATATCGGCGAAGAATCGTTCTGTGAGGCTTTGATAGTCGAAGTCGTCGCCCGCTTCGGGCAGCTTGATATCCTGATCAACAACGCTGCAGAACAGCACTCCGCTGATCGCATTGAAGATATCAGCAGCGACCAGCTGGAACGTACTTTTCGGACGAATATCTTCGCGATGTTCTATCTGGTACGCGCAGCGATGCCGTATCTGACAGCGGGCGCGCGCATCATCAATACGACGTCCGTGACAGCGTATCGTGGCAGCAGTCACTTGCTTGATTATTCCTCGACCAAGGGAGCCATCGTCAGCTTCACGCGCTCACTGTCGCAGCAGCTCGCGCCGCGCGGCATTCTGGTCAATGCGGTGGCTCCCGGCCCTGTCTGGACGCCACTGATTCCTTCCAGCAGTCCACCGGAGCAATCAGCACAATTCGGCACACAGGTGCCATTGGGCAGGCCTGCTCAACCTGAGGAAATCGCTCCCTGTTATGTCTTTCTCGCCAGCGATGATGCTGCTTACATGACGGGTCAGGTATTGCATCCGAATGGCGGTGAGGTGATTAATGGTTGAATACAGATTGAACAAGGGCTCAACAAGGACATAACTAGTAGTCCCGCAAGCGGTTATAGAGCGTTTTCAGGCTGATGCCCAATATCTCGGCGGTTTGCCGCTTGTTGCCCCGAAAGTGTTTCAGTGTCGCCAAAATGAACTCGCGCTGAGCATCCGCGAGAGGTATGCCGATCGGAAAATTGAGTGTGTCATTTACCAGCAAGGTCTTCCCAGCACTGGCGCTGGCAGGCTCCTCCAGAGTGACTGCGTCCGCTGAGAGGATGTAGGCCCGGTGAACAAGATTTTTTAACTCTCGTACATTGCCCGGCCAGTGGTAAGTGCGTATCCGCTCCAGTGAGCGGCGAGTAAATTGCTTGCGAGTCCCGGCTTTCCGATTGAGTTCATCAAGAAAATGCTGTGCCAGCAGTCCAGTATCATTACCTCGTTCCCGTAAGGGCGGTACGTGGATCGGGAACACGGCAAGACGATACATCAGATCTTGCCGCAAACGTCCCTCGCTGACTGCTTCATCTAATGAGCGGTTGGTAGCGGCAATCAGACGCACATCGACCTTGATTTCCTGACTTCCGCCGACGCGATGAAAACGGCCATATTCGAGCACACGCAAGAGCTTCACCTGCATCTCGGCAGGCATCTCGGTAATCTCGTCGAGGAACAGTGTGCCGCCGGACGCATGCTCGAAATGGCCGGCATGTTGCCGGGCCGCCCCGGTAAAACTGCCTTTTTCATACCCAAAAAGGACTGCTTCGATCAGCGTTCCCGGAATTGCACCGCAGTTCACAGCGACGAAATTCGCCGTATGACGCGTGCTGTCCTGATGAATTGCCGCAGCGATCAGCTCCTTGCCAGTACCGCTTTCACCCTCCAGCAGCACCGTGGCCTCTGTGCCTGCCACGCGCTGAATTTGCGTATAGAGCGCCTCCATTGCAGCGGAGCTGCCGTACAGCGTTCGGTGATGTCGGAGTCGTGGTTGTGAGCACATTGCGGAGACGCCGGGGCGACGTGTCTATCGTCGCAGAGATCGCAAACAGAGAATTTCCCCCATCCATCGCATGACGCACTGCCCGATCTCAAAGGCTGTGCACATGTCTTTGTCACTATTGCCCTTGGTGACAGTTCTCACTCTGTCTCGTCGTCATCACGCCATCATCACGCTGTCAACAGACATGCCCCTGTTTACCTACCCGCATTTGGCCGGGCGCAGACCCCAGTGCCTGCGTTGAAACTTACGCAGCATGCCTCAGTCAAGCGAATAGTCGACGCAACCGCTTTTGAAAGGAATAGTAATGAGATCCAATCTGGGCACATCAAAAACGTTGTTCGTTCTGGGGCTGCTGACAATCAGTCTGGCAGCCTGCAACCGGGGTGGCGGTAGCGGCAGCAGCTCTGAGCCGGGCGGCGGTAGCACGTCGGGTGGCACGAGCTCATCAACCGGCTCGACCAAACAGCCGCCGCCAGAAACGGGTGCTGCACCAGGGGGTGGGACGTCTGCGCCAGGAGGCACGGGCGGAGGTACGACGGGTGGTACTTCGGGCAGCACGCCGGGGGGTGGCACCTCGGGCGGCAGCAGCACCGGAGGGACCACGGGGGGCGCATCAGACGGAAGCACTGGCAGCAGCATGGGCGGCAGTTCCGATTCCAGCCCTCCCCCCGGCACTTCTCCGAGCGGCTCGTCGCCTGGCAGCCCATCATCCAGCAGTGTTCCTGACGGAAGCTCTGGCAGCAGTACCAACGGCAGCACAGGAGGCGGCGCAACCGGCAGTTCCCGATAAGCCGCATGCGACGACGGATGCCGCAGCACGATAAGAGATTTTTGCCGACATGCTGCATGCATTGATTGTTGATGAAGATGAGGTCACGGCCAGATTGCTCAGCGAACTGGCCCAGTCTGAGTCCTACGAGACCACGGTACTCGGGTCTTTAGGGGCTGCCGAGCTTGAGTGCGAGCTGAGGGAATCGGATCTGGTCTTCCTCAGTGACTCTCTTGCAGACGAGAGCGCAGATGCGTGGACGGAGCGACTTTCACCGGCCGTGCTTTCTCATCTGGTGCTGATGGGCATTGCCCCGTCACCGGAGAAAATCATCGGCGCTTTCAGGCGCGGCATCGCGGATTTTCTGCTTAAGCCCGTTGATTCTGCCCGTGTGCGCCAGTTGCTGCGTCAGCGCGTGGCACGGCTCGCCGAGAATGATGCGCGCAGTGAGATGAAGCACACCTCACGGACACCAGCGACCGTCAGACTCGGTTCTGCGCCCCAGTCCCAATTGCTGGGAGACTCGCCTGCGATGAAGGTATTGCAGCATCAGATCGATCGCGTGGCGCCCACGGAGGCCAGCGTGCTTCTCCTGGGCGAAAGTGGTAGCGGCAAGGAGCTGGTCGCGCAGAACATCCATTGCCGCAGCAACCGTCGCCGACAGGCTTTTTTGCCGGTGAACTGTGGTGCCATATCGCCGCAGCTGATCGAGAGTGAAATCTTCGGGCATGAGAAAGGCAGTTTTACGGGCGCGGATCGTCAGCACAAGGGCTACTTTGAACGAGCTTCCGGAGGAACGCTGTTTCTTGATGAAGTGATCGAGATGCCGATCGATCTTCAGGTGAAGCTGTTACGGGTGCTGGAGACAGGGACCTTCATGCGCATTGGCAGCAGCCAGGAGCTGAAAACGGATGTGCGTATCATCGCCGCTACCAACCGTGATCCTGAAGCTGCGATCACCCGAGGGCGCTTGCGCCTGGATCTCTACCACCGGCTGAATGTGTTTCCTGTCAACGTGCCTCCACTGCGTGAACGTGGCAGTGATATCGAGCTGATCGCACAGCATTTTCTCGATGAGCTGAACGCAGAGCACGCGACACACAAGCAGTTGTCTGCGCGTGTGCAGGCCAGTCTCAGACACTATCACTGGCCTGGCAATGTGCGCGAGCTGAGGAACTTCATTCAGCGGGCTTACATCCTTGCGGATCAGTTCATCGAACTGCCTGCGCCAGATCGCAGCCTGAGTCGTTCGGGTTCCACCGCGCTGACGCTCGCCATTCCGGTGGGTACCTCTCTGGCGGATGTCGATCGCAAGTTGATCTTCGCTACCCTTGAGCTGTGTGGCGGCGTGAAAAAACGCGCCGCCGATCTTCTGGGCATCAGCCTCAAGACACTCTACAACCGTCTGGAGGAGTATAGCCATCCGGGCAAGAACCTCACGCTGGCCGACACCGCTAAGGCGCCGACTGCGTCGAATGCAGCACTCTGCCTGCCGGGGCGTGACAGCGGCCTGCTCAACTGAGGTCGTTTGACTGCCGCTGCCGGGGTGAATGGATTGGTCTCAGGTCTTGACCTGTCTGGCATATTTGGTCTCAGCACGCCGATTGCCGAGATTATGTTGCGCGGCACGGCCACCTACTGGTTTTTATTTTTTGTGTTCCGCTTCATCGTCAGGCGCGATGTCGGGGCAGTCGGCATTGCGGATATCCTGGTGCTGGTGATCATCGCCGATGCCTCTCAGAACGCGATGGCCGGCGAGTACACCTCGGTAACTGACGGTACGATCCTTGTTCTGACGCTGGTCGGCTGGAATCTGCTGTTGGACTGGCTGTCCTTTCGCTATCCTTCCATCCGTCGCTTCGCCTCACCCGGCGCGCTACTGCTGGTTAAAAACGGCAAGCTACTGAAGAGAAATATGCGCCGCGAATTCATCACTGACGAAGAATTGTGGAGCAAGCTCAGGGAAGAGGGCATAGAGCGACTCGATCAAGTAAAAGCAGTGTATCTCGAACCTGATGGAGGTTTCAGCGTGATCCGCGACGCCAATGAATCGACATGATGTCTTCTGGTTTAACACAGACACTCAGGTCGGGTGTCGCCGCATCGCTTCGGTCTCGGCCAGCAGCCGGGACGCCGCCATGATCACGGCGGATGGCGGCACGCCGGTAAGGCAGGCATGATGGATCATCGGGCAGACACTGCGATAGCAGGGTGCGCAGGGAACAGGATTGAACATGACTTTGGCGGGCACTTGCCAGGGCGTGTGCTGCAGATTGGTCAAAGCGTACAGTACGACGACGGGTGTTTGCATGGCCGCGGCAAGGTGTGCCGGCGCGCTGTTGTTGGCGATCAGCAGCCGTGATTTGCCGATCAGGGCTGCCAGTCCGCCGAAATCCAGATCGCTCACTATTCCTGCGTAGGCAGAGCCAGCGGCGGTCTGCAATGCAGACAATACAGCCTGATCCTGAGGGCCTCCCGTGAGCACCAGTGGCAAATCAGTGGCATGCCCGATCTGCTTGATCACGGTCTGTAACGAAGCCAGTGAATAGCGACGAGACTCTGCAGACGCGCCGGGGTGCACAAGAATGAATTCCTGCATCTCGTGAAGCCCGAGCCGGACCAGCGCCTGATCTGCAGCCTTGTAATCATCCTCCGTCACGGTCAGTCGCAGAGCGGTATCCACCGGAGGTGCGCACAATGCACCGACCAGATCCAGCTGCCGCTGTACTTCATGTCTTTGCAGTGACTCTGGTTCAGGCTCTGGGAGCCAGTCAGTAATCAACTGGTAAGGATTCTCCCGGCAATAAGCGAGTTGCCGAGGAATGCCGGCCAGATGACACAGCATCGCGGCAGGCAGTGGATTCTGGCTATAGCTCTGCATGATCACGGCGCCGTCGAAGGCGCGTGCCTGTAATGTCTTTGCGACGGCGATCGTCGCACCGCTGCTGACAGCGGAGGAAGCTTTCATCCATGGGCTGTCGAAAACGATCACCTCACTGATCGCGCCGCAGCGCGAACCGACCAGGGCACCGGTGGATGACGTCAGCAGAGATACCTGATACCCGGCATCGCGGAGCGCATGCAGCGCTGGCGTGCACATCAAGAGATCGCCGCTGGCATCGAGGCGTATCACCAGCAGCCGACAGGCAGCAGGCCAGGCCGACTGCATCAGACGCTGCCGTGATGCGCGCAGCTCGCCTGACGGATCAGCACCGCTGCTTCATCAAAACGGGTCACCATTGCATCAGGTACGCGCATCGACCCCGGCGTCCATTCCGTCTCATTGCCATTATTGATCAGCACGGCGCGGCAGCCGGCACGGTGTCCTGCTTCAATATCATCGAGTATGTCGCCGATCATCCAGCTCTGCGCGAGATTCAGGCCGTGTTCATACGCTGCCCGCAGCAGCATGCCGGGCGCAGGCTTTCTGCAACGACAGCCTGCTGACCGATCTGCTTGATCGGCTGATCCCGGCGCGTGCGCATCCGCTGAGTGGGGACAGTAATAAAAGCCATCCAGCACGCTTGCTGGATGCTGATGAAGTGCTTCTGCAATCAAGTGACCTATTTGTCGAAACGCCATCAACACTTGAGATGCCGTCAGCAATCCTGAAGCGATGCCCGGCTGGTTAGACACCAGAAAAAGTCGAAATCCCGCCGCACGCAGCAATACCAGCCCCTCGACTGCACCCGGTGTCAGCCGGATTTTCTGGGGATCGGCGTTGTAAGGGATATCGTCGATCAGCGTGCCATCCTTGTCGATGAAGATGGCCGGTGAGGCGTCCGGTGTGCTCAGGGCCATGAGGTTTCGTTCATTGGCAGCACGGTCACTTCGGGTACGACCGTCTGCGCGGGTAGTTGCAGTAGCTGGCTGATCGCCAGCGCGACATTGCCCGGTTCTTGTAGCGTGCCGCGGTCAATCTCCGGGAAGCGTTCCAGAATGAACGGGGTGGACATGCCGCCACAGACGACGGCCATCACCTTGATGCCGGCCGGGCGCAGCTCGGCATGCAGCGCATGTGACAGTCCGAGTAATCCGGTCTTGCTCGCATGGTAGGCGCAGGCATTAGGCCAGGCACGCTTCGCGGCAGTTGAGGTGATGTTGACGATCGTGCCTTCCCCTTGCCCCATCATGTGACGCGCTGCTGCACGTGCCATCAGAAAAGGCCCATGCAAATTGGTTCGCAGCACGCGCTCCCATTGCGCGATCTCGATCTCACACAGGCTGCAGGTCACGTCCATACCGGCATTGTTGACCAGCACATCAATGCGGCCAAAGCGGGCAATGGTGGTATGCACGGCATTCTCTGCATCATCGGCATTGCCCACATCGCAGTGAACGGCATCGACATGACAGCCTTTCGCGGTAAGGCGGCTTGCCTGATGTTCGGCGCGTTGTTCATTGATATCGGCGAGCATCACCGACGCACCCTCTGCTGCCAGCTGTTCTGCCAGCACAGCGCCCAGCCCGCTGCCGGCTCCTGTCACGAGTATCGATTTTTTCTTCAGTGACAGCAAGGTGGACAAGGTCATGCGCTCTCCCTAAAAGTCGTCCAGACGATCCTCAGTCTCAGAGCAATCTGCGTGCCGGGGACTGACTTTGCATGGGCATGGTTGATGCTTCTGCCTATCCGTTCGTCTGCAGGTCTCTGCGTTTACCAATGAAGATGACCTGGTGGATGTTTGTCAGTTCTGTCGCGGGAGAAAAACATGTGGACCAAATTCGTATCAGTGCCGGTACTTGCTCTGGCGCTTGTCAGCGCAGCGTGTGAAAGCCTCGGCAATCTGGGGAGTAGTGGCGGCTCGCAGGTGCAGACCCAGCCGATCGCCAGCAATGTCAACGGCACGGGAACCATACAGACGATCGAGGTCGTGCCGCGTTCACAGGGACTGGGTCTGGGAACGCTGGCCGGTGCGGCCATTGGTGGCGTGCTCGGTCATCAGGTGGGTGGTGGCACAGGAAAGACCGTCTCCACCGTCGCGGGTGCTGCAGGGGGCGCTTATGTCGGACATGAAATTGAAAAACGTCGCCGCACCGACAACCAGATTTACAAAGTGACGATACGCATGGATGACGGCACGACACAGTCCTTCGCTCAGGAAGCCGAGCCGACCGTCAAGCAGGGTGATCGGGTGACGATTACGAACGGCGTGCTGTCCAGGCTCTGAGTTGGCGGTAAATTTTTCTTTGATTCGATTCAGCAAGGAGACTTTGATGGCAACCTTACACCTCGAAAGTGGCGCAGCTTATCCGGGCAGCACGCTCATTACGCAGGAAAACATCGTTCGCCGTTCGCTGCTGACAGCGATACGCTGGGGCGCCGTGCTGGCGGGTGTCGCCGTGGGGATCTCGATGCAACTTGTGCTCACGCTGCTGGGCATTGCCAGTGGGCTCTCACTCACGAAGCTGTCAACCGGAGAAGCGCCCGGCACCGGCGCGCTGATCTGGGCGGGTCTGTCGATGCTGATTTCCGCGCTGGTGGGCGCTTATGTCGCCGGGCGAATGTCCGGCCTCAAGCGCAAGACCGATGGCATGCTGCATGGCGTGGTGTCATGGGCAGTGACGACCTTGCTGTTTGTGATACTGGCGACGTCCGCCGGTGGTTCATTGCTGTCAGGACTGTTCTCCAGTGTCAGTCAGGGAGCCGGGGTGATGGCGCAGTCAGGCGGCGGCATTACAGCGATGCTCAACCGCCAGCTGGGAACCAATGTGAATCCGCAGGACATGCGAACCGTGCAAGAGCATATCGCTGCCGGCCGGCGCGATCAGGCCATTGACTACATGAGCAGCAACATGGGGGTGCGCCGTGATCGCGCCTCGACCATTGTCGACCAGGCACTGATACTGTCAGGCTCTCCCGAGCAGGCCTCCCCGGAGGGACGCGCTGCGGCCGATCGCGCGGTAAAAGGTGCCAGCACGGCAGCATGGACAGCGTTCGGGGCCGTCGTCCTGTCGCTGGTCTTTTCATTGATCGGGGGTGCGCTGGGTGCCATCGGCGCGCGGAGAACCACCTGGAACGAGCATCTGGAAGGAACGACGGCGGCCACCGCGCAGACCGGGCTGGGTCGCAGCTGAGATCATCGAGTCAGGGGGCGGCAACAAAGGTTCGGCGGGATGACGGACAGATTGATCTGATCGCTGATTCATCCCGTTAGTGCTTCAGTGGTTCTGAACCAGTGGCCTACCGTCATGGTCACAGTCATCACCACGACGGGCGCTGCACAAGGACAGGACAATGCTCAGAACGTTTGATGGCGGAAGTTCCGCCGGTGGCAGCCGGAGTCGCAAGCGCTTTGCCTGCATGGCGGCCGGCCAGTCATCCGCCACCGAGTTGTTCCGCTCCTGTCCGGTCGTGACGGCGGTAGGGCAAACACTCGGCCGGGTCAGGTCGGTGCTGGTTGATGTGCGCAGCCGGCAGCTGCGCTACGTGGTGGTCGCGCCCAATCAGGGGAAAGCGCCGATCGTCATTCCATGGCAAGCGCTGTATTTTGATTCGACACGGGTGAGGCTGGTGTATTACACCTACAGCTGACGCTTCTGAACGAATCCGGCCTGATTGGGCTCTGTTTCAGAGCGCGACGTCCCTCAGTAACTTGCCCCGGCCGGACGTGAAGCGCTGGATGCTGAACTGCTGCATGCGGAGCAACCTCTGCAAGCTTCGTTCCCTGTGGGCCTGTCAAGCAAGCGCAGCTTGTGCGTCGCGCAACTGCACCCGCCACAGATTCGCATACAGACCATTTTGTTCCATCAGCTGAGCATGATTTCCCTGCTCGGCGAGCCTGCCCTGTTCCATCACGAGAATCGTGTCTGCATGAATGATCGTGGAGAGACGATGAGCGATGATCAGCGTGGAGCGGTTGCGAGACAGCCGCTCCAGTTCCGACTGGATCGCCTGTTCGGATTGAGAGTCCAGCGCCGAGGTCGCCTCATCGAAGATCAGTATCGGGGGATTTTTCAGCATGGCGCGGGCGATCGCTATGCGCTGGCGTTCGCCGCCCGACAGCTTTGTGCCACGCTCCCCGACTTCTGTTGCGTATTTTTCAGGAAGCGATTCGATCATGTCATGCACATGGGCGGCGCGGGCGGCCTCCATGATCTCCCGTTCACTGGCTCCCGGGCGGCCGTAGCCGATGTTGTAGGCGATCGAATCGTTAAACAAGCTGGTGTCCTGAGGCACGACGCCAATCAGCTTTCTCAGGCTGTTGACGCTGAATTCGCGGATATCCCGGTCATCGATCAGGATGGACCCGCCGGTGGGCTCGTAGAAGCGCAGCAGCAGACGAGCCAGCGTTGACTTGCCTGAGCCGCTGCCGCCCACGACAGCCACAGTCTTCCCCGGAGGTATGACGAAGCTCACATCATCGAGTACCGGTCGTTCAGGATCGTAAGCGAAGCTCACCCGCCGGAACTCCACGCGTGCCGTGGCGAGATGTAATGCAGGCAAGGCCGGATCTTCCCGGAATTCCGGCTTTTCCTTCAGCAGCTCGCGCATGATCTCGATATTGATCATCGCGTCCCGCGCCTCCCGGTAGACAAAGCCCAGCGCATTCAGCGGCAGGCAGATCTGCAGCATGAAAGCATTGATGAGCACCATGTCGCCCACGGTCATCTTGCGGCTCATGACGTCGGCACCTGCAAGCAGCATCACCGCTGCCACGCCGACAGCGATCACAGCGCTCTGACCCACGTGCAGACGGAACAGCGCCCACTGATTGTCATAGGCCGCGCCGCTCCAGTGCTTCATGATTCCCTCGAAGCGGCGTATTTCCATCGCTTCATTGGTAAAAGTCCGCACGACATCCGCATTGATCAGGCTGTCCGCCAGTCTTCCCTTGGCATCGCTGTCCAGCCGATTCACGCGTCGTTGGTGCATCGCGCGACGTGCAGTGAACTGCAGCGTGAACCCGGTGTAGAGCACGAAGGTGACGACAATGATCAGGGTGTAACTCGTACTGTAGCGGCTGAACATCACGGCCAGTACCAGCAGTATCTCGACCAGTGTGGGCACCAGCGTGAACAGGGCGACGCCTAGCAGAAAGGCCATGCCGGCCGTGCCGCGGTCGATCTCCGGCAGCAGACCACCAATACGTCGCCGCGAATGAAAGCGCGGCCCCAGGCTGTGCAGATGCGCAAAAATTTTCTGTGCAAAACTCGCTACGGCCGTCTGAGTCACTCGCGAGAAAATCAGGTCGCGCAGCTCATTGAACAGCGTGCTCGCAAAGCGCAACAACGCGTAGCCCGCCAGCAGCATGATCGGGAACAGGCTCAGCTGCTCCGGACGGGACAACGTATCCACGATCATCTTCAGCACCAGCGGCACGGCCACATTGGCGACCTTGGCGATGATCAGGAAGAGCAGCGCCAGGCTCACTCGCCAGCGATAGCGAACGACCAGCTGCCAGATATCGCCGATCAGGTTCGGCGATTCGTCATTGGATGAGGACATGCATGCAGGACAGATCAGTCTTCGTGTGTGATTGCCTCGAATGTCATTGGTTCGGACGTGATACTGGAACTGCCTCTGTTCGGCCGGATCAGAAAAAATAGCATCCGTCCCTACCGCAGGAGATACCCAACATGCGACAGATCAGACACAGCATTGACGTCAATGTGCCTCTGCGTACGGCTTACAACCAATGGACGCAGTTCGAGGACTTTCCGCGCTTCATGGAGGGCGTGCTGGAAGTCCGGCAGAAAGATGACGTCCATCTGCATTGGCGCGCCGAGCGTCACGGTCAGCAGGTGGAATGGGATTCCGAGATTGTCGATCAGATCCCTGACCAGCTGATCGCCTGGCGGGATGTGGGAGGCCCCGGTAATCATGGCAGCCTGCATTTTCATCCGGTGAGTGAAGATCAGACACGTATCGAGCTGACAATGGATATCGCCTCAGCACCTTCGGCACAACCAGTGGATGAATCCGAGCACGAGAGCAGCACTCGGCACCGGATCGGTGCCGACCTGCTGCGTTTCAAACAGATGCTGGAGGCACAGGGGCAGGAGAGTGGTGCCTGGCGCGGGGAAATTCATGGTGCGCATGTGGAGCGGCCGGCAGCGCCAGTGACAAAGCCGGGCGCGGCAGAGAGCAGGGATATCGACGTCTGACCCGGTGATACGGGTAACGCAGTTTTATCTGCGCAGTTTTTACTCATTGTCGTAGCGATTACACAGTCATTGCCGCGGTGATGCGCTCTGGCGCTTCAGGATGGCACCCGCATCTGCGGCATATTGGTGAGCGGATTTCCCCCGCGCTGCCCGGCAGAAATCAGGAATGACATTTGCAGGTCTGAGCCGGTTGGCCGCCAAGGTCGCTCCGCGGGGACTCGCATGCAAAGAATTGCGCTGATCAGTGAGCATGCCTCGCCATTAGCGGCTCCCGGGAGTGTGGACAGTGGAGGGCAAAATGTCTATGTAGCCCATGTGTCCAGTGAACTGTCGAAGCTGGGCTATCTCGTCGATATCTATACACGCCGTGACCGGCCATGCCTCCAAGAGGTCGTCGACTGGAAGCCCGGAGTACGCATCATCCACGTTCCTGCCGGGCCGGCCTCCGCATTGCCGAAAGAGGCGATGCTGCCTTACATGCCGACGTTTGCCACGTTCACATATTCGTTCATTCACCGGCATAAGCTGCGCTACCAACTAGTGCACGCGAATTTCTTCATGTCGGGCATGGTCGCTCTGCAGCTTAAGCTTGTACTTGGCCTGCCGTTTGTCATCACTTTTCACGCGCTGGGTCGCGTACGCAGGCAATATCAGGGCGATGCAGACGGCTTCCCGGATGAACGGTTCGAGATCGAAGAAGCACTGATGCAAGAGGCGGCCTGCGTTATCGCCGAGTGCGAACAGGATTTGCACGACATGCGGTCGCTGTACGGTGCCCGGCGTGACAACATCGCGATGGTTCCCTGCGGTTTTGATCCGGATGAGTTCTCACCCATGCGAGAGGCTGCCCGTGCCAGACTTGGTCTGCCGGATTCCGAGTTCGTGATGCTGCAGCTGGGCCGCATGGTGCCGCGCAAGGGCATCGATAACGTGATACGCGCACTGGCCGTGTTACGTGATCGCTGTCACATTCGCGGGGCGCTGTGGGTCGTTGGCGGGGATCATGAAACGGCTCATTCATCCTCGTCCGAAATCAGGCGATTGAGGCAACTGGCAGAGAGTCTGCACCTGTCGCAGCAGGTCATTTTCAGAGGCGCCCAGCCGCGTGCTGCATTGCGCGAGTTTTACAGTGCCGCCGACGTGTTCGTTACTACTCCCTGGTATGAGCCTTTCGGCATTACGCCACTGGAAGCCATGGCGTGCGCAACGCCGGTGATCGGCAGCGATGTGGGGGGAATACGATCCACCGTGGTCTGCGGCGAGACCGGCTATCGAGTGCCGCCCGACGACCCGGAGGCGCTGGCCGAGCGACTGGCCATGCTGCAGCGGGATCCGAGGCTGGCACGGCAGATGGGCTGGAATGGTCTGCGAAGAGCCCACCGTCATTTCACATGGAAGCGCGTGGCGTTGCAGCTGGCAGTCTTGTATGAGTCGGTGATACACAGCTCGGCCCAGACTGTGCTGACGGGAATAGGTCAACCCGATTCGGTGGGTGAAGATACGGGTGTTGCGCAATGAAGTCCCTCGCGTTGTCCGACAAGCCCGTACATTACGCAAGCAGGCCTTGCGTGCACCTCTGCCGGAACATCGTGTGGTTAGAGCGTTGGGGCCGGTCGTTATCGTGCCTGCGGCGCGTGACCAGTGGGATGATGCTGGCTGCATTGCCGATTACCCTGCTATGGCCGTACTGGCAACACACACTTCCCGGAGGAGTGGCGCAGCATCTGGTGTCGGCGATCTACGAGTTCCCTTCCGACGAGATGCCGCGTTGCGAGCAGTTTGTCCGTCACACGGATACTGCGGCCATGATCGGTCCGGTCGCTTGCGAAACAAGTCCGGCACAGATGATGGTCTGAAAAACCCTGCTGCCTCTGCCCACTACATCTTGTTCTGTGTGCTCTGCGCCGCATCCTGTACGCGCTCGCCGCCGCGCTCCACATCCTTGCCGATGCCCTTCATCGTATTGCAGCCAGATAGAGCCATAACAACCAGTGCGACCAGTGCTGCGATGGTGGAATAGCCTGAGCTTTTCATTGTCTGTCCTCTCTGTGAACGTGTTATCGATGAGCGCGTCTGTGCTGAAACCACCGCCATGCCGTACTAGCTGCCCGCTCTAGCGTACGCATCGTTGCCGGATTGCGCATCAGCAAAGCGGCGGCGGTCAGCAGGGCGCGTCCTGTGCCTTCGGTGGGCACGTCGCGGCGCGCTTGTCGGGGTTCGTGCTCGGCCAGCTTTCCCGACCTGCCCCGGCGGGCAGATGCCCACCACCGGGGGGCCGCCCAGACCAGCACGCCGACACCCGCCGCCACTGCCAGCGGATGATCCATCATCCATCGTACGGTTCGGCTGCGTGGAAAGTCTGTATCGTTTCCCGTCTCTGTGCCGTGAAGCGAGGAGTGGGTGGCCTGCCGATCAGACACCCCGGTCGACCCGCTCAGCAGGCGTTGGTAAACCGCCCGGCTGGTCTCGATCTGGGCCAGCAGTGCCCGACGTTCTTCCTCGAGTGACGGTCTCACAGATTCTCCCTGACCATGGCGACATCGCGTCGGACTTCTTCACGCAGTGTTGCCAGGGCTGCGGTTTTGTTGACATGCCGCCGCGCCATAGCCACGGCGGCGCCGGCCGCCGCCATGTACAAGGCCACGACCGCCCAGGCCGCGATGCTGCGGAACTCGGTGTCCCAAAAACTGACGATGATGGCGATACCCATGAACAGCAGCGAAAACAAAGCAAACAAGGAGGCTGCCAGATAGCTGACCAGCTGAACGCCGATCTCTTTGCCCTGCAGCTTCATTTCTATGCGTAGCAGGGCCAGATAATCACCCAGCCTGTCGAGCGCCATGACGGAGAGCTGCTTTGATTTTTGCAATGCCTCGAGCACATCAGCCTCCGGTCTCGTCAGTCACGACGTATCAGCATGCCCAGCAGCAGACCGGCACCCGCAGCGATCGCAACCGATTGCAGCGGCTTGTCGCGCACATAGTCCACCGTCATGTCTCTGCCCTGAGAAAATTGCCTGCCCGCTTGTGCGGCCACGCCGCGCGCAGCGTGCCGCATGGATGAGAAGCGCGCGAGTATCCGGTCGCGTGCCTCGCGCAGTTCCGTTTCGGTCAGTGTCGATGCGTGCGACATCAGCGCATCCAGATCCGTCTTGAGATTGCTCAGTTCCTCCCGCAAGCCCAGCACGCTGCTGCTCTGGACGCTAGATCGCTGGTCGCGACGACTCCCTGAGGCCTCACCAAGGTTGCCACTGATGCCGCTCGTGCTGCTGATCGGAATGTCTGTTTCCATGACGGTTTGCTCCTTGCTGATCGGGGTAATCTGGATAACGGGCACGCAGGCACAGCCCTTGAACAGACAGCCTCACAGCCCTCTGTATACGCCATCAGGCAATGTGCGCGAACCGCCTGCCGGCTCAAGCGTGCAAGCGTCATGCCAGTCCGGCATTTGACCCGAGGCCGCACCGTCTGCCGCAGGAACTTCCCGGCGACAGAAGAAATTACGTGTACCTGCTGAAGCAATGACAAGAAAAACGGACAGAAATTCTGGCGGGCGTTGATCCGGGCCACGATACGAGGGACTGCCTGCGCAGATCATGTGTTGGGTGACACTTCAGCGCAATCAGGGATGGCTGAAGCCCGGGAGGGGAAGCGTCAAACCCCGCATGCTAAGATGATATGTTTTTTGCTACGGATATTGCGGAAATTACAGGCACTACTCATAACATGTTGACAGGGAGATTATGGTGAACAAGCAGTCAGGCAAGTCGTTGAGCAAGTCATTCAACAAATCATTCAGCAAGCCGTTGAGCGCGATCGCGCTGGGTATGGCCGCAGCGTTTGGTCTGACCGCTACCGTGCAGGCCCAGGTATCGAATGACACTATCAAGATCGGCTTTATTACGGATATGTCGGGCGTCTATGCGGACGTGGATGGCCCGGCCGGCGCAGAAGCGATCAAGATGGCGATCGCCGACTTCGGCGGTAGCGTGAATGGCAAGAAGATCGAGTTCATCTCGGCCGACCATCAGAACAAGGCGGATATTGCCGCCAGCAAGGCGCGCGAGTGGTTTGATCAGCAGGGACTGGACATGCTGATTGGTGGCACCAATTCGGCTACAGCGCTGGCCATGGCCAAGGTCGCTGCAGAGAAAAAGAAGCCCTTCATCGCGATCGGCCCGGGCACATCGCGGCTGACCAATGAAGAATGCACACCGTACACCATCCACTATGCATATGACACCGTGGCGCTGGCGCGTGGCACCAGTGGTGCGCTGGTCAAACAGGGCTACAAGGACTGGTTCTTCCTGACGGCGGACTATGTGTTCGGCCAGTCGCTGGAAAAAGATGCGACCGATGTAATCAAGTCCAGCGGCGGCAAGGTGGTGGGCGCGGTGCGGCATCCGCTGGCGACGTCCGATTTCTCTTCATTCCTGCTGCAGGCGCAGAGCTCGAAAGCGCAGGTGCTGGGGCTGGCCAATGCCGGCGGCGATACGGTCAATTCCATCAAGGCCGCCGCCGAGTTCGGCATCCTCAAGAAAATGAAGATGGCGGGTCTGCTGGTCTTCGTGAATGATATTCATGCGCTGGGGCTGGGCGTCACGCAAGGCATGTACCTGACCGATGGCTGGTACTGGGACCAGAATGACGAGAATCGCGCATGGTCGAAGAAATTCATGAGCAAGACCCGGAAGGCACCCTCGATGCTGCATGCCGCTGACTACTCGGCGACGACCTTCTACCTGAATGCCGTCAAGTCCGCCGGCACCGATGATGGCGACAAGGTCATGGCAAAGATGAAATCGACCAAGGTGAATGATTTCTTTGCGAAGAACGGCGTGGTGCGCCCGGATGGCCGCATGGTGCACGACATGTTCCTGATGCAGGTGAAATCGCCCTCGGAGTCCAGGGGGGAATGGGATTACTACAAGCAGATCGCCGTGATCCCCGGTGAGCAGGCTTACATGACCAAGGCCGAAACCAAGTGCGCCTTATGGAAGTAATCATCTGACCAACTCTCGGCGTTCTGGCTGGTTGATAAACCCCCGGTTTTCCGGGGGTTTTGTTTTTGGCTGCGCTTGCCTGTGCTGGAGCAGTGCTCAAAAGAACGTCAAGTATTTCTTTAGGGAAATAAAACATGAATAGTTTCTCTGAGGGAATTTTGATATTCGCAAAGGGTCTTGCATAATGACAAATCATTAGAACCAGAAGTCGTCGCACACATTACCTAGGCGACCTTTTTGAGGCGGGCCTGCCGCCCTCTCCTATGCAGACAATACTGCGACAGACTCAACACCAGACCCGTCTGGAGAACCGGCGCATCATCTTTGGATGGAGCATTGGCTGGGTGCTGGTGTCTTTGCTGATCGCCGGCACTGCCCTGCTGAAAATTCATACCGACCGCAAAGAGCTGCTTGACCATGCAAGACTGGAGGCGGGTGCTCGTGCGGCGCACTATGCCGAGCAGGTGATGCGGGCGGTCTCTCAGATTGACCAGCTGTCGATGTCGATCAAGTATCAGTGGGAGCAAAAGCATGGCGGGATGGATCTCGAAGAGCAGTATCGCAAGGGTGTGTACCAGCGCTCACTGTACCCGGTCGTCGTTGACGCCAATGGTCACGCCGTGTACTCGACCCGCCGTCTGCCCAGAGGCACCTATATGGGGGATCTGGATTTCTTTGTTCGCCACAAGGCCAACACGTCGCCGGGCTTGCTGATCTCGCATCCGGCGCAGGGGCGGGGCGGCTTTTCGGGCACGCAGGTCATTCGTTTCTCACGCAGTCTGGTAAGTGCCGGCGGACGATTTGATGGCGTGGTGCTGATCGCGATTGAGTCGACATTTCTTGCCAGTTCTCAGGACGATTCAAGGCTGCGTGTCGGCGATTTCATGTCCGTCTACTTCAATGACGGACCTCTGCTGACCAGCCAGTCTGGCGGCGGCTCAGGTGCGTCGTTTTATCAGGGTTTCCCATCGATGCGAGGTTCTCAGGGAGCGCTGGCCCAGAGCGGTGAGCATTTCACCGATAGGCGCGCGCGTCTGGTGGGCTGGAAGCGTCTGGAAGCGTATCCCCTGATGATCGTGGCGGCGACCAGTGAAGACAATGCGCTGGCGCCTTACCGGTCCACCCAGTCGACCTACATCGGCATTGCCTTCGCGGTGAGTGCGCTGCTGGGAGTCTTCTGCGCTGCGGGGGCGTGGTCCCAGCTGCGTGCCAGCGCGCGCCGCCGCCATGATTCCGAGGTGCAGACGACGTTCCGATTGGCGGTCGACGGCGCGCGCGAGGCTTTTCTGATGATTCATCCGACGTACACTGAGGATGGCCGTATCGACCAGCTGCTGATCGAAGATTGTAATGAGCGTGCCGCAGAAATGTCCGGGTATCCGCGCAACAAACTGATCGGCAAGTGCTGCACCGAGCTGTATCATGGGCAGTCACCGCAGACCGTGCGTGATTTCTTCACGAGGGTGCTCAAGGAAGGTTTCGTCGAAGATGAATATCACGTCGCGCACGGCAAGCGACATCTGCCGGGCTGGTTTCAGCGGCGTGCGGTGCAATCGGGGCTGGGCGTGGCGATTACCATCCGCGACGTCTCCGAGGCCAAGCAGCAGGCCGAGACCCTCGCGACGCTGGCGCGCACGGACTCCCTGACCGGGCTGCCCAATCGTCACTGGCTGAACGATTACCTGCCAGGCGCGATAGCGCGCGCCACAGAAAGTGGTCGCAAGCTTGCACTGTATTACATCGATATCGACAATTTTAAAGACATCAATGATTCACTGGGCCACAAGAGCGGCGACGATGTCTTGTGTGCCATCGCCAAAGGGCTCAGCGTCGCGATGCGCACCGGCGATCATCTTGCGCGGATTGGCGGCGATGAATTTCTGGCGGTCATCGAGGATCTTGAAGGTGAGGGTGACGCGCGCAGAATTGCTGGCAAGCTCAATGATGCCGTGAACCTCGAAGATACCGTCATGCCTTGGCGTGGCTTCATACCGAAGGCCTCGATTGGCGTGAGTGTTTTTCCGGATCATGGGCAGGACATGGACAGCTTGCTGCAATCCGCAGACATTGCGATGTACCAGGCCAAGTCGGAGGGCAAATCCCGATTCTGTTTTTACAGCGAAGAGTTTGCGCAGCAGGTACGTGACCGTATCTCGACCGAACGCGCGCTGGAGCTGGCGATTGCGAATGACGAATTCGTCATCTACTACCAGCCCCGAGCCGATGCACGCACCGGTCTGTTGTCGAGCATGGAGGCGCTGGTCCGTTGGCGCCATCCGCAGCGCGGGCTGGTCGCGCCCATAGAATTCATTCCGGTTGCCGAGCATTCCCGGCTGATCGTCCCGCTGGGCGATCTGGTGATACGCAAGGTCTGCGAACAACTAATGCAGTGGCGCGACGAAGGCCTGACACTACGCCCCGTGTCGGTGAACGTCTCTGCGCTGCAGCTCCACGGCGACGGCCTGCGACTGTCGCTGGCTGCCAACCTGAGCCGCTTTGCGTTGCCCTCGTCGCTGATTGCCATCGAGCTGACCGAGTCCAGCATGCTCGAAGAAGGGGGGCATGGTTTTGAGGAACTCAGGCGCTTGCGAGAGATGGGGGTGGAGCTGCAGATCGATGATTTTGGCACCGGCTATTCATCGCTGTCCAAGCTGCAAAGTCTCGACATTGATGTGGTGAAGATCGATCAGTCGTTTGTGTATAAGCTGGCCAGCGACCATCAGAGCCGCGCACTGTGCGAGGCGGTCGTGTCGATCGGTCGCAGTCTGGATATTGATGTGGTCGCCGAGGGCGTGGAAACTACCGAGCAGCTGCAGCTGTTGCAGCAGATGGGTTGCGACGAGATACAGGGCTATCTGGTGGCCAGGCCGCTACCCGCCGACGATATCCCGCCACTGATGGACAAGAAATTTTTCTGAGAACGCTTTCAGCGCTCGAACAGACGCGCCATGCCCTGCGAATCAGGCCGGTGAACGACGCCTTTTTCCGTGATGATCGCCGTCACCAGCGCTGCAGGCGTCACATCGAACGAGGGATTGCGTACCTTCACGCCCTGCGCCGCCCACTGACAATCGCGATAGCCCGTCACTTCCTCGGGCGCTCTTTCTTCGATGGGAATCAGTTCACCGCTGGCCAGCGTCATGTCGATCGTCGATAACGGGCAGGCGACATAGAAAGGAATCTGATGACGGTGCGCGAGCACCGCGACCATGTAGGTGCCGATCTTGTTGGCCACATCGCCATTGGCAGCGACACGATCGGTTCCGACGACCACGGCATCGATCTCGCCACGCGCCATCAGATGACCTGCCATGTTGTCGGTAATGAGCGTCACCGGGATTTTTTCCTGCACCATCTCCCACGCGGTCAGGCGCGCGCCTTGCAGGAAGGGGCGGGTCTCGTCAGCGATCACGCTGATGTTTTTGCCTGCCGAGACCGCCGAGCGGATGACCCCGAGTGCCGTGCCGTGTCCTGCAGTCGCCAGTGCGCCGGCATTGCAATGCGTGAGCACGCGAGCGCCATCGGGCAGCAATGCAGCGCCATGGTCGCCCATGGCGCGATTGATGCGCACATCGTCCTCATGGATGAATTTGGCTTCGGTCAGCAGCGCTGCTGCCAGTGCCGCTTGAGGCTGCGCTGCATGGCGCTGCCAGCACTCGCGCATCCGCGTCAGCGCCCAGAACAAATTGACGGCGGTCGGACGGCTTGCGGCCAGTACCGAAAAGCCTGTGTCGAGTGCGCTGGCAAAGTCATCGTGTCCGATACCTGTCTTGCACAGACGCATGGCCTCCAAGGCTACCCCATACGCCGCAGCGACACCAATCGCGGGAGCGCCGCGTACCACCATGCTTCGTATGCCCTCGGCGACGCCCTGTGCCGAGTGATAGTCCAGGTAGTCGAAGACGGCGGGCAGACGCGTCTGGTCGATCATCTGCAGATAGCCGCCTTGCGGCGCGTCGCGCCAGCGTAGCGCCTGAACGGATTCGCTCACTTCAGTCCCCTTCAAATTCGCACAGCGCGAATACTGGCAGGCCTGCGCTCTCCAGACGCTTGCGGCCGCCGATATCCGGCAGGTCCACCAGGAAGGCGCATTCGACGACTTTTCCGCCCATTTTTTGCACCAGTGTCGCAGCAGCCTGTGCAGTGCCACCAGTGGCCAGAAGATCATCAACGATCAGGATGCGTTCGCCCTGATCGATTGCGCCGTGATGAATCTCGATGCGGTCGGTGCCGTACTCGAGTTCGTAATCATGGCCCATCGCGTCGCCGGGCAGCTTGCCCTGTTTGCGAATGGGCACGAAGCCCAGCTTCAGCGCATACGCGAGCGGTGCGGCGAACATGAAGCCCCGCGATTCGATGCCGACGATCTTCGAAATGTCTTGTCCGCGATAGCGCTGCACCAGCGCGTCGATGGCGGCATGAAAGCCCTCACCATCCTTCAGCAGCGTGGTGATATCGCGGAACTGGATGCCCGGCTTCGGGTAATCGGGAATGGTGCGAATCAGCGAGGTAAAGTCCATGATCAGATTCAGTGCTGTGTCAATTATTGGGGTGTATGGTGTGCGTTTCGGCCGTAACTGCGGAACCGCTCGATCACTGCCTGCATTTCTTCAGCAGACAGCAGCACCGGCTCGCCCGTCTGGCGGGCTAGCAGATATTGCTGGCACAACGATTCTATTTCGACTGCGATGGCCATCGCTTCATCCAGATCGCGACCTGCTGTAATCAGCCCGTGGTTCGCCAGCAGGCAGGCTTTGCGATCTGCCATCGCTACCACGGCATGGGCTGACAGTGCTTCAGTGCCGAACAGTGCATACGGCGCGCAACGCACAGAATCACCACCGGCCACTGCAATCATGTAATGAAACGCCGGCAGATCTTCCCGCAGGCAGGCCAGCGCCGTGGCATGCGGAGAATGAGTGTGAACAATCGCGTTCAGCTCAGGCCGATTTTTCAGCAAGTCGAGATGGAAATGCCATTCGCTCGAAGGCCTGCCATCACCGATGAGTTTTCCCGAGAAATCCATCGCAACGATGCTCTCGGGTCGCATCTCTGACACGGGCATGCCCGATGGCGTGATCAGAAAATGATCGCGCTCGCGGCAGCTGACATTGCCCGAGGTGCCCCGGTTCAGCCCCGAGCGCTCCAAATCGTGGCAGGCGTCGATGATGCGCTGTCGCAGCGCGACCGAATCGGCATTCATCGTTTCAGCACTCTGCCGGCGACTGCCGAGAGGGTGTCGATCATGGCCGGGTCGCGCGCTTCAGGTGCCGTGATCAGCGCATGTTCTAGTGCTTGCTTGCAGGAGCAGTTCGCTGAATGCGCATCGTTTTTTATATGCGGTACGACTCGCTTGACCAGATCGCGGCCTTTGCCGGCATTGCCGAGCAGGACGCGGATCACCTGGTCTACGCTGACATGATCATGATCCGGATGCCAGCAATCGAAGTCCGTCACCATCGCGACCGTTGCGTAACACATCTCGGCTTCGCGAGCGAGCTTGGCTTCGGGCATATTGGTCATGCCGATTACATCGCAGCCCCACTGACGGTAGAGCATTGATTCGGCCTGACTGGAAAACTGGGGGCCTTCCATCGCCAGATAAGTGCCGCCACGAACGGCGGTGACACCGGCCTCACGGGCCGCCTGTTGCAAGTGATCGCCCAAACGCGAGCAGACAGGATGCGCCATGGAGACATGCGCGACCAGTCCTTTCCCGAAAAAGGATTTGTCGCGGGCGAAGGTGCGGTCGATGAACTGATCAACGATCACAAAGGTACCCGGCGGCAGATCTTCTTTCAGCGACCCCACGGCTGACAACGAGATGATGTCCGTCACACCGAGGCGCTTCATGGCATCGATATTGGCGCGGTAATTGACCTCGGTGGGCGAGAGCTTGTGCCCGCGTCCGTGGCGCGGCAGGAAAGCCATGGACTGGCCAGCCAGCACGCCGGTGAGTATCGAATCCGAGGGTTCCCCGAAGGGGGAGCTGACCGTCACCCACTCCGGGTTTTCCAGTCCGTCAATGTCGTAAATGCCGCTGCCGCCGATGATGCCGAGGCGCTGGGTCGTAGGTGCCGAATGCATGGGGACGATCCTCTGCGGTAGAAAGCCCGCACTGTACCAAAAAAGTATGGCTTGGCAGAAATATTTACCAACCTGCCCGCAGGAGCATGATGAGAGGATTGCCTGCGACACCTTCACTCTCTACTTGGCGGGTTCGGGGCGATGTACTAAGGCGCGTTGTTTGCGGTGCGAATACCTCCCCATGTCGAGATGGATTGATTAGATTGAAGGGCGAAATCCGAAGCACCCATTGCAGTGATGAGCTTCCACGACCCATTGAAAAATCTTTCCAGAAAGGCGAGTCTATGAGCAGGGTAACGACGACGGGGGGCGATATTTCCGGATTGCTCACTTTTAGCAAGGCTCAGCTGTCCGAGCGTCTTGCGATGTTAAACACGCTGAACGATCGAGGTGACGATCTGATTGAGGCAATCATGAAGGCCATGTCTGAGCAACATATGATGCTTCATGTCAGTGGCACACAAGAACTCGAGCTGGTTTTTGATGTGCCCGCCGATAGCGAGTCAGGCCTGCCTGCTGTCAAGGGTATTCTGTCACTGACAGGTCGGTTCAGTGGTGCAGGCTTTGAAGTCCGTGAAGTGACATTCCCTAGCAGCGGTCAGCAGAACGCTCTGTTTTTTTCCTTGAAAGGCAAACTCAGCTACCAGTTCGCCACAGGCTTATTGGTCGGCACGATGACCGAATTCGTGGTAACCGATACTAGTGCCAACCGCTCTTTGGAGGTGATCGGGTTGCGCAAGTTTGATATGGCAAATCAGGCCTCTGGTCGTATCGACGGCATCAAATATACCGAGGCGGGCATTACGACAGAAATCACGGGACGGTTGTCTGTCGATCAGAACGATTCAATCAGTGGCACGGTCAGGTCACTATCGATCTACGACATTAGCGATCCGACGAACAAGATCAGCTGGAGCGGAAAATTCGACTATGCGGAGCTGGCAGCAGCGTCAGCATCAGTGGCCTCAGTAAAGGACATCTTTTCTGATCAGGCGATGGCGGTCCTGTTTTCTGGTGGCGATGTGTTTGACGTTCAGAGCAAAGATACGCTTTCCGAAACGGGTGCGTCAGTGCAGACGACGTGGTTCGCTCACGCGGGCAACGATCTGATGAAGGGCGGCGCCGGGAAAGAGTGGTTTGATGGCGGCACGGGTAATGATCGGCTGTATGGCGGTGGCGGCAACGACACTTTGAAAGGCAATGCGGGGAATGATCGTGTGTACGGCGACGATGGCGATGATCTGCTGGAGGGTGATGCAGGCAACGACTGGCTGTATGGTGGTAGCGGAGCAGACCGTGTGCGGGGCGGTGCGGGTAATGACCGTGTAATTGGTGGCGATGGCGATGACAACCTGTATGGTGGTACGGGCAACGATCGGATGGAGGGGGGCAAAGGCGACGACGTACTGATCGGTGAGGAGGGGAATGATATCTATCTGGATCTGGAGGGTGACAATTCCATCGAGGATGAGTATGGAAACAACAGGGTGACCACCGGCGCAGGTAGCGATGTGATCTATACCAATGGTCCCGGATCGAACAAAATCAATGCTGGTGATGGCAACAACCGCGTCGTATGTGCGGACGGTAATGACATGATTGTCACGGGCAAAGGCAGCGACAACATCACGGGTGGTGGCGGTAATGATCTCATCCGTGCTGGCGCAGGCGATGACAAGATTGATGCTGGTGCGGGGGTGGACAGGGTATTCGGCGGCGCGGGTGCCGATGAATTTGTGCTGGGCACCTTGTACGATAAAGATTACGTGCGGATTGCCGACTTCAAGGCAACGGATGGTGACCTGGTATTTTTTGATACCTTCGTGTTCACCGATCTGAATGCCGGCACACTCAGCCAGCAGTTTGTTGCAAACAATACCGGCGTCGCAACGACCGAACAGCAGCGCGTGATCTTCGATACCCGGAACGGCAAGCTGTACTACGATGAAGACGGCTCAGGTTCGCTGCAGGCAGACCATATCGCCACACTGATCGGCGTGAAGGCATTGAGCGTCGAGCAAATCATCCTTCCTTCGGTTTTTCTGTGATATCGACACCCTGTTTTTCTCACAAAGGGACACTCACTTTGTTTAGGCGGTAAGCGCACCAGCAACGCGAGTGTCACGTTGGTTTTCGAGTCTTTTTCTGCCAAAACAAAATAGCCCGGCACAGGCCGGGCTATTTGCATGAATTCGGGTGGGGTGGCCGATGGGACTCGAACCCACGACGACAGGAATCACAATCCTGGACTCTACCAACTGAGCTACGGCCACCACTGAGAAAGCGCTTGTTTTCGGTTGATGCCGAAACAAGCCTGCCATTATACAAAATTTCCTTTCCCTGAGCACGCTTTGTGCGGCGGCGCGGGGATTGCCGGTGGATTCAGGCTTTGCCGATCGCTGCGGCCACTTCCTCGGCGCCGACCTCCAGCCCCAGTAGCAGCCGGAAAGCCGATGACAGTGCGGTGCGGCTGCCGGTCGTGTATGCCGACAGCGACCCGGGTTTGGTGCCGGAGTGCAGGAGCCCGTGCTGGGACAGCAGGCGCTGCAGCTGTCTGGCAACGGGCTCTCCGGTGTCCACCAGTGCCACCTCATGTCCGGCATCGGCCGCTACCTTGGCGATCAGCGCTTGCACAAAGGGATAGTGCGTACAGCCGAGCACCAGCGTGTCTGCCTGCTGACGGACCAGCGGAGTGACGTAGCGTTCGACCAGCAAGGCAGTCTCGCGTGAATTCAGTTCGCCTTTTTCGATCTGGTCTGCCAGCCCATTGCAGGCCTGGGCAAGAAACTGCGTACCGGTAGATTCGGCGATCTGCTGCTGCAGTGTCTGGAATTTGTCGCTGGCGAGCGTCGCACTGGTGGCCAGCACACCGACCACGCCGGTTTTCGTGAGCGATGCGGCGGGCTTCAGGCCGGGTTCCACGCCGACGACCTGCAAACTCGGGTAGGCGGCGCGCAGCGCGGCAATGGCGGCTGCGGTGGCCGTGTTGCAGGCAACGACGATCGCTTTGACCTTCAAGCGCAGGAAGAACGCCGCGATCGCCAGCACACGGTCGACGATGACTGCCTCGGGCTTTTCTCCATAAGGCGCAAAGCCCGAATCAGCGAAGTACAGCAATTCTTCGGCAGGCAGCAGTGCGCGCACGTGGCGCAGCACCGATAGCCCGCCGATGCCCGAATCGAAAATCCCGATCGGTGCATCAGCAGACAAGGGGAGTAATTTCTCAGCCAAGTTTGACCGGAATCTTGCCGATCGTGGCGGCAATCCGCTCCTGCCATTCTTTCGGGCCGGTGTTGTGCACCGACGTACCCTGCGAGTCGACGGCAACGGTCACGGGCATGTCAACCACGTCGAATTCATAGATCGCCTCCATGCCCAGATCTGCGAAGCCGACGACCTTCGCGCCCTTGATCGCTTTCGATACCAGATAAGCGGCACCTCCAACGGCCATCAGATAGGCCGACTGATGCTTCTTGATCGCATCGATCGCTACCGGGCCGCGCTCGGCCTTGCCGACCATCGCGATCAGGCCGGTTTTTTCCAGCATCATGTCGGTGAACTTGTCCATGCGGGTTGCGGTAGTGGGGCCGGCGGGGCCGACGACTTCTTCACGCACCGGATCGACTGGCCCGACGTAATAGATCACTCGGTTCTTGAAATCGACGGGCAGTTGTTCGCCCTTGGCCAGCATGTCCTGAATGCGCTTGTGCGCGGCATCGCGGCCAGTCAGCATCTTGCCGTTCAATAGCAGTGTCTGACCCGGCTTCCAGGAGGCGACCTCGGCGGCCGTCAGAGTGTTCAGATCGATGCGCTTGGACTTTTGCGTGTCCGGTGTCCAGTGCACTTCCGGCCATTCCGACAGTGACGGCGGATCGATATATGCCGGGCCGGAACCATCGAGCACAAAATGCGCATGACGGGTTGCCGCGCAGTTAGGGATCATTGCCACCGGCTTGGAAGCGGCGTGCGTCGGGTGCATGTGGATCTTCACGTCGAGCACCGTGGTCAGTCCGCCCAGACCCTGCGCGCCGATACCGAGCGCATTCACTTTCTCGTACAACTCGATGCGCAGTTCTTCGGTCTTGTTCTGCGGGCCGCGCGCGAGCAGATCGCTCATGTCGATGTCATCCATCAGCGATTGCTTGGCCATCAGCATCGCGTGTTCGGCCGTACCGCCAATGCCGATACCGAGCATGCCGGGCGGGCACCAGCCGGCGCCCATCGTCGGCACGGTCTTCAGCACCCAGTCGACCAGCGAATCCGAAGGATTCAACATCACGAACTTGGTCTTGTTTTCCGAGCCACCGCCCTTGGCCGCGACCTGCACATCCACCGTATTGCCCGGCACCAGCTCCATGTGCACGACGGCAGGGGTATTGTCTCTGGTGTTCTTGCGCTCGAACTGCGGATCGGCGACGACCGAAGCGCGCAGCTTGTTGTCCGGGTTGTTGTAGCCGCGGCGCACACCTTCATTGATGGCATCTGTGATCGAGCCGGTGAAGCCTTCGAAGCGCACGTCCATGCCGATCTTCAGGAACACATTCACGATACCCGTGTCCTGGCAGATCGGGCGCTTGCCCTCGGCGCACATGCGCGAGTTGGTCAGGATCTGCGCGATCGCATCTTTCGCGGCCGGGCTCTGCTCGCGCTCATAGGCGCGTGCCAGATGACGGATATAGTCGACCGGGTGGTAGTAGCTGATGAACTGCAACGCAGCGGCGACGGATTCGATCAGGTCTTCTTGCTTGATGATTGTCATGATTGTGCAAGGATGGGTCAGTGAAAGTCGTGGGGAATGTGCAAACTGCTAACCAGACAGGCTGGATAAGACTTGGAACGGCTACTGCGGCGCTTGAGCCAGCTTCGTGCAAAGCCGGCCTTGCGCTGCATCAAACGAGCACCGCTTCTCTCGATCCGCGTAGCAAAGCACACTGCCCGGCATAGGAAATTGACAAGGCGCTGGTGATCGGCTGCGTCGGAATGGCGTTTCATGGCGGGCAGGAGCTGTTGGCAGTGCCTGCAAAAAATGATGCAGACCGGAATTTTACACCCGGACTTTCGCTGTGCCGCAGCAATTCAGGCCCCAAGCGTCAAATGCAGTGCCGCTGGCTCAGATAAAGGCAAAAAAGACAAATTTTTATACCCATCAGGGCCGAAGCTGACAAAAACAGAGGGTTTTGTGTAAGCACCTCGTAAGCGAGCGGTTTTATCTTCGACGAAAACAATTACTACGCTGGAGACATCATGTCCGAAATCGAGTCCCTCATGCATGAGGATAGGGTGTTTGCTCCCCCCGCCGACTTTGCAAAGAAGGCCGCCGTCTCTGGCATGGATGCCTACAACGCGTTGTGCGCCGAAGCAGAAAAAGATTACGAAGGTTTCTGGGCACGTCTGGCTCGCGAGAACCTCGAATGGCACAAGCCCTTTACTCAGGTGCTGGACGAGTCCAATGCGCCGTTCTACCAGTGGTTCGGCGATGGCGAGCTGAATGTCTCTTACAACTGCCTCGATCGCAACCTGAAGAACGGCAATGCCGACAAGACCGCGATCATCTTCGAAGCGGACGATGGTGCCGTCACCCGGCTGACCTACAAAGAACTGCATGCGAAGGTCTGCAAGCTCGCTAATGGCTTAAAGTCGATTGGCATCAAAAAGGGCGACCGCGTCATCATCTACATGCCGATGTCCGTCGAGGGCGTCGCCGCAATGCAGGCCTGCGCGCGCATTGGTGCGACGCATTCGGTGGTGTTCGGCGGTTTCTCCGCCAAGTCGCTGCAGGAGCGCATCATTGACGCTGGCGCGGTCGCCGTTATCACTGCGGACGAGCAGGTGCGCGGTGGCAAACAGCTGCCCCTGAAATCCATCGTCGATGAAGCCATTGGCATGGGCGGCTGCGACGCTATCAAGAATGTCGTCATCTACCAGCGCACCAAGGGCAATATCAATGTCGTCGCTGGTCGTGATCTGTGGCTGCACGAGTTGATGGACAAGCAGTCCGACCAGTGCGAGCCCGAGTGGGTCGGCGCAGAGCACCCGCTATTCATCCTCTACACCTCAGGCTCTACCGGCAAGCCAAAAGGCGTGCAGCATTCTTCGGGCGGCTATCTGCTGTGGGCCATGCTGACGATGAAGTGGACCTTTGATATCAAGCCCAGCGATATCTTCTGGTGCACCGCTGACATCGGCTGGGTCACCGGCCACAGCTACATTGCCTATGGTCCGCTGGCCGCCGGTGCGACACAGATTGTTTTCGAAGGCGTGCCGACCTACCCGAACGCTGGCCGCTTCTGGGACATGATCCAGCGCCACAAGGCCACGATTTTTTATACCGCGCCGACAGCGATTCGCTCACTGATCAAGGCCTCCGACGCTGATGCTAAGGTGCATCCTCAACAGTTTGATCTCTCGTCGCTGCGTCTGTTGGGCTCGGTCGGTGAGCCGATCAATCCTGAGGCCTGGATGTGGTACTACCAGAATGTCGGCAACAGCCACTGCCCGATCGTCGATACCTTCTGGCAGACCGAGACCGGCGGTCATATGATTTCGCCGCTGCCGGGCGCCACACCAATGGTGCCGGGTTCCTGCACATTGCCGCTACCGGGCATCATGGCGGCGATTGTCGATGAGGCGGGCAATGACATGCCGAATGGTCATGGCGGCATCCTTGTGGTGAAGCGCCCCTGGCCCTCGATGATCCGAACAATCTGGAATGACCCCGAGCGCTTCAAGACCAGTTACTTTCCGGCGGAGCTGGGCGGCAAACTGTACCTCGCCGGTGACGGTGCGATTCGCGATGAAAAAACCGCCAACTTCACCATCACCGGCCGTATTGACGATGTGCTGAATGTATCGGGTCACCGCATGGGCACGATGGAGATCGAGTCCGCGCTGGTCGCGAACCACCTCGTGGCTGAAGCGGCCGTCGTTGGCAAGCCCGACCCGACGACGGGCGAGTCGATCTGCGCATTTGTCGTGCTCAAGGGCCAGCGCCCGACTGGCGATCAAGCCGCAGCAATCGCAAAAGAACTGCGCGACTGGGTGGGCAAAGAGATCGGCCCGATCGCCAAGCCCAAAGAAATCCGTTTTGGCGACAACCTGCCCAAGACCCGCTCCGGCAAGATCATGCGCCGCCTGCTGCGCGTGCTGGCCAAGGGCGAAGAGATCACGCAGGATGTATCCACGCTGGAGAATCCGGCGATTCTCGAACAATTGAAGCAGGCGAGCTGAGCTCGCATGGCCCGCCGGGTCGCAGGCAGTACAGCAGCACAGGTTTGTGGGGGAAGGTCGTAGGGCTAACTCCGATGGCCCTATTACCGGATTGCCGCTTCGTCTTCGGGCGAAGCGGCTTTTTTTCTTGCCCGTTGTGCCGACCGGACTGAGGGAAGGGAAGTTTTGCTATAATCGCGGGCTTCGTCGACGTGCCAACCCGCCACGGCGAACCCCGGAGAGATGGATGAGTGGTTTAAGTCGCACGCCTGGAAAGCGTGTATTGGTTCATAGCCTATCGGGGG
>JACCEC013021533.1_pt1 | contig 41714 bp, 44 predicted proteins | sample 7450121 | NCBI WGS metagenome assembly JACCEC01 (sample SAMN15323455, study PRJNA562643) | freshwater metagenome | isolation source: river surface water | place: USA:Blue River Watershed | collected 2017-08-18 | reverse complement strand
TTTTACTCTTGAAAGCCCCACTCATCCACCGTTTTCGTTGTTCAAAAAAATGTTCTGGAGCCTGGGTTGATGCTAAGACTTTTCTATCAAAAATATGTGCAAAGGAATAGCCCTTATTTATACTTGCCCGATAAAGAGCATAATCTTCTATAATCGAAAATCCTATCTTTTCATAACCTCCAATCGCTTCATATACTGTTCTACGAATAGCCATATTATTGCCCATTCCAGTACTCGGAATACCAAATGTTGCCAATTTTTGCATTAAAAATAGTACAAAAAGCCATTCTATTGCTTGACAAATAGAAAAAATATCACTGCCTTTTACGTAGGTTGCACCCACCATAATATCTGCATTTTTGGATAAAGCCAGCATGGATTCTATCCAATTTTCTGGCACTTCTATATCTGCATCCGTAAAAAATAAATATTCGCCTTTGGCTTTTTGTGCCAATTGTGCAAGAACATTTGCCTTCCCCTTTAATTCACCAATGCTTTGGTTTATTTGATAGATTTGAAGATGAGGCATATTTGGTAAATATCTACGAACAATTGTATCAGTGTTGTCGTCGGAATTATCATTACCTATTAAAATCTCTATTAATGCTTCGGGATAGCTTAGGTTTTGGAGTGAATTAAGCAAAAAGTGAATGTTTTTTTCTTCGTTTCGGGCTGCAATCAGAATACTGATTTGGGGAAAATTAGTCATCTTTTATAGTTTCTCAAAGGTATAACCTAATGTTGAAAAATGTTCTAAAAATCTTGGTAGTGTATAAAGAACGTTAGGTTTGGCTTTTAGGCTATCATGAAAAAGTACAATAGAACCATTTTTAGTATAATGTAAAGATTTTTTTAAGATAGTTTCTTTGGATAAATTCAACGAAAAATCGCCACTCAACACATCCCACATAATCACCTGATAATCAGAGTTGATTTTTTTTGCTTGCGTGTGTTTGATTTTTCCGTAGGGAGGGCGAAATAATCGGGTAGGGTTGGCACTATTAGATACAATAATATTTTGGCATTGGTCGATATCCTGCCAATATAATTCATTTTCTGTTTTCCAGCCGTTTAAATGGTTATAAGTATGATTACCGATAGTATGTTCGTGTTGAAGTAGTTTTGAGAAAATAGTTGGGTGTTTTTCTATATTGTTTCCGATACAAAAAAAGGTGGCTTTTGCTTGGTATTTTTGTAGAATATCTAAAATTGTTTCGGTGACATCCGGTATCGGGCCATCGTCGAAGGTAAGATAAATTTTTTTATCTTTTCGTTCCTTATTCCAAACAAAGTTAGGGTACAATGCTCGCATTAAAAAATTCGTTTTATGTACAAACATGGCTTCGATGATTTAGGACTGATTTAATGCCATTCCGATTTTTACTGCCAAATCGATGGATTGTTGCATTGGCTTAAAGTCTAATTTTTCAAAAGTATCTGTCGGGCGATGAATATAGGGCATTTTTCCTTGTTTGTCTAAAGCTGCTAAAGTTAGTGAAGGAATACCTGCTCGTTGAAACCATACAGAATCAAAATCTCCTGTATGCCAAGCTCCGATACTGATATTTTTAAAGGTAGTTTCGTTGGCACAAATATTTTTGGCAGTGGTGGTCAAGGTATTTTCATAAACGATATCCGACCAAGAGCCGGTACGGGTAATGATTTTTAAATCGCCATGACCGAGTGTGTCGAAATTGACTAAAAAAGTTTCTGAGGTAAATTCTTGATAATGTTTTTGGAGGTATTCTCTAGCCCCTAACATCCCAACCTCTTCGGCACCAGTAATGACCAGCTCAATTTGTAAATTCTTCAACTCTTTTGACCAAAGTTGTTGAGCCGTTACCAAAGCGGCAGCTACTCCGGTAGCATTATCAGATGCACCGTTTGAATGACCCATTCTAAAATAATCAATACTTGAGACAAACCCTTGAAGTATAAAATAAAAAGCTAAAATGTTTGCTAAAAGCAACAAAAAACCATTAGATACAAAAAAAATAGAAATAGCTAGGAACTGGGCAAAAAGCATAAAAATCAAATTGCTTTTTAGTGATTTTCTGAAATTTCCTACTAATTCGGGGCGATATAAAATAGAAATAGGTGCAGTATCCCAATGTGCCATCAAAATGAGCTTTTTTGATATGTTGCTATTTTGAGGTGGGTTAATTACTAAATTATGAGTTTTTATTCGTGGAGGAAATTTTGTAATGGGTGAGGCATACCAATTGAAATAGAGCATTGCCATCGTTACAAATAAAAAGACAAGGATTAAGCCTATGAAAGTCGAAAAATTAAGACAAATCAGCCCTAGAGCAATTCCTAAAACTAAATACCAAACGATAGAGATATAAGTCTTAGGACTATAAAAAGACTCTTTTTTTACCCATTTTTGGTCGAATTGTTGACTAATAAATGATAAAACCGCTTCTTCTTGCTTACTACCGATTGCCCGATTTGGGAATTGGCAGAGCTGCTCGACAATTTGCTTCGCTGTCATGTAATAAGGCTTAATCTTTGAGAAATTATATTCCTTCTGCTACAACTTCTTTTACTTCCGGAACCATCGTCTTAAGCAAACGTTCAATACCGTCTTTCAATGTAATGGTAGAAGACGGACAACCGCTACAAGAGCCTTGTAGATAAACTTTTACCAATCCTGATACCTCATCAAATGAAGCAAAATTAATGGCTCCACCGTCTGATTCAACTGCTGGGCGAACGTATTGGTCGAGTGTTGATTTGATTTTAGCAATTACAGGCGAATCATTGGAATCAACGATAAGTGTATTTTTTTCCATTGTTTTCGGAGCAAAAACTGGATTGTTTTGCTCAAAGAATATCTTCATGAATTGCTTAATATCATACACGATATCTTCCCAAGCAGTTTCATCATCTTTTGTAATGGTAATGAAATTTGAGGCAATAAAAATTCTTCTGACGAATGGAAATTGAAATAAATCTCCCGCTAAAGGTGAAGCTTTACCTTCCTCAATGGTGGATGCAAAACTGGGATAGTCGAACGATAATCCCTCAGGAGCTAATTCGAAATTTAAAACAAATTTCATTGAATTAGGATTTGGACTAAGTTCGGTATAAATCATTGTCTGACGTTGCAACATAATACTTGTTTTTTACTGATAGATTATCTCAAAAATTATTTATTAAACAAAAATCAGGCAAAATAAGTTTGTCTAAAACCAAAAAAACCTGTCATTTAGACAGGTTTTTCGGGGTGAAACTGCTTATGCAATTAAGCTTCAGCAAGTACACTTACAAATGATTTGCCATCACGTCCTTTTTTGAAAGTAACAACACCATCAGTTAATGCAAACAAAGTATGGTCACGACCAATACCTACATTTGCACCTGGATTGTGTTTTGTTCCACGTTGACGAACGATGATATTTCCGGCGATTGCGTTTTGTCCACCGAATAATTTGATACCTAAACGCTTACTTTCTGACTCGCGGCCGTTTTTCGACGAACCGACACCTTTTTTATGTGCCATGATTTTTTTTAATTATAACCAAAATTTGGTTTGATTGATAAATAAAAGAATGAATTTTGTCACTCGGTTTTATCAAAATATTGCCTTATGACTTTCTGAAATAATGCCTTTAATTACGCAATTTCGTCGATTTGGATTTTAGTCAAATATTGACGGTGTCCATTCTTTTTTACGTAACCTTTACGACGCTTTTTCTTGAAAACGATTACTTTTTCGCCTTTCAAGTGTTCTAAAATAGTGGCTTTTACTGAAACTCCACTTACGGTCGGCGTACCTACTGATACATTTCCGTCATTTTCAACAAGTAATACCTTGTCAAATACAAGTGCAGCGTTCACATCACCTTCCAATCTGTTGGTATAGATGGTGCGACCCTTCTCAACTTTAAATTGCTGACCTGCGATTTCTACGATTGCGTACATAATTTTATTTTTGATTGATATTGATACATTTTCCAAATAAAAACCCCTAATTTTTATATAGGGCAGAATTCGGACTGCAAATATAGGTAGATAATTTTATTTTTCAAAAGATTGCTTTGTTAGATTTTTTCTGTTAAATTGTAATAAAATTATTTTCTCACCTAATCAACCGCCTCTCCAATCTATGAAAATTCGTCAAATTCTTCAAGGAAAAAAAGTTAATGCTCTTTTTTCGGTGACTTCTGCCACAAGTGTGTATGATGCTTTGGTATTGATGGCAAATAAAAATATCGGTGCTGTGTTGGTAATTGACGATAATCGACTTGCAGGTATTTTTACAGAAAGAGATTACGCCCGCAAAATTGTACTCAAAGGACTACATTCTGCTGATACTTTGGTACAAGACGTAATGACTTCGCAGTTGATTACTATTGAAAATGAGGATAAATTAGAAATAGCCATGCAACTGATGTCCGAAAAACACATCCGTCACTTACCCGTCATGGAAAATGGAAACCTCATAGGAATAATTTCGATTAATGACGTGGTAAATGCAATTATTCAAGAACAAAAATCTCAAATCGACTCTCTGAAAGGGTATATATCAGGAAATTATGCTTAAAAACTGCTCAGCGTAGAAAATTCCTACGCTGAAGCCCTCTTTTTGATTAAACCATCGATAATTAAATACTGCCCTATGATGTAAGTGGACATAATCAGAAAATCCGCCATTGGGATGGTGTATGAAAATTTATTGATGGCTATTATAGAATCTGACAAAATAAAGAATATTGCTCCAAACAAAACTATTTTATACCTCGAAGGATTGGCGATGCGTTCGGCAGCTCTAATACCCATTGTAGTGATAGCAATCATATATATAAATATTGGTACAATCAGTGTATCTGATATGTCTGATTTTATAAGCAAAAATATACCATAAGAATAAACTATAAATGGTATTCTGTAATAGAAATTTCTTTTATATTCAAGGCTAAATACCCAAGAATAGGCAATTTGTGTGACCAAAAAACCTAGTAATCCAAATAAAAATAATTGGGAATTATAACGTTGTAGCATTAGTAAAACATCGCCCACACAGGAAAAAAACAGGGCAATTAAAATGAGTTTGTCCGCAAAACTAATTTTAGATTGAATATGTCGGTAATAAATCAATCCTAAGCTAATCATCAATAAGGGTTTGGTCGTGAAATTCAACCAATCAAGATGTAATTGCCCAGCCAAAAGATTCAAAAAACTAATGGCAAAGTAGAAAAGTCTTTCTTTACTGTTCATAGCTTATTCATGTCTAAATTTCCTCACAATGTACAAAAAACGGCAAATAAATCTAAAATAAATTGATTTATCTTTATCTTAATTCTGTAATTGAGTAAAAAACGAGCAGTTTGTGGCAATTTTATTGTAAGATAGGAAGAATAGTGGTAGAGAAGTCTTTTAAACCTTCTTCGGTTAGATAGGGTTTTACGTGATTCCAGACAGCTTTTTTAAATTTTACTTCATCAATTGGTAAGTTTCGCATTTGTTGCTGGGGAATCCAAAAAACGATAGTCATCCAAATAGCTTCTGAAACAACCTCACAAATACCTTCACTACGAAATATCAAATTTCCTCTTTTAGCATGAAAATCCAAACGCTTTCGAATCTGAAAAATCATTCTATTCATTAATTCTTGCCATTTTTGCCTGACTTCCGGGATTGGATGCTCCACCGCAAACAAATCCATCATATAAAATTGATAATGTTTAAAAAAATCAAAATATGATGAAATCTGAGAATCGAAATCCTTGAGCGAAGGAGACAATAAATAATTACCTAAAATAACCTGAAAATCATCAAATAATTTATCATAAACCGATTGCACAATTGCCTCTTTATTCTTGTAATGATAAGCCAAATTGCCTACACTAATCCCAATCTCATCTGCAATTTGCTGAAGACGGACAGAAGCTATTCCATAATCATTGAATAATTTAATGGAGGCATGCAGTATTCTATCTTTTGTATTGTACATTTTCGGACAATAAATAAATTTGATAAATCATATAATTCAGTTCACAGAAAATTCAAAACTTTCTATCTTAACCGCTAATGTTCCTCGTTGGTCTTTAGCTGCCAAACGTCTCATCAGAGAGGCGGTCAAAGTTGCTTTCTTAGGACAAGGAACAGACACAATTTGTCTTTTGATAAATTTTAGAGGATTATTGTGTAAAGCAAACAACAATTCCACTAGCCATTCACCCTTAAATCGGCTCAAATTTTCGATGACTGCAGTATCTGACAACCAATTGTCATCGTGATAAAAGCTAAAATCTTGTATATTTCCTTTGGTTTCGGTAAAATAGGAATCATTCAATAATTCCAAGAGTTTATTATAAGTCTTTTCATCTACCTTAAATAAAGAATTCATTTTTCAAATTTGGTTAGGTTAATCAAATTTAGAAAAATATTTCAAAAATTACCCTCAAAGCCAATTAAAATTTTCCAATAAATTCATTTGTTTATATTCTTGTTTCCCGATTTCTGTAAAGTGGGGAATAAGAATTGCCCACAAGGAAAATACATAATCTTCTATGTTTACCGCTTCAAAGGTTCGGATTCGACTTTGGTAAAGCCACAATTCCATCATCATCCAATAGTGTTCTGCCAATTTTTGATGAAGCCCGACTTGCGATTCTGGTAAAAATGCCCCTCTAGCGACATTAAATTGTATCAGATTCTCAATTTGTTTGATGTACCATCCTGCGGACTCTCGGTATTTTCGCTTGATAGCTGGAAAAGCTCTCAACATCTCAAATGTATCTGAATAAAAAAAACTGAATCTTTGTTGAATTTGAAAAGTATCTCGGATATGTTTATCAATATTCACAAATAAGGGAACAATTTTCAAATCATCTAATAACAATTTCTGACTCTGTTCTATTTCCTCGTAAATAGCCTCGATAATGGCATCTTTATTTTTATAATGATATGCCAAATTCCCTACGCTAATGCCTACTTCATCGGCAATGTGTTGCAAACGTATATTTACAAAGCCAAATCTGTTGAAGATTTCAATTGATTTTTCCAAAATCCGAGCTTTGGTATCAGAATTTTTCATTCTCATCATAACAAGTAAATCACTGAATTGTTTCGACGAATATTATTCTTTGTAGAAAACCCTCTTAACTCTTTCGCTCACATTGGTTAATATTTCATAAGGGATAGTGCCAATTTTCGATGCGAGATCCTTGATAGAAGGCTCTTTCCCAAAGATAATTACCTCGTCACCTTCCTCACAATCAACCTCCGAAACATCAATCATCGTCATATCCATACAAACATTCCCTACCACTGGACACAAAATACCATTAACCAATACCTCTCCTACACCATTTCCAAAACCTCGGTCGAAGCCATCGGCATATCCAATCGCAATAGTGGCAATTTTAGAATCTTTGCCCACAATTCCCTTGCGACTATATCCAATTGTTTCACCTTTTGGGATAAATTTAATTTGAGAAATAATAGTTTTTAAAGTTCCAACTGTCTGTAAGGCACTTTGCTCTCCTCCAGTTGCTTCCACACCATACAATCCGATTCCCAATCTTACCATATCAAATCTTGCTTCTGGAAAACGTATAATTCCTGCCGAATTACATATATGTTTCAAGGATTTTATACCCAATTGAGCATCAATTTCTTCGGTCATCGATACAAAAGTAGAGATTTGATTTTGAGAAAATTCATTGTGAATACTTTCATCTGCACCTACCAAATGACTAAAAATAGAGGCAATTTCAAGATTTTTGTTTTGTTTAAGTTTTGAAATTAATTCAGACAAGTCCTTACTTTCAAAACCAAGTCGGTGCATACCAGTATCTAATTTCAAATGAATTTTGAATTTTCCGGGTTTGTTTTCAATAAAATTCAGAAATTGGTCTAAAATCTTGAAGCTGTAAATTTCAGGCTCTAAACTCATTTCTAATAATTTCGCAAACGACTCAGGCTGTGGATTCAATACCATGATTGGTAATTTTATACCATTTTCTCTTAAAAATACCCCTTCATCTGTATAAGCCACCCCTAAGTAATCTATTCGATGATATTCTAATAAACTTGCCACCTCTGCACTACCACTGCCATAGGCAAAAGCCTTGACCATGACCATTATTTTGGTAGATTGTCCTATTTTATTGCGATAAAAATTCAGGTTATGAGTCAATGCTTCAAGATTAATCTCGAATACTGTTCCATGTATTTTACTGACTAGTTTATTGACAATCTTTTCAAAAGTGAATTTTCTGGCACCTTTGAGCAAAATTAGAGAACTTTTAAGCTCGTTCCATTGAAATTCTTCCAAAAACGCCTCAGTATTTGGGAAAAATACGGCATTTTTGAAATAGTGTTGGTGGGTACTAATCAACTCGCCAATTCCTATCAAGAAATCAATTTCATTATGTTGGCATAATTCTGAGATACTCGCATATAATTCAGATTCTGGCAAACCACTTTGAAGTAAATCGCTCAAAATCAATACTTTGCGTCTTTTGGTATGCTGTTGCGACATAAAATCCAAAGCTACCGAAAGTCCAGCATAATCATTATTATAGGTATCGTCAATTAAATAGCAATCATTGATACCTTGTTTCAATTCCAAACGCATGGCGATAGGTTTCAGTAAATGTAAACCTGCCTGAATCGACTCTTGTGTTTTGCCCAAATAAAGCATTACCATGAGGCAATGAGTTACATTTTCGATAGAAGCATCATCTGTGAAAGGAATTTGAAATTCGAGTAGCAAATCGTTCCATTGTATTTTGGCTAAAGTCTGTTTTTTCTCCTTAATATAGTTTACCCCAAAATTTTGCTCAACGTTTTTTGACCAAGCGATGAGCGTTAATTTTGGATTGACAGCTTTCAGTAAAATATTTATTTCCTCGTCGATTGTTTCATAGTCTTTGCAATAAATTAGTACTTGGCTGTGTTGAAATAGCCTCAATTTCTCAGTAATTTTTGATTTTAAGCTTCTAAAACCAACATTATGAGCTGGACCTATATTGGTAAAAATACCAATAGATGGGCGGATCATCGGTTCTAAACGCTCCATTTCTCCTGTCATGGAGATACCTGCTTCAAAAATTCCGAGCGAATGGGCTGCATTGAGTTGCCAAACAGATAAAGGTACACCAATTTGAGAATTATAACTTCCCGGACTTTTTACTAAATGATAATCATTTGCCAATAATGCACTCAGCCATTCTTTTACGATAGTTTTGCCATTACTTCCTGTAATGCCTATAAGCGGCAAATCGAACTGACGGCGATGCCGGATTACCAGTTCTTGTAAAGCTTTGATTGCATTTTCTACCAAAAAAAACTTTGCTTCCGTACATGCTTCCCATTTTTTAACTAAATCGGGAGAACTTGCTTTTTTTTCTACCACAAATTCTCTTACCCCTTTTTCATATAAATCCTGAATAAAGAGGTGTCCGTCATGATGCTCACCTTTAATGGCAAAAAAAATACTTTGTTCGGCTTGTGTCACCAAACGACTATCGGTTAATAAAATCGAAGCCTCCGTCTTAATCGGTTCGGAAATAAAATTCACTTTAAAAAAATATTGATAATGAATAAAATCTAAATCTATCTATAAGGCAGGTATGAATTCCATTTTTACAAATTCTCCTGCACTAATCATTTTATTGTTTTCAGCCTGTAAAATCATTTTACCTTTCACGAGCTGAATCACCTTGAACTTTCCTTTAAATCCATTGATATCAATATCCAAATTTTGGTTGGCGTCTGCTAAATACCAAGTACCACCGTTGAGAATTTGTTTGGAGATTCGGTCTCTTGCACGGGTTACATTATCCCCACGAAATTCAAAATCCAAACCAAAAAGAGCCTGAGCTTGTGAGTTTAGTTGATTTTGAGATAATGTTTTACCATCTACATCCGTGAATCTATCTAATTTCCATGAATTGGAAATGATAATTTGAGAAGGTTCTGATACAACTTCTGTTTTGCGGCAAGCCAATCCTGCACACATTACAAATAAAAATAAAGCAATGTTTTTCATCTTGAAATTTTTAAAATTAATCCAGCAAATAGGGTAAATAATTATCTACATTTGCCCCATATTTATGCAAATCTCTCACAATTGTGGAGCTAATAGGGGCATATTCAGGCGAGGTAATCAGAAATACAGTTTCTAAGCCATCTACCAAATTACGGTTGACCTGAGAAATGGTGTTTTCATATTCAAAATCTGTTGTATTGCGTAGTCCCCTCAATAGGAAATCAGCCTCATGTTTGGCTGCTGCAGTAGCCGTAAGGGCATCATAAGTAACAACCTTTACGTTTGGGTATTCCTTGAAAGTTTGATAAATCTTGGCAGTCATCATCTCTAAAGGGAAATACCTTTTTTTAGCAGAATTAGTGCCAATACCGATAATAATCTCATCAAAAAGCTTCAAACCACGCCATACAATGTCTGCATGTCCTTTCGTAAATGGGTCGAAAGAACCCGGAAAAAATGCAATTTTTTTCATAATGAAAATGTTTAGGTCAAATCGTTTGTACATCAAAGATGCAAGGAACTAAATAGCGTGTAATAGCGATGCTCGAATAATTCATCAAAATATTGACTAAATCGAACTCTCTTTGGATTGCTTGCAAAGCGAATATCATTCAGGTTCATCGAAAGCTGTAAATAGGTGTCGGCAAAAGACGTAATTTCTCCATAAAGCATTACGGATACATCACTCGACAAGCCCAATTCATTCATCGCAAATAATACATGATAAATCAAATCATCAGAAGTTCGGAATAAAAATCTATTACAAAGTACTAATTTACCATCATTGAAATAAATAACCGTAACATGATGCTGCTCAAAATATAGATGCAGACCATCAGCCATTTCGTCCTGTACGATACCATCAAGTAAAGCACAAACGACTGGAATTGGTACGATATTTTTAGCAGGATACATTTGTCTAAACCACGAATAAATTTCTTTTTCAATACCAAAAACACAAATTCCTCCACAAAAAGGCAGAGAATAATCGGCTATTTGCTCGGTATCAGAAAGGTTTTTCCCAGCTGCAAAATTCAAATATTTATTGGCATCGAGTGAATCGTACAGCTCTTCGGGAATCAAAGTAAAATGTGTTACATTGACCAATACCTTGATAGATTTCCAGTAATTTGCAGATAAAAATAAATGCCCACTATAAAGTACATTGAGTGTTTTGAGCAATTGGTGCTGGTCTAATAAAGAATTGATATGATAATCCTCCAGCCACATAATGACCTCATGCAAAGAATTATAAACCGAAAAGCGAAAACGTTCTTTACTGACCTCAATCAACAAATGACAATCCGCAATTTGATTGATATCAAATCGGTCATCTTTTATTTCAAAACTAGGAGCTATTGTTGATACAGAATTATCCAATATTTATAAATAATTAAATAAGTTTAAATTAATTTTCAAAATTTGCTAAATGTCAGACAAATGTTTGAAATTTTTCCAAAATGGATGACATTGTCCAGGCAATAATCCATGGATTTCATCTAAAGAAAGCCATTCAGCAGCTAGTATCAATTGCTCTCCGGAGCCATGCTCTGGGTCATTTCCAAGTGCCAACTCTCCACCCTGAATTTGGACTCTGAAAAACAATTCGATGCCATGCAAAGGCAAATTTACAAATTCATTCATCAATAACAATTCCCGAACTTCTATCTGTAAGCCTGTTTCTTCCAAAAACTCACGTTTTAGAGCCTCCAAGGCAGTTTCTCCCACATCTACACCACCTCCAGGAGGAGCCCAAAAAGGCAACTTCCCTAGTATCGCTTGATGCTTAATCATCAGCACTTTACCGTCATTTATACAGATACCACAGGCACGCACCCTAATTTTGTTACCGTACAGCTTTCGGGCATTTTTTTGAGCTTCAGTAGGCTCCATAAAATCATTAAATTTTATTGTAAAAATCTCAATTTACGAGTTTTGTCACAAATATTATCTATGTTTTGGGCGAAATTTGTTTGATGATGAGCTAGCAGAAGGACTTTGATGGTAAAATAGTTATTTTTTTAGAAAAGTAGATAGGGAAAAATAGATAGCTGAGTTATTTCATACTTTTTTAATAATGGTATGTTTGAGTTTTTTAAATACCAAAACTCGCTAATCACCTAATAAAATTCAGCAAACAAAATTTCGGAAGCTGACAGAAATCTCTTATTTTTGAACAAAAATCTGTTTTTCCTGATAATTTCTTAGCAACATGCCCATTAAAGAAGAGACAAAGCCGTCTGAATTACTTTTGAAAAAATTCCCTTATACTCCTACTTTCGGACAAGCAAAGCTTTTCAAAATGATGGATGATTTTTTGCTCGATGAGGAAGAATTTAGAAGTACTTTCTTACTCAAAGGATTTGCCGGAACTGGAAAAACTACTTTTATCAGTGTTTTGATAAAAATTCTCAAAGATTTTGGATACAAAGCGGTGCTATTAGCTCCTACTGGTCGGGCTGCGAAAGTCATGGCGAGGTATTCTAAGCGTACTGCTCTTACGATACATAAAAAAATCTACCGACAAGTTGAAAATACTTATACTGGTAATTTGGTATTTGAACGCATCAAAAACAATCAAGACGGTACTATTTATATTGTAGATGAGGCTTCGATGATTTCGGATGAACGAGATATTGGGGCAAATAGCTTATTACATGATTTGCTTGACTTCGTTTTTGAGCAAGAAGGAAATAAATTAATTCTAATTGGTGATGAAGCTCAGCTTCCTCCCATCGGAATGCCCGTAAGCCCAGCTCTAAGTGCCGAACATTTATCGGGAAGGTATCATGCTTCTGTTATCGAACACTGTCTGACGGAGGTCATGCGTCAGGGGGAGCATTCGGGTATTTTGACTAATGCTACTGGTCTTCGCTTGTTGTTGAATGAAGAAAATCCTGAATTGAAACTCAATACTAAATCATTCAAAGATTTTTATCAAATGACTAGCGAGCGTCTCGAAGACGGTATTCGATATGCTTACGAAAAGTACGGAAGGGAAAATACAACCATTATTACTCGGTCGAATAAAACGGCAGTACTTTATAATCAATTTATTCGTCGAAGTATCAATTATTCCGAAAATGAATTAGAATCAGGCGATATGCTAATGGTGGTACGGAATAATTATTCAGTTCTGGACGAATCTTCAAAAGCTGGATTTTTAGCAAATGGAGATTTCGTAGAGGTCATTAAGATCAGGAGAGAGGAAGAAATGCACGGACTTCGTTTTGCAAATGTAACCCTTAAATTGGTCGATTATCCCGATGAGCCAGAGTTTGATTGTAAAATTATTTTGAATACACTTTATTCTAATGCCCCGACGCTCAGTGTAGAAGAGAATAAAAAACTTTATGAAAGTGTTTTACAAGATTATTTTTGGGCAAAAAATAAAAAAGAACGCCAAGAATTACTCCGAAAAGATAGCTATTTGAATGCCCTTCAAGTGAAATTTGCCTATGCTCTCACTTGCCATAAATCGCAAGGTGGGCAATGGGATGCCGTTTTTGTTGATCAAGGTTATTTGCCAGATAATCAAATAGATACAGATTTTATCAGATGGCTTTATACGGCTATTACAAGAGGAGTGAAAGAAGTATTTTTACTAAATTTTAACAAAGTTTTTTTTGAAAAATAAAAACTCTCGAATGCAAAGCAAACGAGAGTTTAATAAAGTCCCTTCCAAAAATAATTTATCTTAATACGACTTCCGCCGCTATTTCTCTGCGGCAAATTTCGTTACGCATGCTGACAAGTTCTTCAAAATCGCCTGATTTAACCGAACATTTGCCTTTGAAATGAATAATTAAAGTACATTGCTCGGCTTGTTCGGGAGAATGTTTACAAACATCCATAAGTGTATCGATTACGTGGTCAAACGTATTAATATCGTCGTTAAAAACCACTAAATCCCATAACTTTAGGGCTTCGATTTCTTCGGCAAAATCTTCTATTACTTCAATTTCAGGATTTGGTAATGTTGCCATTTGATTAGTTTTTTGCACAATTTATATTTAGTCTCAAGTTTGTATAAAGTATATTAATGCAGAATATTCTGAAAAATTTCTGCTAATATAATTGTTTCTTATGGAAAAAACGCCTTTTTATCAAAAAAAATTTTGATATTTGGAGTTAAATTTAACAATTTACCAAATATTATGTCGTCAAGTTTAGCTTTAATCATTTTACTGATTTATTTTTTAGTATTGATTTTAATTTCAATTTATACCTCAAAAGGGGCAGATACCAACACTTTTTTTACTGCTAATAGGCAATCGCCTTGGTATTTGGTTGCTTTTGGGATGATTGGTACATCTATTTCTGGAGTTACTTTTGTGTCTGTTCCGGGTGCTGTGGGTGCCATTCAGTTTTCGTATTTTCAGGTGGTTCTTGGGTATGCCGTAGGTTATTGGGTGATAGGGGCAATTTTAATGCCGCTTTATTATCGTCTGAATCTAATTTCTATTTATGGATATCTTGAACAAAGATTCGGGCATTGGTCGTACAAAACGGGTTCTGCGTTTTTTCTGCTTTCTCGTACAATTGGATCCGCTGTAAGAATGTATGTTGCTGTTCAAGTATTACAACTAGCGATTTTTGATGCTTTGGGTGTACCATTCGAGCTAACGGTACTCATTGCGATGGCTCTTATTTTTGTTTATACGTTTAAAGGCGGCGTCAAGACAATTATTATTACTGATACACTTCAGACATTTTTCTTGCTTACGTCATTGGTTTTGACAATCTATCTCATCGGAAAACAATTGAATTTAGGCATTTCTGACCTCTTTAGTACAGTTGGTAGCAGCCCATATTCAAAAGTGTTTGTTTGGGATTGGGCAAATAAACATCATTTTGTAAAAGACTTTTTATCAGGAGCTTTTATTGCGATTGTTATGACTGGACTCGACCAAGATTTGATGCAGAAAAACCTTACGTGTAAAAGTATCGGCGAAGCTCAAAAAAATATGTTTTGGTTCTATATTGTATTGGTTTTTGTCAATTTATTGTTTTTAAGTTTAGGAGTATTATTATATCTTTATTCAGAAAAAATGGGCATTCCGATTCCTGCCAAAACCGACGATTTATATCCATCTTTGGCATTGGGTAATCATTTTGGAACATTGGCGGCTGTTACATTTTTATTGGGTATTACGGCTGCGACTTATGCAAGTTCGGATTCTGCTTTGACAGCTTTGACAACTGCTTTTTGTGTAGATTTTTTGGCTATCGAGAAATATGATGAGAGTAAACGTCAATCACTCAAACATTATGTTCATATTGGATTTACGCTTGTGTTTATTGTGGTTATCATTATATTCCGAGCATTAAATAGCCAAGAAGTGATTTCTGCTGTATTTAGTATAGCTGGTTATACTTATGGGCCTTTATTGGGAATTTTCGCTTTCGGGCTTTATTCAAAACGCCAGCTTATCGACAGATTGGTACCTTATATTTGTATTCTTGCACCATTTGCAACGTATGGAGTTGAAGAATTGAGCAAGCTTTATCTAAATTTCGAGTTTGGTTTTTCTAAGCTCATGCTGAATGGATTTATCACGATTATTGGTCTTTATTTAATTTCTAAAAAGTCCGAATAAATGAAAACATAAAAATAGGCTGCCTTTCTTAGAGGCAGCCTATTTTATTATTTTTTGGCAATACGATAAAGTCTTCCTTGGTCAGTAACGGCATAAATAGCACCGTCTTTTCCTTGGCTTACATCACGGAAGCGTTGATATTCTTCAGATAATAATCGTTCTTCACCAACTACTTTATTATTTTCGATAATCAAACGAGCGATGTGCATGCCGCTCAAACACCCCACAAAAAGATTATTTTTCCATTCAGGCATATTATTTCCAGTGTAGAAAGTCATCCCGCTTGGAGAAACCGATGGATCCCAATAATAGACAGGTTGCTCTAAACCTTCTTTTTGTTGGATTGCTTCGCCAATTAGCTTGCCACTATATTCTATACCATAAGTAATGGTAGGCCAACCGTAATTTTTTCCTGGTCTGACATGATTCAATTCATCTCCACCTCTCGGACCGAATTCGTTCGACCATAAATCTCCAGTAATCGGATGAAAAGTCAAGCCTTGGACATTACGATGTCCCAATGAATAAATCTCTGGATTTACGCCATCTTTTCCGATAAAAGGATTGGTCGATACTGGTTTTCCTTCTGTGGTAATATGTAAAATTTTTCCAAGATTAGAATTAAGAAATTGAGCTTGTGGTCTTGTTTTCATGTCCGAACGCTCTCCTGTACTTACGAACAAATCGCCGTTTTTGTCGAAAAGAATTCGTCCCCCGTAGTGTAGATTTCCTTTATGAGAAGGTCCTGCTCTGAAAATTACTTTAGCATTTTCTATTTTAGACTCATCATCCGATAATCTTCCTTTGGCAACGGATGTATTTGTTCCACCTTCCACATTTTCAGCGAATGTCCAATAAACCATTCTATTTTGGCTAAATTTTGGGTCTAAAGTGATGCCCAAAAGCCCACCTTGTCCATCTGAATTAACAGCAGGTAAGCCTCCAATTGCTTGGCTTAATTCGCCATTGGTTTTGGCAATTCTCAGATTTCCTTGTTTTTCTGTGATTAATAACCTTCCATCAGGCAGGCTGGTGATTCCCCAAGGGAAAGTCAAACCCTCGCTCAATACTTTAAATTCATAAGGCGTTTGTGTTTTAACGGCTTTTGTTCTAGTTTGCCCAGCAAATGCCGATTTGTACTTTGAGTTAGGGGCTTTTGTTTCTACCGAATGCGTGGTACTATCAGCATCAAGAGTTTTTTCTGGAGCTTTGGCACAAGCCGCAAAAGCGAGCAAAGTTAAAGTTGAATACGCTAAAATTTTCTTTTTCATTTAATTAGTTTATCAAAAAAATACAACAATTTAATAATTACAATTTAGGAAAAATTGTTCAACAATCTTTATAAAATTGCTTTAAAAAGCAAATAAAACGACATAAAGCAATTTTTAAACTACTTTTTGGTCTTTGATGAACCAATCGAAGACACTAGGCATAAGACGTTTCAGCAACATTGCTGCCTGTTCTTTTATGCCTCCGATATAGACATTATTCTTTCGTTGAAGGATGGCATCATAAGCTTTTTCGGCAAAAACCTCTGGCTTCATTCCTAAATCATTTTGGTTATTCGGAATATAAGCAGTACTAACCGCATTTTTAACAATATTTGTAGCAATAAACCCTGGCATAATGTTACAGATTTGTACCTTTCCTGCCAATTCCAAACGCAATGAATCGAAATAGCCTATCAAACCATGCTTGGCAGCAGCATACGAAGTACGATATTTCGTATGAATTTTCCCCATCACACTACTAATAACGACCAATTGACTATCGGTATTTGTCAACATCGATGGCAATAAAGCTTTGCTCAAGGCAATTGTACCTAATAAATCTATCTCTATAATCTTTAAATCATCTCGAAAAGTAGTTTCTAAAGCCAAGCTTCGCTGACTGATACCTCCATTATTGATTAAAATATCTACCCGACCATATTTATCAAGTACGATTTTCACCTTTTCTTCTAATTCAAAATAATGCTGTAAATCTAAAGGTAAGACCAAAGATTCTATTTGAGGGTTGGGAAATTCCGCTTGTACACGACACAAAGCCTCCTTGTTTCTTGCAGAAAGAATCACGATTGAACCTTGTTGATTAAATTTCTTAGCCAAAGCTTCTCCAATACCTGAAGATGCCCCAGTAATCCATACAATTTTATTTTTCATGAATGCTTAAGATTTGATCTATTTTATTTAAAATCCTTGAAGAAGGAACATTTTATCGAACTTTTTGTTTGAATGATTAAATTACTAACAAAAATAATAAATAATGATTGGAATAATTATAGGCACAAACAGGCCTAATTCTGTTTCTAAAAAAATAGGTATTTATTATCAAAATTTACTAACAGATTTAGGTGAAGATAGCCGATTGATTGAATTAACTGAACTTCCTGAAGATTTTGCTTTTTCAGCACTTTATCATAATTCAGGGAAAAATGAACATTTCAATGAGTTTCAAAAAATTATCGATACCACAAAAAAATTTGTCTTTATTGTACCCGAATACAATGGTTCATTTCCTGGTATTTTGAAGACTTTTTTCGATGGTCTCCGTTATCCAGATAGTTTCAATCATAAAAAAGCAGCTTTAGTAGGCGTTTCTTCGGGTGTTTTGGGGAATGCAGTCGGTTTAGGTCATCTGAATGATATTTTAAGTTATATGGGAACTGACGTATTAGGGTTACGTATAAAATTAGGTAGCCTTCGTACTCATTTCGATGGTGAAAAGTTTAGTTTGGAGGTATATGAGAACTTTTTGCGTAAACAAGCTCAAAGTTTAATTCAATTCTAAAAATTTGATTCAGGGAGGAAATTTAACATTTTCTCAAATATTATTTCACAAACTTTTTATTCATTCCAACCAGAAAATACCTTCAAGTGTTGATTGTGTTTTCTGGTTTTTTTCTTTCACCTAGAAAATAATTTAAATTTTACTTAAAATCGTAATCTGCTATTATTTTATTTAGAATCATTATTGATTAATAAAATTTCGTAAAATTTAATTAGAAAAATTTTTCTAATTAAATTTATTAATTTATATTTGAACATTAAATAGTACAATTTCAACTCTTTTTTAACTTCATTCTGCAATATGGCAAACGTATTATGGTTACAAGGAGGAGCATGTAGTGGAAACACCATGTCTTTTCTTAATGCCGAAGAGCCTACAGTCGTTGATTTAGTCACCGATTTTGGTATCAACATCCTTTGGCATCCGTCGGTCGGCTTAGAAATAGGCCACCAAGTTTCTAATCTTCTTGAAGAAATCGTTAAAGGAAATGTTCAATGCGATATTTTGGTGTATGAGGGCAGTATCATTCAAGGCCCTAATAATACTGGAACAATGAACTATTTCTGCGATAGACCGATGAAAGATTGGATCAAAGAGCTATCTGAAGTAGTTGGCTATGTGGTGGCTATCGGAGATTGTGCTACTTGGGGAGGTATTCCTGCAGTTGCTCCAAATCCGAGTGAATCGACAGGAATGCAGTTCTTAAAGAAAAGCAAAGGCGGGTTTTTAGGAGCAGATTACAAATCAAAGGGTGGTTTGCCTGTTATTAACATTCCGGGTTGCCCGGCCCATCCAGATTGGGTAACTCAAATTTTGGTTGCCATTTCTACGGGTAGGATAGGGGATATCCGAATAGATGAATATCATCGTCCAAGTACTTTCTTTACTGATTTCGTTCAAACGGGTTGTACGAATGTCGTTAATTTTGCCAATAAAATTGATGGAGGTTTTGGTAAAAGAGGTAACGGTTGCTTGTTTTATGAAGTAGGTTGTCGAGGACCAATGACAAGAGCCAGTTGTAATCGAATTTTGTGGAATAGAACCTCAAGTAAAACTCGTGCCAATCATCCATGTTTGGGTTGTACAGAGCCTGGTTTCCCTCATCACGATTTACAAAAAGGCAGTGTATTTAAGACCCTAAAATATTTGGGTTTCTTGCCTCAAGACGTGCCAGCAGGTAACTCAAAATTAGGATATTATTTGAGAGCAGGTTTTGAGAAAACCATGCACTCTGCCGAAAGTATTTTCGGGGTAGAAAAATCGCATAGCGAAAGTTCTATCTAAAATTTATCAAGCTTTTTGTAATTACAATCAATTTTTACATTTTCAACAATGGCAATTTCTAAAGAATTAAATATATCTCCCGTAGGTCGTGTAGAAGGCGACTTAGACGTGAAAGTTTACATGGAAGATGGGGTCGTTACGAGAGCCCATACGCAAGCGGCTATGTTTCGTGGTTTTGAGCGAATCATGGCTGGTAAAGACCCTCAATCAGGACTTATTGTTACACCTCGTATTTGCGGAATTTGCGGTGGTTCTCACTTATATTCAGCTTCTTCCGCATTAGATACTGTATGGGATACAACCCTAACTCCGAATGCATTACTATTAAGAGCTTTGGGACAAGCAACCGAAACAATTCAAAGTATCCCTCGTTGGTTTTATGCAATTTTTGCAACAGATTTGGCAAATAAAAAATTCGCAAATAAACCTCTATATTCTGAAGTAGTGAAACGTTGGGCTGCTTATGTTGGTACTTCTTTCCAAAAAGGAATCACTGCCAGTGTTTTACCTGTTCAGGTATATGCTTTATTTGGTGGACAATGGCCACACTCCAGCTATATGGTGCCAGGAGGTGTGATGTGTGCCCCTACTTTGAAAGACATCACAAGAGCCCACTCAATCATGAATCAATTCAGAAAAGATTGGGTAGAGTCGATTTTATTGGGCTGTTCGATAGAGCGTTACCGTCAAATCAAAACTTGGGATGATATGTTGGCTTGGGTAGATGAAAATGAAAGTCAAAGAAATTCTGATTTAGGTTTATACATCCGTGCAGGAATTGAGTTTGGTTTACATAAATTTGGGCAAGGAGTAGGTAAATACATTGCTTATGGAACTTACATTCATAAAGATTTATGGAATAAACCATCGATAGATACCCGACAAGATGCCGTAATCAGTTCAGGAGGCTTCTATGATGGTAAAAATTTCCATGATTTCAATCATTTGAATGTCATGGAACATGTAGGACACTCGTGGTATCAGCAGGTAGATGCTGCTCACCCTTGGAATGAACCACTTCCAAGTCCTTTACAATCTCAAAACTTAGTAAATACCGATTTCAACGGAAAATATAGTTGGGCAAAAGCCCCTCGTTATGATGGGCATGCAGCCGAAGCAGGGCCACTTTCGAGAGCCATCATGAATGGAAATCCTAATAATAAATCTCACCAAATTCAAGATCCTTTATTCTTGGATATTATGGAAAAATTAGGACCAAGCGTATTTACTCGTTCTCTTGCTCGTTTGCATGAAACAGCCAGATTGTACGATTACATCGATGAATGGTTAAGACAAATTGATTTAAACGGAGAATTCTATATCAAACCAAAAGAACAAGACGGAAAAGGTTTTGGTTGCACTGAAGCTGCCCGTGGTGCTTTGGCTCACTGGATTGAAATCGAAGATGGTGTCATTAAAAATTATCAAGTGATGGCTCCTACTACTTGGAATGTTGGGCCAAACGATGACAAAGGAAATCCAGGTCCAATTGAAGCGGCTTTGGAAGGAACTGAAATCGAAGACCCACACGATCCAGTAGAGGTAGGATTGGTTGCTCGCTCATTCGACTCATGCTTGGTGTGTACTGTTCATGCCCATGATGCGAAAAACGGTAAGCAATTGGCTAAATTTAAGTTATAATTTTTTTGAAATAATATTCATAAGTTGTTTAAGTCAATTTATTTAGATTAAAAATGGTATTTTTCTTCATGAAATTTGACTTAAATAGCTTATAAAAATTAAAGCCCGCAACTATTGCAGTTGACGGGCTTTTTGCTCAAATTGAATAAAATTTAATAAACAGTAAATTCTATTATTTTGAAAGAAGAAATAAAACAAATGCCCAAAACCGCAATCATGGGTTTTGGTAATCCTTGTCGAAGCGATGATGGAATTGCCATGTATATCATCGAGCAATTAAAGGTATTCATAGGCGATGATTTTCCACAAATTACTCTATTTGATATGGGAACTTCTGCTTTTGAAGTATTATTTGAGTTGAAAGGACATGAAAGAATCATCATTGTTGATGCTGTTATTAATTCGGGAGAGCCAGAAGGAACACTTTTTCAATTACCAGCAGCTGCCATCGATGCCCAAATTCAAGATGATCCAATGGTTTTTCTACATAGCCTAAAATGGGATCAAGCCCTTTCTTATGCAAAGAAAATCCTTCGAGAAGAATACCCAAATGATATTCAAGTCTATCTCATTGCGGTTGAAAATACAAAACTAGATATTGCACTGGGCGATAAAGTAAAAGAGGCAGGAGATAAATTAATTGAAATCCTAAAAAAAGATATTCTAGGCGTATAAATACACTTGAACCAATGATTCAGCTTAAAAATAAACATATTCTTTTTTCAAAAGATATTGTCGAGCAGCTTTGTCAAGATGATGAAAAAGTGAATTTTGTCTTTTATCCCGAAAGAAATAATCTTCTTTTGGCTTCGAAAGATAAAACTTTTTTTGAAAAACTACACAAAGTTCAATGGACTGTACTAAAACTTAGAAATAATAAGGGCGACAGGACAATGGCAGTTGAAGATATATTGATTGATTATGAAATTGATGATATTGATAGAAATCTTGATTTCGAATTGAAAAATTCTGGCATACTCAGTATCCAACTTTAGATTAAAAATCCTCTAAACCTATTATACGAATGCTTCAATTATTTATTAACCCGAACGACGAAAATCGTGTGCTGACAATCATCAATACTGAATACCGTTTGGCAGAACTGATAATCTTAAAAGATATTTCCACTCTTACAAATGTTTTGGATACAGATTATCTGATTATCCAAGATGAAGAAATTCAGATGCCCTTAATTTGGTCGAATGAAGCTCCTCCCTATATTTTTGGAAATACAATCGCTTTCAATTCGGATAATCTTTTGGCTTTGATTTATTTTAAACTCGAAAATTACGATAAAGCTTATCAATTTGCTGAAAATAATGCGATATTATTAGCAGATATTGATACACAAAATTGTCTCAAACATGGCATTAGCCTATTAATTGATGCCGAAATTGCTCCTATCGAGTCTTTTTCACGATTTGATATTTATAGACATTGGCATAATTTAGCCATCAAATCTTACTATGGAGAAACTATCAACTTTGTCAATGTTTATCAAATAAAAGGATTTTTCCAAAATGCCTTGGAGGCTGCCCCTAATGATGAGTACCTCGCTTATTCAGCCAAACATTTTGCCTCTCTTTTGCTAGATGCCGATGAGTTGGATAATGCCGAAGTATTACTCGAAAATACGGTAAAACAAGCTATTTCAGAAGATGCCAAACATGAGTTAAAAGCAATTCAATACGGTGTTTGGCTCAAAAAATTGGGAGTGCCTTATGATGCACAACTATTAACAAAAATCAAAGAAACTCTTTGGGAAGTGCTGCAATATTATGAAAATAAAAATAACCAGATTCAGGTAGCTTTATTGCTTATTGATGCTGCTCAAATAGCTAATATTTCCGAAAGTTTTACAGAAGCATTGGGCTATATCTCCAGAGCGGTAGATATTTTAAGAAAGGAAGATATTCCCGAATTATTGGCAAACGCTCAATATCGAAAAGGAGTATTATTCTATACTTGGGCTCAGAACGGAAATATCCAATTTTACAAACCTGCCATGGAGGCGTATCAAGAAGCACTAAAAGTATTTACCTATGAAAATGCTCCCGATATTTTTGCCGAAATTCAGCACCATTTAGGGGTAATTTATTCAGAAATTCCAGATGAAGCCAAGAAAAAAAGTCTTTGGGCTGCTGTTTCGGTGAGTTCTTTTAATCAAGCTCTTAATCATTTTACCCGTGAAACACACCCATTTGAGTTTGCCATGATTTGTAATAGTTATGCCAATGCTCTTACCAAATATCCGCCTTCTGTAAAATCAGATAATTATGCCAAAGCTCTCAATTTCTATCGACAAGCTTTAGAAATTAGAACTTCCTCCGAATATCCTTATGAAAGGGCATTGACGATTTTGAATTTCTTGGAGGCATGTTGGTTTGTTAATCTCGAAAATGAAAAAGACGAACAAACATTGTTTGAGGAAATGAGCCAATTAGCCAATGAAATTGTTTTGTTAACTTCAGATGACAAATTGATACAAGATGCCAATGAGCATCTCGATAAAATCCAAAAATTAAGTAAATTATTGGCGTAATTTTTCAAAAATAAAAATAGAATAGCAGCATTTTTACTATTTTAGAAAAAGTTTTCTAAAATGAAAATTCTGCTATTTTTTCTTTAGATAATCAAATATATTTGGAGGTAGAAACGGAATTCAATTTAGTATATGCACGAAATATCCTTGGTGAGAAACATTTTTAAGACATTGGAAGAAGAATTTCCCAATGACATGAACAAAGTAAGGGGGATTTATCTAAAAGCTGGTTTGCTGTCGAATGTTCAGCCGATTTTGATGCAAAATGCTTTTCAGGCTGTTTTAGAAGACCAACCGGAGTACCAAAAAGCGAGCCTACACGTGGAGGTATTGCCAATTTTAATTCAATGTGATGATTGTGGTAAAATAACGGAAGTAGAACAATATAGGTTTATTTGTGCTTGTGGAAAACCTAGTCGAAATGTGATTCAAGGAGAAGAATTATTAATAAGTAAAGTAGAATTTGAATAAAACGATATAAAATTTAGTATGAAACCAAAATCAAATCAGGCATCTGTTGGTGCAGTACAATGTGATAATACAACGCTTAACCTACTGAAAGTCAACGATTTTGTAGCCAAAGCAATTCGAGAAAGATTACCAAATATTTTGGTTATCAATGTTTGTTCTTCTCCTGGAAGTGGCAAGACAACCTTGATGCAAGAAACTGGAAAACGTTTGCGAGATAAACTGAATATGGCTGTATTGGTTGGTGACCCCGAAACAGAGCGTGATGCTGTGCGGATGCGTGATGTCGGTATTAATGCTTTACAAATTGTAACTGGCGGTATGTGTCATATTGAAGCTCAAATGATTTATCAGGCATTAGATCATATTGATTTGGAAGGTGTTGATTTGTTATTTATCGAAAACGTAGGAAACTTGGTTTGTCCGGCTGCATTTGATTTAGGAGAAGATTTACGGGTAACAGTGTTGGCATCAACAGAAGGAGACGATAAGCCTAAAAAATATCCAAGGATGTTTCTAACTAGCGAGCTTTTGGTTGTTTCTAAAGCTGATTTACTTCCTTATGTGCCTTTTTCGGTAGAGGCGGCAGCAAAAGATGCAAGGGAAGTAAATCCTGATATTGAGGTAATGTCTATTTCAAGTCTGAAAGGCGACGGAATGGATGAATGGTGCAATTGGCTAATTAAAAAGGTACAAGAGAAAAAAGGAGTTTTGGCGTAGATGGAAAAATATCGTATTTGGCTGAATGGTAGGGTACAAGGGGTCGGCTTTCGACCTTTTGTGTATAGAGTGGCAACAAGCATGTCATTGTGTGGCTCAGTCAATAATACAGACGAGGGAGTTTTTGTTGAAGTGTGGGTGAAGGACAAACAAGAATTAGATGTATTTTGCCAAAAACTTCTTCAAGAAACACCTCAATTAGCCAAAATAACGCATTTCGAAGTAGCTGTTTCTGATACTGAAAATCAAGTAGAAACTGACTTCTCGATTCTAAAAAGTGAAAGTATTCATCGAAATAATGTTTTGATTTGCCCTGATTTTGCGATTTGTGAAACTTGTAAAACAGAAATACAAACTTCTTCCAACCGACGTTGGGGATATGCTTTTACAACTTGTACGAATTGTGGTCCTCGCTATTCTATCATCAACCGATTGCCGTATGATAGAGAATATACTGCAATGCAGGAATTTGAGATGTGTACAGCATGTAGCAATGAATACGCCGATGTAACAAACAGACGGTATTTTTCTCAAACAAATTCTTGTACACAATGTGGGATTAGACTACAATTATTCGATAAAAACACAAATTTACTTGAAGATAATCAGGAACTTGCGATTACAAAGTCGGTAAATTTGTTACAAAATGGATATATATTGGCAGTAAAAGGCATAGGTGGATATTTGTTGTTATGTGATGCCCAAAATCAATCGACTATTATACGATTGAGAGAAAGAAAAAATCGCCCATCAAAGCCTTTTGCCACGATGTTTCCAAGTTTAGAAGTAATTGAGCAACGTTTTCCACTTCATCGGCAAGAGCGAGAATATCTCACCAATGAGATAGCCTCGATTGTATTGTTGAGTGGAGAAATGGAGCATATTGCAGCAGGTGGAAATGTGGGAGTAATGCTTCCTTACACACCTTTATTTCAACTAATTTCCAATCAATTCGGAAAAGCTTTAGTAGCAACAAGTGCTAATATCAGCAATGCTCCGATTATTTTTAATGACAAAGATGCTTTTGATTCTTTGAGCGAAATAGCTGATTACTTTTTGGTGAATAATCGTCAAATTATTATTCCTCAAGATGATTCATTGATTAAATTTTCACCACAATTTCATACAAAAATTATATTAAGACGCTCGAGAGGATTAGCCCCTAACTTACTTTTGAGCGATGAAATTTTCCCCGACAAAGTATTAGCAATGGGGGCAATGTTAAAAAGTACTTTTGCTTTAACACACGAAAAAAATATATATGTCAGTCAATATCTAGGTGATTTAGATGATTTCGATACACAGCAATCATACCTATATGTTTTAGAAAATTTTTTGAAAATTTTGGGAAATTTACCCGAGGTGATTTTGATAGATTGTCACGAAAGTTACCCATCGGTAGTAATAGGACAAGAATTAGCAGAGAAATGGTCTGTACCTTGTTTTAAAATACAGCATCATCAAGCACACTTTGGGGCAGTATTAACAGAAAATAATTTACTACATAGTTCTCAAGCAATTTTAGGGATTATTTGGGACGGTACGGGATTAGGATTAGACAAACAAATTTGGGGAGGCGAGTTTTTTGTATATCAAAATTATGAAATAAGCCGTTTGAAGCATTTTGACTATTTTCCATCTATTTTAGGCGATAAAATGTCTCGAGAACCTCGATTATCAGCTTTAGCGTTATGCCAAAGTTTTCGGACAGAGGCTTTGGATGATTTTTTAAAACCGAAATTTTCAGACTCAGAGTGGGCATTTTATTCCAAACAAATCAAAGCCACCAATTTATTAAAAACATCTTCGGTTGGAAGAATTTTTGATGGAATTGCATCACTTTTGGGTTTAATTGATAAGGTATCATACGAAGGTGAAGCCGCTATGCTGTTAGAACAAAAAGCTCAAGAATATTTTGAGCAAGAAGGGTTAATTAAACAAAATTATATTACTTCATCTGAAGATTCAACAAAATGTCTGATGAAGGGAATTTGGCAAGATTTACTAGGCAATTGCAATCAAGCTGAAATCGCCCTAAAAGTTCACGTTGCTTTAGTTGATTTGATTGGATTCATGGCGGATGAACTGAATATCAAGCAATTATGCTTTTCTGGGGGAGTTTGGCAAAATACACTTTTAGTTGATTTGGTTCAATTGAAACTAACAAAATATCAATTATATTTTCATCGAGACTTAGCTCCGAATGACGAAAATATTTCTTTCGGGCAGGTTGCTATTTATTCTATTAATCAACAATTTAATCGTCAATAAAATTATGTGTCTGGCAATTCCTGGTAAAATAAAATCAATTGAATATCAATACGATGGATTGGTAAGAATAGCCAAAGTACTTTTTGGTGGAATTACAAAAGAAGCGAGCTTAGAAATGTTACCTGATGCCAAAGAGGGTGATTATGTGCTAGTGCATGTAGGCGTAGCTATCAGCATTGTAGATGAAGAAGAAGCACAAAAAACATTTCAATATCTCTCTGAGATTGGTGAATTAGACGAATTAGTAGAGCATTCGCAAATTGACCGTGACGGAGGCTCTTGTCCGATATAAATCTTATTTTTTGATAATGAACCGATGGGAACTACCTCAAAAATTAGCGGTAGGGTCGCTTATAAAAACTTGAATCATGAAATATTTAGCTGAATTCCGAGACCCTGAAGTTGTGGAACAATATATTCAGGAATTACACAAGATATGTACAAAATCTTGGACAATCATGGAGGTTTGTGGTGGGCAGACGCATAGTTTGGTTAAAAATGGGATTTTAAATATTCTGCCCGAAAAAATCACCATGGTTCACGGGCCTGGATGCCCTGTGTGTGTTACACCACTTCATTTGATAGACAAGGCATTATATTTGGCAAAAGAAAAGAAAGTAATACTTTGTTCGTATGGTGATATGATTCGAGTGCCAGGGTCAAAAGAAAGTCTCTTGGAAGCAAAAGCCAATGGGGCAGATATCCGAATCATGTATTCTCCTCTCGAAGCAGTTAAAATAGCTCAAGAAAATCCAAGCCGTGAGGTAGTATTTTTTGCAGTCGGCTTTGAGACCACGGCACCTGCCAATGCCCTATCTGTGGTACATGCGGAACGATTAGGTTTAAAAAATTATTCCATTTTAGCCTCTCATGTCTTGGTGCCGCCCGCTATGGAAGCCGTCATCAACGATGAAGAAGCAAAGATAGATGGCTTTTTAGCCGCTGGCCATGTATGTACTATCATGGGTATGGCGGAATACGAACCTATTGTAGCTAAATATAATATTCCAATGGTGGTGACGGGTTTTGAGCCAGTCGATTTATTACAAGGGATTTTAATGACTGTCAAACAATTAGAAAATGGTATTGCAACTCTTGAAAATCAATATAGCAGAGTAGTGAAATACGAAGGTAATCCAGAAGCCAGAAAAATTATCGAACAGGTTTTCAAAACTGACGACCGAGAATGGCGAGGCATTGGAACTATCCCTAAAAGCGGTTGGGAAGTATCCGAAAAATATGCGGCTTTTGATGCCAATAAAAAATTTGAAGTCAATATCACTAAAGTACCTGAATGTGCTGATTGTATTGCTGGACAAGTATTGAAAGGTATCAAAAAGCCTTTTGAATGCACACAATTTGGAAAACAATGCACACCTATGAATCCGTTGGGAGCCCCAATGGTTTCTTCAGAAGGAGCTTGTGCTGCCTATTATCATTATTCGGAAAACACCTAATTTTATAATTTTTGAAAAATAAATCATATCAATCTAAAATATATGGGAAAATCTATCCTAAGTTTGAGTTGTCCGATGCCTCAGTTAGATTTTGAAGTAATTACTTTAGGACATGGCAGTGGAGGTATTTTGACAAATAAATTATTGGAATCTGGTGTATTCGATTTGCTAAAAAATCCAATTTTAGATGAGCATCACGACGGGGCTTTTTTGGATATTTCAGGAAAATTGGCTTTTACAACTGATAGTTATGTAATTGACCCCATTTTTTTCCCGGGTGGCAATATCGGAGAATTAGCCATCAACGGCACCGTCAACGACTTGGCGATGTGCGGAGCTATTCCGAGGTATTTATCCTTGAGCTTTATTTTGGAAGAAGGATTAACGATGACTGAATTTTGGGAAATTTTACTATCTATCAAAGAAGCGGCTTCTAAAGCTGGTGTATCGATTGTGACGGGGGATACCAAGGTAGTAGAAAGAGGTAAAGGAGATAAAATTTTTATAAATACCTCAGGTATCGGACAACTACATCCCCAAGCAAACATATCACTCAAAAATATCAAAGAAGGAGATAAAATTATTGTCAGTAATCATATCGCCACACACGGAATCGCTATTATGTCTGTGCGTGAGGGTTTAGAATTTGAAACGAACATAGAAAGTGATACCACACATCTTAATCATACGGTATTATCACTTTTAGAAGATTTTGGTGATAAAATACATCTTTTCCGAGACCCTACTCGTGGAGGAGTTGCTACAGTTTTGAATGAAATTGCCAGAGACACTGAACTCGGAATCAATATTATCCAAAAAAATCTTCCTGTTTTGGAAGAAGTATATGGGGCGTGTGAATTATTGGGATTAGACCCATTGTATGTGGCTAATGAGGGAGTATTTATGGCTGTTGTTGCTAAAGAAATTGCAGATGAATTTCTTGAAAAACTTCAAACTTTTGATAATTCTCGTCATGCAGCTATCATTGGGGAAGTTGTTTCTGAACATCCAAAGCAGGTAGTTTTACAGAGTAAAATTGGTGGAAAAAGGGTCATAAATATGTTGGTGGGCGAACAATTACCAAGAATTTGTTAATTAATTTCAATACAATCGAGCATGAATATTAGTCTATCAAAATCTCCCATTTCGTTGGGAAGTGGATTGGATGCATCTTTGGCAGAAAAAACGAAATTGGTCAATAAATACCAAATTTTTAGGGGAGGAAAAGACAATCCTTTACTTGCTCCAAGAGGACTTTGGCAAATTAACGATAAATTATTTATCTCAGATACGGGACAAAATCGTGTATTTATTTGGAATTCGATACCAAATGAAGAATATGCCGAACCTGATATTATTTTAGGGCAAGCCGATTTTGGTGATACTGGTCGAAATGCTGGAGGATTAGTAAATGCTCAATCTTTGCAATATCCATCTGGTATTTGGTCTGATGGTGAGCGACTTATTGTGGCAGATGCTTGGAACCATAGGGTTTTGGTTTGGCTAACTTTTCCAACAAAGAATGGGCAAGCCGCAGATGTTGTTATCGGACAAGAGGATTTTACTCAAAATCAGCCCAATATAAAGGGAATTGGTAGCAATCCAAATGCTCAGTCGCTCAATTGGCCCTATGGTGTTTTCTCGGATGGAAGGCATCTTTGGATTTGCGATACAGGCAATCGACGCATATTGTTTTATGAGAATATTCCACAAAAAAACTTCCAAGCTGCTGATAAAGTGATTGGAAAACCTAGTTTTTTTGAGAGAGATTATGAAAATTTCGAGGCTATTTGGCCATATTCGGTTCGTATTCATGCTGATGGAAAAATGTCGGTGGCAGATACGCAATTTTATCGAAATTTGATTTGGAATCATTGGAGTGATGCGTTTGAGAAGCCTGCTGATAAAATTATTGGACAGCCAGATTTTGATGCCAATGGTATGAATCAGTTTAGTTTGTTTCCTAAACAAGATGCCATGAGCTGGACGTATGATTCGTTTTTTTATAAAAATGGAATTTTTGTAGCTGATACTGGCAATTCTCGATTACTTTGGTTTGAGAATATCCCCGAATCCAATGCTTCTCCAGCAGATAATGTCTTAGGACATTATGATTTTTCTACGGGAAGTGAAAATCAACAAACCAAATTAGGCACAGAAACTCAATTATATTGGCCTTTTTCGATTTGTATTTTTCAAAATCGATTGGCATTGGCAGATACAGGCAATCATCGGGTTATCTTGTATGAATTAAACATTTAAAAGGACTCTTTATTGATGGAAAATACTTTATATTTGTTGGGAGCTGCAAGCATCGGTTTTTCACATTCTTTTGAAACGGATCATTTAGTGGCTGTAAGCAGTATCGTTACTCGTCGAAATAATATTAAATCTGCTGTCCAGGATGGTATTCTTTGGGGTTTAGGGCATACTTCCACCATTTTATTGGTCGCTTTTGTTTATTTAATAGGTAAATTTATACTCAATGAGGCAGATTTTCATTATTTCGAGGCTGGTGTTGGATTAATGCTGATAGGTTTGGGAATGATACGGTTTTATCGTATTTTAGAACAAAAAAAGCATGGGCATACTCATCACGAAACACCCTCTACGGGTCTTGCATTTGGTGTCGGATTGATACATGGCTTGGCGGGTAGTGGAGGCTTATTAATTTCTGTTCTGACTGAAATCAAAGAACCGACTTCTGCCATCATTTATATTCTTATTTTTGGTTTAGGCTCGGTATTCGGAATGATGATTGCCGCTGGTTTTTTTAGTTTACCTTTTTCTGCTAAATATTTACAAAATAAATATTTAGCCATTAGTTTAAGTATATTATCGGCAATGTTATGCATCAGTTTAGGAATTTGGATATTTTTTAAAAATATTTTTTAAAATGGAAGAGAAAAGTCAATACGATGAATCAGATTTTGTTGCCTATGCTCTTAGTCAGATGGGAATAGAAATTATTGGTCGAAATGGTGTATTTTTTGAGTTGGAAGGAGGTTTTTCAGTAGAAGTGGAACGGAAAGATTTATATCGTCTAACGTTGGAAGGACTTGTTATTTCTCCGTTTGATGATATTGGTAAAATGTGTGAATTTATAAAAAAAAATCTACAATCGGATATTCATGAGTAAATTAGAGGTTACGGTCATTGCTCTTTCGGAAAGTGATTCGAAAAAAGGATTTTATGTATTGGTATTAGAAGAAAAAGTCTCCAAAAAGAGAATACCGCTTATTATTGGCTTACAAGAAGCTCAGGCAATTGCTATTCATTTGGAAAGATTACAACCTGTTCGACCACTCACACACGATTTGACAAAAAACTTGGTGCTTGCTTTAGGGGCGGTTGTTCGTGAGGTTTTTATTCATCAATTGGAAAATGATACTTTTTATGCAAAGATTTCACTTAAAAATATCGATAACCAATTGCTTGAAATAGATGCCCGGCCTTCTGATGCTATTGCTTTGGCTATCAGATTCAATAGTCCTATTTTTGTAAGCGAGCTAATATTAGAAGCTGCTGGTTATGAAATTGACGAAAAAGGCAAAGAAAAGAAAGGTTCATACGCTGAATATTCATTGCTGGAGTTGGAAGAATTATTGAGAAAAATTCTTGAAAAAGAGGATTACGAAAGTGCTGCACGGGTACGTGATGCTATTGACAGACGAAAAATATGATATATGTCATATTTTTTAATTTTTTCCTTGTTTCGTATTTTTTTGGATAATATTTTAGCGACGTGTTTTATATGAAGCACATATTAAATTATTCGAAAAAATGAAAAAACTAATCACCACAATGATGGTGTTGTCGATGGCATATTCGACAGCTCCGGCTTTTGCATACGTGTTTGCAAAACAAAAACCTGAAAATTACAAAAATCAAAATTTACTTCTGAACAAAAGGACGCATGGAGAAGCGTCTATGAAAGTAAATGTTTCTTCCAAAACATCTACTAATCCACTTACAAACAGTGCTAATTATAAGGCAAATGTTGTACAAGATGTCGCAAAAACAAAGCAAGTTTCGGTGAATTCAGTCAGTAAACCTCAAAATTATAAACAACAAAATTTGTTGTTGAAAAAGTAGAGATTTTGATAAATGTACGGGATTATGAATAAAAAGGCTATCTTATTTATGAAGATAGCCTTTTTCATAATTGATATTATTAAATTTTTGTCTGGTGCATCAATGTTGCTAAGCCTCGAATGGTTCGACGTGAAGTACCTTTGATGAAAACTTCTCCAGAAATTTCGGCAATATGCTTCTCTCTATCGACAGTCATAACCGTAAATACAACCTCATAATCAGTATCTACAAACATAGGAAACAAATACTCGGTTTCTTGTTTCATATATACAGAGCCTTCCCCTGGAAACTCCATCCCTAAAATTCTTGTAAAAACACTGCTACTCAAATGTCCATGAATAATAGGTCTTTTGAAACGAGTGTTTGCTGCATAAGCTGCATCTAAATGTAGGGGATTTTTATCGCCCGTTACATCTGCAAACTTCTGAACATCGTCTTGAGAAAAACGAAATTCATGCTTGTAGGTATCTCCGATTTGTAATAGCATTTTTGTTTTTTTATGTTTTCAATGGCAAAAATAGAGAATTTTACTAATTTAGCAAAGTTAAATAACACACCCTTAATTTAAACTTAAAAACTATGACAACCTTTAAAAAGCTCAGCCTGCTGCTGCTTTGTGTATGTTTGTATGCCTCTGTATCGGCTCAGCAGACAGACATCCCTCTATCAGAACATCCTCGCCCAGATTTTGAACGGAAAGACTGGGTAAATCTAAACGGACACTGGGATTTCGAATTCGACAAAAATGATTCGGGAATCAAAGAGCGTTGGTTCGACGGAAAAAAAACTTTCTCCAAATCTATTGTAGTGCCGTTTCCTTGGGGAGCTCCGCTTTCAGGTATGAAAGATGAAGCGGATATTGCTTGGTATCATAAAGAAATTGTAATAAATCCTGAATGGAAAAACAAAAGTATTTTTCTAACTATTGGAGCTTCGGATTGGAGAACGACAGTTTGGCTGGATGGCAAAGAGCTTGGCTCGCACGAAGGGGGATATACACCTTTTTCATTTGAATTACCTTCAGTAAAAGCCTCTGAAAAGCATCAATTACTTATTCGGGTAGATGATAAAAGACGAGATTTTACCTTGTACGGAAAACAAGGCTATGGAAATGCCAGAGGGATTTGGCAAACGGTATATTTAGAAGCACGAGGCAAAACTCATATCGATTTACTTCATTTTACACCTGACATCGATAATAATTTGGTCAAAATTAAGCTAATCACCAATAAAGTTGCAGCTCAAGATACTCCAATAAATATCGAAATTAAGGGCGAAAATAAGCTATCAATTCAGAAAATTTTACCTAAGAATCAAAGTGAAATCTCATTCGATATAGCAATCAATCAGCCTCGTTTGTGGACATTAGAAGACCCATTTTTATACCAAACAAACATAAAATTGGGTGATGATGAGGTAAACTCTTACTTTGGTATGAGAAAAATTGCAACAATATATTTACCAAATACTAATTTTAAATATATTTCGCTCAATAACAAGCCTATTTATCTACAATTAGCTTTAGACCAATCATATCATCCTACGGGCTTTTATACTTTCCCGAGTGATGAATTTATGAAAAATGAGATTCTTCTATCTAAAAAAATTGGCTTGAATGGTATCCGAACACATATCAAGGTAGATATTCCACGAAAATTGTATTGGGCTGATAGACTTGGTTTGTTGGTGATGGCGGATTTACCTAATTTTTGGGGTGAACCCGATGCTCAAGCCCGTAAAGAATCGGAATATACTTTGAAAGAAATGATAAAAAGAGACTATAACCACCCTGCTATTTTCTCTTGGATTACTTTCAATGAAACTTGGGGTTTAAGAACAAAAATAGAAAAAGATGGTAAAAAACAAAGTGTTTATCTACCCGAAACTCAAAAATGGGTAGCATCTGTATATCGTCTGGCAAAATCTTTAGATGCTTCTCGTTTGGTTGAAGATAATTCGATTTGTTGTGGGGCGGGTCATACCGAAACGGATATTAATTCGTGGCATGAATATTTACCGGGCTGGGCTTGGGAAAAACATTTAGGCGAAATAGATGCAAAAACTTTTGTTGGAAGTAATTTCCATTACGAGAATGGGTATAGTCAAACGGATGTTCCAAATATCAATTCAGAATGTGGTAATGTTTGGGGATATGAAGGTAGCACCGGTGATGTTGATTGGAGCTGGGATTATCATCGTATGATGAATACTTTCCGAAAATATCCTAAAATTGCAGGATGGCTCTATACCGAACACCACGATGTGATTAATGAATGGAACGGTTATTTTAGATTCGATAGAACAGAAAAAGAAACAGGGGTAAGTGAGATTTTAGATGGTATGAGTATAAAAGATTTTCATGCAGATGTCTATCTTTCGACTGGAAATGAAATCAGTAAATCACTTAAACCTAGCGAATGGCTCGACATTCCGCTGTATTTATCTTCAATGACGGATAAAGATTTGGGCAATGAGCTGACACTAAATGTAGAATTGAAAGGGACAGATGCTTTGGGTCAGAGTAAAAAATGGGGAGAATTTACTCGAAATATCCCTTATAAGCCTTGGGTACAACAAACTCTTGAGCCACTTAAAATTCAAGCTCCTGCCGAAAAATCGGTGGTGACTGTGGGATTAACATTGACTGATAAATTAGGAAATATCATCCATCGAAATTTCTATACTTTAGTTGTAGAAGCTGAAAATCCAAAAGAATTACTTTTGACAAATGGTAAAAAAGCACAATTATTAACCATCGAGCCTAAAAATTTTACGGAGGCAAAGTGGTCGAAAAAACAATGGAATATTTTGGACGGTGCTAAAGTAAATGGTGCGGGAAGTGGCTATTTTTCTTATGTTATTTCTGTTCCTTCTTCGGTGGATTTGACAAAAGCTAGCGGAGCAGTTTTTGTGGCAGAATTAGGAGCAAAACAGCTTTTTGTAAAAGATATGGATAAAAAATTAGCAGGAAATGAAGATTATATGTTGGGTGCAAAAGCTGAGCCAAGTCAAAATCAGAATGCCTATCCGATGACAGATGCTTCTCGCTTTCCGTCGGCAGTTGCAATTTTTGTTAATGGAATCTTAGCAGGAAAAGTAGAGTTGCCTAATGACCCTTCCGACCACCGTGGGGTATTGTCTTGGCATAATCAATTACAAGACAGGAAATTACGTGAAGCTGGCTCGTATGGCTATCGAGTAAGTATCAAAATTCCACAAAAAGCAATTGATTTGGCTAAAGAATCAGGGCAATTTGTTCTGAAATTAGCTGTGGACGAAAGTCTCGCTGGAGGATTGGCAATTTATGGTGACAAATTCGGACGTTATCCGATGAATCCGACCATTGCTATCGTCGAATAAAAATGAAGAAGGCTACCAATTTGGTAGCCTTCTTTTATCAATTAAGTTGATTTTTCAACGAAGGAATAATGATTACTTCAGGCTTTTTACTTCCTCTTGGACTTGCCACCTCCGCTTCCGACTTAATTTTTTCCACTTCTTTGGTATTTACAATCTCATTGACAGGCAATTGGTTTTGTTTGATAGAAAACTCACATTGTTTGATGGCATTGAGTGATTCTTGCATCAAACCCTCTTTTGCGGCTTGATAATAATAAGAAATAGCCCTTTTGAGCATATCTGCTGTGGCATCGGGAGTGCGTTGTCTCCAAGCAGCTCGTTGCAATTCAGTTCCTTGAGCGAGCGTAATATGAGCAATTTCTCCTCTATTTGGGTCTTCAGGATTGATTTTTACCAGTGAAATAAGGTTTTCTTTAGCGATATCATATTTTCGCATGGCATAATAATCTTTGAATTTTTGAGTCAAATATAATGCCCGAGAGCTATTTTTTATTTGCTCATTCATTTGATTTTCTGAATTAAATTCAGGTATTTTTGCACATTCTCTGTATTTGAAGAAAGCATCCCAATATCGACCTGCTTTAAAATAATTGTCGGCTTGCTCAACCAAATAATGATTGGTTTGAGAAAAGGCAGACAAAGGGAACAATAAAATGAAAACTTGTAATTTTATACCAAAAAGTTTCATAAATATTGAATTAAGGATTTAATTGTTAATTTTAATACAAAGATAAATGTTTGCTCATCAGGATGATATTTTATGAAAAAATAGTTTATCGAGTATTATAACGTATCAATCACAAAAAATATTCCAATTTATTCATTAAAAAATATTTTTTTAATTTGAATCAGTTTACTGCCAAAATAAAGTCATTTTTAAGCAATTATACGAATACTCAAATATTTGCTTTTGAGGCTGATTTACCGAAAAGTCCTTTCGACTATCTATTTATTGCCGAAAAAAAACTCATCATTCATTGCATTCCTATACATGATTTTTCGTTGGATAAATTTTTTTTTCAGCATTTATCCAGTAACTTTATCCAAAAAGGTATGATGATAGTGCATCTTTGGGAAGATATTTGGCTGTATAAACCCAAAATTGCACAATCCAGATTATTATCAATGTTAGGGAAATCCGAAAAAATACCTGCTCGCCTCACCACTTGTCGCCGAATAGATAAAATTACCTTAGACATTTTCCTAAATCAAAATCATTTGCAAGGTGCTTGTGGAGCAAAATATAAATATGGTTTATTTTTGCCCGAAAAATATTTTAGGGTATTGAATCAAAAACCTGACGAAAATAAAGAGCTTTTAGTTGCCGTGGCTTCATTTGGAGCGTGCTTGAAGAAGCATCAAGGCGAAAAAGTATATCGCTCGCATGAGCTTATCCGATTTGCCAATTTATTGTCGATGCAAGTTGTTGGAGGTATGGATAAATTATTGCAGGGCTTCATTCGAGAACAAAAACCCGATGATATTATGACGTATGCAGATATGGATTGGTCGGATGGGAAGTCTTATCTGAAATTAGGATTTGAATTGGTTGGGCAAACACCTCCATTGGTGTTTATTTGGGACGACGATTTGTCTAAAAGAATTACATTTACAGATGATTCTTTCTCCCCAAAAACAATTTTGACAAATGCTGGTAATCTGAAATTTGTAAAAAAAATTGACCATGACAAAAACTAAATTAATTGTAATATTAGGGCCAACAGCCTCTGGGAAAACACGTTTAGCGATTCAGGTGGCAAGCCACATCAATGCCGAGATAATCAGTGCCGATAGCCGACAAGTATATCGAGGGATGGATATTGGTACGGGAAAAGATTTACAAGAATATTTGCCTTATTTCCCAAAAAATGAAAATGGAATCGAGGGTTTACATTTGGTGAATATAGTAGATGCGGGTGAATCGTATCATTTGGCAGCTTTTCAGAAGGATTGTAAGAAAGCCGTTGATACAATCATCGAACGAGCCAAAACTCCGATTATTTGTGGAGGAACTGGCTTATATATTGAAGCATTTTTGAAAAATTTTATGTTTACACAAGTACCTATTGACGAGACATTAAGGTCAAAGTTAACTTTATTGAGCAAAGAAGAATTATCCGAAATGTTTAGGCGAGAATTTCAAAAAGTACTTCCAGAGGCAGATATTTCCACCCATAAACGACTAATTCGAGCCATTGAAACTGCCACCTATTTATCCGAAAATCCGATGTCTGCATCTACCATAGATACAAGTCATGATTATGATTTTATTATTTTTGGTTTAGATCTTCCAGCAGAACAACGAAGGAGTAAAATTTCCGCCCGACTCAAAGAAAGATTAGCCAACGGAATGATTGATGAAGTACAATCTTTACTCCAACAAGGCATTTCGGCAGAAAAATTGATATTTTACGGACTCGAATATAAATTTATCACAGAATATTTATTAGGAAAATGTAAATACGAAACGATGGAAAGCCGTTTGGAAATAGCCATTCATCAATTTGCCAAACGCCAAATGACTTATTTCAGAAGTATGGAAAGAAAAGGACTTCAAATACATTGGCTCAATGCACAGAAGCCTTTAAAAGAAAATGTTGAAGAAATCATAGCTAATTGTTGATGATGGGGAAAGGATATCATTATTTAATTTAGTTTTAAACATACTGATTTCTTTCTTCTTTTTGAGATGTCATAATATGTTCCGTCTTCTAAACAAACCTTATTATCTCTTATACAAACTACATATCGTTTATTCACGATAACCGAACGGCTGACTCTTACAAAAAACTGATTAGATGCCAATTCTGCCACAAAAATTTTAAGCGTTTTGGCATAAATCACTTTAGAACCGCCTGACAAATGAAATAAAGTATAATTGGCGGATGCCTCTAATGATATAATCTCTTCAGATACAATATTGTGTTTTTTCATGTTCAGAAAATATTAGGATTAAGCTGGCACAAATGAAGTTATTTAATTTATTTTTTACCCAAAAAATTAGGTGCATCTTATAATTTCCCCTAATTTTGGGGCATAATACATTTTATTAGCCTCTCTTTTCAATGAATAGAAAAATACTCTTCACGGTAGTTTTCTGCCTTTCGTCATTTTATCATACATTTTCTCAAACTACTTTTTCACTGCCTTTCGGAGATTATTATCTCTTTACGCATCAGGATAAGTATTACATTTTAGATACAAAAAAACTCTACGAAACCACCGACGGAGTAAATTGGTCAGAAAGAGAACATCACTTGGATTTTACTAAAGTTGAATTAGGCCATCTTAATCTTGACTCTAATACTACCTATTTATTTTATAGAAGTGGGGGCAATGCTTATACATTTGACGGAAAACAATTTAAAGCAATTTACTCAAAAGGAGAGTTCAGAAATCAACATCATTCTTTCCCATTTTTATACAAACAAATGCCGCATTTATTTGGTGGGTACGGTCTATTTACACTTAAAAATATCATTACTTATCTCGTACCCGAAACCTCAAATTGGGAGTATATTCCTTATTACGGAGAAGAAGAAAATCAGCCAAAACCAAGAAGTAAACCAATGGCTCAACAAGATGGAGATGAATTATATATTGGATTAGGATTCAATTTGAATACTTTATCGACAAAATCAGATGAACATAATTATCTGAAAGATTTTTGGAAATTCAATTTTAAGACGAGAGTATGGAAAAAATTAGGAACTAGTAATTTGGTTACTACTAATGGTAAAATGGATAATGAAGCCTCTTTTTTGTCTAATTATATCATCGGACCTCAAAATAAAGTTGTTTTCACCAATTTTAATAGGTTATATTTTGCTGATATTGCCCATAATAAACTGTATTTTTATCCTAACAATAAATTACCACAAAACTATATACAAATTAATAATATCGTATATAATCCACAAACTGATAAGTTTTTCTACATCGTATTGAATGCTGATAAATTATTTATTCCGACAATTATTTCAAGCACCGATTTGAGAGGTAAAACCGAAATTGTCACGGAATTGTATCAAGCAGACAATTTGTATATTTATTATTGGATTGCTTTAGTAGCTGTTTTAGGAGTAGCTGGAGGTTATTTCTGGTATTTAAAACAAAAGGAAAATAAGGCAATTCAATCGATATTTAAAAAAATAGAAATAAATATGGAAGAGATTCAGGCTCAGCTCAATAGCGAACACCGAATCATTCTTAATATCATCTACAAAAGCTACCCAGATAACGTTACTTATACAACACTCATGGGTATTTATGGAAATAAATACTCATACGACACAATCAAAAAACACTTAAAAGAAGATTTAGAAGAAATCGATGAGAAAATTCAAAAAATCATCGATGAAAAAGAGTCTATTTTTATTATCGACAAGCGAGACGAAGACAAACGGATGAAAGAGGTAGGTTTTCGAAAAAAATAGTGTGCATTTGTCTTAAATTTTATAACTATATTTGCGATAAAATGCTGATACTCTAAGCCAAATTTGAAATACCATGCTGAAAAAAATACATCTATCTTTTTTGTTTATTTTGTTGGGAATGGAAGTTTTTGGTCAGGCCAAATCACTTCTTTTTTTTGATGAATCAGGACGAGAAAAGGTAAATCTTTTTCGACAAAATTTACTCAATAAAAAAATATCCATCGACACGACTTCCAACCCGAAGAATTTTAATGAGGCTTTTCTTAAAAATTATCGGTCGGTTATCTTTTTGGATATTTCGATTAATGCTTTGGATTTTCGTCAATCACTTGAATTGCAGCGTTTTATGCAGGCGGGAGGTGGCTTTGTTGGAGTACATCGGGCTTTAGGAAAAGATTTGAAATGGCTTTGGTATAAAAAAATGCTCGGTGCAGATTTGGCTCAAGAACCACTCGAAAATTCTGTCAATCTTAGTCTCATTACCAATGCTTACATTGGAAATCAGTCTCTGCCACCACTTTGGAAAATTGAAGATAAACCATTGGTTATTAGTCGATTGTCTGTATCTTGTAAGCCAGTTTTACTGGATGCTAATGCCAAAACGTGGTCGTGGTATTATACAACAGAAGAGGGCGGAAAAATGTTTTATACAGCTTTAGGTGCGAATGAACAATTATTCTCTAATTCATCATTCTTAGCACATCTTTGGTGTGGTATTGAAGAAGTGTCTGCCTCGAAACTCCCCGATTATTCTAAAATTGCTGAATCTGCACTGCCAGATGAATCTTTTTTCTATAAAATCAAATTATCCGATAATCTCGAAAACCCTTTAGCTTTGGTGATTACGCCCGACATAAATTTGTTGATGGTAGAGCAGGGTGGCTCTGTGAAGTATTTTAATACAAAAAATCGTCGAACGAATATTATTGGTAAAATTGAGGTGAAAAATCTCAAAAATCTCCGTCTTGACCCAGAGTTTAAGCAAAATGGATATATCTATACGTTTAGCGAGACAGAGCCTGAGACATTTAGCATTGGGCGTTT
>JACCEC011704855.1_pt1 | contig 41722 bp, 46 predicted proteins | sample 7450121 | NCBI WGS metagenome assembly JACCEC01 (sample SAMN15323455, study PRJNA562643) | freshwater metagenome | isolation source: river surface water | place: USA:Blue River Watershed | collected 2017-08-18 | reverse complement strand
AATCGCCTTGCCAGTGAGTCACCAAGGCGATTCAGTGGGCGGTGTTAATCTATCTCTTTATGAATACAGCCAAACTTCCAACCTCTTCCAATCTTTCGGGCGATATCTGGGGTGGCTTTGCCGCCATGCTGGTGGCCCTGCCTTCAGCCATTGCTTTTGGTGTGACGATCTTTTCACCCTTGGGGGCTGACTTTGGTGCCAAGGGTGCGTTGGCCGGTATGTTGGGCGTGACGGCTTTGGGCCTGATCGCCGCCACTTTTGGGGGCACCCAGCGCTTGATTTCGGCACCTTGTGCGCCAGCAGCAGCGGTGTTGTCGGCTTTGACAATTCAGATGACCCAGCAAGGCACGGGCGTGGGCGCGGTGGTGCTGACCTTATTTTTGGTGGCGTTCATCAGCAGTTTGGTGCAAATTTCGTTTGGTTTGTTGCGCATTGGTGAGCTGATCAAGTACATGCCGTTCCCCGTGGTGAGTGGTTATTTGAGCGGCGTGGGCTTGATCATTGTGATGAGTCAATTGCCCAAATGGATGGCCTTGCCCAAAGGCATGAACTGGTGGCAAGGCCTGCACGCAATGGAGCTGTGGCAGCCCGCGAGTTTGCTGGTGGGGGCCGCGACCGCGACCTTCATGCTGCTGGCGCCGCGTCTTTCCAAACGTGTGCCCGCGGTGATTGTGGGTTTGTTGGGCGGCATGGCTTGTTACTGGTTGCTGGCCTTCACCGCATGGCCGCAGTTGCGCCAGTTGCACGACAACCCCTTCATCATTGGTCCGCTGGCAGTGGGGGGGGAAGGCTTCTTTGAATCCCTGTTGGATCCATTCAGAAGCCTGAGCGAGTCGGGCATGCCTTCGGTGGCCCAGATAGCATTTCCTGCACTGACCTTGGCGGTGCTGTTGTCGATCGACACCTTGAAAACGTGTGTGGTGCTGGACGCGATGACGGGTTCGCGTCATGACTCCAACAAAGAGTTGATTGGCCAAGGTCTGGGCAACTTGGCTTCATCCTTGATTGGTGGTGCACCCGGTGCAGGCACCATGGGCGCGACCTTGGTGAACAAAGCCAGCGGTGGTACGACTTATCTGTCGGGCGTGTTTCAGGGAGTCTGGTCGTTGTTGGCCATTTTGCTGTTGACCTCGGTGATTGCCTGGGTGCCCGTGTCTGCGTTGGCGGCGTTGCTGATCGTGATTGGTGTGAAGATGATCGACTGGCATTCGCTGCAGTTGCTCAAGGCCAAAGACACCATGTTGGATTTCGCGGTGATCGTGCTGGTGGTGATCGTTGCCAACACGGTGAGCCTGATTGCCGCCTCAGGCGTGGGCGTGGCAATGGCCATCTTGTTGTTTTTGCGTGAGCAAATTCATACCAGCACGATTCGTCGCAAGTCGTTTGGTGACAAGGTGTTCTCTTCTCGCGTACGCGGTCAGCGCGAGCGCGATGTTTTGCTCGAGACGGGTGGGCACACGGTGATCTATGAACTGCAAGGCAGTTTGTTTTTCGGGACGACCGATCAGCTCTACACCGCGATTGAGCCAGAGTTGAGCAATGCCAAGTTTGTGGTGCTCGATTTCTTGCGCGTGCAATCGATGGACATGACCGCGGGGCACATGATTGAGCGCATCCGTAACATGCTGTCAGAACGCCATGCCAAGCTGGTGTTGACGCGTGTGCCCGAGCGCTTGCCCAGTGGGCGCGATTTGCGCACGTATGTGGATCACATTGGTTTGTTGTCCGACAGTACCGCCAAAATTTTTGATGAACTCGACGAAGCCTTGGAGTGGATTGAAGACGAAACCCTGATGCTGGCAGGCCATGCGCATGTGTCCAAAGAAGGCATTCCTTTGGCCAAGTTTGAGCTCTTTCATGGCTTGAACGCGCAAGAAATTGAAGCACTTGAACGCTGTGTGCAGCGCCATGTGTACCAAGAGGGCGACTTGGTGTTCAGCGCTGACTCCACAGGTCACGAGTTGATGCTCATCAGCCGAGGCGAGGTCAAGGTGAGCTTGCCCTTGGCCAACGGCAAAACCATTCACCTGACCACCTTCAGTCGCGGTCAGTTTTTTGGCGAAATGTCATTCTTGGATGGGCGTGCACATTCGGCCGACATCCATGCCACGCGTGAAACCGAGTTGTTGGCGATTGACCGCAAAGCGTTTGCGGCTGTGGCGGCGGGCGATCCTGTGATGAGTGTGAGCGTGATGCGTGCAGTGGCCTTGGCCATTGCCGACCGCTTGCGCCATGCCAATGCCGAGTTGCGTGAGATGCGGCAGGCTTAAGCCAGACTTGGATGGTGCCCCCGACAGGAATCGAACCTGTATCACTCCCTTAGGAGGGGAGAGTTCTATCCATTGAACTACGGTGGCAACGTCAAAGTATTTTAGAGGTCACTTACTCAGCATCCGCATGGCATCTTCCAAGCCTTTGAGGGTGAGCGGATACATGCGGTTGCTCATGATTTGCTGAATGATGCTGATACTCTGGCGGTATTCCCACACGCCTTGGGGCTCGGGGTTGATCCACGCAAATTTAGGGAAGGCGTGAATCAAACGTTGCAGCCATTCAGCGCCGGCTTCTTCGTTGTTGTATTCCACGCTGCCGCCAGGTTGAATGATTTCATACGGGCTCATGGTGGCGTCACCAATGAAGATGAGTTTGTAGTCTTTGTTGTACTTGCGGATGATGTCCCAAGTTTCAAATTTCTCGGCGTAGCGGCGTTTGTTGTTGCGCCACATGAAGTCGTAGACGCAGTTGTGGAAGTAATAAAACTCCAAGTGTTTGAACTCGGCTTTGGCGGCTGAGAACATTTCTTCTACGCGCGCGATGTGGTCGTCCATGGTGCCGCCGACATCCATGAGCAGCAGAACTTTCACGTTGTTGTGTCGTTCGGGGCGCATCAAGATGTCCAAGAACCCGGCATTGGCGGCTGTTTTGTGGATGGTGCCGTCGAGGTCGAGTTCTTCCGCCGAACCTTCCCGCGCAAATCGACGCAAGCGACGCAGGGCCACTTTGATGTTGCGCGTGCCGAGTTCTTGCGTGTCGTCGTAGTCACGGTAGCTGCGTCGGTCCCAGACCTTGACGGCGCTGCGGTTGCCGCCTTTGCCGCCGATGCGAATGCCTTGCGGGTTGTAGCCACCGTTGCCAAAGGGCGAGGTACCGCCGGTGCCAATCCATTTGCTGCCACCTTCATGGCGTTCTTTTTGTTCTTCCAGACGTTTCTTCAAGGTCTCCATCAACTCGTAGCACCCCATTTTTTCGATGGCAGCTTAATCCTCGGGGGTGAGTTCTTTTTGGAGAATTTTTTCAAGCCAGTCGAGAGGGACTTCTTTCGTGAAGTCGGTCAACATCTCGACGCCTTTGAAGTACGCACCAAAGGCGCGGTCAAATTTGTCGTAGTGCTTTTCGTCTTTGACCAAAATGAGGCGGCTTAAGAAATAAAAATCATCCAAGCGGCACGCATCGCTGCCGGGGCCAACCACTTGTTTGTGCAGGGCTTCGAGCAGTGTGAGGTACTCCTTCACCGAGACCGGCAACTTGGCGGCGCGCAGGGTGTAGAAGAAATCAATCAACATGGTGTTTTATTCAGCGTCTGGTTTGGGCGCCCGAAAGCGCCGTGCCGCTTGCAAGCCCATGCCGCCACCAATGCCCACGAGCACGATGGCCACGATGCTGCCAGTGCCATAGCCTTCGGCAAACAAGTTCAAGCCAAACGTCACGCCTAAGCCGTAGCCAAGCAAGGCGCCGACCACGAAGCCAATGGCATCGGTGAGTCCTTCGATGAGTGAAGCAAACATCGGGTGTCCTTTCAACGGTGACGGCTTTGCATGAAGACGAGTTTTTCAAACAAGGTGGTGTCTTGTTCGTTCTTCAACAAGGCACCAACAAGCGGGGGGATCGATACTTTGTCGTCGGCAGTCTGCAGGGCTTCGAGGGGAATGTCCTCGGCGACCAAAAGTTTGAGCCAGTCGATGAGCTCGCTGGTGGACGGCTTCTTTTTGAGGCCTGGCAAGTTGCGGATGTCGAAAAAAGTTTTCATCGCCACGCTCAGCAGGTCTTGCTTGATGGTGGGGAAATGCACTTGCACGATGTGACGCATGGTGTCGGCATCGGGAAACTTGATGTAGTGGAAAAAGCAGCGTCGCAAGAAAGCGTCTGGGAGCTCTTTTTCGTTGTTCGAAGTGATGAACACCAGGGGACGATTTTTGGCTTGGATGAGTTGACGCGTTTCGTAGCAATAAAACTCCATGCGGTCGAGCTCGCGCAGCAAGTCATTGGGAAACTCAATGTCGGCTTTGTCGATTTCATCAATCAGCAGCGCCACCGGCTGCTCGGCCGTGAAGGCTTGCCACAACACGCCTTTGAGGATGTAGTTGTTGATGTCTTTGACGCGTTCAGCGCTTTCGGAATCGGCCATCTGACTGTCACGCAAACGACTGACCGCATCGTATTCATACAGGCCTTGCTGTGCCTTGGTGGTGGATTTGATGTGCCATTGCAACAAGGGTAAACCCAGGGATTGGGCCACTTCTTCGGCAAGCATTGTCTTGCCAGTCCCCGGCTCGCCCTTGACAAGTAAGGGGCGTTTGAGTGCGATGGCCGCATTGACCGCAAGCATCAGGTCTTGGGTTGCAACGTAGTTGTCAGTGCCTTTGAATTTCATGGGTAATTCCGTCTATCATTTGAGTTAAATCAACCTTTAGGGATTGTGGTTTTTATATGAATAAGTTTGTTTCGATCGCTTTTGCTCTGACTCTATCTGCTGCGTCTTCGCTGAGTTTTGCGCAAGATGTGAAGGGAGATGCTAACGCAGGCTCAAAGAAAGTTGCGATGTGTATTGGTTGTCACGGCATCGTGGGTTACCAAGCGAGTTTTCCTGAAGTTTATAAAGTTCCCAAAATTTCTGGTCAGAACGAGAAATACATCACCACCGTTTTGAATGCCTACAAAAAGGGTGAGCGCAAACACCCCACCATGCGCGGCATCGCGGACAGTCTGAGCGACCAAGACATCGCTGACATTTCTGCTTACTACGCCAACCACGGCAAGGTGGAAGGTGCTGCATTACCTGACAAAGCCACAGAGCCTAAAGCCAACGTGGCAGCTTTGTTGACCAAAGGTGCTTGTGCTTCTTGTCATGGCGAGAACTTTGCCAAACCCATCGACCCCAGCTACCCCAAAATCGCTGGCCAAAATGCCGATTATTTGTTCGTGGCTTTGAAGTCCTACAAAGTCGAAGGTGCTTCCACATGGGGCCGCAGCAATGGCGTGATGGGTGGCGTGGCCAAGCAATTCAGCAATGCTGAGTTGAAGGAATTGGCCAACTACATGGCGTCACAGCAAGGCGACTTGAAAACTATTGCGCAGAGCAGATTTCGCTAAGCACTTCTTCGGTATGTTCCCCTAAGCGCGGCGCAGGTCGCCACAGACCTGTCGGCGTTCCACTCATGCGCACAGGCGGACGTAATTGCCGTAGCAATCCCTCATGGGGATGAGGCACATCGAGCCAAGCTTCGGTGGCCTCCAAGTGCGGATCACTCAATAAATCATCGAGCTTCATCATGGGCATGACAGGAATGTCATGCGCGGTGAACTCTTGCATCCATTGCGCGCTGGTGCGTTGGCGCATGTGCTCAGCCACAAAGGCATAAAGTGCATCGATGTGTTTGATGCGTTCGGCATGGTTGTTGAAGCGCGCATCGGTTTGAAACAAATCGGCCTGGCCAATGAGTTTCAAAAATGCTTGCCAGTGAGCGTCGTTGTACATCAAGGCGCAAAGGTAGCCGTCTTGCGTTTGATACGGTTTGCGGTTGGCCGATAGCATGCGTGAATAACCCATCGGCGCGATGGGGGGTTGCCAAGTTTCGCCACTCAAATGTTCACCCAGCACAAATTGCAACAGGCATTCAAACATGGGTACTTCCACGTGCTGACCCAAACCCGTGCGGTAGCGTGCAATGACGGCTGCAAGAACGGCATGCACCATGTTGAGCCCTGTCACGCGGTCGGCAAAAGTAGCGGGGATGTAGCGCGGTTCAGGACTGCCACTTTGTGTCATGAGCCAAGGTATGCCTGCAGCGCCTTGAATCAAATCGTCGTATGCGGGCCAGTCAGAGTAGGGGCCGCCCTCGCTGTAGCCATAGGCACCACAGACCACCAAGCGTGGGTTGAGTGCGTGTAAGGTTTCAAATGACAAGCCCAGACGTGCCATCGATGCGGGGCGAATGTTGTAGGTCAGGACGTCGGCGGTTTTGCACAGCGCTAATAATTTTTCACGTTGTTCAGGTTGGCGCAGGTCTAACACCACCGAGCGTTTGTTGCGGTTGGCGTTGATGAAGATGTGCCCCATGCCGGGGTGCTTCATGGGCCCCGCGTGACGCATGATGTCCCCACTCGGCGGCTCGATCTTGATGACATCAGCGCCGTAGTCCCCCAAGATTTGGGTGGCATAGGGGCCGAGCACAACACCCGTCAGGTCAATGACGCGAAGCCCCGCAAGCGCACCCTGGAGGCTTGCGCTGTCTGTGATGTTCATGGGTTACTCAGGCGTGATGCCAGCTGTTTTGACCCAGCCGCCCCATTTTTTAATTTCTGCATCGATGGTTTTGGCGAGCGTGGCGGAGTCTTCGACATCAAGGTCAATGCCTGCGCCTTGAATCTTTTCGCGTACGTCGGGCTTCGCCAGTACCGCCATCAAGGTGGCCGTGGCTTTCTTTTGCACGTCGGCAGGGATGCCGGCAGGTGCCATGAGGCCGAACCATGCGCTCACGTTGTAGTCTTTCACCGTCTCACCAATGGGGGGGACAGCGGGGGCTTTGCCAGCGCGTTTCTTGGTGGTCACGCCGAGGCCACGCATGCGGCCTCCGTTCATTTGCGACACCGCATTGCCTGTGTCGGCAAAGGCAAATTGAATTTGGCCACCCAGCAAATCAGTGAGTGCAGGCGGAATGCTTTTGTATGGGACGTTCACAGTTTGCAAGCCTGCCAATTCGGTGAGCATGGCGGCAGACACCAGCGAGCCAGAGGAACCATGCCCGAAGGCCAGCTTGCCAGGGTTGGCTTTGGCGTAGGCCACAAACTCTTTCATGTCTTTGGCGGGGAAGTCGGTGTTGACCATCAAGATAAAGCCGGTTTCGCCAATCTTGCCGATGGGGGTGAAGTCTTTCACCGGGTCATAGGGCAACTTGCGGTAGAGGTGGACGTTGGCGGCTTGTGTGGTGCTGGTGGTCACCAAAAAGGTGTAGCCGTCAGCAGGAGCCGCCTTGACGGCTTCAGCGCCCAAGATGCCGTTGGCACCGGCTTTGTTTTCGACGGTGATGGTTTGTCCCAAGGCTTCGCCCATCGCTTGCGCGAGGATGCGGCCCACGTTGTCGGTGGCGCTGCCCGCGCTGAAGGGCACCACAAACTTGATGGGTTTGTTGGGGTAGCTTTGGGCGAGGGCTGCGGTTGCGGTAAGACCGCTCAATGCGGCAACGGCAATGCTTGCACAAAAGGTACGACGCAGGGTCGCATGAAATGGGGTGGGGCGCATGGGAGTCTCCTGTTGAATTTGGAATGATCTTAAAACGAATGGCGCGTTAGTTTTGGGTGGCGCGTCGCTGCACCGCATCGATATAAGCATGCCCATCGGGCGGTCGGCCACTGCGTTGGCTTTCCCAAATCATTTGGCCAAGTGCATCCATGGTTTCGTGATGGGCCGTGTGTAAGGAGTCACGTTTGGCTGCCAAAAGTTCAACGGCTTGGCGAATGCCACGGGGCTGGTCGATCGAGCATTGCTCGCTCACCGACAGGTGCATGGACAAATGCAAAAAGGGATTCACCTGCCCATCTTTGACTTCGTACATGCGCTCCAGCGCGGCTTCAACATTGGCGAAGTCGGCGTGGTATTCCGGGTGCTCGGCCACCCATTGGCTGGCGAGCGTTTCGAGGGCGTCCATCGGTTGGGCGTTGTGCCACTTGGCATAGACAGCGCAGAAAAAGCGCCGAACATCGGCTTGGCTGGGTTCAAACATGGATGCCATTGTCACTCAGGTGTCCGCTTTGGATGGAGTGGCTGTACCAATCGGTAAAGTCTGACATCTGCAGTTGAGACAACGAGGCATTCCATGATTAACAAAATCGCCGATTCCATCACCGAAGCGCTTGAGGGTTTGTCTGACGACATGACCGTGATGGTGGGCGGCTTTGGGACCGCAGGCATCCCCAGCGAGCTTTTAGAGGCCATGACGCAAGTCATGGGCGACAAAAACATCTCTGGGCTGACGATTGTCAACAACAACGCTGGCAATGGTGATACGGGTTTGGCGGGTTTGTTGAAAACGGGACGTGTGCGAAAAATTATTTGTAGCTTCCCGCGACAAGCCGACAGTTATGTTTTCGATGCCTTGTATCGCGCGGGCAAGGTCGAGCTGGAGCTCGTGCCGCAGGGCAACTTGTCTGAACGTATTCGCGCTGCTGGCGCGGGCATTGGCGCGTTTTTTACGCCCACGGGTTACGGTACCGCGCTGGCTAAAAATTCAGACGGCTCCCCCAAGGAAACTCGCGAGATCAATGGTCGCATGTACGTGTTGGAGTACCCGATTCATGCCGACATGGCGCTGATCAAAGCTGAGAAAGGTGATCGTTGGGGCAATCTCACGTACCGAAAGTCAGCCCGCAACTTTGGACCCGTGATGGCGGCAGCGGCCAAGTGCACGGTTGCTTCGGTACACGAGGTGGTGGCGCTCGGTGCGCTGGATCCCGAGAGCATCGTGACCCCAGGGATTTACGTGAGTCATGTGGTTCAGGTGCCGCGGCAGCTGACCCAAGGCGGCGGATTTAAGAAGGCAGCGTGATCATGACCTACACACGTCGTACCAAAGACCAGATGGCGGCCCGCGTGGCCCAAGATATGCCGGATGGCGCTTATGTCAACTTGGGCATCGGCATGCCCACCTTGGTGGCCAACCATTTGCCCCCGGGCTTAGAAATTGTGTTGCACAGCGAAAACGGCATCCTAGGCATGGGGCCTGCGCCGTCGCCCGCCGAAGAGGACTTTGACCTGATCAATGCAGGCAAGCAGCCGGTGACCTTGTTGCCTGGGGGCGCTTATTTTCATCACAACGACAGCTTTGCCATGATGCGTGGTGGCCACTTAGACATTTGTGTGCTGGGTGCATTTCAGGTCAGTGAACGTGGCGATTTGGCCAACTGGCATACCGGCGAAGCCGATGCCATTCCCGCGGTGGGCGGCGCGATGGACTTGGCGATTGGCGCCAAACAAACGTGGGTGATGATGGACTTGCTCACCAAGCAAGGTCACAGCAAAGTGGTGCGTGAATGCACGTATCCCCTCACAGGTTTGGCGTGTGTGAGCCGGATTTACACAGATTTGGCGACCTTGGCCGTCACGCCCGCAGGGCTTCAGCTCATCGATCTGGTGGACGGACTGTCGCACCCAGCGCTGGAGGCCTTGATCGGCCTGAAAATTCAGGCCTGAGGTTCAACGACTCATTGCTCGACGAAAGCGCGTTCCACCACAAAGTCGCCTGGGGTGGTGGTGGAGCCTTCTTTGAAGCCGCGTGCTTCCAGCAAGGTGCGCATGTCTTTGTTCAGGCCGGGGCTGCCGCAAATCATGATGCGGTCGTTGGCGGGGTCGAGGTTGGGCAAGCCCAAATCTTGAGTCAGTTTGTTGGACGTCAGCAAGTCGGTCACACGGCCTTGATTTTTATAGGGCTCGCGGGTGACGGTGGGGTAGTAGAGCATTTGCGCGCTGACCATCTCGCCCAAGAACTCATGCTTGGGCAGCTCGTCGACCAAGTAGTCGTGGTAAGCCAGTTCTTTGACCTCGCGCACACCGTGTACCAAGATGACTTTTTCAAACCGTTCATAGGTTTCTGGGTCACGCACGATGCTCAGGAAGGGAGCCAAGCCCGTGCCCGTGCCGATGAGGTACAAATTTTTGGCAGGCAACAAATAGTCGCACAGCAAGGTGCCTGTAGGCTTTTTGCCGACCACGATTTTGTCGCCCACTTGGATGTGTTGCAGCTTAGAGGTGAGAGGACCGTCTGGCACCTTGATGCTCAAAAATTCCAGGTGCTCTTCGTAGTTGGCGCTGACGATGCTGTACGCGCGCAACAAAGGTTTGCCGTTTTCGCCACGCAGACCAATCATGGTGAAGTGGCCGTTGGAAAAACGCAGCGAGGTGTCGCGCGTGGTGGTAAAGCTAAACAGGCGGTCGGTCCAGTGGTGGACGGACAAAACTTCTTCGTCGAGAAAAGCGCTCATAACAGGAATAAAACCAGATAAATCAAGCCCTCTAGTGTAGGCGAGGGCTTAAAACCTCTGGCTATATGTTCGTGCGCACAACGCTATAAGCCTGGAGCAATCTCCTCGGCTTCGCGCCCTGTCAAGCCTTGCCAGCGAAGCTGTTTTGTCGCCAAGCTTCGTAGGTGATCACGGCAACCGCGTTGGACAAGTTCAAGCTACGCTGATCGGCGCGCATGGGCAGGCGCAGGCGTTGCGATGTGGGAAATTTTTCTCGGATATCAGCTGGCAAACCGCTGGTTTCTGAGCCGAACACAAACCAATCGCCGGGCTGAAACACCATGTCGTGGGCAGTGCGCGAGCCCTTGGTGGTCATGGCAAACATGCGATCAAGGTTGGGATTGGCTTGGCTCAAAAAACTTGTCCAATCGGCGTGGCGGTGCACGGGCGCGTATTCGTGGTAATCCAAACCCGCGCGGCGCATGTGTTTGTCTTCCATGGAAAAGCCCAAGGGTTCTACCAAATGCAAGGCACAGCCGGTATTGGCAGCCAGGCGAATGATGTTGCCCGTGTTGGGCGGGATTTCAGGATGGACGAGAACGAGATGGAACATGTGTGCATTGTCCCGTATGACGCCCGTTTGAGCCGCGCGCCTCGGCCCTAGCAAACACCAGACCTGTGATGTGATGTGCGCCTGCCGCACGCAAGGTCCGTGCAGCCTCGTAAAGCGAGGCGCCTGTGGTCATCACGTCATCTACCAAAACCACCGAACGCCCGCGAACAGCTTCGAGGCGGTCACTTGCGACCCAAAACATTCCTTGCACTTGGGCCAAACGTTCGTCTCGTGAAGTACCAACTTGGTGTGTTGTGTTGTCGATGCGTTGCAGCACGTGTGCATCTGCTTTGTCGGGGGAGAGGTGTCGAGCCAGCTCAAACGCTTGGTTGAAGCCGCGTTCGCGTAACCGCGCGCTGCTCAATGGCATGGCCACCACGAGCTGGGCGTTGTCCACTGAAAGTTGGACCCAAGGCGCATGCGACATCAAGTGCGCCAGTGATCGCCCAAGGCTGGGATTGGCTTGAAATTTAAATTGGGTGACGCAATCCGCCCATGGAAAGGTGTAGCTGACGACAGACACGCATGCATCGAGAGGTGAGGGCGTGTTGACGCAATGTTGACATGCGGTGTGAGCAGGCGCCAAGGAGAGCGCGCATGTGGGACAGCGCCGGACAGGTTGTGCAAAACGTTCGACGCACTGTGCACAAATAGGTTGACTGGGCCACGCGTGGCAGATCTGACACACGCTGGGCCATGAAGGCAGGCGGAAGATGTCCCTACAACGCAATTGACGTGTCATGCACTCAATATACTTCTTGTGTCATGTCTGATTCACAACGCACAACGCGTCCTCCCACCATCGATCCCATTGCCAGTGCTCGTTGGGCTGCTTGGCCCCATGTGCAGTCCCCTTGGTTAAACGAAGAGATCGGCCGACGCATGGAAGACCGCTTGCAATGGATTCGTTTGCAGCCCAAATCGTGGATTGACTGGGCGCCTGTGAGTGGTGGCTTACAAACGCACGGACTTTTGCAAAAGCGTTATCCGCAAGCTGCATGTCACGTGATGGAATTGAGTCCTGCGCGCGCGCGGCTGGCGCGCCAGGTCCTGCAGCCCCCCTGGTGGAAGCGTTGGTGGGGCGGTGCAAATTTGAGTGTTGGCGAGCCTGTGCCAGCCAGTGCGGAGATGTTGTGGGCCAATATGGCTTTGCACACGAGCGATGACCCGAGTGCTTTGTTGCAGAAATGGCACCAATTGTTGGCTGTCGATGGTTTTTTGATGTTCTCGTGTCTCGGACCGGACACATTGCGTGAGCTGGCTTTGTTGTATCAAAGCCAGGGTTGGCCTCCTGCATCGCATGCATTTACCGACATGCACGACTGGGGGGACATGTTGGTACACGCCGGTTTTGCTGAACCTGTGATGGACATGGAGCGCATTACTTTGACCTATGCCAACGCGGACAGCTTGTTGGCCGAATGTCGAATGTTGGGGCGTAATTTGCACCAGGAGCGCTTCTCGGGCCTGCGCGGAAAAAGTTGGTTGGCGCAACTCAAACGCTTGCTGTTGGCTTTGGGAAAGACCGACGCTGATGGGCGTTTAACCCTCACGGTCGAGGTGATTTATGGACACGCACTCAAGCCGTTGCCACGCTTGAAGGTTCAGAGTGAGAGTTCTTTATCCCTAGACGATATGCGCGCGATACTAGGGAAAACCCTTGGCGGGCGCTCTGTATGATTTTCCATGGAAGCTTGTAGCGCAAATTCCGCTTGAATACTTTGAGATAAATCAGTGTTCAAGAGTTTTGCAGTCCTGAAGACAAAATATTGAGGCGATCAAAGTGATGAAGAACAATCTTTTACAAAAGTTGACTTCAGGTTTGTTGTTCCTTGCCGCATGGGCGAGTACAGCGGCTTGGGCGGTGAACGATCTACCGGGCGGCCCGGCAGTTCGACAACTGAACTTGCAACCTGGTGCAACAAAAATCGCACAAGAGCAGGGCTGGTTGCACTGGTTCATGTTGATTATTTGTACCGTGATTTTTGTCGCCGTGTTTGGTGTGATGTTCTATTCCATCTGGAAACACCGCAAGTCGGTGGGGCACAAATCTGCCAGTTTCCATGAGTCGGTCAAAGTCGAAATCGCATGGACTGTGATTCCTTTCATCATCGTGATCTTGATGGCGCTACCTGCCACCAAGGCGGTGGTCGCGCAAAAAGACACGTCCAATGCAGATCTGACCATCAAGGCGACAGGTTACCAATGGAAATGGGGTTATGACTACCTCAAGGGCGAAGGCGAAGGCATTGGCTTCATTTCTACACTCGACAATGAGCAACGCGAAATGTCTAACAACGGCGCAAAGGGTGTCGATGTCGATGACTACTTGCTGAAAGTGGATAACCCTTTGGTCGTTCCCGTGAACAAGAAAGTGCGCATCATCACCACAGCCAATGACGTGATTCACGCCTTTGCTGTCCCTTCACTGGGCGTGAAGCAAGATGCGCTTCCTGGGTTCGTGCGTGACACCTGGTTCCGTGCAGAAGCAGTGGGCGATTACCACGGCCAATGTCAAGAGCTCTGCGGTAAAGAGCATGCCTACATGCCAATTCATGTGAAGGTGCTCAGCGCCGAAGATTACTCGGCCTGGGTGGCCACTGAGCAAAAGAAAATGGCAGCCAAACAAGACGATCCCTCGAAAGTTTGGACCTTGGCCGACATCAGCAAGCGTGGTGAAAAAGTCTACGCAGCCAATTGCTCAGCTTGCCATCAGCCGAACGGCAAAGGTGCTGGTCCCATCAAACCACTTGACGGCGCAGCGGTGGTTTTGGATGCGGACAAAAACAAGCAAATCAAAATCTTGCTCAACGGTCAAAACAACTTGACCATGCCAGCTTGGAAGCAACTCAGCGACACAGACATTGCTGCTGTGATCACTTACACCAAAAACAATTGGTCAAACAAGACCGGCCAGGTGGTTCAGCCTGCCGATGTCAAGGCCGCCCGTTAAAAGCTAGCGTTTAGAAGGAAATCATCATGAGCGCAGTCCTCGATTCTCACGGCCACGTCCACGGTCACGACGACCACCATGGCGCCCCACACGGTTGGCGCCGTTGGGTCTATGCCACCAACCACAAAGACATTGGTACCTTGTACCTCTTGTTTGCTTTCACGATGCTGATCATCGGCGGCGTTTTGGCGCTGTTGATTCGCGCTGAATTGTTCCAACCGGGTCTCCAATTGGTCAATCCAGAGTTGTTCAACCAACTCACCACCATGCACGGACTGATCATGGTGTTTGGCGCCATCATGCCGGCCTTCGTGGGCTTCGCCAACTGGATGATTCCATTGCAAATCGGTGCGTCTGACATGGCGTTTGCACGCATGAACAACTTCAGTTTCTGGCTGATGATTCCTGCAGCGGTGATGTTGGCGGGTTCGTTTTTCATGCCAGGGGGGGCGCCTGCTGCAGGTTGGACGCTGTATGCGCCGCTGACCTTGCAAATGGGGCCTTCGATGGATGCAGGTATTTTTGCTATGCACATCTTGGGTGCTTCGTCGATCATGGGCTCGATCAACATCATCGTGACCATTCTCAACATGCGCGCTCCAGGGATGACGCTGATGAAGATGCCCATGTTTGTTTGGACTTGGCTGATTACGGCTTATTTGTTGATTGCTGTGATGCCTGTGCTGGCTGGTGCCATCACCATGACATTGACTGACCGTCACTTTGGTACGACCTTCTTTAACCCTGCCGGTGGTGGTGACCCCATCATGTACCAGCACATTTTCTGGTTCTTTGGTCACCCCGAGGTGTACATCATGATCTTGCCAGCTTTCGGCATCATCAGCCAAATCGTGCCTGCATTTGCGCGTAAAAAATTGTTCGGTTACGCCTCGATGGTTTACGCAACATCTTCCATCGCGATCTTGTCGTTCATTGTGTGGGCGCATCACATGTATGCCACAGGTATGCCAGTGACAGGTCAGTTGTTCTTCATGTACGCGACCATGTTGATCTCTGTCCCAACAGGCGTGAAGGTGTTCAACTGGATTGCCACCATGTGGCGTGGGTCGATGACGTTTGAAACACCTATGCTGTTTGCTGTGGGGTTCATCTTCGTGTTCACCATGGGTGGCTTTACGGGGCTGATCTTGTCGATGGCGCCGATTGACACACAAGTACAAGACACGTACTACGTGGTGGCTCACTTCCACTATGTGTTGGTCGCGGGCTCTTTGTTTGCCATGTTTGCTGGCTTCTACTACTGGTGCCCCAAGTGGACCGGTGTGATGTACAACGAAACACGCGGACAAATTCACTTTTGGTGGACGCTGATTTCTTTCAACGTCACATTCTTCCCAATGCACTTCTTGGGTCTGGCAGGTATGCCACGTCGCTACGCTGACTACCCCATGCAGTTTGCGGACTTCAATGCGGTCGCATCGATTGGCGCGTTCTTCTTTGGTTTTGCGCAGGTTTATTTCTTCTTGTTCGTGGTGTTGCCCGCTATGCGGGGCCATGGTGAGAAGGCTTCTGCCAAGCCGTGGGAAGCTGCCGAAGGCTTGGAGTGGGAAGTTCCTTCGCCTGCACCGTTCCATACATTCGAGAATCCGCCCAAGTTGGATGCCACTGCGACCCGCGTGATTGGTTAAACATGGCAACGCAAGAGCAACGTAAAAGCAACCTCCGCCTTGGCCTGATTTTGGCCTCGGTGGTGGTGGTATTTTTTGTTGGCTTCTTTGTCAAAGTCATGTTGTTGAATCGCTGAAGCCATGGCTGCATCTCGTCATAACCTGTTGATGTTCAAAAAATTGCTCGTTGTGGTGGCGGGTATGTTTGCGTTCGGTTATGCCTTGGTGCCCATGTACAAAGCGATTTGCGAGTTCACGGGGATCAATATATTGGCCCTTGGTGAACGCGAGATTCCTGGTTCAGGCAGCGCGCGCGCCAAAGTGGTGAACACACAGGTTGATACCAGTCGCACCATCACAGTCGAATTTGATGCCAATGCACGTGGCCCTTGGAAATTCAAGCCTGCACAAAACTCATTGCAGGTTCATCCAGGCGAGATGATGACGGTCATGTATGAGTTTGAGAACGTACAAGACCGTGTCATGTCGGCTCAAGCCATCCCAAGTTATGCGCCACGCCAAGCGGCTGCGCATTTCAACAAGATGGAATGTTTTTGTTTCAATCAATACACATTGGCTCCTGGTGAGAAAAAGCAGTGGCCTGTGGTATTTGTGATTGATCCTAAGCTAGCCAAAGACGTCACCACCATCACGTTGTCTTACACCTTTTTTGAGGTGGGCGCAAAAACACCTGCGGCTCCAACCGCTGCAGTGACGGTGCTTCCCTCTAAATTGGGTGCTGGCGCATGAGTACCAAAATTTCGCTCTTGCGTTCGGTCAAAGCTGTGGCGTGGTCGTTTTTAGGAATTCGTAAAAGCAGCGAATTCCAAGAAGATATTGACAAGATTACGCCCTTGCATGTGTTGGGCGTAGGCTTGGTTGCTGGTTTGTTGTTTGTGGTTGGGTTGATCATTTTGGTCAACCTGATCGTTGCGAAATAAAGAAGGAGTGGAAATGAGTAGCACCTCACATGGCTCAACGCCTTACTACTACGTACCTCACGAGTCACGCCATCCGGCGATGGCCGCGTTAGGCCTATTTTTTGTGATTCTTGGTGCAGGTCAATGGATCAATGGCGCAGAGTGGGGCAAATATAGTTTGTTCTTTGGCCTGGCATTTTGGCTGGGTGTGCTCTACCAATGGTTTGGTGATGCCATCGCTGAGAGCGAAGGTGGCCAATACGGCCACAAAATCGACTTGTCCTATCGCTGGAGCATGAGCTGGTTCATCTTCTCTGAGGTGATGTTTTTCGGTGCCTTCTTCTCAGCCTTGTGGTGGGCGCGTGCCCATTCAGTGCCAATGTTAGGTAGTCTGGACAATGCGCTCTTGTGGCCTGATTTCAAGGCCGTGTGGCCTACAGCAGCGGCCGGTGTTACAGCATCGCCTGCCGGCATCATTGAGCCTTTCCAAACCATGACGCCCTTCTGGTTGCCCACCATCAACACAGCCTTGTTGTTGAGCTCGGGTGTGACGTTGACGATTGCGCACCACGCTTTGTTGGAGAACAAGCGCGACACGACCATCAAGTTCATGTGGCTGACTGTTTTGCTGGGCGTGGTGTTCTTGTTTGTGCAGGGCTATGAATATGCCCACGCCTACAGCGACATGAACCTCAAGCTCTCCTCTGGCGTGTATGGTTCAACTTTTTATATGCTCACGGGCTTCCACGGCTTTCACGTGTTCTTGGGCATGCTGATGTTGTTGGTCATCACTTTGCGTTTGCAAAAAGGACATTTCACAGCTGACAAACACTTTGGTTTTGAAGGTGCCGCGTGGTATTGGCACTTTGTGGACGTGGTGTGGTTGGGACTGTATATCCTGGTTTATTGGATGTAACCGCTTCATGCCAAATCGACAAAGGCCGCATTGTGCGGCCTTTGTTTTTGTGTTGTGCTGTTTTTATTGACCAGCAGCGATACCCGTAGGTTGGATATAGCCAAAATGCCAGCCAATCAAGACACAGAAAAATAAAACGATCGAGATTCCCACCCGAAATGCCAAGGCTTTTACCATTCGACTTGATTTCTTTTGCTCTGAACTTCCATTGCGCATCATGAAGAACAAGGCAGAACCTAGACTGGCGAGAATGGCTAAAAAAGCGAAGATAACAAAAAATTTCATGCCATCGATTATCTCTGTTCCGCGCTCTCGTGCTTTTTACGCCGTAACGCTGGCGACGTTGTGTGGTGTCGCACTGACGATGCGCTTGGGCTTTTGGCAGTTGTCACGTGCAGCTGAAAAAGAGCAGCGTCAAGCCCAAATCGTGGCGCAGATGAACGCCCCTGTGTTGGACACCGAAGCCTTGTTGGATGCACCTTCGAAGTTCAAGAGTCTGCACCAACGCGTTATTTTGAACGGGCGTTGGCTGCCGGAGCATACCGTTTATTTGGAGAACCGACCCATGAATGGGCGCGCAGGTTTTTGGGTGCTGACACCACTCGAGTTGAATGCCAACACACGTGTGTTGGTACAACGTGGTTGGTTGCCACGTCATCAATTGGATCGCACCTTGTTGCCTGAGATGCAAACGCCAGAGGGTGTGGTGCAAGTTCAAGGGCGTATTGCGTTGCCGCCTTCTGATTTAATGACCTTTCGTGAGAGGGAAGATAAGTCGAGAAATGCGTCAGACCTCACGCAGATTCGGCAAAATATCGAGATGGACGTTTATATGTCGCAAGTAGGTAGCCCGTTGAAGGCGATCGTGCTTCAGACCGATGAGTCTTCCGAGGGGTTGCTACGAGATTGGCCTCAGATCGCCTCAGGGGTCGAGAAGAATCTCGCTTATGCTTTCCAATGGTTCTGTCTCGCTGCGCTGCAGCTGCTTCTCTATATTTGGTTTCAATTCATTCAGCCGTATCGCCATGCAAGACGAACCTCGTTCTAATTCACCACACCCTCTCGGCATGACGGTTTATGACTTGCCTTCGCCCGTCTCTGTGGCGCAAGCCGATGCCAACCGCACGGGGAACGGTCGTCTGCGTATGCTGCTGGTCTTATTGGTGTGTGCAGCGCCAGTGCTTGCTTCCTACTTCACTTATTACGTGGTGCGGCCAGAGGGTAGGCGTAATTTCGGTGAGTTGATTGAGCCCATGCGTTCTTTGCCTGATGTGGCAGTCACACGTATCAATGGCGAGACGCTGCGTTTGCCCGCATTAAAAGGTCAGTGGCTGCTCATCAGTACTTCTGGTGGAGATTGTCAAGAGGCATGCCAACGCCAGTTGTATTTGCAACGTCAAATACTTGCGGGCTTAGGCAAAGACCGAGCGCGTACCGAATGGGTTTGGCTCGTTGCGGATGCCGCTGAAATCCCGCCGTCGATCTTGCCGGGTTTGAAAGATGCGAATGTGTTGCGTATCGATGCGCCGTCTCTTTCGCAATGGTTGCAAGCGGAGCCCAGCACAAGCTTGGAAGATCATTTGTATTTGGTCGATCCACATGGTCAATGGATGATGCGCTTTCCCGCCAAGCTCTCCATGGAAGGGGCTCTGAAAACCAAACGTGACATTGAGCGACTTTTACGCGCATCCGCAGCTTGGGATGAAGCGGGTCGTTGACCTAGGTGCGTGATGACGTCTAGTTTGTACAACCTCACACCGGTCTTGCACCTGCTCATCATGGGCGGTTTGTTGGCCATGGTGCCACTGTGTTGGGTGTGGCTGCGTAACCCGCAAGCGTCAACAGCGCGTCGTGTTCATGCACTGACTTTGGTGACGTTGTTCATCACATTTGATTTGGTTTTATTTGGCGCCTTCACGCGGTTGACTGACTCGGGCTTGGGCTGCCCCGATTGGCCGGGGTGTTATGGTCATGCCAGTCCGGTCGGTGCCCAGAGTGCGATTGAGCAAGCGCAGGACCAAATGCCTACTGGGCCTGTGACGCATACCAAAGCATGGATTGAAATGATTCATCGCTACATGGCCATGGCAGTAGGCGGTTTGATTTTGACCTTGACTGCGTTTGCGTGGTTGCGTCGCTGGCGAGGTGACACCACCAGTGGCGTGTTGTGGCCGACGCTGACGCTAATTTGGGTGTGCGTGCAAGGTGCATTTGGTGCCCTGACGGTCACCATGAAACTTTTTCCCCTCATCGTGACATTGCATTTGATGGGCGGATTGATCTTGCTTGGTTTGTTGACGCTGCAAGTGCAGCGCCACAGATGGCTGGCTGAGCATGTCCAGCCTATTCGCTTACAACCACTTCTGTATGGCGCAACGCTGGTTGGTTTTGCCTTGTTGATTTTGCAGATTCTCTTGGGCGGTTGGGTCAGTACCAACTACGCTGTATTGGCATGCAATACTTTTCCGAAATGCCAAAACAGTTGGTGGCCCCTGATGAATTTCGAACAAGGATTTACCTTGTGGCGGCATTTGGGCTTGGACGCCCAGGGCCAGCCCTTGGTGTTTGAGTCACTGACTGCCATTCACTACGTGCACCGTTTGGTCGCTTTTTTGGTGTTGGGCTATTTGGGAGCGCTCGCTTTTTCTTTGCGTCATATTTGTGAATTGATCACGCCAGTCCGGTTGTTGTGGCTATGTTTGGTGTTGCAATTGCTCACAGGCTTGTCGAATGTTGTGTTGGATTGGCCTTTGCTCGCAGCTGTGTTGCATACCGGTGGTGCTGCGGCATTGGTGGTGGTGTTGACTTGGATATTGACCGGCGCGCGCGCTTCGCGCAGCGCGGGTATTTGATGGAATGTGAAGAGACCCGTTTATGAGCATTGCTTCCTCTACGCTTTCACGCTGGCGCCAGTTCAATGCGCTGACCAAACCACGCGTGATTCAGCTGATTGTTTTCTGTGCCTTGATTGGCATGGTGTTGGCTGTGCCAGGCGTGCCATCTTGGCCTGAAGTTCAACTCGGCTTGCTGGCGTGTTTGGGCATTTGGTTTGTGGCGGGGGCTGCCGCGGCATTCAATTGCTTGGTTGAAAAAGGCATTGATGCCCGCATGAAACGCACAGCTTGGCGCCCGACCGCGAAAGGCGAGTTGAGGGACCAGGAGACCTTGATTTTTTCAACCGTGATGTGCGCTGTCGGATCATGGATTTTGTATGTGTGGGTGAACCCACTCACGATGTGGCTGACCTTTGCGACCTTTGTGGGTTATGCCGTGATCTATACCGTGATTTTGAAACCGCTGACACCGCAAAATATCGTCATTGGTGGTGCGTCTGGTGCGATGCCGCCAGTGCTCGGTTGGGCTGCCATGGCGGGTGAGGTCAGCCCCGAAGCTTTGATTTTGTTTTTGATCATCTTCCTCTGGACGCCCCCGCATTTTTGGGCTTTGGCCTTGTACCGCGTGGAAGACTATCGCAAATCAGGTTTGCCTATGTTGCCAGTGACACATGGCAACGAATTCACGCGCTTACAGATCTTGCTCTACACCTTGGTGCTGTTTACCGCGTGTTTGATGCCATTCATTTATCGCATGAGTGGCTGGTTTTATTTGGTCTGTGCCGTGCTATTGAGCATAGGTTTTTGCGCTTACGCGTGGGCTTTGTGGCGCAACTATTCCGACGAGTTGTCGCGCAAGACCTTTCGTTTTTCATTGATTCACCTCAGCTTGCTCTTTGCAGCCTTGCTGATTGACCATTACCTGTGATGCTCGCTTTCATTCATCGTTTTTTATTTCTGGCGCTGGCCGTGCTTTTCTTGACCGCATGCAGTCCAGACAAACCGCAGTTCAACGCCATCGACATCACGGGAGCCGATTACGCCAAGGGATTCACGTTGACCGACTACAACGGTCAAAGTCGCAATTTGTCTGATTTCAAAGGCAAGGTGGTGGTGCTGTTTTTTGGCTACACCCAATGCCCCGATGTGTGCCCCACCTCGATGGCTGAGTTGTCAGAGGTTAAACGCATACTCGGCGCCGATGGTGACAAACTTCAAGGAGTTTTCATCACGGTCGATCCAGCGCGTGACACGGCTGAATTGCTCAAGGCCTACATGACCAACTTCGATCCGACTTTTGTGGCTTTCATTCCCACGCCAGAGCAACTGGCGGTGGTCGCGAAGGACTACAAAATTTATTACAAGCGTGTCGAGGGCAAGACGCCCACCAGCTACACGATGGACCATTCAGCGGGAAGCTATGTGTACGACACGCAAGGACGACTCCGTCTTTACAGCCGCTATGGTGTCGGGCCCATGGTTTTGGCGCAGGACATACAGACCCTGCTCAAGACAAGTCCTTGAGCTCAGGCGTAATCGGCCAGGGCAGCCTTCATTTTTTTCATGGCTGCCACTTCGATTTGGCGAATACGCTCGGCGCTCACACCGAATTCAGCAGCCAAGTCATGCAGTGTCATGCCGCCTGAGCCGTTGTCTTGCACTTTGAGCCAGCGTTCTTCCACGATGCGGCGGCTGCGTTCATCGAGCACGTTCAGTGCTGCCGCGATGCCGTCAGATGCCAAGACGTCGCGTTGGTGTGCAGCGATCATGGCGGTCGGTTCGTGATTGGTGTCGGTCAAATAGGCGATGGGGCCAAAGGCTTCTTCGCTGTCTTCGTTGGGTGTGGGGTCGAGCAGCACGTCACCGCCTGACATGCGCATTTCCATCTCAAGCACTTCTTCGGGCTTGACATTGAGCTTTGTCGCTACCGCATTGATTTCTTGCTTGTTCAGCGTGTTGCGGTGCGTGTCGTCCAATGCGTCAGATTTGAAGCCTTGTTTCATGGAGCGCAAGTTGAAAAAGAGTTTGCGCTGTGCTTTGGTGGTGGCCACTTTGACCATGCGCCAGTTTTTCAAGATGTATTCATGAATCTCGGCTTTGATCCAGTGCATCGCATAGCTCACCAAACGCACGCCTTGGTCGGGATCAAAGCGTTTGACCGCTTTCATCAAACCGATATTGCCTTCTTGGATCAAGTCGGCGTGGGGCAAGCCATAGCCTAAGTATTGGCGAGAGATCGATACCACCAAGCGCAGATGTGAGAGCACCAACTTTCCGGCAGCCTCAATGTCGTTGTTGTCTTTGAGTTGGCGCGCGAACTCCTGCTCTTGCTCAAGTGTGAGCATGGGCAAACGGTTGGCAGCCGTGATGTAGGCATCCAGGTTGCCAAGCGACGGAACCATTGCCCAAGGATTGGTAATGGCAAGCGACTGGTGAGTCAATGTGGTCATGTTTGTAGTCCTTTCGGATAACTTGTGCATATATTAGCACTCTTGAGTAAAGAGTGCTAATCCCTGGGCTGTTTATGGGTTAACCCTTGAATTCGATCCCCTATTAATACTGTTCTTTTTAACATATACTGATATTAATTACAGTATCTCGGAGATCTTTATGCCACCCATGACCTTGGAGCGAATTGCAGTTCAGTCCTGCAAAAGCTGTGCGCATGTGTTGAAGTCGGACTCGTCTGAAACAATGTTGCGATGCGGCCTTGGCTACTACGTGCAGCCCCCGCTCACGCGTCGGCAAGGTCGCATGGACAGTTACCCCGTGGTTGAGGCAAATGAGCGCTGTGGGCGCTGGCGGGACAGCCCGAAGGGCGTTTTGACGCCCTAGTCGTGGCTTTAGCCTAGCAAGGCCTCGGCAAACTCCTGAGCGTTAAAGGTTTCCAAGTCTTCCACGGCCTCGCCCACACCAATGAAATAAACAGGCACCGCCGATCCACCTTGAGCCGCTCGGCTTTGCCCCCACAGCGCAATAGCAGCCAAAACGCCTCCCTTGGCGGTGCCGTCGAGTTTGGTGACGATGAGACCGGTGAGTCCCAACGTCTCGTCAAATGCCTTCACTTGCGCCAAGGCGTTTTGACCTGTGTTGCCATCTATCACCAATAACACCTCATGTGGCCCGCTGGGTTCTGCCTTTTGCACGACCCGCTTGATTTTTTTCAGCTCCTCCATCAGGTGCAGCTGTGTGGGTAAACGTCCGGCTGTGTCGACCAGCACCACGTCTTTGCCACGAGCGCGGCCAGCCGTGACGGCATCAAAACTCACAGAGGCTGGGTCGCCACCTTCTTGACTCACGATCTCTACGGTGTTGCGGGTGGCCCAAACCGCCAGTTGTTCGCGGGCGGCGGCACGAAAGGTGTCGGCAGCGGCCAGCAGCACCGAGGCGCCGCTGTCGCTCAAGTGGCGGGTGAGTTTGCCAATGGAGGTTGTTTTGCCAGCGCCGTTCACACCTGCCACCATGATGATGGTTGGTTTGTGTGCGCCGATGGTGAGTGATTTTTCTAAGGGTTGAAGCAGCTCGGCGATGGCTGTTGCTAACAAGGCCTTGACGGCGGAAGGCGCTGTGGTGCCTGTATCTTTGACGCGCCTCTTCAAGTCAGCCAGCAAATACTCGGTTGCTTGCACGCCTGTATCGGCCATGAGCAGCGCGGTCTCGAGCTCTTCGTAGAGATCATCATCAATCGTTGTGCCCGTGAAAACGGTGCTGATGCTTTGACCCGTGCGGCGCAAGCCTTGCCCTAAGCGCGCGATCCAACTGGCACGCGGCCGCTCCGCGGGCTCGGGTGTGGTTTGTTCGGTCCCCGCATGAGGTGGACTGGACGTTTCGGGTGCGATTTTTTTCTTGAAGAAGCTAAACATGTGTGGGTGTTTCTAGAATCAGACCATTCTATGAAAAGCCGCACACCATCACCTTTCACTCCTCCATCCACCAAACCCGCCGCGGAGAAGCGACACAAAGGGGCAGGCGAGGTGCGCATCATCGGCGGCGAATGGCGCCGTACTAAATTGCCTGTGGCTTTGAAGCCCGGATTGCGTCCCACGCCTGACCGTGTGCGTGAAACCTTGTTCAATTGGTTGGGTCAGTCGCTGTTAGGCTGGCGCTGTGTGGACCCGTTTGCAGGCACTGGCGCCTTGGGCTTTGAAGCTGCCTCACGCGGCGCTGCTCATGTGCAAGTGTGCGAGCTCGACCCCGCATTGGTGGCGCAACTGAGCGCCCAGGTGAATCGACTCAAGGCCTCCAACGTGCACGTATTGCGCACCGACGGCGTGGCCTGCTTGAAGCAGCTCGGTGCCGCGAGCGTAGACCTGATTTTCATTGACCCACCTTTTGATGGCGCCTTGTTCGAACCCGCGTTGCAAGCGGCCGGCCGTGCAGTCAAAGCGGATGGCTTTGTGTACCTTGAAGCGCCTGTGGCGTGGACGGACGAGCAGCTCGCGCCCATGGGGCTGCATTTGCATCGTCACCTCAAGGCAGGTGCGGTTCATGCGCATTTGTTGCGCCGGATTGCATAATCCGTTTTGATTTTTAGATACACCTAGGAGTGCCCATGTCCAAGCAAGTTGTTGCCATTTATCCTGGCACCTTTGACCCTATCAGCTTGGGCCATGAAGACATCGTGCTGCGCGCAGCCGCGATGTTTGACAAAGTCATCTTGGCAGTGGCCACCGCGCATCACAAGAAAACTTTGTTCACCTTGGACGAGCGCATGGACATGGCACGTGAAGCCATGGCTGCGCATCCGCAAGTGGCCGTGGTGCCTTTCACCGGGCTAGCTCGCGACTTTGTACGTGCTCACCAGGCAACCGTGATGGTGCGTGGCGTTCGCACAGTGACCGACTTTGACTACGAATTTCAACTCGCTGGCATGAATCGCGCATTGATGCCAGATGTGGAAACAGTGTTTTTGACGCCCAGCGCCAAGTACCAATTTATCTCGAGCACGTTTGTGCGAGAAATTTCATTGCTCGGTGGCAAAGGCGACGGCCAGAATTTGGTATCGCCAGGTGTGTATGCGCGTTTGATGGCAAAAAAATCAACCTGATCTTCATGCGCCAACAACCGCGCACTGTGGATGGTTGTTGTTGACCAGGGATAATCAAAGCTTGCGCTGCCTTTGGATGGATGTTGTATGGCCTTGATGATCACCGATGAATGCATCAACTGTGATGTGTGTGAGCCTGAATGCCCCAATGAGGCTATTTTTTTAGGGCCCGAAATTTACGAAATTAATCCCGACAAATGCACAGAGTGCGTGGGACATTTCGACGAACCTCAATGTGTGCAGGTTTGTCCTGTGGCCTGTATTCCTGTCAATCCTCAGCGCGTCGAAGGTCGAGATGTCTTGCTGGCCAAATTTCGGCAATTGCAACAAAGCGCTTAATCCTTATGCGTTGTTTTGGCTGCTTGATTTGGATTTTTGGCAGTGAAATACGGACTGTGTGACTTGCGATGCCGCAAGGTCTGTGGGTCTGTTTGTGGTGCTTGTCCCTGCTGAGGTGGCGCAGGTGTGACGACAACACGAGGTGGCAAGTTGTGTGTCGCTTGTCGTTCAGTTTGTAAGCGCTTTTTCTCCAATGCATCGGCTTGACGCTGCGCATCTGCGACACTGAGTTGATTCGCGGAAGCCGCATGGCGTGGCTCTGTGTAGATGTCAATGGCGGTGGCACTTTCTTGCGCACATTGTGCGGTGTGGCTATAGGCATTGCCGCATCGGTAAATCTCATGTGAGTTGCTGTTGTTGGCAGCACCAAGAAAAAACAAACTGCAGACGACCATCCCAATTTTTGACGTCCATGATGGGCCTCTACGTTGCGTCAGCTCCCTTGAGATTTTTCTGCTCAGCATGCTTGACTCCAGTCTTCTCCGAACCAGGTCCGGTGTCCGGCCGAGGTGGTTTGGGCCGGGGCGGCTTGGCGGTGTGAATCATTTGTGTGGCTTTCACCATGTCTCCCGCGAGCAAATGCGGCAAGGCTAAGCTGGTGCGTGTGATGCAGTCTTCAATCGCAGTACGTTGATCAGGGGCTGGTTTTTTTAGCACCCAATTCGCTACCTCTGATTTCACACCGGGGTGGCCAATGCCGATGCGCAGCCGCCAGTACTGATCTGTACCGAGCTGCGCATGAATGTCGCGCAAGCCATTGTGACCGGCATGACTGCCGCCGAGTTTGAGTTTGGCTTCGCCAGGCGTGATGTCCAACTCGTCATGGACCACCAAAATTTCTTGCGGCTGAATTTTGAAAAAACGTGCCAACGTGCCCACCGATTTGCCCGAGAGGTTCATGAAGGTTTGCGGTTCGAGCAGCCACAGGGTTTCACCTTTGACGGTCGTACGTGCCAGCAGCCCGTGGTAAGCGCGATCGGGCTGCAGCGACACTTTCAGGTCGCGTGCCACAGTGTCTATCCACCAAAAGCCTGCGTTGTGGCGTGTGGCTTCGTATTCGGTGCCGGGGTTACCCAGGCCAACAAGGAGCTTGATCATGTGTCGATTATTCCAAAGCAAAACGGCCCACCGAAGTGGGCCGTTTAAGCAATTGCAAAAAGAAATTATTTCTTCTTGTTTTCACCTGCAGCGGCAGCCGCTTCTTGAGGTGTAGGTGCCTCTGCTTTGGTGGCCACCACAGCCACCAACACAGGGTTGGATTTGCCGTGGGTCACAGCAGTCACGCCTGCGGGCAGGGTGATGTCGTTGACGTGCAAAGAGTGACCTTTGGTCAAACCGCTCAAGTCCACGGCGATGAACTCGGGCAAGTCTTTGGGCATGCAAGAGACTTCCAACTCAGTCGCGATATGGTTGATCAAGCATTGATCGACTTTCACCGCAGGCGAGTTTTCTTCGCCAGAGTAGTGCACCGGCACTTTCTTTTTCATCTTGGTGTTGCCATCGATGCGTTGGAAGTCGATGTGCAAAACGAGTTGCTTGTAGGGGTGGTATTGCACGTCGCGCAACAACACTTCAGTTGTTTTGCCGTTGAATTCCATTTGCAAGACAGAAGCGTGGAAAGCTTCTTTCTTCAGGGCGTGCCACAAAGCGTTGTGATCAATCTCGATCAATGTGGGTTCAGCCGTGCCACCATAGACGATGCCAGGTGTACGACCCGTGATACGCAGACGGCGGCTCGCACCCGTTCCCTGCTTAGCGCGCTCAAAAGCGACAAATTTCATAATTAACTCCAGTAAGAACCCACCGCGACCAGTGTGGCTCCAGTTTCAAAAATAGACCGCACTGGGCGGTCCGGGGGTGATGCTCGACGACGCAGACGCTGGCTGTTAAAACAGCTGGTCTTGGTCGGAGAACAAACTCATGACCGACTCACCACTGGCAATGCGTTGGATCGTTTCAGCGATCAACGGCGCCACGGTGAGTTGGCGGATTTTTTTACAAGCGCGACCGGCTTCGCTCAAAGGAATGGTGTTGGTCACCACGACTTCGTCCAGGGCCTCGCCTTTGGCGATGCGTTCAATCGCAGGGCCAGAGAAGATCGGGTGTGTGCAGTAGGCATACACTTTTTTAGCGCCACGCGCCTTGAGAACTTCAGCCGCTTTGACCAAGGTGCCCGCTGTGTCGATCATGTCGTCCATGATCACGCAGTTGCGGCCTTCGATGTCACCAATGACGTTCATCACTTCGGAGACGTTGGCTTTGGGGCGGCGTTTGTCGATGATGGCCAAATCGCAACCGAGTTGCTTGGCCAAGGCGCGAGCGCGAACCACACCACCCACATCGGGTGACACCACGATCAAATCTTCGTAGTTTTTTGTACGCAAGTCGCCCAACAGTACGGGGGATGCATAAATGTTGTCGACGGGAATGTCAAAGAAGCCTTGAATTTGGTCAGCATGCAAGTCCATGGTCAACACGCGTGCCACGCCAGCGGTTTGCAACAAATCAGCCACCAATTTGGCAGAGATGGGTACACGGCTTGAACGCGGGCGGCGGTCTTGACGAGCGTAGCCAAAATAAGGAATCACAGCACTGATGCGTTCTGCTGAGGCGCGCTTCAAAGCGTCGACCATGATCAGCAGTTCCATCACACTTTCGTTGGTCGGTGCGCAGGTGCTTTGCACCACAAATACATCACGGGCACGAACGTTTTGGTTAATTTCGACGGTAACTTCACCATCTGAGAATCGCCCCACGTGCGCGGCACCAACTTCAATGCCAAGATGGGTTGCAATTTCGGCCGCCAATGTCGGATTGGCGTTGCCTGTAAAGACCATGAAGTCGGGTATGTGGGTCGACATGATGACGTATGACTTTCGCTTCAAGACCAATGACGCAATAAGTCGTCAATTGCAAACCTAGCACTGAGTGCTTGAAAAATTTGGCAGGGGATCGAGGACTCGAACCTCGGAATGCCGGAATCAAAATCCGGTGCCTTAACCAACTTGGCGAATCCCCTACACAGGTCAACCGCTTTGCAGCGAACAACCGTTAACTTTCGCTAGCGGCCCATCCCGCTTGTGGATGAACTGCCATATTGCTGCATATTCGCATTTGCCAGTTGTGTGGTGCTGAGCTAATCAGCATGCCATCGGGTAACTGGGCAAACACTGCGCTGCCAGAGCCTGTCATTCGAGGTCTGAGTCCGAAAGAGCCAAGCCACGCAAGGGCTTCGTCAATTTCTGGGCACAGCGCTCGGGCCACTGGCTGCAAATCATTTCGGCCAAAACCGTAAGGATCAACAGCGAAGACCGGCATTGTAGCAGTTTCTGAGTCGCGTCGCAGGTCTGGGTGACGAAAAATTTGAGCAGTCTCGACACCTGCACTGGGTTTAAGGACCACGAATCGGCGCAGTGGCAAGGTGATGGGGGTGATTTTTTCACCAATGCCTTCCACCCATGCGTTGTGTCCGCCCAAGAAAAAAGGAACATCAGCGCCCAAACGCAAACCCAAGGGTAGCAATTGGGCGAGTGGCCAGTTCAGATTCCATAAGCGATTGAGGGCGAGGAGCGTACTGGCTGCATCAGACGAGCCACCCCCCATGCCCGCTTGTGCAGGTATTTGTTTGTCAATGGCAATATGTGCACCAGCGCTTGTGCCACTGGCTTGCTGCAATGCACGCGCTGCGCGCATCACCAAATCATCTTCTGGTAAAGCCGCTGTGAGGTCTTCACGTGTGATGGCCCCATCATCACGGCGATCAAAGTGAAGGGTGTCACACCAGTCGATCAGCATGAACACGGATTGCAACAAGTGGTAGCCGTCATCGCGTCGTGCGTTGATGTGCAAAAACAAGTTCAATTTCGCTGGGGCTGATACGTCATGAATTGAACGCATAGGGCTGTCAATCGAGTTGGATGCGAAGCGTGACTTCGGGTTGTGGCGATAAACGTCGCGCTTGGAAGTTGCCTTGTTGTGCTGCGCTGAGGTCGGTTTGCCACCCCGCAATAGCGACCTCTTGACCTTGCAGCCATTCAAAGATGGCGGCCATGGGTAACGCGGTTCCTGTGACTTTTTCGGTCAGTGCCGCCAAAGAATCAAAGCGTTGCGATTGACGGCCATCGTCGAGTTGCGCACTGAAAGGTGACCATTGCAATGCGGCGAAGGTCGTGCCGAGTGGGGAATACAAATCTAGTGAACCTTTGCGGGCACTGCCCTGCAATAAAAAACGTGCGCCTAGGGATGTGGGGGGATCACTCAATACCGTGACATAGAGCCTACCTTGCCACTCGGTTGGGGGCGCGAAGGTGGCTGATGCGGGCGTGGCGGCTTGCGGTGGGTGCGCGCAACCCGTCAGCACCAAGCCAATCAGCAAGGACGCCCAAACGATTCGCACTGTCAAAGCGCTGGTTTGAGTCGTTGCAAGGTTTCTTGCAATGTCTCATTGTTGGGAGATGTGGCCAAGCCTTCGCGCCAAATTTGCAGCGCCTCGTCGGTTCGCTTGAGGTGCCATAGCACTTCACCCAGATGGGCGGCAATTTCGGCATCGGCACGGGCTTTGTAGGCTTTTTGCAGGTAGCTCAGCGCGGAGGGTAAGTTGCCCAATCGAAACTCGACCCAACCCAGACTGTCCGTGATGAAGGGATCATCAGGCGCAAAGGTGAGCGCTTTGACGATCAGTTGTTTGGCTTCATGGAGTCGCAAATTACGATCGGCCAGTGAAAAGCCAAGCGCGTTGTAGGCGTTGTAATAGCTCGGATTTTTGGCAATCACAGCGCGGAGTAATTTTTCCATCTCATCGAGTTTGTTCAGCTTTTCAGCCAACATGGCTTGTTCGTAGAGGAGGTCGACGCTTTCACCACTGTGAGCGGCCAGCAAGTCAAAGGCGGCTTGCCATTGGCGGTGATCGCGCAGCAGCTGAACTTCTGCCAAAGTTCGGTTGCGTTGCTCTTCTGCATTGCTTGCAGGCAATTGTTGAATCAACTGCCGCGCTTCATTCAATTTGCCTTGTCGCGCCAATAGCGAAGCGCGACGGGTTTGGGCTTGGGTCAGGCCACGCGTGTTGTTGTCATTGGGCGCTTGACTGGCCAGGCGCACATAGCGCGACAAGGAAGCTTCAGCTTCTTTGTCTTGGCCTTGCTCATATTGAATCGATCCCAACACCAACCAAGCTTCTGCCACTTTGGGGTCTTTGCGCGTGACGGCTTGGAGCTGGCTCACAGCTTCGGCATAGCGTTCCAGCTCAATCAGCACCCGCGTATGGCTCATGGCTAACTCGGTGCTGTCTTGTCTTTTAAGCGCGAGCTGCACCAGAGGCTCTGCATCGTTGACCTTGCGGCCCATCAACTCCAAAGCCAACAGGGACGGGCCCATGGCCTTGGGATCCGTCGCTTGGCCTTTTTTGACGGCGTCGATTGCACCACTGACGTCGTTGCTGGCCAAGCGCATGCGACCCACGCTGGTCCATGCCGCCGCGGCAGTGGGATTGTTTTTGACGAGGTAAGGCTCTAGCGCTTGCTCGACAACACTGACGGCACGTTTTTTATCGGATACCCGTGCATAGTGACGCGGAATTAAATTGATGGTGTTGTCCCGCTCCATCTCGGGGGCCAGGAGCAGTTCTTTTTTCAGCGGCTCCAAACTTTCGTTGACTTGGTTCAAGGCCAACAAAATTTGCAGCACCTGGTTGTTGGCTTTTCGATCTTGTGGCCAAGCTTGTGACCAAGCGCGTGCGGCCATCAAGGCGCCATCGCCTGAGCGAGCCTGCAGGGCAATTTCAACAGCGCGGTCGAACAGCTGGACATCGTTGGATTTACGCGCTGCATCCAACAACAGCGAAAAACCTGCCGCTGGTTCACCTTGTCGCAGGTTCAACTCGCCAAGCAAAATTTCATAAAGCAATTCACCTGTGATGGCAGAGTTTTCTACCTTCTCGCTGTTTTGCGCGTTGACGTGCGTGGGCAATACACACGAGGCCGCCGCGAGAAGTGCAAGGCGCAAGGCCCAAAGACGGGCTGCAGACAGGGGGAATTTCATGTCCGCATCATAATCGCTGACTGTTTTTTTCTGATGTGCCATGCCTGAATTACCCGAAGTTGAAGTGACCCGTTTGAGCTTTGCTGATCGCATTGCGGGGGCACGCGTCACGGGCGTGCGCATGGGCAAGCCGCTGCGCTGGCCTTTGGGTGTCAATCCCTCCTCGTTGGTAGGCCGTCAGGTGCTTGGTGTGCGTCGGCGTGGCAAATACCTGTTGGTCGATTTAGACAAGGGTTTGTTGCTGTGGCATTTGGGGATGTCCGGCAGTTTGCGGTTTGGTCTCGATCGATCAACGCCGCAAGTCCATGACCATTTCGATTTAGACACCACACATGGCTTGTTGCGCTTGAACGACCCACGTCGCTTCGGCGCAGTGGTTTATGCCTCGCATGAGAACAGTCTTACGGCTGTCAAACTCCTGGGGCATTTGGGTGTTGAGCCGCTTCAGGGTGGTTTCGATTTGAATCGCTTTCATCAAGGTCTGCATAAACGTCACGCTGCTGTGAAGCAGGTTTTGCTCGCAGGCGAGTTGGTGGTGGGTGTTGGCAATATTTACGCATCGGAAGCTTTGTTTTTGGCCGGCATTCGACCGACGGTGCGTGCCGATCGGGTGAGTCGTCCTCGCGCTGAGAAGTTACGACTGGCCATCATCGATGTACTTTCACGTGCGGTAGCGAAAGGCGGAAGCACCTTGCGTGACTTCACGAATGCCGATGGCCAACAAGGCTACTTTCAACTGGAAGCCCATGTGTATGACCGTGCGGGTCAACCCTGTCGTGCGTGTGGCAGTTTGATTCGACGCATTCAACAAGGGCAACGGTCCACGTATTACTGCCCCACCTGCCAAAAGCCATGACCCAATCGACAAAAAACTTTGGTGATGTGGTGGTGGCTTGGCAAAAAAAACATGGTCGCCATGATTTGCCATGGCAAAACACGCAAGATCCTTACCGCGTTTGGTTATCTGAAATCATGCTGCAACAAACCCAGGTCGCCACGGTACGTGATTACTTTGCGCGCTTTATGCAACGTTTCCCCACCGTGGCCGATTTGGCAGCGGCCCACCAAGATGAGGTGTTGGGTTTGTGGAGTGGCTTGGGCTATTACAGCCGTGCACGCAATTTACACCGTGCTGCGCAAGACGTGGTCGCTTTGCATGAGGGCCAATTTCCTCGCAGCGCAGAGGCATTGCAAACCCTGCCAGGCATTGGTCGATCCACCGCCGCTGCCGTTGCCTCGCTGTGTTTTGGTGAGCCGATTGCCATTTTGGATGGCAATGTCAAACGTGTGCTGACGCGCTATTTAGGCTTTGCCGGCGACATGGCCTCATCACGGGCAGAAAAAAAACTGTGGGCGTTGGCCCAAACTCTGTTGCCGCAACGTGCTGTCACCAGTGCCATGCCGCATTACACGCAGGGTGTGATGGACTTAGGGGCCACGGTTTGCACACCCAAAAAGCCACGATGTGACCGATGTCCTGTCTCGACACAGTGCGTCGCCCATCGCGAGGGGCAGGTCGAGCGCTATCCCATCAAAACCAAAAAACTCAAGCGCACATCAGAGCAGTTGTGGCTTTTGCAGCTGATGACGCAACAAGACGAGGTGTGGTTGACCCAGAGACCCCAACAAGGTATCTGGGCAGGGCTCTATTGCTTGCCCGTGTTCGAAAACTTTGAGGCATTGCAGGCCATCGTGCCTGCTTCATACCGAGCAAAACTCTGCGAAAGCACGTCATTCAAACATGTGCTGACGCACAAAGATTTGCACTTGCATCCGGTGACGCTTGTGCTGCCTCAGCGTCCCGCATGGCTTAACTTGGCAGGTGAGGGTCGATGGTTGACACCAACCGAATGGTCAGAATTAGGGCTGCCTGCACCGATACGAAAACTGCTGTTGCGCTGAGTCGTATTTAAAGCGCGACGTCAAGTTCGCGGTGACGTTTGAGGGTGACCCATTCTTGATTGAAGCGTTGCGACAACAACTCCACCAGATACACCGAGCGGTGTTGCCCACCCGTGCAGCCAATGGCCACGGTCACATAGCTGCGGTGGTCTTGATTGAGGCTGGGTAGCCAGGTGTTCAAAAAGTCAGAAATTTGGCTGGCCATTTTTTCGACTTCACCGTGCTCCGCCAGCCAATCGGCCACGGGCGCATCGCGCCCAGTGAGTGGACGTAGCGCTGGCTCGTAGTGCGGATTGGGCAACATACGAACATCGAACACATAGTCTGCATGGACGGGAATGCCGCGCTTGAATGCAAATGATTCAAACATCAGCGTGAGCTGTGTTGCTGGCGCTGAAATCAGTGATTTGATATAGCTTTGCAACTTGCTGTTGCGTAACAAGCTGGTGTCGATGATGTGTGATTCTTCGCGCAATTCAGCCAACAGCTCACGCTCGTGTTCAATCGCTTCTACCAAGTCGCGTTGTTGGTCACGCACGACATCCTGGCCGTCTTGACGCGACAAGGGGTGGCGACGGCGTGTTTCAGAAAAGCGGTGCACCAAGATGTCGGTGGTGGCATCTAAAAACAGCAAGCGCACGTCTACGTCGAGGGCCCGCAAATGCGCGAGTTGCGCGGGCACCAAGGGCAGTGAGCTGGCACTGCGAACGTCCATCGCAATTGCCACCTTGCTGGCGTTGTGTTGCTCCTCCAATTGCACAAAGGGCAGCAGTAGCTCTGGCGGCAAGTTGTCGACACAGTAGTAGCCCGCATCTTCCAGGGCATGCAGTGCCACTGACTTACCCGAACCCGACATGCCCGTGATCAGCACCAATTCTTGTTTCATTTTTTACGGACCTGGGTGGATGTGAGCAACATTTCGCGCGCATGCGCCAGGGTGGTGTCAGACAATTTTTCACCACCGAGCATTCGCGCAATTTCCTTCACGCGCGCATCGGTGTTGAGCGCTGTGACTTCGCTCCATGTGCCGTGCGTGTCGCTGTGTTTGGAGACGACCAAATGGTGATCGGCACAGGCCGCCACTTGGGGCAGGTGCGTGACCGCCAAAACTTGGCGATCACGGCCCAGTTGTTTCATCAGTCGACCCACCGTCTCTGCCACGGCACCGCCCACGCCTGAATCGACCTCGTCGAATATCAAGGTTTGTGCCGTGCCGAGTTCGCTGGTCGTCACGGCAATGGCGAGTGCAATGCGCGAGAGTTCACCGCCAGACGCCACCTTGCCAACAGGGCGAGGGGTGCTGCCAGGGTGGCCAGCCACTAAGAAAAGCACGTTCTCGAGGCCATTGGCTGTGGGGTGCTCTAGCTTTTCCAGCGCGACTTCAAAGCGCCCGCCTTGCATGCCTAAGCCTTGCATGGCTTGCGTGATGGCCTTGGCTAATTTCGGAGCGGCTTGTGCGCGCGCTTGTGAAACTTGCTTTGCCTGCAGCTGGTAGGCTGCCCAGGTTTGGCTCACATGCTTCTCAAGCGCAGCTAAGTCGGTGGCGGCCTCGAGTTGCGACAAACGCGCATTCCACTCTTGGTAGAGCGCCGGCAACTCTTGCGGCGTGCGTTTGAAGCGTCGCGCCAAAGACATCCACAAGGCCATCCGATCGTCCAAGCTTTGCAGTCGCTCGGGGTCGAGTTCGGTGTGGTTTAAATAAGCGTGAAGTGAATGTGCGACGTCGCCTGCTTGGGCCAAACTCGAGGCCAGCACGTCCACCCATGCGGTGAATTCGGGCTCGACATCGGTTTGGTTTTGCAGCGCATCTTGCGCTTTTGAAATGAGGTGTAGCGCGCCACCGTCATCGTCTTGCAAAGCATGGATGGCCGCTTGTGCTGCATCTATCAAGGCTTGTGCATTGGACAGGCGTGTGTGTTGGCTGTTGAGCTCATCCCATTCCTCATCACCCGGCTGAAGCTTGTCGACTTCGGCGATCTGCCAAAGTAGTCGGTCCCGTTCTTCTTGAAGGGTGCTTTGTGATGTCTGGGCTTCTTGCAGCGTTTGTGATGCTTGACGCCAATCCGTCCATGCGTGGTTCAAGGCTTGAAGGCTGACGCCCGCGTAGGCATCGAGCAAGCCACGCACAGCTTCGGGGCGCGTCAAGCTTTGCCAGGCGTGTTGCCCGTGGATGTCGAGCAGCATGTCTCCCAAGCCGCGCAGTTGCGTGGCAGTGGCTGGGCTGCCATTGATCCAAGCGCGACTCTTGCCTTGCACATCAACCGTGCGCTTGAGCAGCAGGGTGTCTTCGGCGGCGAGCTCGCTAAAACCTTCTTCTTCCAGCCAAGACAACACGTCGGTATTGGTCTTGAATTCAGCGCAAATTTCTGCGCGCGATGCGCCTTCGCGAACCACACTGCTTTCGGCGCGCGCACCGAGTACCAACTGCAGAGCATCGATCAAAATGGATTTGCCTGCCCCTGTTTCACCGGTGAGGGCAGAAAAGCCCTGCGACAAAGTGAGGTCGAGTTCGCGCACGATCACGAAGTCGCGCAAAACGATGTGCTGCAGGCTCATGCCCCACCCTCGTTCCAGTGCAGTTTTTCGCGCAAGGTGTCGTAGTAGCTCCAACCTCGTGGGTGTAAGAAACGCGCGTGATAGTTCGAGCGTTTGACCGTGATGCGGTCGCCAATCAACAGCGATGCGAGAGATTGCATGTCAAAGTTGGCACTGGCGTCACGGCCCGATACCAAATCAATCGTGACCTCGCCTGTGTCGGCCAACACAATTGGACGGTTAGAGAGCGTGTGCGGCGCAATGGGTGCCATGACCCAGGCGGGCAAAGAGGGGTGAAGCAAGGGACCGCCCACCGACAAAGAGTAAGCCGTCGAGCCAGTGGGCGTGGCGATGATCAAACCATCAGCGCGCTGGTTGGCCACCAAACGGCCGTCAACTGCCACGCGAACTTCCAACATGCCCGAGGTTGCACCACGGTTCACCACCACATCGTTCAGAGCCAAGGCGTTGAAAACGCAGTGGTCATCTCGCCAAACCTTGGCACGCATGAGGGCGCGGTTGTCTTCTTCGTAGGCGCCACCGAGCATTGCTTCTAGCGTGCGCTCGACTTCGTTGAGTGGAATGTCGGTGATAAAGCCCAACCGTCCTTGGTTGATACCAATCATGGGGACGTTGTGCGGTGCCAGCTGCCGTGCGTAGCCGAGCATCGTGCCATCGCCGCCGACGACGATCGCCAAGTCGCACGACTTGCCGATTTCTTCGATGTCCATCACGGTGTAACCGCTGAGACCCGAGCCTGCAGCCGTGTCGTGCTCCAAGATGACCTCACTGCCTTGCGTGTGCAAGAACTGTGCGATGCTCTCCAGTGTTTGACGCGAAGACGGCTTGGAGCCCGACCCCAAGTGAAGGTGGTATTTACCGAGCAGTGCGATGTGACGAAACTTCGATTTCATAGGCAAATTACATCACTAAAATCCGACAACAAGATGAACATGCTAGACGATCGCGCCAAGTTATTGTTGAAAGCGCTGGTGGAGCGCTACATCGCCGACGGGCAGCCCGTGGGGTCACGCACGCTTTCCAGGGCGACTGGCATTGAGTTGTCCCCAGCCACCATCCGCAATGTCATGTCGGATTTGGAGGAATTGGGTCTGATTGCCAGTCCGCACACCTCTGCCGGACGTATTCCCACCGCAAGGGGTTATCGGTTGTTTGTGGACACCATGTTGACCGCGCAACCGGGCCAGCTGCAGACCCCCAGTCTGGCGCCCGACCAACCCCAAAAAGTGATTGCCAATGCAGCACATCTCTTGTCGGATTTGTCGCAATTTGTCGGCGTCGTGATCGCGCCGCGTCGCAGTTCGGTATTTCGACATATTGAATTTTTAAGACTTTCAGACCGCCGTCTGTTGGTCATCATCGTCTCCCCTGAGGGCGATGTCCAAAACAGGGTCTTGTTCACGGAAACCGATTACTCGGCTTCTCAGCTCATCGAAGCCTCGAATTACCTGAACCACCATTTTGCGGGCATGGACATGGAGCAGGTGCGGGAAAAACTTTTGGCGGAAGTGGAGTCGTTGCGTGGCGAGATCGCCAGTCTCATGCAAGCCGCAGTGCAAGTCAGCACCGAGGCCTTGACGCAAACCCAAGACGATGTGGTGATCAGCGGCGAGCGCAACCTGTTGGCGGTCAGTGATTTCTCCAGTGACATGGGCAACCTCCGCCGGGCCTTTGATTTGTTTGAGCAAAAAGCCCAGTTGGTGCGATTGCTGGATATTTCAGCGCAGGCCGAAGGTGTGCGCATCTACATCGGCGGTGAGAGCCAGATGGTGCCCATGGAAGAACTATCGGTGGTGAGTGCGCCCTACGAGATCGATGGTCACGTGGTGGGTACATTGGGGGTGATTGGCCCCACGCGCATGGCGTATGACCGCATGATCCAGATCGTGGACATCACGTCTAAGCTGGTGACTCACGCCTTGAGTCACAAATAAATTTTTTATGTTTTCGGCTTGCGCACGCCGAACAAAATACCGCACGTCACCAACAGCAAACCACCGAGCAAGTTGATGCTCATGGGCTCATTTAAAAAAAGCACAGCGCCGAGTGCCGAAAGACCCGGAACTAAGGCGGTGATCATGGTTGAGCGCACGGGTCCGAAATAGCGAATCATCACGTTGAAGGTGATACCCGATATCACCACCGACCCCAAGCCTTGGTAGAAGGTTTGGAACACCATTTCTGACAGTGGGGCTGTGTGCAAATGACTCGGAATCCACCCCATCCACGCAGCCAAACCATAGACCGGTACAAAACTCACACAAGAGAAAGCGGTGATCGCAATGGTGGCACGCACAGGGTCGAGAGAATGCTTGCGCACCAAGACGCTGTAGCAAGCCCAGCAGAAGGCGGCGCTCATGAACATCAGGTCGCCCTTCCATACATCACCACCCTCTAAAGCTTTGAGCAAACTCACGCCGCCCACCAGCAAGTCACCCAACACAATGCAGACCAACCCCACCGCACGTGCGCGCGTGATGTGTTCGTGCAAGACAACGAGGGCCAGCAGTGACGTCCACAAGGGCAGACTGCCAGGCATCAGCACCGAGGCGTGCGCAGCAGGTGCAAAGAAAAATCCAGAATAAGCCAGCATCGCGTAAAGCATGCTGCCAAAGAAGCCTGCGAGAGCCGTGATGCGAAGTGGCAGAGGCGAAAGCCCAAACAACGATCCTGCGCTGCCGTGCTGCTGGCGTTGTGAACGCATCAACCACCAGCCCCAAGGCAGCAACACCGAGCCTGCGCCAATGATGCGCAAAAAACCGATATCAAGAGGGAGCAAGTTGTGCGCGGCAGAGGCGCGGGCTACCACGATGAACGATGACCAGATCAGCACCGTAACCGCGGCAGCGGTGAGCCCAAGAGCTCGAGGAGAGAGTTTCATGCGAGGGATGATAAATCCCTCGCAGCGTTAAACCCGTGAGTGTTAAAAGTTGAACCCGACGTAAACACCTGCAGACGACTGCTTGAACTTGCCTGTCGCGCCGGCGTTGTTGTTGTCTGCATTGCGCTGCGTCCATTCCGCTTGAATAAAGTTTTGGCCATACACATAGTGCTTGATGCCAAGACCAAAGCTCGTGCCATTCAAATTGCGGCTTGGATTGACGCCCGATTCATAACGTGCGTTGAAAGTGCCCAATTTGCCGTAGAGCAAGGAATTGGTCAGCAACAAAATGCCAGGCTCAACGCTGAGTTCAGTCGGCGCACTGACAGCCAAGTTCTCAGTGGCGTTGATGGGCGAATTGCGTAAATCAAAGGTGGCTGATAAACCCAGTTTGGCGGGATAAGCCAATGCGAAGGTGTAGTTCAGTTTGGCGACACCGACGCTGGCGCTCTTCGACGTTGCGTTGGTGACATCTTTGGTCGTGTTTTGAGCGACGCCCATGCTGATGTTCAGGCCTTCGTAGTAAGCATAAGAAGGTTTGGCAGGCTGAGCAAAGCCCGTTTGAGCCAAGCTGAGCAAAGCGGCGAGTGTGAGCAGTTTTTTCATGGGGCACCGTTCTTAAAGAAATGTTGTGTCATAAGGTATCGGTTGATACGCAAGAAACTTAAGGGCTCCAGACCAGTTCGGTGGTCTTGGTCGTGTTGGGGCTGGTTTCCATGTAAGTACCGGTGACCAACACTTTGTCGATCGACACGCCTGTGGAGGGGTCCATCGCCACGTTACTGAGTAAGGTGCTTCTGTGCATTGCACGGGCAGTTGTCAGGCTATGAGGCATCGTGGCCCAAGCGCTCGTGGGCGAGCTTAGTACCTCGATGGAGGTGAGTGTGTTTGCACCGTTGTAGCCGCCAATGGCCATCACGGCACCCGAGCGTAAAAGCGTGGTGGTGTGCTGGGCGCGAGCGTTGACAAAGGAGGGCCCGGCAGTCCAAGAGCCGTAATTGCTTCCGCTGGTGATGGCTGTGCCCAATGTGAAAATTTCGGTGGTATTGCCAGACAGAAAACCTCCACTGACCATCACGCGGTTGTCTGCCAAGCGTGTGGCTGCATGGTTGTACCGACCGCGCGTCATGGGCGGGCCGGTGTACCAATCGGCCGATGCGGCATTGATCACTTTGGCGAAGTCATAGATTGCTGTGGTTTGCGCGCCGGCCAAACCGTCGGCATTGTTACGCCCAGCAATCAGAACACTGCCGTTGCTTAATAGCGTGGCCGTGTGACCTTGCACAGCACTGGGCAATTGTGAGGTGACCGAGGTGAATGAACCGCCGCTGTAGATTTCCGTGATTTTGCTGCCGTCGGTGGTGACACCGCCGACAGTTTCGCTGCCAACGATGCCACCTGCAATCAACACCGTGCCGTCGGTCAACAAGGTGGCGGTGTGCCAGCGACGGGTGAATCGCATGGTGCCCGTGGTGGCAGTCCATTGGCCTGTAGATGGGTCATAAATTTCCGCGCTCTTGAGCACGGTGGTGCCGTCTGTGCCACCTGTGACCAGCACCTTGCCGTTGGAGAGCAACGTGGCTGTGTGTCCGCGGCGTGCGGTGGTCATGGCGCCCGTTGCACGCCATGTGTTGGTGGCGGGGTCGTACAAATCAGCCGTGGAGACAACAGCTGTGCCATCGGTGGTGCCGCCCGCGACCAACACCAAGCTGTTTGAGGACAGCAAAGTGGCTGTGGCGTCGCCGCGTGCGTTGCTCATGGAGCCAGCAGCGGTCACTTGTGTTAAATCGTTGGTGACCGTGACGGTGGTGGCGGCATAGGTGCGCGTCAACGTTTGGTTGATGCGCGTGTCCGTGTAGGTCACACTTTGTGTGTAATTGAATGCGCCCGTTGTGCTGGGGGTCTGCATCACGATCGGCACGCCTTGCGAGATGCTGGATGTTTGGGGAAGCGTTGACGTCACACTTCGCGCGGTGATCACACCAAAAGCCCAAGAACAATCAGACGTCAATTGCACGGTGCTGTTGATCTGCGGGGTCAAGTTATTGGCCGTCAAGCTGCAATTGGGGTAAGTGCCGTCAAGCGGTGTCACTGTCACAGCGATCGTTTTGGTGATGGTTTTGATCAGCGGACGGACAGTACTTGGGTCTTGAAAGCTGACCGTGAGGGTGTAAACCGTGCTTTGTTGAGGGGTGTCGGTGAACAGTGCATCCGATGTGACGGCACTGACTCTTGCCACGTTGTTGCTGTCGGTCCAGTTGACGCGCGCAGTGCCGTATGTGAAATGCGGCATCAATGAAATGGTGTTGCTGGGATAGACCGTGACCAAGGTATCGGTGCGAACAAAAGTCACATCGGGATCCACGCCTGTGCTGGCACCCGAGGACGATCCTGTCGCACCTCCGCCACCGCCTCCGCCGCCACATGCGACAAGCAAGCACAGGCTGCCCACCATCAATAAATGGCGGGGCCAGCGAATGATTTGGCTCGTCAATGAGCGTAAAGATTTGAATGACATGGCGTGTAGTCAAAAACGTTCTGCGGGCTGGAATTAGCACCGTACACAGATGTTTCGACTTCAGGCCCGAATACTTGAATCCGCCTGTTTGCGGCCAACTACAATGCGATCTTCGGTTGGGGCGTTAGCTCAGTTGGTTAGAGCAGAGGACTCATAATCCTTTGGTCGACAGTTCAAGTCTGTCACGCCCTACCATTTCTGTGATACACTCTCGGTTTTCCAGAGCGGCTGTAGCTCAGCTGGATAGAGTACTTGGCTACGAACCAAGGGGTCGTGGGTTCGATTCCTGCCAGCCGCACCAAATTGAACAAGGGTTTACATCTTCGGATGTGAACCCTTTTTCTTT
>JACCEC011609615.1_pt1 | contig 41722 bp, 44 predicted proteins | sample 7450121 | NCBI WGS metagenome assembly JACCEC01 (sample SAMN15323455, study PRJNA562643) | freshwater metagenome | isolation source: river surface water | place: USA:Blue River Watershed | collected 2017-08-18 | reverse complement strand
TATTATCATTTAAAGTTTAAATTTATTCTTATATATATGATAATAAATATCATATATTTTAGAAAACTCATATAAAAAATATGTATAAATGCTTAAAATGTAATAAACAATTTAAATATGAATCAAAATTAACAGAACATAAAAATAGAAAAATTTCATGCGATGCCCCAAAAAAAGAATATAAATGTGATTATTGTAAAGTTAAATTTATATGTCCAGCAGAAAAAAGACGTCATGAAAAAACTAAAAAACATATAAATAATATAACAATTCATGGAAATAATAATAATATTAATTCAACTAATATTAATTCATTTAATAATATTATACAATTAACATTAAATGTAAATTCTTTTAAAAATACAGACACAACATATTTAAGAAAAGCATTAATAGAAGAAGTTGGAGAATTTATGTATACTGAGACAATTGCTAAAAAATATATATCAGATATTGAAAAAGTTAAAATATTATTTGACGGGGTTATTAAAATTTTAGAACATTTACATTTTAATTTAGGAATTGAAGAAAATCATAATTTTAAAATTTTATTAATTTTTCCAGGGATTAAAAAAACAGTATATGAGTATTTAATCTTAGAAATTAATTCAGAAACAAATGCTATTATCTGGAATGCATTAACTTATGAGGAAATTATAGATAGAATATTAAATCATTTATATTTATTAAATAATAAATATAAAAATGATAATTATGATAGATTTATTTTATATTTACGCCGGCATTTAATAGATAATAAAGAACATGCAAATGAATTAAAATCATATATTCAAACTAAATTAGGTGATATGTATATTAATTTTAATATAAAACAAAAAAAAGCCTCACGAGAAATTAAAGATGATATAGAAGAAAAAGTTAAAGAATATATAACCTATAGAACTCATGAATGTAAATTAACTAATGGATATAAACCTGATATTATTAATTCTAATATTTAATTAATTCTAACATTTAGTTAATATTTTTTTAATAAAACTTCTATATATTTAATATAGAATTTATATTATCAAATGAATATATCAATAGATATTACTTATTTTATTAATAAAATTAATAAACCAGCAGATAAAGAATTTTTAAAATTATATTATGAACATATTAATAATCATATTCAATATACAAAAAATTATATTAAATTAAAAGAAGAATTAATAGATTTATTATTAAAATATGAAAATGATGAAGAACTAATTAATAATATTAAATATAGTATTAATATTATTGAAAATGATGCTATTGAATATAAAAATATATTTAAAAAAAAATTATTAAACTTAATAGAAAAATAATCTATTTCATTTTATTTAAATAAATATTATAATAAAATGGTAATACATTATATATACTTCTTTCTTTATACTCTATTTTAACATCATTTTCAATTTCTTTAAATAGATAATATAATTCAGTATTATTATTAAATTTATCTGCAAATTTTTCTTCATATTTTTTTGTATTAATATTTTTTTTATTTAATAGATCTAAACATTCTTTAATTGAATATGATAAATATATTTTATCAATATTTTTATTTACATAATATAATTCTGAATAAGTTATATTATCATATTTTTGTAAATATGAATATATATTATATACAGTTTGTTCAGTTTTATTATTTTTAATTAGTAAATTAATATTATATAAGGATTTTTTAATTAAATGTTGACAAGCTATTTTATTCATTAATAATATAAAATTAAACAAAATAATAAAATTATTATAAATGTATAAATAATAATTATAGTTATAAATATATTTAATTGTTTAATTAGTTTATTATTTATATTTTCTAAATTATGAATATGTATAGTTAGTTTATCTTGATTTAATTTTAAATTTTCAATTTCTTTAATTGAAGTTATATTTCCCAAAATAATAAAATCACATAATGTTTGAAAATTATCAATATTATTAGATGATTTTTTATAATTATTATAGTTTTCATAAATATTTTTTAAATAAGTTTTAATATAATCTAAATTATCATTTGACCTTGATCTAGATAAATCATTCATATTCTTTAAAATTTATTTCAAATTTATTTAAAAATTATCCAAATATGATGTTATGCCAATCTAAATTAGAATATTTCCAGTCTTCCCAATCAATTATATTCTTATTAACATGAATAGTTTTAATACAATTATATTTATGTGAAATAGTTATTTTATAATTATTATCTAATGATGTATTTTTAATTAATATATCTCTTTTATCTATATCATCTATTTTTATATATAATATTTTAAAATAATGAAAATATATATTTAATTTTTTAATTAATTCTAATATTTTATTTTCATTTGAAGATTGATTTTCTAAAATAACAAAGATAATATAATCATCTTTATGATTTTTAAATCTTTTAATTCTTTTATCTAATAAAAATTTAAAATTATTTATATTTTTATCACTATTTATAAATAATTCATGAGCAAAAGTAATATTATACTTATTCTTTAATAAATAAGAGCCATGTTTATTATTATTTATATATTCATGATTAGATGAAAATTTTTTAATTTTAATATCTGTAAAATCTTTAAATTTATTATCTAAAACATTAGTTAATTGGTTTAATGACATTTTACACCAATCAAATGGATATGAATTATTTTTAATACCTAATTTTTTTAACTGATAAGAAATAGAACAATTACCACCTAGAGAAATAAATATTGGTTGTTTATACTTATATTTAAATAAAGTAACAGTTACAAAATAATCTTTACAAATAAATTGTTTTCTTTTAGTTAATTTAAAATTTGTTAAATATTTAATTCTTTTCCAAAATTCTAAATGATGACAATTTATTATTATTATATATTTAAAAAATCTTTTATTAATTACATTTAATAAATTAATATTTAATTTAGCAATATTTAATATTAAAATATCTCCATTTATAATTTTATCATAATTATTATAATTAATTAAATTATTATTAATAGATTTATTAAAAAATTTATTATTAAATATCATATCATTAAAAATATATTCAGAATTTGTATAATGAACTATTCTATTAATATTATCATTACATAATCCATATAAATATGATTCACCACCAATACAAATTATTTTTTTTAATTTTAGATTTGATAATAAATCATTAATATAAAATTGTATATCTTTTGATATATATATATTTTGTTTAAATGAATTATTAGATATATAAATTGGATATCTATTAAATATATATAAATTTCTATTTAACTGCATTTTTTATTATTATACTATTTATTATTTAAATATTAATTTTATCTTATTAATATAAGAATAAAGATATCAAACTAATCTTACTATAAACTAATTTAAACTAATTTAATTTAAACTAATTATGGAATATTGTAATCTATGTAAACCTGATAATTATAAAATATTAGAACAATATAATATATATATTTCTAATATAAATCTTAATTATTATTTTAATATTAATAATAAATTTTATCAATGTATTTGTTATAATAAATGTAGTCAATATAATTTATATAAGGATAAAAATAAATGGTTAAATTACATTGGATTATTATATTCAAATAATTCTATTATTAATATTATTTATAAAGATAAATTATTTAATTGCATTCTTGTAGAATTTATTCCAAAAGATACATATTTTATTAAAAATGTTCAAATTAATAATAATGATGATGATTGTATTATTATAGAAAAAAATGATATATTAAATAAATTTAATAAAAAACAAAAAAAAATAGTTAATACACAAACTAATAATAATTTAAAATCTATGCTTTTATTAGAATTAAATCAAAAAAATAATACTAAAAATATTGAAACTTTAAATTTAAGATTAGAAAAATTAGAAAATGAATTTAATCAATTTAATTCCGATGATTATTATCAAGTTTAATATTTAAAATATCTATATATTGATTTTAAACTTGATACTATATCTTGATAGATATCTAATTTTTTATTACTTAAATCATTATTATCTAATTTTTTATTACTTAAATCATTTCCATCAATATCCGTTTTAGCATAACAATTTTTAATATAATGACTATTTCTTCCACATCTATAACAATTATTATTTATAGTATTTAATTCTTTTTTTAATAGATTTTCTTGTTCTTTATTTAATTCAATATTACTATAAGATCCACCACGAACATTATTAATACCATATTTATTCATATACATTTTAACATATTTATCTTCAATAAATAGATCATTAGTATTAACTGCTTTAAGTAATTTAATAAATGGATATTTTTTTGTCCATTCAGATCCTCTTCCATTTTTATGTTCTTCTAGTCTTCTATTTAAATTATTAGTTCTACCAATATAAAATTTATCATCAAATAATTGAATTACATAAACAATCATTTTACATAAATTATTTTTCATTTTATTATCTATTAAAATTAATCTTTAAATTAAATTAATATAAAAAAATAAAATTTAATGTTATTTAATATACAAATAATATACAATATACATTATTGAAGTAGTGTAAAATGTGAAGCTCTAAGAATTAGATTTACAGTTTTAAAAGATCTAGGATTTCCAAATCTTTTAATTTGCAATTCGTCATCAAATACGCTTCTCACAGATACAACTATTTCAAAATCTTGCATAGCAGCTAACAACTCTAATGCAAAATCATCTCCATATTCCCCCATAATCCCAAATTCTACATTTCCAGGATTATTCATTCTTCCAATCCAAGCATCCATCGATTCTTCTAGATTTGGAGAATTAATGAAATGTTCATTAAATGCTTTTAGAAAGCAAATCATTTTGTCTCTGACTAAAGCATGATGCTTTTGATCTTCGAACATAATGATAGCAATGCATCTGAATAAACAGTTTCCATCACCAGCAACATCAATTTCTCTTAATTGAGGAGTAGATGTAATTCTACTTTCAATTTCTGATAATTGAAGTGCAAGTTCTAATTCTCGATCTTCTAGATAAGATTCTCTAGATTGTTGGATAGCAATTTCTAGATCAGTTTGAGACATTATTCGAAGGCTTTTTGTAAAATTTGAGTTCTTAACTCAATAATAAATAAAAAAAATTCAATTATTTTATTAATTACATTTTTTTATTAATTAAATAAAATTTTTCTATTAAATTTAGTCACATAATACAAAATATTAAAATTGAATTTTAATAATATATGGTATGACATAAGAACAATTTACTTAAAAAATGTTATTATCTACATCAATTATTGAATTACAAATGACTCAAGAATTATATAAAAATAATAAACTTGGTTTAATTAATAAAAATATTAATAATTTTTATAAAATAAAACTTCCTTCAGATTTGGATCATAATGGATCTAAATTAATTAATGGATATTATCCAAATATATGGATTGATGCTTATTTAGATAATGATGATGATTATTATAATTCTGATTTTAAAATTATTATTAATCTAAATAATAATATTAAAATAAAAAAAATTAATTATTTAAATAATACATTTGATAGATATGAACAATGGTTAAATAGATTTAATATGTATAATTATGAAATTGATTATATAAATTATTCTAATAATAAACATATTGTATATAATAAAGAATTACAACAATATTATATTATTTTTACTTGTTTTAATTTAAAACAATCTATTTATACTGCAATTAAATTAAAAAATAAAATAAATGTGCTAAAAAAATGGATATATAAGTATATAACTATTTATAAAATGAGTATTAGAAATAAAAATAATATGTTATATCAATTTAAATGTTTACCTATTTGTGTTGAAAATGAAATTCAAAATATGTATGAAAATAATTTATGGTAATTTATAATAATTTATGTTAATTTATAATAATTTATGTTAATTTTATTTTTTTAAATTAAATCTAATATTAAATACTTATAATATAATATGATTAATATATTATTTGAAGGATGGCCATTTTTACAACATTCTTATGGTCAAGTATTAGCTTTTAAATTAATTCATTTATATAAATTATATGGATTTAATGGTAAATTAGGTCATAAAATAAATATTTATATAAAAGAAGTTGAATATTTTAATAGTAATTGGTATAAAACTCAAAAATTAGTATATAATGAAGAATATAATATTATTTTACAAAATTTTTTAAAATATAATAATGAACATATTGATTTAATTTATAGAATTTCATATCCATATAATATTAATTGTAATAATAATGATATACCAATTTGTGTATTTTATACTAGTGAATTTGCTTATTTAGATTCTAATTATTTTAAAGTTAATAATACTAATATTAAAGATTATTTAAATCAGCATAATACTAATATTAAAGATTATTTAAATCAGCATAATAACATATATTTTACAGCACCTAGTTTATGGTCTGCTAATGGATTAAATAATTATATTTTCGATACTAATAGAAATCGAGTAATTACTCATGGGGTTGATACTACAATATTTTATAAACATAGTACGAATGATATTAGAAATAAAATTAGAAATTCTTATAAAATTAAAGATACTGATATTTTAATAATTAATATTGGTGCTATGACTAATAATAAAGGTATTCATTTAATTATTGAAACCTTATTTAATTTAGTATATAAATTAAATAAATCTTATTATAAATTAATATTAAAAGGAACTGGCGATTTATATACAAGTAAAGAGTTTATTAAAAATTACTTTTATTATTTTAAAACCAATAATATTATGAAAGAAGATGAGATTAATAATTTAATAAAAAATCATATAATTTTTATTAATGAAACATTAAATTATTCTAAAATTAATGATTTATTTAATGCTTCAGATATATATTTATCACCATATCTTGCCGAAGGATTCGGTTTAACTATGCTAGAAGCTTTAGCATCTGGTCTTAATATATTAGTTCCTAAAACTGGAAGTACTAAAGAATATATGAATGATATTTATAATAATACTAATAAAGATTATATATATTATATCAATTCCTTAGTAGTTAAAGATAATAATAAATTATATAATAAAATTGAGATAAAAGATATATTAAATACATTATTAATAAATGAAAATGAATTTAAAAAAAATAAATCAAAAGATTCATATAATAAATTACAAGAATATATTAATAAAGAATATAGTTGGTATAAAGTATCTGAATTATTATTAGATTATTTTCAATATATTGTTAATAAATAAATTTTAATAAATACTATTTCTACATTATAAGTATGAATTTCTATTTTTTACTCTAAATATTTTATATTATACTAATAAATTTATTTTTTTTATAATATATAGTAAAAATGTCGTGTCCATTTAAAAAATATTCAGAAATATTTGGTAAACCAAATACAGGATTTCATTCTTTTAGAGTTTTTGATATTGCAGTACTTGATTTATTAGGTACTATATTAATATCTGGATTAATATCATATACTTTTAATTTTAATTTTTTCTTAGTATTGTTTATAGCTTTATTATTAGGTATTATATTACATAGATTATTTTGTGTAGATACAACAATAAATAAACTAATATTTGGTAAAGTCAATAAATAATTACTATAAATAAAATTGAATAATATTCTAAAGAATTAATAAATAACATAATAAATTATAATAATATAATAAGAATGAGTCAATTTAACACTATTACCGAATTTAATAACTATTTAAGTGATAAATTAAAAAATGTCAAATTAAATGAATATTTTAGTTTAATTCATTCACAATTTTATTCTAATATTGATATTTCATTTATGGATTATTTCTTAGAATTAACTAATAATGAAAATAAATTTATTGTTGATCATATTAAATTACAAGAATATGGAGTATTGACTAATATTAAGTCTTGTAATATTAATGATTGTTTAAAAAAATGTTATTTAAATGAAAATGAAGATTACCTGGTGCTGAACATTCAGCAGGTTAGAACTAAAAAAACTGGTGAAAATACAGGAAATGTTATTAAAAAAGAATATAAATTAACACCATATGCATTTAAATTATGTTTAATTCGTTCTAAAAATTCTAAAGAATATGCTAAATATTATTTATTATTAGAACAAGTATTTAAAAATTATCAAGAATATCAAATTATGTATCAAAAAGTTTTATTATTAGGAAAAGATGAAAAATTAGATGAACAATTTAAAACTATTAATGAAATGAAATCTACTATTGATAAACAATCAAAAAAAATTGACAAACAATCTATTCAGATTGACGAATTGCTCGGATATGCTAAAGAAACAAAAGAGCAAAATGAAGAATTAAATGATAAAGTTGATAATCTTCAGGATACTATGGCTGATATTAAAGAAGCATTTAAAGAAACTGCTGAAAGATCAGTTCCTAATCCTAATGATGATAATGAACGTCATGAATTTATTCTATTACAACATAAAGAATTAAATAATAATTTTAAATTTATTCGTGGGATTCAAAAGTATAATGATTCTAAAATTCAAAAAAAATATTCAGAATATAATATAATTAAACGAGAGTTTAATGCTAATCCAATTCAATTATTTAAACAATTTAAAGAAATAATTAAAGAAAATTATAAATTAGAAAAAGCTAAAATTACTGCTAATAAAAAATTAAAAAATAAAAATCAACTTAAAAAAGAAGTAGAAAAAATTAAATTTATTGGTAATGAATTAGAATTGCAATTCAATTATACATTAAATGATTTATTAGATGATTTAACAAAAGTTTGTAATGAAAGATTTACAGATTATAATCATTATTCTGAATCTCCTTAATTAGTATAATATAATTTTATTTTTTTATTTTAATTAATTTATAGCCTTTATACATTCCATATCCTAAAATTAATAATCCTATAAAACCAATTATATATTCATATCCTTCTAGAATATCTAATTTTTCTAAAATAAATATTAATATTAATAGTATTCCAGTAATTATTATAAAAAATACATTTAGTTCAGCATCACCTTTACCTTGTTTTGTTATATTATTATTTACTATTTCTAATTTTAATTTATTTAATTTAGTATTAATTTCATTATAATACTTATTATTTTCTGCAGAATTATATATATTCATAAAATCTTTATTATCAATTGTTAATTTTTTAATATTTTCAGTATTATAAAAATTTTGAGTATTACTTATTTTACTAACTAAAAATTCATATTTTTTATTTAATGTATTTTTTAAATATTCTGGTATTAATGGAGTTAATTTAGATATTATAGTTTTTAGTTGTTGCAAATTATTATTAAATTCTTTATTATATAATAAAGGGTTAAATGTACTCATTTTAGATTTTATAGAACTTCCCCATTGATTATAAATTTTATTAAAATTAGTAGATAATACTTCAATATTTATATTTTTTAATTCTTGTTCTAATATATTAATTTTATTTATAATTTCTTGTTTTTTAATATCTTGCTCCTTTTTAATTTTATCTTTATTGAATATAGTTATTTTTGGTTTAATTATATTAAAATCACGTATTATAAATTCCAATTCTCTAATTTGTTCATTTATATTATATAATTTTTCATTTATTTCTATTAAATTTTTATATGGATTTGTATATGTTTCTAATAATATCTTTTTATTTAATTCTTCTTTTTCTTTTATCACTTTGGCTATTGAATTAAATAAATTTACAATTAATGACTTAGATTCATTTAATTCACCATTATTAAAATCTATTTTTAATAAATTATCAATATTATTATTATATTGAATTAATTCAGATTTATTTAAAAGAGTATCCATATTTATTTATATTAGAAAAATTATTTTTTTTTTATTTAAAATTGAATTATATAAAAATTAAATATATAAAATAATATTAATATGAATTATTTAACAAATTTATTATCAGATTTAAGTTTTAATAAGGGTAATAATATTAAAATAATTAATGAAGATAATAATTATCAACTAATTTCATTAGATTATAAAACATTAAAAGAAAATTATAATATTAAAAATTGGAAAAAGAATAGACCGGCAGATAAATTTCGAGTTGATGAAATATATGAATTTTATTTAAGTAATAAGATTACATTATTACCAGGGATTTTATATGTATGGATAAATAAAGATAAATATTTTATATATGATGGAATTCATCGTTATGAAGCATTAAAAAAATTAAATAATGATAATATTAATATTTTATTATATATTAATTTATCTAATAATGAAGACTCTATTATAGAAGATTTTACAAATATTAATAAATCAATTCCACTACCATCATTATATACTGAAAATACAGAAGTATCGAAAATACATATTTGTCAAAATGTTGCTGAACATTTATGTAAAAATTATCCAAAATTTGTATCAACATCAAGAAAACCACATACATATAATTTTAATAGAGATCAAATAATTGATTTTATTTCTACATTTAATATTAATTTTAAAATCAAAAATTTAGATTATATTATTTATCAAATATTAATAAAATTAAATAATCATGCAAAAAATAAAATTTTAGAAAATAAGATTATTCATCCAATTAAATGTAAAAAATATAACTTTTACTTATTTCATTTAGATAAAAATTATATAAAATCTGAAGTCGAAAATGCATTAAAAGAATTATTTTAAAAAATATAAAATTGAATTTATTTTTTTTAATTTATATAATTATTAAAATGAATTATTATATTGAAATTCGTGGTAGTAAACATTCTAATTTATATATTGATAAAAAAGATTTAGTAGAAAAATTAATATTTAATATTTATCCTATAAATAATAATTATTATATATTAGAAGATTTTATTAAAGAATTATCTACATATGATTATAAATGGAATTGGTTAAAAAATAATTTATTTGATACTGGATATAATACAATTTTAAAAAATGATATTATGAATAAAACTATTAAATATAAAAATCTACCACATATTAAATTATTATTTAATAATAAAAATCAAAAATTATTTGAATTAAAATCATTTATTGATGAATATGAATTAGAATATTTAATAGAATTAATTAAATCTAAAAATTTAGAAGAAGATATTATTAAAATATGCGGAACAAAAAATAAAGAAGAACAGAATTATTATAGATTTATATTTAAAAATATTGAATTTAAATTTATAAATTATCAATCAGATATTGATAGATTAAAAGAAGATTATAATAATAAAATTAAAGAATTGGAACAAAAAATTAAAACATTAGGTATAGATAAATTTTAATAAATATAAAATCTTAAGTAGAAAATGCATTAAAAGAATTATTTTTAATAAATATAAAATTGAATTTATTTTTTTAATTTATATAATTAGTTAAAATAAGTTAAGATGAATGATAAAATATTAATTAATGCATTACAAACTATTTCATTTTTAAGAGAAATGAATGATGATGCAATTGATATTTTAAAAATGAAATTAACTAAAAAAGAAGAATTAATAAAAAAAATACAAAATGATCATGATAAATTAAAAAATAAGAATAATGAATTAGAAATTGATAATAAAGTATTAATTTGTAGATTAGAACAACAAAATATTAAATTATCTAAGAAAGATGATTTAAATAAAAGATTAATTAATATTTTAACAATTTATAAATATCATGAATTAAATAATGTTCAAAAATATAATTATAATGAAATTAAACAAAAAAATAAACAATTAAATCAAGAATTTAAACGAATCTATAAACTAATTTCTAAAAATATTGGATATAATTTAATTAGTCAATAATTAAAAAAAATAATTATAATAAGATTTATTTTTTTGCTTAATTGTTATTTGACACGTTACTATATGTAGTAATTTTACAAAGACCATATTATTAATTGAATTAAAATCGATAATTATATTATATTAATATAGTACTGCAAAAATATTTTTGTAGCATTTTTACAAATATTTGTAGTAAATTAACAATATTGTAGTAATTTAACAATTAAACTTAGAATATTATATAAGATATAGAATAAATATTTAAAATATATTCTTGTTAAATAACTTCACTATGTATAAATGTGCTAAATGTAATAAAGAATTTTATTTTGTATCAGAATATAATAGACATAAAAATAGAAAAACGCTATGTAATCAACAAAAAGAAGAATTAGAATGTAAATCATGTAATTTAAAATTTACTAGATTATTTAATAAAAAGAAACATGAAAAAACTAATAAACATATTCAAAATTATAATAAATACATTCAAAATAATGTAAATGGTGATAATGTTGCCGGTGATAAAATTAATAATATTATTAATTTAACACTTAATGTTAATTCATTTAGAAAAACAGATACTTCTAATATTAGAAAAAATATAATTGAAGATATTGGTGAATATATATATTTAGATATTATTAATAAAAAATATTTACCCGAAATTGATAAAGTTAAAAAATTATTTGATTATGTAATTGAAATTTTAGAAAAATTACATTTTAATTTAGATATTGAAGAGAATCATAATTTAAAAATATTATTAATGTTCCCAGGAATTAAGAAAAAAGTTTATGAATATTTAATATTAGAAATAAATCCAGAGACTAAAGATATAATTTGGAATGCTTTAGACTATAAAGAATTAATGAAACAATTATTTGAACATTTATATAATTTAAATAATAAAATTAAAAATGATAATTATGATAAATTTATTTCATTACTTAAACGATATATTCTAACTAATGAAGAAACCTATGAAGAATTAAAACCATATATCGAAGAAACTTTAAATAATATGTATATTAATTTTAATAAAAAACAAAAAAAAGAAGAACGTGAAGTTAAAGATGAATTTAATGAAAAATTAAATGAGTATATAAGTTATAGAACTCAAGAATGTAAACTAAATAATGGATTTAATCCAGAGATTATGAATTCTCAAGTTTAAATTTCAGTATTAATTCTTAACCAATAATTAAATCCATAACTTACTAAAATTTCTTCATTTTTTTTGATATTTTTTGTTGCGATTATTGTAACTATATTAGTTGGATCATGTACAAACATAGCATTATTGTATTCTTTATTTTGTTTATTATATTTATTTCTATTTTTTTTATTATTAATTTTATAATTATGTTTATATCCATCATTAATTTTATGCCCAACCCAATTCATATTACCGGTAATATATGGATGTCCAATTATTGCAATATCTTCTTTTCTATCTAAATCAAACATATAATCCTTAAAATTAGATAGAGGTGGTAAATTAATATTATAAATAGAATACTTATTTAATTTACATATATAATGAGCAGGATAATATGTTATTATATCATCTTTTAATATATCTTTGTTTGCAAATACTCCATGATTATGTATAGAACTAAAATCTATACGTATAATATTATTTTTATTTTCACAATTAATTTCATTATTTATTGGATTAGATAAATCAAAATATGTTTTATATTTCTTTAAATAATAGGATTTATTCATTCTTTTATTATAAATTTATTATTTATTTAATTTAAAATTGAATTAAATAAATGGGAGATATATAATAAATATTAGTTTTTATTAATAGTTTAAATATGGCTGAATCAGTTGATACTAAATATGAGAATCTTAGTCAAAGAGAGCATATATTAAAAAGGATGAATTTATATTTAGGTTCTAAAAATGAAACTGAAAATACAGTTTGGATTATTAATAAAGATACTAATCAATTAGAAAAGAAGACAATTTCTTATTCAATTGCCTTAATTAATTCAATTTATGAAGTACTTCAAAATGCAGTAGATCACTGTCTTAGATGTAAAAATATTAAAGGATTAAATAAATGTGATACAATCAAATTAAATTTTAATTCAGAAACAGGTGAAATTAGTGTATTTAATAATGGTCAAGGTATTAAAGTTGAAAAATTTAAAGATACTGATCAATATATTATTGAAGTTATATTTTCAGAATATTTATCAGGTAGTAATTTTAATAATGATGCAGATATTAAAATCGGAGCAAATGGCTTGGGAATTAAGTTACTTAATACAATTTCAGAATACTTTATTGTTGAAACATCAGATGCTATTAATAAATTATATTATACTCAAAAATTTGAACAAAATAATTCTATTAAAAATAAACCCAATATTGAAAAATTTATTAAAATATCAAAAGATAAAAAAGTACCACAAACAAAAATTACATTTTTACCTGATTATAAATTATTTAATACTACTTCTATAAAAATTAAAGAAACATTAGATAAATTATTATATACATATCTTACTTATATTTCTGTATATTTAGGAGATAAATATAATGTTTATTATAATGAAGAACTAATTACAAAAAATAAATTAACAGATTTATCTGAATTAGTTTTAGATAAAGAAGATATTATTACTTGTAAATTAGCAAATAAAAATAATAAAAAAGATGATTTTTTAGAAGTTAATATTGGAGTATATGAATCAAATGATGGACAAGAACATATTTCTTTAATTAATGGTTTATATATATCAAATGGGGGGACTCAAATAAGATATATTAATAAATTAATTTTAGAAAATTTAAAAAGTAAACTTGAAAAAAAACTTAAGGATAAAGTAAAAATTACAAATAAACTTATTTCTAATTATCTATTTATCTTTATTAAAGGTGATTTAAATCATTTAGAATTTAAAAATCAATGTAAAAATGAAATTAGTGTTTCTGAATCTAGATTTAAAGATTATGAATTTGATAAAAAAGTTTATAAACAAATTTGGGATAAATTAGAAACAGAATTTGATAGAATTTATTTAGATAAAATTTCAAAAGAAAATGTAACAAAGAAATCCAGTAAACTTAAAGGTATTCCATTTTATGATGGAGCAGTTAAAGCTGGATCTAAAGATGGTTATAAATGTACATTATTTGTAACTGAAGGACTTAGTGCATCTAGTTGTATTGATAGAGGTTTATGTTCAAATAAATCTTTAGGATATAATTATTATGGAATATATAGTATTAAAGGAGTACCATTAAATGCTCTTAAAGAAGTAGAATATAAAGAAATAAAAAAAAATGGAAAGATTGAATATATTATTGACAAAAAGAAAAAATTAATAGAAAATGAACGTTTAAATTCTTTAATTAAAGTATTAAATCTAAATTATTCTTATAATTATGATTTAACATCTGAAGGTGATAAAGAATTTCAAACTTTAAGATATGGAAATATTATTATAAGTTCAGATATGGATTTGGATGGATTTAATATTTGTAGTTTATTACTAACATATTTTAATATATTCTTTCCAAATTTATTTAAAAGAAATGCAATTAAAGTATTTTTAACTCCATTAATTAGAGCTCACCCTAAAGATAGTAAAAAATTTATAGAAGAATTTTATACAGAAGAAGAATATAATAAATGGTTAGAAAAAAATAATACTAAAGATTATAATATCAAATATATTAAGGGATTAGCTGGTCATAGTAAAAAAGAAGTTGAACAATTATTTAAAAATTTAAATAAAGGATTATATACATTTAATTTAGATCCAAATGCTAAACAATATTTTGAAATTTATTATGGAAATGATCCGGATAAACGAAAAAAAATATTATCTACAGAAGAAAAATATACAGAAATATCTAAAGATAATAAAATAAAAAATCAAGAAATTACTTGTTCATATCAATTAAATATTAATACTAAAGAATTTCAATTAGATAATATTGAAAGAAAAATGGGACATTTAATTGATGGTTTAAATCCATCACGAAGAAAGATATTAGCTGGTTCAATGAAAAAATTTAAACAAAATAATTCTGAAATTAAAGTATTTCAATTAGGTGGTGTTGTATCAGAATCTATGGCATATCATCATGGAAGTGATAGTTTAAATAAAACAATTATTAATATGGCTCAGGATTATCCAGGAGGTAGAAATTTTCCATTATTATTACCAATTGGAGATTTTGGGAATAGAAAAATTGGTGGTGATGCAGCTGGTGCACCTCGATATATTGAAACAAAATTAAATAAAAAAATTACAGATTATTTATTTCCAACTATTGACAATGATTTATTAGAGTATAATATTGTTGATGGTCAGATATGTGAACCTAAATATTTTATTCCTATATTACCTACAATATTATTAGAAGATTTATCATTACCAGCAACCGGTTGGAAAATTAGCATTTTTGCAAGAGATTTAGAACAAGTAATTAATAATGTTAAAAATTTAATTCAAAATGAAAATTATAAAATTAAAGAGATGAAATATTTTAAAAATAAATTTAAAATTAAAGAAATTAAAAATAAAAATATAAATATGTTAGTTGGGACTTATAAAATACCAACTAATACAAAAGATACAGTTATTGTAACTGAATTACCTCCAAAAATATGGACAAAATCATATCAAGAAGATTTAGAAAAGAAACCATTTATTGAAGAAGTATTAATTAATGAATGTTCTGATGATAATATTAATATTAAAATAATATTTAAATCTGGAGAATTAGATAAATTAAGAGAAAATTATAAAGAACACGAAAATTTAGATTTTATTGAATATAATTTAAATTTATATATTAAATTATCACACTGTATTAATGTATATACACCTAAAAAAACAGTTAAAGAATATAATAATTATATAGATATTATATCTGATTGGTTTCCATATAGAAAAAATTGTTATTTACAAAGAATTGAAAGAATATTAATATTACTAAAATATAAAATAATAATGTTAGAAAATATAATTAGATTTATTGAAAATCATGAAAAATATAATTTATCAAAGTTATCAGATGATAAAGCAGATAATATATTATCTAAAAATAAATATATTAAATTAAATAAATCAATAATTGATTCACCTGGATTAATTAAAAATCAAAATTTAGAAAATAGTATTACTAATAATAGTAATTATGATTATTTATTAAATATGAGTTATAGAAAGATGAATGAGGTAAATTACAATAATTACAAAATTAAATTAGAAGAAGAAAAAAAATTATATACATATTATAGTCAAACAGATATATATAAAAAAATTTGGAATGAAGAAATTGATATTTTATATAATAATATGAAATTAGGATTAAAATCTGGATTTTATAATGAAGATAATAAAAAATTTAGATAAAATTTATAAATTATAATAATTAAAATTAAATTTATTTTTTTTATTTAAACATATATTGATATATGAATAAAGATGGTATATTTTACAGATTTAATAAATATTATTTTAGATTTAAAATATTCAAAATATATTAATAAAAAATCATCTATATGTATTAGTAAAGATTGTTATTTAAAAGCTTCATTTAATTATCTTAATAATAAAAAAAGATTATATTGTAATAATCATAAATTAGATAATATGATAAATATTAATGATATTAAAAGATCATGTATTGAACCAAAATGTTTAATAAGAGCTAGTTATAATTACAAAAATAAAGATAAACCTATATACTGTAATAAGCATAAATTAGATAATATGATAAATATTATTAATAAATATTGTTGTTATTTAAATTGTAAAATATTAGCAACATATAATTATAAAAATGAAAATAAACCTCTATATTGTAATAAACATAAATTAGATAATATGATATCAATAACTAATAAAAATAAACTATGTATTATACATAATTGTTTAATTAGAGCAAATTATAATTATAAAACTGAAAAAAATGGATTATATTGTAAAAATCATAAATTAGAAAATATGATAGATGTTCTACATAAAAAATGTATTGAACCAAATTGTAATATTAGACCAAATTATAATTATAAAACTAAAAAAAATGGAATATATTGTAAAAATCATAAATTAGAAAATATGATAGATGTTGTTAATAAAAATTTATATTGTAAATTATGTAATTTAATTAGAGCTACAAAAAAATATGATTATTTATGTTCAAGTTGTTTTTATTATACAAATCCAACTCATATATTAACTAGAAATCATAAAACAAAAGAAAATCAAATAATTAATGATTTAAATATAGAATTAAATAATATAATCATTCAAGATAAAATAATATATGGAGGGTGTTCTAAAAGAAGACCAGATGGTTTAATTAAATTAAATGATTATAATATTATAATTGAGATTGATGAAGAACAACATCAAAATTATGAATGTGAAAATAAACGTTTAATGGAAATATTTAAAGATTTGGGAAATTCACCATTAACAATTATTAGATTTAATCCTGACAGTTATAAAGAAAATTTAAAAACTATCAAATCGCCATTTGGAATTACTAAACTTGATGGTAAATTAAAAATTATAAATCAAAAAGAATATAATAAAAGATTTATAAAATTATTAGAAATTATACAATATAATATCCATAATATACCAAAAAAAGAAATTAATATAATTCATTTGTTTTATAATATATAGTGATTACCTAATGATAAACTAAAATATCATATTTTAAATATTAATCAAAGTTATGACTATTTATTAAATTTAAGTTATAGAAAAATGAATGATCAATCTTATAATAATAATAAAAATAAATTAAAAGAATTACAAGACTTACTTAAATATTATCAAAAGAAAGATATATATAAAGAAATTTGGATTCAAGAAATTGATTCTTTATATAAAGAATTAAAAGATAAATTTAAAAATGGATTTTATCAAGAGAATGAAAATTTATTTAGAAAATAAATTAATAATTTATCAAGAAAATGAGAATTTATCAAAAAAATGAGAATTTATATTTTAATTATTTTTTTAATTCTTTTTTGATATGATCAAATAAATACAATGTAGATACTATTGAAAGTGGTGAAGATATTAATACTATTAATAAGTGTCCAAAAAAGTTAGACCATTGTCCTTTTATACTAAATAAAATTAATAGACCTATTGTTAAAAATATAATACATGCAATAAAAAATACATCTATAATAATATTAATAATTTTATTTTTTGTAGTCATTATTATTTTTTATCTATAATTAATATATATTAATTATTTTATTATTTTATCCAATTTTAATTATATTATAAATAAACTAAATATAATATTTATTAATAATTATATTAATAATTCTATAATATTAAATATGAATATTTTAATTACTGGTAGTAATGGATTAGTTGGAAAAAGTTTACAATCATTATTAAAAGATAAAATAAATAATTATATTTTTTTATCTAGTAAAGATTGCGATTTAAGAAATTTAGAAGATGTAAATATAATATTTAAAAGATATCAGCCAAATATTGTTATACATTTGGCAAGTAAGGTTGCTGGATTATATGGTAATATTAATAATAATTATACATTTTTAATAGATAATATTAAAATAAATTCTAATATTTTAGAATGCTGTGAAAAATATAAAATTAATAGATTAATTAATATATTAAGTACTTGTATTTTTCCTAATGATAATATTAAATATCCATTAACTAGTGATCAAATATTAAATGGTAAGCCACATGATAGTAATTCTGGTTATGCTTATTCTAAAAGATTTTTGTATATAGGATCTGAATTATTATCAAAATTTTCAAATATAGAAATAATTAATTTAATTCCTACTAATCTATATGGTAAATATGATAATTATAATTTAGATAATAGTCATGTAATTCCTGGATTAATTCATAAAATGTATTTATCTAAAATGAATAATACAGAATTAATAGTTAAAGGAAGTGGATTAGCCAAAAGACAATTTATATATGTAGATGATCTTTCTAAAATTATATTAGAATTATTATTTAAAAAATTAGAATCAAAATTTTATTCTTTAGTTATAGCACCATCAATAGATGATGAAATTACAATAAAAGATTTAATAAATATTTTATCTAAAAAATTTAAATTAGTAAATAAAATAAAATATGATACTTCATATTCAGATGGTCAAATAATTAAAACTAGTGATTGTAATGAATTATTAAAATTATTACCAGATTTTAAATTTACATTATTAGAAACTGGATTAGAACAAACTATTAATTATTTTATAGAAAATTATAATGAAGTTAGAAAATAAATTTTACTAATAATATTAAAATAAATTTTATATTAAATATAAGATTATATATACTATATACTATATACATATAGCTTAACTTCTAAAGCATTTGAGATAGTCTCTCAAAAGATGTTGGTATAGAATCCAACTATGTATATTTAAGCTCCTGTAGCTCAGTTGGTTAGAGCGCTGGTCTTATGAGCCGGAGGTCGGGATTTCGAGCATCCCCGGGAGCAATTTATTTTTTTTTAATTTAAAATTGAAAAAAATATAGTAATAATATATAATAAAATGAATAATATAACTATTGAAAATAAAATTCTTAATTTTATTAAATCATATTATGATATTAATAAAAAAACCAAATCGAAAAATTATTTTTGAAAATTTTACTAAAAAGGATTTATATGATAATTTTATAAATTATAATGATGCATTATTTAAATCTCAAATTAAAATTAATTGGAACATATATTCAGATATTAAATGTAATAATTGTAATATATTATTTAAAAAATTAAAATGTGATATAAAAAAAAATTTAAATAATTATTGTACCAATAGCTGTAATACAAAATATAATAATAAATTTAAAATAATTACTGAACAACACAAAAAGAAAATAAGTAATACTTTAAAAAATAAGATATATACGAAAATTTGTAATAAATGTAATTTATCCTTCAATACACAATGTTGTAATAAATTATATTGTGATAATTGTATAGAATATAAAAATAAATTTCAAAAATGTATTTATTGTAATAAAAATAATATATATAAAAAAAATAAAACATGTTCACAAGAATGTTTAAATAATTTAAATAAATTTAATGGAAGAATTAATGGATTAAAATCATCACAAAAAATGTGTAAAAGAAGTAAAGGAGAAATATTATTTTATAAATTATGTTGTCAATATTTTGGATCAGAAAATACAAAATCTAATGCTTGTATTTTTAAAGATAAAAATAATAATTATTGGGATGCTGATATTATAATTAAAAAATATAAATTTGCTATATGTTATAATGGACCATGGCATTATATAAAATTAACAGAAAAACATAAATTAAAACAAGTACAACAAAGAGATAAATTAAAAGAAAAAATTATATTTGATAATAATTATATACAATATATCATTAAAGATATGGGTAAATTTAATAAAATGTTTGTATATAAAGAATTTCATATATTTATATTTAGATCAATAATATTATTAGAATTATTAATTAAATTTGATTAAAAAAATTGAATATTTGATAATAATTAATCCTAAACCAAGTCAAGAAAATTAAGCCAAACAAATAAAGCCAAGTAAACCAAGTCAAGAAAACATGTCATATAATCTCATGTGCACTTATGAAAAATTTCAAGCATTTGATTTTAAGGTTGATGATATCAGAAATCACATTGGATCTTTTCTCTTTACATTTGAAGATGTTGACAAGGCATATTTTAATGTTTGGAAAGAAAAAATGAAAGAAACTTTATCATCAATTAATAAAGGTTGGAAATATATTGCAGTATATGAAAATGAAAATGGAAAAACAATCGAATGTTTTAGTTGTTATTTGAAAGCATTTTTATTGAAAACAACATATACTGAAGGTTGTCGAACATGTTCTAAATTGCAAAATAATATGTCTCTTGTAAGATATGATTTAGTAGATTTTAATCATATTAAAAAAATAACTGGACAGTTTCAACAAAACTGCTTTAGTGAATTTAATATTGATGAAAATGCTCGCACTATTTTGAAATATTCAAAATATCATGCAGAACTAAATTTATATTTAGAGGAATATCAATTAGAATATATTTGGATAGATGGGATGTTGGGTCTTAATGAAGAAATATGTTTTGGACCATCTGTTTGGAACCTATCTTTAGAAAAGAAAAATGTTTTGCAAAAAATGTATCCTAATTCATATGAGCAATATAAAAGCCCAATTCTATCATGTATATTTACAGAAGACACAATGGAAGATTTATATCCAATTAGATATTATTAAATACATTTTATTTTTTTTTAATTAAATTAATCTTAAAATTTAATATAAATAATAATTTGATTAATATAAATAATAATTTGATTAATATAAATAACAATTTTATATAATTATGAAATCTTTGATAATTATTTCTTTAATTATATTAATAATATTAATTATAATATTATTTACAGTAAATATTAATTATAAAATAATAACTGTAATATTTTATGGTATTTTAATAAGTCTTCAAATAATTATATTAAATGATTATTCTAAAATAGAAAAAATAAATAAAGAAAATTGCAAAAAATATATAGGATCAAATGATATTAACATTATTAATAATTTAATTATTAAAAATTTAAATACACAGAATATATATTATAAACATTTTAATAATATTAAGGTAACTAATATAGATTTAAATAAACTATTTAATGATACTATAGAGTATGGTAAATTAGTAAGAGAATATATTAAAAATAATAAATCTTCTAAAATAGATGGTTTATTAGCATGGAATACTATAAAACAATATATATCAAAATTTAAATGTAATAATAAAGTATATTGGAATAAAACTGAAGAAGATATTTTAAAATTATATAATTATGTACATAATGACTTAAATATGAAAGGTGATGATATTGATGATAAAACATATAAAAATACCTGGGAAAAATATCATTTCTTTTTACAATTATTTAGAATACCTAAAAATAATTATAATAAATCAGAGGAAATTATATTAAGAGTTGCTCAAATTGGATATAATATTGGACAAATGAATTCAGAATTATATAGTGATAAAGCAATGGAATGGTTAAATAATGAATTTAATAATGTAGATGACAAAGTACTATATTTTGTAACTAATAATTGTCAATTAACTATAAATTAAATTAACTATAAAATAAATTAATATTACAATTTAATATATAATAAAATTGAATTAATATTACAATTGAATATATAATATTATGAGTTTAATTCATATTTTAAATAATTTTAATATAACTAGAGATATTGAAATTATAATAAATGAATATATATATGATTTAAATGATATAAAGGAAAATCACAAAAATAAACTTCAAAATTGTTTATTACAAATAAATAAAAATTGGTCATATGTTGCCATATTTAATAATGGAAATTTTTGTGAAGAATGTTATATGCAATCATTTGTAAATAAAACAACGTATAATGAATATTGTGATTTATGTCACATAATGCATAATTCAATTATAGATTATAAATTAATTAATTATAATGAATTTATATTATCTCAAGAAATTAAAAATTTTCCAAAATGGAATATAATATGTAATTCTAATAAAGAATTAGCAAATAAAATATTTTATGATAATCAATTACATTTTACAGATAAAAAATCTTTTAATGGTTTATTATATGAAATTAAAACTGGTCCAATCTTATGGACAAATAAACAAAAAAAATATGAAATATTAATACTTAAATATGGTACACCAATAGGATTTGATAATCCTGAACAATCTATTTATAGTAGTTAAATTATTTTATTTTTTTAAGATAATTTTCATCGGTATAAGTTCTATCAAAAATAGGATTGTAAGATATTTTCATACTGCAATAATTAACAGGATATTTATAATAATCTATATTTTTAAATATACCAAGTTCTATTGCATTTTCTAATAAAAATCTAAAATTGTACCAGAATTCATCATCATGACCATATGAAGAACTACAACTATGTGCTAATTCATGAATAGCAACAAACATTATATCATTAAATTCATGAAAAGTTTGAGGATTAGAAAAATCTCTTAGACATAATGAAATATGATCACCTTTATTAATATTAAATGATACATCTTTTCCAGGAGTTGATGGAAAGTTTTCTTTTAATGAATGTGATTTATAATTTTTTTGAGTTTTATAAATAATATTTTTAACTATTTTATATTTTTTAGGTGATAATTTAGTATTATTATTATAATATTTCTTTGTTATATAATTAATTAATAAAATAATATTATTATCGATTTCATATAGTAAATCGGCAGCAGTTTTATAATTATCATGATTTTTTAGAACTTTAAATTTTTTACCATTGGTTGATATATTTTCAAATGATACATGTCTAAAATATATATATTCTTGTAAATAGAAGATTAAATATAATAATCCAACAATTAAAAAACTTATACCAAAACCAAATACAATATTTTCACATATATGATTTAAATTAGTCATAATTATTATATTAAATCAAAGACAATTTATATAAAATTAATTTAAAATGTAATTAAATAAATAAGGATATTATAAATATATATAAATTATCAATATGTGTGGTATTTTTGCAGTTTATCATAAAATTAATTTTAATAATAAATATCTTTCTGAAGAAAATACAAAAAATAAATATGTAGATATTTTATTATCAAATGCTAGATTAATGAAACATAGAGGTAATCAAGATAATTATAAACTTATAAATAATAAACTTTTAATGTATCATAATAGATTAGCAATTAATGATTTATCAACTAATGGTCAACAACCAATTTTAAATAATTTTATTAGTCTAATAGTAAATGGTGAAATATATAATTATTTAGAATTATATGATTTAGTTAAAAAAGAATTACCAGATTACAAATTTAAATCAAAATCAGATTCTGAAATTATAATTCCATTATATATTTTATATGGTTCGGCATTTATTCAAAAGTTAAGAGGAATGTTTTCATTTATATTATATGATATTAAAAAAAATATATTTATGGCAGCTAGAGATCCATTTGGAATTACATCTTTATATTATGCATTAGATAATAATAGAATTATTATTAGTTCAGAATTAAAATCATTATTAAAATTATCAGCAAATATTAAAGTATTTGAACCTGGAAAATTATATATTAATGATAAATTTTTTACATTTTATAAACCTAATTGGTTAATTAATACTTTAGAAAATCCAATTAAATTATCTGAAGGAATACTTAATTATGAAGATTTAAAAAATAATTTAATAAATAGTGTATATTCTCATATTAAATTAACTGATCAACCATTAGGTTTTTTATTAAGTGGTGGTTTAGATAGTAGTTTAATGGTTGCAATTGCAAAACATTTAAAAAACAAGAATTTAATTAATAATGAAATTAAAACATTCACAATTGGTTTAGAAGGTGGTAATGATATTCAATATGCCGAAGAAGTTGCTGAATATTTACAAACTAATCATACTACATATAATTTTACATTTGATGAAGTATTAGAAAATTTAAAAAAAATTATATATCATATTGAAACTTATGATATTACAACTGTAAGAGCATCTATTTGTAATTATTTATTAATTAATAAAATTAAACAAGATACCGATATTAAAGTATTAATATCTGGTGAAGGATCAGATGAATTATTTGGTGGATATCTATATTTTCATAAATGTCCATCAGAAGAAGAAATGCAATTAGAATTAGTAGATAAATTAACTAATTTACATAAATATGATTGTTTAAGATCTCATAAATCTGGTATGGGTAATACCATTGAAGTAAGAGTACCATTTTTAGATACAGATTTTGTGAATTATATAATGGAATTAAATCCTAAATATAAAATGATTAATAGTGAACAACCAATTGAAAAATATATATTAAGAAAAGCATTTGATAATGATGAATTTTTACCTAATGGTGTACTATATAGACAGAAAGAACAATTTAGTGATGGTATTTCTAATAGTGAAAATAATTTAATCGATCAATTAAAACAACATGCAGAGAATACTATTTCCGATAATATGTATGAAAGAAGAGATATTTTATTTCCAATAAATACACCAATTAGTAAAGAACATATGTTATATAGAATAATATTTGAAGAAGTATTAAATAATAAACATAATACATTATTAACAGTTGATCATAATGCTAACTCTATTGCATGTTCAACTAAAAGAGGATTATCATGGCTAAACTTAAAAAACACATCAGAATTAAATGACCCATCAGGAAGATCAGTTATAGATATTTATTCTAATAATTGATAATCATAATTAAATAAAAAAATAAATTTATTATAATTGATAATAATATACTAATCAATGTCATATCTATTATCAAAAATTAATCATTTTTTTAATAAAATTAAAGAATCTGTAATCATAAATAATTTAGAAAAAAATTTAGATATTTATATGGAAATAAAAGAAATTAAAAATAGTTCAAATAATAATATTAATAAAAAATAATATTAATTTGTATTAGAATAATACTTTAATAATTATATATATTTTTTTGATAATTAAATATGAGTAAAATAATATTAAAAGAATTAACTAAAGAATTAGAAAAGGATCTGAGTAATGTATCTGATATAAAACTTAATATGATAAAAAATCAGCAAATTATATTTAAAAATTTTGGCGATTATAATATTTATTTAGTTAATCATAGTATTAAAATTATTATTAAAGATTATATTGAATGTATTCAGCCTCATTTATTTAGAAATATAGATATAACTATATTAGAACTATTTTTAAATTATAGTAAAGATGATACTTTATTTAATATTAATATCGATGATATAATAAAATTTAAATTAATTTCTGATCAATTAAATGATACGATTATAAAATTTATTAATGAATATAAATTAGTTATTGATAAAGATTATAGAATTAGAAAAATTAATAATAAAAATGATAATTTATCTAAAGGTTATCAAGAATATAAATTTACATCTAGGTGTTTAAAAAAATGTTTAATGAAATTAGATATCAAGTATATAGATTATTATTTATTACTAGAAAATTGTATTCAGCATTATGGAGAATATCAACATAATTTATTTCATAAACTATCATTTATGAGAGATATTAAATTAGATTATATTATTAAAAATTATGAAATACAATCAGATAATATAAATATTTTAAAAGATAATATAATTAATTTAAATGCTAATAACAAGCTAATGCAAGATAATATTAATATAGCACATCAAAAAATAGATAATTTGGTATATTATTTAGAAAAAGAAAATAAAAATGATAATGAATCAAAATTAAATAAATTTAAAAAAATTATATATACATTTAGTTTATATCAATTGGAAAAAAATAAATTATATTATCTAGATACATATAAAGAAATTCATGAAAATATAGTTAAAAAATATAATTTAAAATATGATCATTTTGAATTAATTTATACAATAGATTATAATGCTAAATATATAGATATAATATCTAAAATTAAAAATAAATATAAAGATAATTTAATATTTTTTAATTCTGAAATTATATTAAATAATATAACATCTTCAATAATAATAGAATATATTAAAGAAGAAGTAAAGAAATTTAATTAATATGAAAATAATTATAAATTATAAAATTCCACAATATGAATCTAATAAAATTAAATCATTTGATATTATTAATAAATATATAATTGATTTAAGTTATATAAAAATACAAGGTGGTGATATATTTGATGAAATAAATTTAGAAGATATTATAATTAAAAAAGAAGTAAAAAAAGAAGAAATAATAAAACCAAAAGTTAGTAAAGATATAGAAAAAGGATTTATTAATAATGATTTAATTAAAAAACATAAAATACAAATTAAAAAAGAAAAGGTAAATAAGAAAGAAATTACTATATATAATATAAAAAATATTAAATTTAGCAATTCTAATAATCTTCAAGATATTAAATTATTAATATATTATTTATTAAATATTCCAATTGAAAATCAATATTTATATAATTTAAATAATAGTAACTTATTTTATATTTATCAAAATAGTATTACAGAAGAACAATTGGATATTAATTTAGAAAATATTATTACAAATGAAAATACAAAATATTTTAATAATTTACCAATAGATTTTGATTTAATAAATAATAGATCATCTTATAATATTAAAACCTATGAAAAAAATAGTTATATTAATGATATTTTAGATAATAATTTAGAATTAAATTTATATAATTTAGATGATTTAATACCAAATAAAAATATAATTAATAATGAAATACAAAAAGATAATGAAATATTAACAATTATATTTTATGGATTTATTGAAAAGTATTTTCCATATTATAATGAAAATTTATTTTTATTATATTTAAGTAATGATAATAAATATTTAGAATTTCCAAATTTAAAATTTTCAAAAGATTATATTATAAAAAAGAATAATAAATTATTTGAAGTATATCAACCAATTAATAAATCAATAAATAAATTATTAGACAAATATTATAAAAAACTAATATTTAGTATTTCTAGTTATAATAATATTAAAAATATTAATTTACAAGAAATATTTAATAATTTAGAAATTAAAAAAATTAATGCTTTAAAAAAAATAGAATTACAATTATATATAAATGATAATAATGTATATTTTAGTAAAATAAATATAATTAATTATATTTATGAAAATAAAACTTATGATGAGTTAATAATAAATAATAAAAAAATTAATAGTTTGATAGATACTCAATATTTAGAAAATAAAAATATTATATTATTTTTATATACTATTAATGATACTAAGTATGATATTGAACAAGATATTATAATTTTATTAGATGAGTATTTTAATTTTTATATTATATATGATATTAATGATTATAATAGTTTAGAATTAAAAGTATATGAAAAAATAATATTAGATAGATTTAATATATTTTTAACTAATTTATATAAAAATAATATATTTGAAAATAAAAAGCAAATTAGTAATAATAATTTAAATTTATTATTATTTGATTATGAAATCATATTTAATCATAATATTGGCATAAATGAATTTAAAAATTTAATTGATGATATTATAGATTTAGAAAAGACTGATTATATATCTATATCTGAAATAGATAATTTTAATAATATAGTTAATTTAAATCTATATAAAATTGATTATTTAAGTAAAAATATTGATCAATTTTTATCTGAATATACTAATAATTATTATAATTATTATACGAATTTTAACTTAGTTGAAAAATATAAAAAACTAGTTTATACATCTAATATAATATTTAATAATAGAGTTAAAGATATACAAATAAAATTAAAAAGTATTAATAAATTTGAATTAGAAAATATATATAATATTATTTTATTTTTATTTGATAATTTATTAGATAATAGAATAGATAAAAAGGAATCTAGTACTAGTATTAATAAATTAAAAAAATTAAAAGAAATTGATCCAGTTTTATATAATATAAATCAAAAAAATACTAATAATTTATATTCTAGAAAATGCCAATCTAGTCAACAACCTGATATATTAACAGAAATGGAATATAAAAAAACTAAACCTAAAAATGCAATTAAATATTGGAATTTTACAAGAGGTGAAAATGTATATTATTATTGTAATAGTAAAAAATTTCCAACTGTAAAATTTTTAACAAATTTACATCCTAATAATTATTGCGTACCGTGTTGTAAAAAAAAATCAATTGAAGATGTTAAAGTTAAATCAAAATATATAAATATTCATAATGAATGTTTAAAAAATTATATATATGATAAAAAAAAATCAATTATAGATGAAAAATCTAGATATATAATGAATTATTCTTCTAAAATTATTATAGAAAATCTTCGTTTAATGAATATCCCAGATGTTTTAATAAAATTATTTAAAAATGTATATGAAAATGAAAATACAGAAAATATTGATTTAAATTATTATATAATGGGTATTAATCAAGATATTAATAATTTATCAAATATAGGAATTATTTATATATTATCATATATCTTTGATAAAAATATATTTGATACTATTGAATTTATTAAACAAATATTTATTAATAATCCTAATTTTATTACGAATATATATAATGGAAATTTATTAAATTATTTTAATAGTACTAAAGAATTTTTAGTTGTATTTAATAATATATTTCAAAATAAAATTTTATTAAATGATTTAAATTATGAGTTTAATGAATGGAATGAATTATTTATAGATATTGCAAAATATTTAGGATATATATTTATTATATTTGAAGAAGATGAAGATTTAAATATAATAATACCGAAAAATACTAAATATATTAATGAATATTTATATAATAATGATAATTATCAATATATTTTATTAATTAAAAGAATATATAAAAATAAGATTTTATATTATCCAATTATTAAAACTAATTATTTACAATATTATAATCAAAATAAAATATATTTTAAAGGTTTTAAATATAAAGATAATATTATAAATTTGTTATCACAGATAATTAAAAAAAAGTTACATAATAAAAATGATACATCTTTAAAATTATCAATTATAGAAGAATTTATATTATTAAATGGATCTTATTCAATTATTAAATATTTTATTAATCCTAAATTTGAAATATATGCAATATTATTAGAAAAAACGATTAAAAAAAATACAGAATATATATATATTGTTATTCAAAAGCAAAAAATAATAAATCAATATTATAATGATCAAAAATTAAATAAATTATTTGATAATCAATATATAAATATTAAAAAATATAATATTAAATTTAATACTATATTAGAATTTGTCAAAGATTATAATAAATTTATATATTCTAAAAATAAAACATATTATTCTGAATTTTATTATAAATCATATATTAATGAATTTAATTTAGAAAGTATTAATAATCAAAATAATACATTAATGGATTCACAAGATAATAATATTATTTCATATATATATATAACTAATTTCTTAATTTCAAATAATAAAATAATTGGTGTTAAAATAGATAATTTTAATCAATATATTAGTAAAGAATTAGATATTAATATAATTTTATCATTATTAAATAAAAAGAAAAAAGAAATTAGTAATATTTTAATGAAAAAAAGATTAAAAAATGATGATTTAAAAGCAATTTTTACTAGAGAATTTAATAATTATAATTTTAGTTCAATAAATTATCTATATAATCCACATACAATTAATAATATAATATATAATAAAATAACTAAAAAAGATACTAGAATTAATAAATTAAATGAGTCAATATATCATACAAATTTATATAACCTATTAATCTTACATTTCTCATATGAATTAAATAATTTAAAAAATATAATTTTAAGAAATAAAATTAAACTATTAATTAATAATATGTCTAATAAAGACTTTTCATTAATTATTAATAATAAATATGATAAATTAAAAGAGATATTAAATAAAAATTTAAAAATTACTGATGATATTTTAATTTTAAAAATCCAAAATAATATATATAAATTTATTAAAGAAGTAATAATTAAAAATATAAAAAATCAAACTACAATTCAACTAAAAAAATTAATAATTAATAAATTTGATAATAATAAATTTTTATTTGATAAATTATATATTTATAATATCTTAGACTTATCTAAAAACGAAGCAATTAATGAATTAAATAAAATACTAAAAAATATTATAATAGATACAAATTTAAATACTAAAGAAAATATAATTAATATAGAATTATGTAATAAAACAACTAATTCATATTATTGTAAAAATAGTAAATTAATAATATCAAAAAAATTATATAATGATTTACTAGAAATATTATATTATGATTTGACAAATCCATTTAAACAAACATTAATATTAAATTTAGTAAATTATAACTTAAATAATATATATAAATTTAAACAATATTTAAACGAAAAAATATATATTTATATTTAATCTGAATTAATTGTTTAATAATTATTAAAATGAGTAAAAGAAATAATAGATCTAACTTTTCTGAAGATAATGATTCTGATCCTATTTTTATAATAGATGAAGAAAAAATAAAAAATGAAACTGGAGATTTATATCAATTAAGTAATAATTTATATGAATTATTAAATCTTAAAATTGCATTTATTCTATTTTTATTATATTGTATTTTAAATACAGATTTATTTATAGAATTAGCATTTCTTAATAAATATATTAGTAATGCTTATGATACAAAAAATGATAAAATAACTGAAAAAGGTATAATAATATCTGGAATAATATTATCATTATGTTATTTATTAATTGATATGTTGGATAAAAAAAAAATAATATAAATTTTATTTAACATAATTTTAAATTAATATAATTTTTATTTAATTTTTAGTATATAAAATTTCTTCTTTATTATTAAATATTAAATTACCTATTATTTTTTTAATATTATTCGATTCATCTAAATTATTACTTCCATCAATATTCATTTTCCCAGATGAAAATATTTTAACTGTAGTTAATTTATTTTTATTATCATCAATGGGAGTTTTAAATTTTAAAATAATTCCAGTATATCTTTCAAAATTACATTTAATCATATTTAATTCTAAACTATTTAATAAATTAACATCATAATCTTTATTGTAAATAAATTCTTCATTATTATTAAGTTGATATTGTTTAAATTGTGTTAAAATATTTTGAAATTTATTTAAATCAATATAATATTCTTCTTCAGAAATATTAAATTTATAATTTCTCATAATTGATTTTATATATATAATTTCAATATCTTTATTAATATCAACCTTAATATCATTAATATCATTAATTAAATTAATTACTAATTTAATAATAGGTCTAATAATTTCAATATTTTCATTACAAACATAAGGAATTTGAATTGTACCATTAGTAAATAATTTTAAATGATAAAATTTTGATTTATCAATATGATCTAATATAGTAAATGTAATTTGACTATTAAAATATTTACCATTACCTTGAATTTTTCTATTAGAAACTGGTTTAATTTTTTTTTTACGACCTCTATTTGATTTTTTAACTGGTTTTGTCAATTCTAGATATTTATCTGAAATATATTCTTCATAATTACAACCGATTTTAATTATATCTGATGATTTTTGATCTAATGATAATTTAGTAATTAAATCTTTTTCTTTAAATGAAATATTAGAAATTTTTGCTTCTACTGTAATTGTTGATAGTATTAAATCTGTGAAAAATGAATTCATGTTTAAATTAAATATATATTATATTAACTTCTTTTCTTTAAATGAAATTAGTTTCAATTTTAAAAAAATTAAGCTAAGCTCTAGTTATTAAATTTTCTAATTTCATTAATTATTAAATTTTCTAATTTCATTAATATCATCGCTTAAATCATTATATAAATTATCATATGATTGATTTTTTCTTCTTTTAGAATGTAAAAATAAACTTGGTATTAATTCAATTAATAAAGTAGTTATTGGAGAAATTTCATATTTTTCAACAACATTACCAACTACTTGAGATGTTTCATTTCTTAATCTTCTAAGTTTAACTTTTACAACATCTGAATATCCTTGCAAATCTGGCTTAACTCCTAATATTTGACGTTCTCCATTACATAAAATTTCTAATCCATTGGCAAGTGCTAAAATAAATTCTTCTCCAAGAGTAGCATATCTATTACGATTTGCTTTTAACATTAAAAGTTTAGCAACATATTCAATTTGTTCTAAATTTGTATTATAATCAACTTTAGGAATTTTATCCAAGGATATACCTTCATCTTCAAGTTCTTCAGTTAAATTATCAATTTTTTCTAATAAAGTTAATTTTAAATCTTCTCTATTTTCATCTTCTATATTATAATCATATTGATTAGAATTATTTGTACTTAATACTCGATCTACAAACTTTTGATTTTGTTGTTCTTCAGTTAACTTATAAGCAAAACTATTTCTATCATAAGAATTTTTATTTTGAGTATAATTAATTAAATTATCAATTTCAGATTCATCTTCATTATCATTATCATTATTAGAATAGTTATCATTAAGATTGGAATAATCATCATTATTAGAATAATTATCAGATTCTTCATCATTACTTTGTTTAGAGTCATTAATATTTAAATTATTATCAGAAGATTGATCAAGTAAAGATTCAAATATAGAATTATATTCATTAATTGGATTATAATTTAATAATTCATCTTGTTTAAATGTATCTATTTCTAATGTATTTTGTATTAATTCTTTTTCTATTGTTTTGGGCTTAATAGAATTATCAATTTCTGAATTATTTAGTAATCCAGACATTCCAATTAAATTACTAACATCATTAGTATTATTATCTAATATCATTTTATTATTATAAATTTTTAAATATTAATTCTATATTTAAATAATAATTTATATTTAAATTTTATTAACATTTGATATTATATTTACTAAAAAAATAAATAATAATTTAATAATTTAATAATTTAATAATTTAATAATTTAATAATTTAATAATTTAATAATTTAATAATTAATAATTAATGTATTTTTTATCAATAGATGTAGCAAATAAATCACTAGCAATTAGTTTTTTAGAATATAATAATATATTATATAAAAATGTTAATTTAATAAAAATAAATAATAATAATTCTCAATTATCTAATATTAAGGATTTAATTAATATAAATAATAATCTTAATAATATTATTAAATATTATATCTGTGAAGTTATAGATTTATTACCAAATAAAAAAGTAAGAAATTGTGGTATTTTAGAAAGAAGCAATGCTTTAAAAGAATACTTAATAGCATTAAAAATTAGAATTGAAGAATATATAAATAATCTTAATATTTCAAAAATAACATTATTAATCGAAAATCAACCATCATTTAATGATAAATCAAGAACAGCATTTAATCAAATTATATATGCATTTAGTAAAAATGATATATATAAAATTAAAGTAATGAATCCAATGTATAAAAATTTTATTTCATTTAAACCAGAATTAAAACATTATAATTTTATTAAAAAATATTCAAATAATTATTTAGCAAATAAAAATCATACAAAAGAAAATTTTTTATATTTTATAGATAAATTTCATTTAAAATCAATTATTAAAAAAATTAAAAAAAAAAATTATGATGATATAGCTGATAGTTTTATGCAAATTTTTGCATATATTTTTATAATTAAAAAGAAGAGTTTTAAACATTAATTAAAAATGATTTGGTTATTTTTCTTATTTTTATTTGTATCATTTTTCGCATTTGTTGTATATCCAAGAATAAGACAAGAAACATGTGAAACATTTATAGATATGGATGGTAGAAAAATTAATACACGTAAAAATTGTAAAAAAAATCCATGGTATATTATTTTAAAAGATATTGGTGAATTCTTTTGGGGTATGTTAGAAAAAGATCCATCTATGTTTAGTAATCCTACTGGATTTGACCAATATAATGGTACTTTTTAATATTATTTTCCATTATTAATATTTTGAGTATTAATTATTTGAATTTCTCGTTGATAATCTAAAATTTCAAATTCTCCACCATAAATTTTTAATATAGTTTTATCAGGAGAAGGGATAATTTCATTAATAGTTTTATTATAAAATATCTTATATAATTTTTTTACTGAATTATATATATCAAAATGTTCTCTTTTATTATAATATGTATTAATATATGCTTGTAAACATCCAACGGAACAAAAATTTCCAGTAATATCATAAATATTACCATCAGATGTATAATTAACATTATCCATAATAAACCAAGGAATATTTTTAAATTTTAATGTACAATGCCAACAACGAATATTAGTTATTTTTTTCCATTTATTTAAAGAAATAAATTGTTTAGGAATTTTATCATAAATTATATTAATTTCAGAATTATTCATTTTAATATTATTTAATAATTCTTTTTGATATATATCTTCAATTTCAACTAAATCATCAATATTTATACCTTTTAAAAATAAAATATTTGGTTCTTTAAAATCCATACTTATTTAATCTTATTTTATAATTATTAATTATTAGTTAAAAATTATTTAGTAATTAATTTTTAAATTTATATCTTATTATTTAATATATTGACAATAAATTTAATTAAAAAATATAATTTAAAATATAATTAAATTAAGTTATAGATTATATAAAAATGAATGCATATGGATATGATTATTATACTCCAAATGAAAATTTATATTTTGATGAAACTTCTTATTTAGAAACAATTAAACCTTTAGATAAAATTGAAAATTTTGAAAATGAAGTAAATGATTTAGTTAATAGTGATAATAGTTTATATCAAACTATGTTAGAAAAAAAAAATAAAGTATGTAATATGGTATATGATAATTTTCAAAAATGTCATAAAGCTTTTAAATATAAACAATTTGAATTACAACAAGCACATAGTCAAATATTTTTACTATATGTATTTTTAATATTTTCAATAATATTTATATTTTATCAAAGAATGGATATAAATAATCTTAATCAATTAGTATATATATTAAAGATGAAAGTAAAATTTGATGATAAAAAATAAATAATTTAAGAAAAAAATAAGTAAATTTAAATAATATTTTTTATTCTTTTATTAATAATTTTTAAAATTTTCAATCTTATATTTTAATGCTTTTATACAATCTATTAAATAACCCATTAATTCTTTATTAGATATTGTATATAAATCTTTTAATTCACTAGTATTTTCAATATGAATAGCAGATGGTATAATTTCATATAATTCTTGAGCAATTAAACCTTTATGAATTATTTTTTTGCTATCATTTTTATACATAAAATTATAAGTATTTATTTTAGAAATTCTTTCTAATGATTCTTCAAAATTAGAATTACTTATAATATATTTTGTTCTTCTATCAGATAATTCCATCAAAGTATTGCATAAAATATAACCATCATTTCTAATAGTAACAGTATTTGTTAAATTTCCATTATTCATATTATTAAATTTAATTATTGAATTTTCATTATTATTTTGATTATTAGTAATAATTGTTTCTATACTAGACATATTTCTTTTAATATTGTTATTATTATAAGTATTAAATTTAATACCAACTCCAGTATTATTTAAATTATTTTCAGTTGTTAATTGAATTGGATAAATTAAACTATTATTTCTATCACTTAAAATTTCAATAATATTAGAACTATTATAAATATTTAAGATCCCTGAAGATGGAATATTAAATATAGTAAATTTATCTTCATTTTGTAATTTTAAACAGCTTCCATTATCATTTTTAATAGTAATTCCATAATTTAATGAATTTGTATTAATAGTAAAACTATTATTTAAAATTAAATCATCTAAAGACATAGAATTAATTCCAGTTATTGATTTCAAATTATCTAAAATAATAGCTTTTTCTGGTTCGGCTATTCCAGGTATTGCTGTTGTATAATTTAATTGATTAGCATTTGCTAAAAGTTGAACATCATTAATTTTAATATTAGTTATAGTATTATTAGCATCATTAATAAAATTAACAAATTTATTATTATATGTCTTAAATAATAAAGATCCTTCTGGATCTACATTAATATCAGTAAATTTATTTTGAACATTTTTATTATATACTAATCTTATAGTTTCACCTAACTCATCATTAATTACTAATCTTTTTGTTGGTGATGTATCTATATTAATACCTATTCTTTGTGTATCACTAATATAGATACCTATTTTATTATTTGTTTTTAAACTAATATTTGTTTGTGGTGTATTATCATCTCTAATTGAAATAATAGAATCATCAACTGCAATATTAGCAATAGTTGTTGTATTATTTGTGTTTCCACCTCCTACATTATTTGATAATTGTTTTGGTTTTGATGGTAATAATATAGACATCTTTTAAATTTTAAATTAAAGATTACTAATATATACTAATATATTATCATTATATTTAAATCGATATAAGTAAAAAATGTCTACTCAAGAAGAAGTTACATTAAATGCAACATTAGTTGGTGCTGTATTAGAATTAATTGATTTTTATTCTAAAAAAGGGGTATTTAAAATTAATGAATATAAAGATATTGCTACTATTACTGAACGATTAACTGAAATTAAAACAGCTTATGAAAATGATAAAGAATTTACTCCATTTACCTTAACTGAATTAGCATTCATTATTCAAATTTTTAAAGAAGGTTCTCAAAGAGTTCCAACAGCAATTGATAGTTTTGGTCAAATTTTTGCTGTATATCAACATTTTAATAAAGTATTAGAACAAGAAGTTGAAAAAGAAAAAAAGAAAAAAGAAGAAAATGATGTACCTTCAGTAGAAGAATTAAATTAAAATAATTAAATTAAATTAAATTAAAATAATTAAATTAAAATAATTAAAACATAATTGATTTTATTTTTTTTCTCATTTCTTCCATATCATCTGAATTTTCATAAGACCAATTAATTTTTAATATACTTTCATTTTTTAAAATTTTAATATTTACATTATAACCTTTATTTTCTAATATTTTAACTAAATGATAATAAACTTCTAATTGAAATTCTTTATGATTAATAGTATTTGGTATATTAAAAGAAATTGGTAAATTATAAAATAATTCACTTTCATTATTTTTATAAGAGATATCAATTGATGAATTTATTTTGTATGATAAATCATTAACAATATCTGCTAATATTTTTTTTTTAGGATAATTTTTTTTTAATTTTTCTGCTGATATTATAATTCCTTTATTCATTTTTTATATTAAATATATAAATAAAATTTAAATTGAAAAATAGTCTAAGTCATATATTTTAAAGTAGCCGCATTTTTTGTTATTAATAAAAAGTTTAAAGCTGTAACATATATATATAATTTAACTGGAGAATTATTTTCAATAACATCTGAGTTATATTCACAATATAATTCTCGAGTTTTTGATAAATTAACATAACCACATGGTTGATTTTCTTGTGGCATAAATGTAAATGGTAAATAATAGATATTTTTATTATTAGACATAACTTTATCGCCACTAATTAAAGGTAAATAACCATCATAAAATGTTTTAGATTGTGTTCCATAAACTGCAGAATCATTTGCTTCAAATCTAAAATTATTAATAACTGGAGTTTCTTTATAATATTTAATATTATTAATACCTAATGTATCTACACCTCCCACATCATAAATAATTGGTGTTTTTATATAATTTAATTGAATTGCCGAATTAATATGCCAAGTTTGAAAACTATCTAAACCTTTTTCATTAGAAATTGGTCTAAAGAATACATACATAGCCTCAATTGGAAATTTTAATTCTTGAATAGAAACTCTATCAGAATTTGTTGTTAATAATTTTTCTACTTTTTTATATACTCTAATTAAATTAAAACCTAATTTCGATAGAAAAATATCTTGAATATCAGTATTTATATAAATATGTTTAGTATATAATGTACAACTTTCAATATCTGGAATATTATAATGTTGATTATATTGATCATTAACAACATCAATAGAATTCATTAATTGATCTGCTTTTTCTAATTCAATTCTTACTTTAACTTGACCTAATGGTTTTATATGATTTGGAAATGCTAAACGAATATCACGATTAAACCAAAATAATAATGGAATAAATAATTCTATTTTTGGATGAGATTTTTTTAATGTTTGATATCCATCAGCAATTGTTCTAATTTCTTTATATTCATCATTTATTGGATCAGAAATTAAAGTACCAGTAAATGGAATTTCTTGACCCATACATTTTAACCATGATGTTTTTTTAGCTTCGGAAATATGTAAATTATAATATATATTATATAATTCTCTATCATATTCATCTAAAACATTATTACTAATAACAAATTGACATTTTTTTAAAATTTTATGTCCTATATAATCTGCATATCTTACTCTGTCATCAGAATCAAAGCCTGTTAATGGAGATAATCTAATATAAATTAACATATCTGAAATAAAATCTCCATTATCTTGAACATTAAATTCTATCTCATTTCCATAGTTTGGTTGACTATTTACACTTGTTTTAATATAATTAAAACCAAATTCTACAAATGGTTTATATTGATTATTAATAAATAAAAAATGTGTTTTATTTACATCATTAATAGTAGGTTTAATTAAATCTAATCTATTTTCTTCATAATAATTAATTTGAGATTTAATATTTGTTAATTCTAATTCTTTTGTTTTTCTTAATTCTATATCTAATATTGTAATTATTTCAGAAGATAATAAATTATATTTTTCATATAAATTAAGCAAAATTTTATTAATATTATTTAATTTAGTAATTTTAATTTGTTTTAATCTATCAGATAATAAACCTTGAGCAATTAAATAACTATCTTGTTCTGTATCATCAGTAATTAATAAATTAAAAATACCTGGAGTCGTCATTATTACTTAAATAATAATAGAATATTAGCAAAATTAAATTAATTGATATAATTTATAAATTAATTCTGTAATTATATTTATTATAGAATCTATTTTTAATATATTTGTTTTTATTGTATTTGTATTTATCATAATTAAATCTAAAGTATCTATTAAATTATTTAAGAATTTACATTTATTAGATACATCATCTAAATCTATTTTTTTATTAGTTTTTAAATTAATAATTTTTAAATTAGATAATAATTTTTCTAAATTTTTTAATTCTATTTCTATTTTATTTAAATTATCAGATATTTCTTTATTATTTTTATTTTCTCTCATAATTTTCAATACAAAATGTAGATCAATTAAATAATTATTATTAAGTTTAATATTATCTATATCTTTTTTATATTTTTGTTTAAATACTTTTGTTAATAATTTTTTAATTGCATTATCTAATTTATCTAGTATTTTAAAATTAATCATAAATAAATTTATAAATACAATAATATTATTATTTTTATTCATATATTTTAAATGATTAATAAAATTTTTTAAATTTTGATTATAATTTAATGAATTATCATATTTAAAAAATGTTTTTATTAATTGAGTCATTAAATGTTCATAATCATTAGTAAATATTTTACAACCATCCTTTTTAACATATTTTTCTTTATATAGATTATATAATAATTCTTGATTTAATATAATTGATTCTATTTTGTCTTCAGTTATTAATTTGATTTTTTTATCATTTGATCCAACAATTTGTATACTCATTTTAATTAAATAATATATTATATAGTATATTATTAAAATATAGAATAATTAATTTTATTGTTTAATTATGAAAAATAAAATAATTGGTGGTTTACCAACTTTATTAAAAACTAATGTAGTTATTCCACATATGGGAGAATCTAAAGAAGAAATAAGTAATATTCGTGGTATTGATTTTGTTATGAAATGGTTTGAAACTAGAATTTCTAATCAAGAAACTTATAATACCATATCAGATAAAATTATTATATTTAAATCAGCAACTGGTTCAGGTAAATCTACAGTTTTTCCTACTGAATTTTATCTAAGATTTAATAAAATTTTAAAAAAAAATATAATAGTTACACAGCCAAGAATTTTAACTGCTATATCTATTCCTAAAGATATTTCAGAAGTTGATGCTAATAAAAAAGAAAATAGAACTGATGGACAAGGTATTGAACTATATAAAAATATAGGATATCAAACAAAAGAATATATAAGAAAACCTTTAGAAAAAGGAATATTATTTTGTACAATTGGAGTATTATTACAATTCTTAAAAAATATGCCAGTTGAAAACTTATTTAAAAGATTTGGATGTTTTATTATTGATGAAGCACATGAACGATCAACTAATTTAGATTTAATATTTTATTATTTAAAAGAATTATATACAAAAAATAATATAGCAGAATGTCCATTTTTAGTAATTGCTAGTGCAACTATGAATGTTAATAAATATGCTAAATATTATAAAACTAAAACTATTTTTGAAATTATTGGTACTAGTTATCCTATTC
>JACCEC010919422.1_pt1 | contig 41778 bp, 37 predicted proteins | sample 7450121 | NCBI WGS metagenome assembly JACCEC01 (sample SAMN15323455, study PRJNA562643) | freshwater metagenome | isolation source: river surface water | place: USA:Blue River Watershed | collected 2017-08-18 | reverse complement strand
CGGAAAACTCAAAAACCTGAATTTTAAGTCCGCCAAAATAAATGGCTTTTCAATTTCACAAAAACTTTTTTTTATTCTCGGACTTAAAATTCAGGTTTTTGAGTTTTCCGAATACTGGGTAAATTCGGAAAAAACGGAATATACGGAAAAATAGGTATATATTTTATGGGATTTTATAATTATTATATTTCACATCATGAGATGGTAAGCATATATTTCCTTTATAAAATATCAAAAATACATATTTCGGAAAGTAGACGATTTATATATACTTTCCGCGTTTGTTTTTTGATAAAAATGATTTTATTTATTTAAAAAAAATAATGTTTATAATTATAAAAATAATATCATATTATGTTAATAATATTTCCCGTTATCTAAAAATGCTTTATTTCTCATTTTCGATGATTCGTAAAATGGAATATTCACTTGATAATTTGTATCAATCTCATGCTCATCATACTCTTTTTCTTTCATGATCTGTTTAGTCCGTTCTTTATACATATTACATACTTGGGTAATATCAGATAAACATTTGTCTCTTGTTCGAATATTATTTGTTTCACAATAATCATATTTCTTCGTTTCAATATTGTACGGTTTATATATTGTATCAAATACATATTTATTGCGAATAATCGAATAATATTTATCAACATATTCAAAATTTTCAGTAAAAGATTGCGGATTTGAACATATATATAAACATATTGCTTTGTTTAACTTTTCTAATAATAGACACCCAGCTTTATCACTTTGAATACGTTTTAATCCACCATCCGAATAAATAAAAGCATACTTTCCATCAAAGTATATATTTTTATTCTCATCATTTTCTAAAATCATATGTAAGAAATTTTTATATAAATAAAAATCTTTATTTTGAATTTTGTTTAGAGGTATATGAGAATACGTATAATTATTTTCAATAAAATCATTTATTTTTACACTATAGCTATTTTGTGAATTATTATTGTTTTGAACATGATTATTTTGAATATTATTTACAATTTGTGTATTTGATTGATTTTGATATATAAAATTTTGTAAATTCGTCTCTTGTGATGTTTGAACTACATTATTCATAAATTCGGATGGGTTTGTGATTGAATTTATTAATTTATTTTTATTACATAAATCTTTATTATAAATATGATTTATCATACTTTCTCTTTTTTTATATATTGTTTTACATTCTAAACATTTATAATGTTTCTTTTGATCAATCATAAAAACATAATCATTTATATTTATATTTGTATCTTTATTTATTATTGGATTTTTATTTGATTTTGAAATTTCAGATATATTTTGAATAATATTCAATTTTTCATGATAATTATTTACCAAATTAATTCGTTGATATGTTTCCAATGAATTTGGATTTATATTATTATAAAAATAGTATCTTTTATTCACAGACTTTGATTTTATATCTTCCAGAGACAATAAACAGTTATATTTTGATTCACACACTTCTTTTTTGGAAACATGCCTCTCCAAATCAGTTTTCAAAAAAAAAGTGTGCAAACATTTATGACAAATAAAACAAGAATTATTTTTATTGTAATTCATTTTTAATTTTGATTCTATCCTTTTATTTTTTATTTTTTATTCATTTTAAACGAATAAAAATATATATTATTCCTATATATCTATGGAGCATCCATATATTTCAGTTATATCATATATTTTGATTTAAATTGTCATATATTTTATTACCATATATTACCATATATAATTATTTATTTTTTTCGTATTTTGATTAAATTCGTACTCCATTGAGTTATGGAGCTTCATAAGTATTCGCAAATAGTAAAATATTAATAAAAAATAACTATATTCTACATATTATGGTAATAGTATAAAATATGTTATGATGTTTTTTTCTTTAAAATATGTTCCATATGCTTCCGGATCTCCGCCATTTTATGTAAATCAACGTTTTCGTTTTTTTAAGTCCGTGAAAATAAATGACCCGAAACGAAATGTTTTGGGTCATTTATTTTCAGCCTTTTATTTTTAGGAAAACGTTGATTTACATAAAATGGCGGAGATCCGGAAGCGTATGGAATGATTATTTTACGTAATTATATAAATATTATATATGTTTATGAACATATTCAGTAATAATAATTATATATTTATATATATACTATTTTACAATAGACTTATGGAACGCCATAACTTTGAATATGGTATGTATATTTTATTAATTCAATATATTTTATAACATCATAAGCAGTAAGATATTTTTATATTTATTTTTTAAATTATGAATAATCTTTTTAAGCTCCATAAGTGAATGGAACATATGAAATTAACTTTATAATTATAAAATATAAGTTCGGTAAAATAAATATGAAAAAATAAGATATACATATAAGAAGATTTATTAAAAAGAGATCGACTCCATCATGGTATATATACGCGACAACATAACCTCCATCTTTGTCGATCAACATGATTTTATTTATCTTGCCAATCAAACAAAAGCATCCATTCAACTTTATCACTCTTCCGGCGCACCCTTAAACATATACACACGACAATTCGGCAATGAATCCCTCGTCAACCCCAACGCCATTTGGAACCCCACCAAAATACATATCGACAAAAAACGACGCCTCTACATTTGTAATCAAGAACATAATATCACACGATATAGCCTTGAAACATTCGCCCTTCTCGAAACTTCCGATAAATCGATCTACCTTGACGTGAGTGCCCTCCACCATCGCCCACATGATCTATGCGTCAAAGAAGATGAACGGATCTTTGTTCTCTATAATGGAGATAAAATCGGCGTATACACCTATCATGGTGAAAAGATGAATATGATCCAACTATCCATACCAGCTTCTTACATCGCATATGCCAACTCCTTCTTGTACACCTATTCCAACGAAGCAAGCGCTTTCCATAAATATGATAAAAATGGTATATCCACCAACTTCATCGGTAATGAGTACGGAAATGAATGCCTCCCCACACATTTAACCGAAATTCTCTATATCCAATATGTCGAAAATGTGGGTTTCTATATCATTGATAAGTATGGCAAAGTACATTTATACGATCTCGAAGGATATTATCACGATGGATCGAATCCAATGGACGGAGTAGAAGATAGCATGAGTGGTAGAAGAGCATTTTACATCGATCGATTTGAAGATGAGAAGCCAATTTATTATTTATACCAAGAATCAGATCGATATTTACGGAAAAGTGGCATGAACTTTGTTATACCATATCATCCAACATCCCACTATGTACCAACAACAAATATGGAGGTGATCCAATTTTTGGTATCCAAAAAGGATCTTTATAAGAAATTGTTGGATGGTTATCGACTTTCGAATCAATATTTACAAGAGAATAAAGAGTACTTCATCTATTATCAAGATCGCAAGATTCATAGCTACGATCTCATCTTCATTTTACAAAAGAAGTTTATGCTCAACAGTCGCGATTATAAAAATGATCTATTTGTCCAAAAGTACCCACAACACTTCCTTATCAACGATCAGAAGTACACATACCACCAATCATTACGGCCATTTTATAAAATGGTATTTCAGGATTATTGCGAAGCGTTGGTATACCAGGAATTATACCAAGATATTCAAAAAGTACTCGTATATGATGATTATCAGAATCTAACCGATAGGATCAAACTTTTATTCCAGATTCATGATCCACTCTTATTTCCACGAGTGCCACATGGCGAATTAAAAGCATTTTATAATAAAGATCAATGCGTACTCCTGAATCGAGCACTCTTCACCAAATAAACATATATTTATAACACATCACATATAACATCACATAATCGAATATATTTGTTTTTTTGTTTTTTGTTTTGGGATGGGAAGGAAGATCGATTTTACTCGGAACGATTGTGCCTGAGACGCACGATATTCACATAGTACTCGAAGAGGTTGAATGACGTTTTTATGTAATCAATCTGATCAAAGAAACGCTCCACAACAATCATCGAGTCAATCTCCATTCCTTGGTATCCCATCAGGACAATCAGTTCATCATATGACTCCTTCGCAGACTTCATATAGCCGATGATCTGGTCGCGAATACGATCACATGTATTGACAAGGTGCTTTTCGTGCTCGAAGAGCTTTTTGAACTCTTGCCTATGTTTTTCCTTCTCCTCTTCACTCTTTTTACTTTTACAGTATTCACGGAAAGAATACAATGAAATCTGGCCGTAATGAATAAGCTCCTCTATTGCCGTGTCATATGACGATACAATCGGTGAAAGCTCCAAAAAGACATCACGTAAACGCATAATGATCACGCGGATCCGGGAATGGATTCCGCGGGTTTGGCGAGTATCATACGTAAAGAGCTCATTTTCCAGAGCCTTCAAAAAGAGATCGTAATCGTAAGCACGAACAGATGCCATTTTTCGTTTTTTGTTTTCGTCAAAAAAGAATAAATAGGTTTATACTCTCTTCTATATACAATTAAATATAGAAGATATCTTTGATAAATTTTTTTAAGAATTATTCTCTATGTTGTTCATTTACGATCGCCGAAAATAAACGATAACGTATATCCACATTAATCAATACGTTTTGATAGAGACTACTCCGGCATAATGGACAATCACGATGATGGATCTTAAAGAGCTCCTTTACACACGATTCATGAAAAATATGCTTACATTGGACACATTGTGTCCATATATTTCCACTCTTTTCACTCTCCATACAAATCGCACAATCTACATGCTCTACAATAGGTAGTATTCTTCTATTTTGATACCAATCCACATAATCACATATATGGCACATCAAATACTCCGAAACACAACGCGGATATGATTGGATCGTATCATATATACTCTTCACATACTCCTCAAAAATCAACACTTTCCCATCTTTCTCATATGTATCCATCTTTTCATTATACTTTACCATATGATTTCGACCATATATCGATCGACACCATAATGAAACAATATATGCGTGAGCAATGGGTGATGTAAATGAGTGAATAAAGGCGTTGATTCCATGTTCATAAATCGGCTCTTCATCAATCTCCATCATATCATGTATCCACTCCAAAATATCATCTAATTGAATATGTGCGTCAATGTGTAATATGCTATTTTTAATTTTGTGAAAAGGGAAGTTCGATATAAAATGAATACTATATGAATTGCTTGTATCAAGGAGAATGAATCTTTTAATCATTAAATAGTGTTTATTCAAAAAATATATATACGTGTACTTATAATTATATTTCTCCAAATCATCATCCATCTGATCAATGATATCCATATGATAATCTTTACAATACTCGCTCAATTGATATAACGAATCAATCGAAAATAGATGATCATCACTCGGCTCTATACCTTTGGCTTCCAACTCCCAAGAAGGAGTATTATCATATAAAATCGGTAGAATTTCCAACATAAAGTGCCCCAATATCGGATTCTCCATCACATATGACGCATGAACAAAGAGATCATAAAAGGAAATATCCGAATTCTTGATCCATTGATGCTTCAATAACTTCTGTACCATCGACTTTTGACTCTCATAGATGGATATATCCCATGTTCCATCACTTGTTTCTTTTACCATCTTCATATACACATAAACCATAAAACGTTCGCGAAATATCGTTTTTGAATACGTAGAGAGTATATTTCCATTAAAGAGGATAGTGGCATGCTTCATAAATGTTTCGGGATCTACATAGGTGTAAACAAAGAAGAGCGTTTCCACTTCTTGATGAAGTGGGGATTTCTCATTCTCAATCAATGTTTGGCAAAATTGCCGCATACATCCCATATACTCGCTCTCAATATCATACTCACTCTTCATTCGCCGTTCATACTCATACAGATCTTTCACATGGATCATTCTTTTGTTTTTGTTTTTGATTTTGATTTCACTTCTATTTAAGCAAATATCTTCTATATTCAATCAAATATAGAAATGAAAATGAAATGAAAAATGATTTTATTCAATTAGATCGCACTCTCTCCACCCTCTTCTTCCTCTTCATCCTCTTCCTCATTGGGATATGGTTGTGGTTGAGGTTGAGATTCAGATCCGGTTTTCATCACCGTCATAAAATGATACATATGCGCATCCGTATCCTTCTTCATCACATGAAACATCTCCTCATTTGGATAATGAAGCTGATACACCTGTAATGTAGAAGTACGCCCAATGCGTTGAGCACGACCAATGATTTGTGCCCGCATTTCCGGATTGGGTGTGTGCGTAAAGATCACATGCGACGTATTTTCGAAATTCATACCACAACCAAAGAGTGTCGAATCACAAAAGAGGATCTGCGCATCCTCCGACTTATACTGACGCACCGCTTGCTCGATCGAACGCATATTTCCACCATCGAGCTGAACATACTTGATATTTAACATATCACATATCGGTGTGATCTTCTTGAAAATCGATGAGAAATCCGAAAAGATCATTATCTTCGTAGGCACAGGTTCAGCGCCTTTCTTCTTTTTACTGGGTGCCGGTTGATTTAAGATGCGCAAAAGTTGATGAATCAAATCGAGTTTATTGATCTCCATATGAATATCCTCATTCTTATGCGCCTTCTGATGGATAATACTTTGGAGATCCTTCTCATAAAAGAGGGGATCACGATTCTTCTTCTCAATGTGTTGTGCCGTGAGCTCTTCCGCCTTTTTCTGATACTCCGAATAATGCTTCTCAATTTGCGTATATTTGATCAACTCTTCCACATAAAGGCGGAGATTATCATAATTCTCCACATAATTCAACATATTGTTCACACTCGACAAACCTTGCGATAACTTTTCACGATATTCCGTGAAACTCTGAATAAAGAGCTTGATTTGATTCACAAAATCATACTTATTATTCCGACCCATTTGCTCAAATCCATCATGAAGATAAAGCGTACGGCGATTCTTCTGATTCAACTTTGTCAGTTCATCCACCGTCAAGATCATCGACTTTCCACTTTCACACGTATAGTACGCATTCTTCATACTTATACTCAACTTTTTATAATACTCAATAAAGTTCCGCATCATCGAAATGACCGTCTCCTTCTCTTCACGTGATATATCATTCTTCTCCATCATCATATTATACTTCGAAAATAACATGTCAATCAACTTAAATTTACCCAGGAAATTCGAAAATTGAGCATAATCCGACTCCACTTGCGTCATGAATTGAATAAAGTTCTTCAATGTCCGATTATACATATTTACCATAAAATTCATATTCTCTCGATCACTCTTCTCCGACTTCCACTCATAATACTCACGGTGAATCATCAAATACTCCACATAGCGCTCCATATAATACGGTTGCGTATTATCAAGCGACATATGTTTGGCACCCATCATCTTCAATAAACCATTTATATACGTCTCCTCTTTGAGCGATTTCGTCAACGTTTGAATCGCACTCTTATTCTCATCATCCTTCAATACCTCATTCAACGTATCCATATACTCCACCAAACCCACACTCTTCATATAATAAATCGTTTGTGATAGCGCCTTCGTGAGCGGGGCAAATGATTCCACCATATCAAATACTTGATCATGAAGATCATATCGCTGATCCTCAATTTCCTTCATCTTCTTGATCTGTGTTTGATAATACTCGATCTTGGAGCGCGCATCCTTCAACGTTTCCACAAACTCTTGGGTCGAATAATCGAGGAGCTGATCCTCATTATTCGGAATCCGCTTGATAAATTGGAATTTAAGCTTGGAGTAATCATACGCATTCAACGCCTTCATATCCTCCTTCGTATAATACCCAATTTGTGAAATGATCTTATCCAAAATCGGATTATAACACTCCATGTGATAATGCTCCGGCTCCGGAATGCGCATATTCTTAAAAACATACTCCGGATCACACTTCGAAAAAGAAGCCGCCTCAAAATCACCCGATGGATCAATCTTAAAGTGCGTTTGATATATACCCATTCGCGATGGCGTGAATGATGCCGATACAAACCACGTATACTCCGTCGGAATCGCATGTACCAAAAGATTCGCAATCGTGTCAATCTCGTCAAAAATAAGTCGGCGGAATGTGCGATCATTATCATACAGTTTAAACGTCTTTCCATCACGACCTTTCACCACATTTGCCTCAATCGTCGCAACCATCGGATGATATAACGTCGATGGCACAATATAAATATCATAATACTTGCGACTCTTAATCATCTTCTCATGCGTTGCTTTACTAATCACCGTTTCAATGTTAAAGAGCGTTTCATAATCAATCATATCCTGATACGAAAGCTTCTTATACGTTAATTCATCCGAAAAACGCGTTATCGAATTACACCATTGATCCACAATATTATGTGGCATCACAATAAACGTCGTAAAATTCGCATTGGGGTGCTTCTGTTTATCATTCAATATCATCGAGAGCATCGTGAATGTTTTACCCGCACCAGGCATCGTCGCTTCCACTCCATACTTCCGTCCCGAACGCTCGATATCCTCAATGCGGTGAAGCATGGTGAGCTGATGGGGATAAAGGGTCATCTTCGCATTTTTCGGTTGCGGAGCTTTTGGGCTCTTTTCAGTAAGCATTTTTTTAAAAAGTAAATATCTGTTTATCCTTCTGATTTTATTCTTTATATCCAAACGAATCACACAAAAATAGATTGTAAGAATAGAAGATTGTATTTTTGTACTTTTTATATTGATATTTATATTGTGATATTGATAGAATGTGTTATAATGCGCAGGTTTCATTAAATACATGGTACTTCGCCATTTTTGGATTTTTAGTGGGACTCTTTGCTGGATTTCCACTACCTAAATTGCTTTTTGCTCTACTTTTTAGTTCGATGCAACTTGTCGAATACTTTTTATGGAAGCATATCGATGATCCAAAGAAGAATCGATTTTATTCGAAAATGGGACACCTTATTCTTATATTTGAACCCCTCTTTGCCATCTTCATGATCCCACATAAAATGATCCTTTATGGATTAAGCGCATTTTACATCCTCTTTCTCATACTCTTTCATCTATATAATTATCAAAAGATCCATTTTTACACACGCGTCGGAAAGAATGGCCATTTGGATTGGCAATTTAGCCGCAATTTAGGAGATTTGTATGGTTTGATATGGTTTGGTCTCTTCTTCACAGGTATTTATATGAGCAAAGATATCGTCTTCCTCTGGGGAGGTATACTTTCTCTCCTCTTTACATTATATAGCGAAAAGTTCGAAAATACATTCACATCAAAATGGTGTTATATTAGCAACATTGTGTGGATCTATATTATTTTATGTGCGTTATTTTCACTTTATAATCGATAAAAGAGATATAATCCACATTTGGATATAAATTTGCTATTTGAATATGTTGCCGCAAATGTTCCCAACATCCGATCTTGTGTGATCAAATATCCACTTCTATTTTGAAACTTTTTATTTCGATATTGATTTAACGAATGATCTACTTCGACCAATTGTAATAAATCACCTACTAACTTAAAGCGTGAAAAGAATAGGATTACTTTGATAAATGGATTATATGAATACACATATTTCGAAAAGAAAGATAAGATCTCATTCCGATAATTCTCATTTGAAAAGAGCCTCAAACTATCAAAGTAAATATTCTGATCTTTATATTGAAGAATATTTTTCCTCTTTTTACCACGCTTCAATTCATCATATATCTTTTTATCCGTATATGGCATCTCCATCATCAAATTCATTAAATGTGCGCGTAAAGTAGGATTTGCATGATTATACATCTCTTCATTTTGAAGAATGATTGATGTGATAGATGCTATAAAAATATACATCATCACATTATGATTTTTCATGTATAACTCCATTCTATGTGGATCATGTACAATATTTTCAATGTTCTTCTTCGAAAGAATATGTTGTAAAAAGATACTTAAATTTCCAACAGAATTCGCGCCTTTTTTTAAAGATAGATTAAAGAATGGACTTTCTATATCAAATCCGTCTCTTGATACACTTGGTACAGATAAATAAATATCTTCGAATGTTTCATTAAAAAATATTTTACATATTTGAGAATAGTAATCATCCGCATATTCACGTAGCATATCTGCTTTCGTCAATGAATCATATTCTCCATATATCTGATTCAATATGCGATTTCGATTTACTTTTGAATATGGATCCATATAAGCACCGACAGAGGATACAAAATACGATGAGAAGAGTTCTCTTATCTCTAATAAATCCTCTTTACTCATATAAAAGAAAGATAATGCCGCTGCGTCTTGTATAATATATGGCTTTCTCTGAGTTCGATGTATATATTTCATAATCGTAAAGAAACAAATGCCAATATCATTTTGTGATTCACAAATCTTATAATTCATTTCATTTAATCTCTTCTCTATAATATCTCGGAATACACGTTTGAAAAAGTGTTTTTCGCTTTCATATTTTATTTTTTTGTTTAACTTTTCTATATTTTTTGCGCTTAAAAAAGAACGATCTTTATCAAAAAAATCATGAACAAAATCATTCATGATATATGATTCATAATATGAGTTTCCATTTAATTTTGTATATAGATTCAATCCAATTGATCCTGAGCCAATTTGAAGAAGAACCTCTTTTTTATCATATAATGTATCATACAATTTATAAATATGATCAAAAATAAAATCATACTTCTTATGAAATCCAATAAAATATGGATTTATGGTAAGTTGATTCTTCTTTTCCATATTCTTCGCTAAAATCTTCTCAATCTTCTCATGATCACTTTTATCTAAAAAAATATACTCTAAAAATGAAAAGTGAAAAATAGGCGTATAATCATCATTTTCTAAATGTATAAATATCACAGGTTCCACAAATAAATTCATTATATAATATTTGGCATGTTTACCATATAAATCTTCATACAAAGAATAAAGAGAAGATATGTTTTCGAGAATTTGTTTGTTCATATCATTCATTAATTTGATTTTTATAGATTGAAGATATAATTGAATCTCTTGATGAATATATGTGTTTGATCCTCTTTTTACCATCTTTTCAAAATATGTTTATCTATTCTATACTTACTTTTTTCTATTCCTCTATTTCATAGAAAAAAAATAAGAAAGAAGAGTAGATTATATCAAGCTGATGACCTCTTTTCAAGCGAACCTCCTGCTCCCCAAAGGGGAGCCAAGGAGTACACACATGTTTTTCACATCACCAAATATCAAAGATCAATCCTATCTTGATATCAAATATACTAAATACGGAGAAAATAGGATGCCATCATTCCATTGGGATCCCGTGGATAACGCTTCATACTACGCACTTTTTTGCGTCGATATTACCAGGCCATGGAATCACTTATATATCCCATATATATCGATCTCAAAATCAAGTATATCACTCAATGCGGAAAATTCCATCGTGGGGATCAACTCTTTCGGGAATTATGGCTATGATGGCCCTTTGCCTCCACCTGGAAGCGGGCGACACACCTATATTTTCTACCTCTTTGCCATTCAAACAAATAAAAATAAAAATGAAGCCAACATAAAGAAGAGTATACATCGCGAAAATACAATTGTGAATATAGAATCATTTATTCAATCTGTTCAAGATCGCGGCGAAAAGATACTCGCTTATGGGGAAATAAGATGCTATTTCGAAAAAGAGTGAAGATCTTTTGTTTATTTTATTTTTATTTTGTTTTATTTTGTTTATTTTTATTTTTATTTTTATTTTTTTATTTTTATTTTGTTTTATTTTATAAGAATATTTAGAATATAAATCCTCAATGTTCAATCGTTTCACCATCATGATAACATATTGATCTTTCCATAAAAAGATAATAGATTCGAGGCTTCTCTCTATATAACTTTTCGATACGATAATTTCCTATCCGAATTTCGAATCTTCTTCGGCGATCTTGACGTCTCCGCGAACCTATCATAGGACGCAAAATATTTCGAAGAAGAGGACTCACTTTGTTCGTGATATCATGTTCAAGATAGAATGTGATCATATCCGTTTCGGGATTGTAGATGATTACAAACGGATCATATCGAAATTGCGAAATGGTTGTTAACTCTTGATATAGAATCATATCGATCAGACTCTCTAAAATATCATTAAACCGCTCTTCCGTGATTGGAGTTTGGATCATATGACATATCGCAGAAACAGACTCAAACGGAATCTTACTTCGCAATCTTTGAAACGGATCTTTTAACGGATCCGCATCATTATATATATCCGCGTTATCGAATGAATCCATTTTAAGGTTTTTTACATGTATTGTTCATATATGTTTTCTATCACTATTTCAAATCAATTTTTATCATCATATAGATCATAAAAATAGAAGATCGATCATATTCTCTTAATTCTTGTTTCTTATCTCTTATTTTTGGGTATTTTGATGACGATTCCCTGCTACTCGCTGCTGACTGGAGGTCAGCCGAGCGAGATGTACGTTCCCTTCTTTCTTCTTTCTTTTTGGAGTTTGTTTCTTCTTCTTTTTGGTTGTTTCGATCTTTCCAAAATGGTTCATCTTCAAATAAGCGCGGACGTTCTTATTCGAAATTTGCGTAGGATGACTATCCATAATATGATGAATCAGACCATATTGGATCTGCTCTTGGGGTGAAATATGAATAATCGCTTTATCCAACTTCTCATAAAATGCGTTCGGCAATTTCGAGAAGCACTTTCCAAATCGCTTCAACTCATTCATAAAGATTCGCGTATTATAAATTTGATCAATAAACTTCCATGCGCCTTCCACTCCACGATAAGTGAACTCCGTAGTGATCGAGTAAGGTTTGAGGGCAATGCGATTGGGACACATGAGCGACAAGAAGAGATTGCTCAAATTCTGTTGCCCCTCACAATACGCAACAAGCGGCACTCCCAAATGCTGAATGAGCGCCAAACGATACAAGAGACCCGCATGAACGATCGGACTTATAAACGCCTCTGTATACGAATAGAGAGGCAAGATTTGTAATACCACAGGTTTGATCTGCTTCATATGGATATTACTCAATATCATCGAATCGAGCGAAAAGATAAACGTTTCTAATGACTGAATCGCCGAAAAAGGGATTGGGTTTTGACTTTGAATCGCACCCACCGAATCATTTGACGCAATCTTCATATTATATAAATCCACCGTAATCACATTAAAATTTGTTTTCTTTAAGAACGTATTGAGCGGCAACGAAAGATTGCCACTCTTCGCACTACCTATATCATACTTCCCTATTTCCGGGAAGTGTAATACACGATCCACAATTCGCTTCTTCAAACAATCGGCGGCAACAATCATTTTATCACGATTGATATAATCCGTGATCTCATCATCGGTCAAACGCGTACGCGACTTGAGCAGATTCTTATAACGGATAAACATATCCAACGCATACTTTTGCTTTACTACACTATTTCCCGTCTTACCATATTCAAAACCCGCACTATCATGGATCAAATATTGCGAATAGTCAATCATCACACGATACGGAGCATAGAGCGCAAGAAAGGTTGCCGCACTTGCACATATATCCTCAATGACCACACAAAAGGGAACACGGGCTTGAAAGATGAGGGTTTCAAATATATCAATACCCAAAATATCACCTCCTCCCGACGAAAGATGAATCACAATCGGCTTCGGAACTTCCCGCATATTCTCTTTTGTATATGTCGTTTCATTTAACATCAAGAATTGCTCACGAAAGAGTTGCGCCTTCTCCCGGGAAACAACGCCATTGTAATAAATATGAGACACTTTGGATGAGAAGAAATCCTCATCCTTAAACGCGCCAAAAAACTCCACACTACGCGATATCAAATCTTGATATTTCGCATCCATCTTATAATCTTATAATCTTCTATCTTCATATCACATAATATTTTTATCAAAAATGGATATAAAGAATATCATATGAAAAAGATTAAACACGAAATTCAAATCTTCAATCTCTCTTTTCTTTAAAAAGGAAGATGGATCATCAAAATCAAAATCCAAATACCTATGATTGTGGTATATGTTTTGAAAATGTATGTGAGGAAAATGTTGTGAAAGTGTGTAATGGGAAACATCACTTTTGTAAACCGTGCTATGAGAATTGGAAGTGTGCATCCCTCCAAAGTCATAAACATATTGAATGTCCCATGTGTCGCAATTTGATCACCCATTATTTCGAAGCAATGCGCGTATATACAGGGGCATTTGTTGAATATTACACACATACACAACAAAAGAAGAGTGAAACTCAATATGTGAATGGAAATATTCATGGTACACATAAAACATGGTATCGGAATGGGGCGATCGAAAGCGTGATTCAATTCACAAATGACAAGATGAATGGCACATTTGAAAAGTGGCATTCAAATGGAAAACGCGCACTACTCAAACATTATTTGAATAATCATCCACACGGGGAGTTTAAAGAGTGGGATATTTATGAAAGATTATATACCATTGGTTTTTATCATCGCGGAAAGTTGGAAGGGGAGCGAAGAGAGTTTTATGAAAATGGAGAGCTCTATCAAGTGGATACATATCAAGATGGAAAGAAGTGCGGCATTTCCAGAACGTTCTATCGATCCGGTAAACCAAAAGAGATCTATAATTATGTGAAAGGACAACGAGAAGGGGAGTATGTATGGTATTATGAAAATGGTATGCTTCGCGAATTAGGGAAGTATGTGAAGAATCGCAAAGATGGTATCTTCCGCACATGGAATTCGAATTATAAACTTGAATATGAAGTGGAGTATAAGAACGGAAAGCGCGAAGGAATCGAAAAGAGATACAGCTATATCGGTTCCATCTCATCGGAACGATTCTTTGTAAATGGACATCGTCATGGCATCTCTAAATCATACCACTTTGTTAGCGTCGAAGAGCAGATGAATCCACCCGTGGATGTAATCTCTTACTATGAAAATGGAAAGTTAACCGGATTATACCAAAAGTGGCACTCAAATCATTCTCTCCATGTAAGTGCCGAATATAAAGATGGAAAGCGTCATGGTGTATATCGCGAGTATTACAAATCAGCCCATGATGATGAACCTATCATGAAATCAGAAGGTATTTATAAAATGGGTGTTCCCATCGGTGTACACACCAAATGGGATAAAGATGGAAAGATAATTCGTCAAGAGGCGTTTTAAGAAGCCTTCACCAATTTAAAAATGGTATACAGATTTTTACGACGGCTATATTTAATGCGACCTCGGCAACAAGGACAGGTGATCTTACTCTTCTGAATGAGCCAAGCATGTAGACAATCTGAGCAAAATTGGTGATTACATTGTGTGATCACATTTGAAGGATTATCTACACATATGGCACACGTTTCAATTTCGGCAACACTCTTTGTTTCATCTTTGATCTTCAACGGGCGATAAATCGACCCATCTGGAAGGATGGAGTACTCATAGCGCTCGGGGTCTTTGGCGTGAATCCACTCCACAAAGTCGAGCATTCGTTCTTCACACACTCTGTGGAAGAATTGGATCATATTGATATTTTCATCCGTAAAATAATTCGGATCGATTTCATCAATAAAACGGATCACATCCAATTTCTTGGAACCATATCGTACAATATCATCCGTATGTGAACGAATCAAATCGGGATAACGAGCATAAAGCCATCGCAATCCTTCGACATTTCCCTTCTCACTAAGATAAAGGAGTGTATCATCACCCAAAATGTTGAGTGTAGGACGGATCGTCAAGAGCCATTCACATACATCATACTTATTCTCGGTGATCGAATTTGAAAAAGCATACATGAGATTACTCTCTGAATTCTCATCTTCGAGAATCAGGGGCTTGATCTCATAGAACCATTGGGCAATCGCCAAATGGCCATAAATACAAACTCTTGCAAATTCATAACTCGATAACTCTTTGATCGGATTATTTCTACGATGTGTTGTTGCCACAATATATTTGGCAACTTCAAGGTTTCCCTCATAACAAGCACGTGTAAAGAGTTCGTTGATATCTGTTGCTTTACGCATCAAATCATAATCAACACCATATTTCAACTCAGCGTAAAGTTCAGCAGCATATTCCAGCTCTGAATCATCATCCGACTCAACATCAGAGATGTTCGAGAGAACCTCCTCATCATCATGAACATTTTGGATAACTTCCATTTTTTATATTTACGTTGGTAAAGTTTTGACGACTCCCTGCTACCTTTTGTTCCTCTTTCACATTCGGGATGAATGAGAGGAACCAAGAAGGTTGTTTATAATTGTTTGGATATTCAATATACTTCTATAAAAAATAGAATAAATTTTTATTTTTTTTGACCTTTTACATGGCTTCACGCGAAGCATATTCCATCGCTTCTTCAAGAATACCTGAAAAATCGCTATTAGGAAGAATAAGTTTCATTTGGGAATAAAGCCAAATGGCAATATTCAGATGTCCATGCTTACAAGCCGCAATCAGCGGAATGCGCGATCCATTCCATAAAGGAAAGATGCCCAAATCCGAATAAGATGCCATCATATCGGCAAGGCGCAACTGTGCCTCTTCCTCTTCCTCCTCTTCATTTTGAAAAGAGAGCAACATGAGCGGATCAGTATGGTAAAAGAGCCATTCAGCAAGTTCCATGTGCCCATGGACACACGCAAGCAAGAAGCTCGTTTTCAAACAAAATTTCATAGCCATAATCTCTTCGTGAAGAAGCGAAAAGAGCCACTCCACAACATGTTGATGTCCATACATCGATGCGCAAATCAATGCAGATCCATGGCAAAAATCGGGTGTGAGAAGTCGAATCTCAGATGGATTGATTCCATATAGAAATTGGATATACTCCAATTGACCATACATGGCTCCATTCACAATTGCGACCTCCAAATACTCATGGATGCGCATACATGGATAGAGGGCAATGGCACGTTCGGCAAGAGGGATCAACTGATCCCCATGATGCGCAAGAGTGAGCAAATAGTTCGCAGGATTCATCAAATGAATCGTTTTGTCCATATGATCGATCATTTTTGATATCATATAATTTTCTTTATCTATATCATATAATCCTCATTATCTCTATAATTTTAAATTTTTTTTCAAATATGATGCTGATTTACGTTTAATTTTATAAATTGGTTTTTATTTGTTTTTTATTTGATTTTCTGTTTTTTTTTCAAAAAGATAAAGAATAAATAATAAAGAATAAAATAAATATATATAGATTTTTCACAACCTTCTTGGTTCCTCGAAGAGGAACAGAAGGTAGCAGGGAGTCGACAACTCGCTTGGCTAACCGGAGGTCAGCAGGGAGTAGCAGGGAGTCGACAACTCGCTTGGCTGACCGGAGGTCAGCAGCGAGTAGCAGGAGTCGTCATATTCTGGATATAAAAGAGGGGAGGTTCGGGAAGATTTCCCTCTAAACTATTCCGGCAATACGGGCATGAAGGTGAAGTGTTCATCCACTCCTCGATACACGATTGACAATATTGATGTCCACAACGGGTAATCAAATCAGATTGATCCTCCCAACATATCGCACATGAAGTGCGATCACATACCTTCACTTCACGAATCGGGTAATCCTTCCGAATAATCGGGATGATCACATCATTGTCCATTCGGAAATTATACTTCTCCGGTTTGATCGATCGATACCACTCGGCAACCTGGATATATCCAGCTTCGCACGCAGTGATAAATCCACCATGATTGTACGCACTTAAATCGACGTTTTCTGTTATCGAATAAACATAATGAATCACATCGATATGTCCATGTTTCGCGGCTTCATAAATCATCTTCGATGAATCACCCGCAAATGTTCTGGGATATAGCGCCTGATAATGTTCCAAAATACCCGTAAATCCATGCTTCGCAGCATTGGAGAGGTAATAGGCAAGATAGGTGCTCTTGTTGTTGATATGATGCGAAATGAGACCTTTCAGGATCTTCTGGCACTCTTCAACAAACGAATATTGAATATTCGGTGTATATGTACCAGTTTGATAATGATAAAAATACCGATAGCGCTGGGGATATTGTTCACAAATCCAACGTATAATACGCGGGCTTCCCACGCGACATGCGTGATGAAAGGCGTTATCCGTTTTCAAATATTCAATCTTCGCCCCAATAGAGATGAGAAATTGAACCATCTCCAAAACGGGTAGACCACACGCAGCATAAAGGAGGCAATTCTTCATCTCCTGGGTGTTAAAACCCGGATGTATAGAGAATAACCACTCTACCACATCCACAAAACCTAAACGGCACGCTTCATGAATACCATGATTGGCATTGTAATCAACGGTAATCGTCGGATATGTCGCATAGAGCCATTTGGCAATATGTAAATGTCCGGAAATACACGCATTTGAAAAAGCTGTATTCTGATGAATTGAGTTTGTTTCAAATGAATCAAAGAACCATCGAACCATATCGAGAGAACCCGATTTCACGGCATCTGATGCCAAATGATACGACATTCGACTCTTGATATAATCCATATCGCGTTCCGAGATCCATGAATGAATCCACTCGATCATCTCTACATTACCGCTTTTTATCGCGGCAGGAAAATAATCTGTATAAATCGACACACATGGCGGCTTGATAGAAAGAAGCCACTTTGCCACCTCTACGTTTCCGGATTGGCAACATTTCTCAAAATGATGATGACCCGATACACCCCATAGTTGGAGCTTCTCGGGGTACTGAGTCGCTAAAATGCGGATTAAATCCCACAAACCATAACGTGAATACATATGTATCGTATACGGATCTTCAAGTTGAGGAGAGTGAATAGAGCACTTACGCGCAAGATCACAATGTATCGATTGAATATCCATTTTTGGGTGATATGATCTCTTCATACCCTTTCACTCTTCTATCTTTTCAAAAAGTCATTTTTTTTATTCATTCGTATTCGAATTACGATATATTTATAAATTGTTTTTATTTGATTTTTATTTGATTTTTTATATTTTTGAAAATAAAGATATAAATATATAAATATATAAAAATAAATAGATTAATTGAATCATCGCACTAAACGGGTTCAATGTAAAAGAGCGGAGGATCATCACATGACGAGGACGATTTCAAACTCTGTGTACAATAAGGGCAAGTTGGGCGGATTTTCATCCACTCTTCAATACACCCATCACAATAGTAATGACCACATTTAGTGATCACATTTGCGCAATCTTCGAAACAAATGGCGCATGTGGCAGGGCACGCGGCACCCGATACGTGGCGGATCGGGTAATCCTTCCGAATGACCGGGATGATCTCATCATTGTCCATTCGGAAGTTATACCTTTGCGGCATGATCGATCGATACCACTCGGCAATCTGGATATATCCAGATTTACACGCAGTGATAAATCCACCATGATTGTACACACTTAAATCGACGTTTTGTGTTATCGAATAAATATAATGAATCACATCCATGTGCCCGTGAGTTGCCGCATGATAAATCATCATGGATGATTCTGCGATAAATGTTCGGAAATATAGCGCGTGATAATATTCCAACATACCGAGGAGACCATACTTGGCCATATTCGACATGAAGTAGTATACATCATTATTTTGATGATTGAGGTGAATCGAAATCCGACCCTTCAAGATCTTCTGTTGACGTTCCACAAGCGAATATTGGATATTCGAATAATATAAAGTATATTCATAATCATAATGATGATCATATGCCTTCTCTACTCGATATTGATAGCGCTGCGGATTTTGTTCATGAATCCAGAGAATGATTCGCGGAGATCCGCTAATACATGCGCGATGGAAGGCGTTGTCGACATGTAAATATTCGATCTTCGCCCCATTCTTCATCAGCCATTGAGCAATCTCAAAAGAGTTCGCATCACACGCAATATAAAGAAGCGTATTCTTCATCTCTTGGGTATTAAATGCGGAATGAATGGTAAATAACCACTCAACTACATGAAAATGCCCATTTCTACACGCTCCGTAAATGCCAATATTGGCATTATACTCGACGTAAATGTCATTCGTGGCATCATACTCGATGTTGATCATCGGATATGTCGCATATAGCCACTGGGCAATATGTAAATGTCCGTCGACGCACGCATGATAGAATGCGGAATTCCGATAAGTGGAATGATTTTCATTCCACATGAAAACATATTTGAGCACATCCAGATTTCCAGAAATAGTGGCATTTGCCACCAACTTGGAATAAGTGCGATGACTCTTTATAGAATCCATATCTTGGGGAGAGATCCATGAAATGATCCATTGGATTATGTCAAGTTTTCCACCCATGATAGCATAGTACAAAGAATTCTCAGCATGAATATTTTGATTGGAAGGCTTTGTGGCGTAAAGCCACTTCGCCACTTCCACATTTCCGGAATGACAGCAAATCTCAAAAAGACAATCTACACTCCATAATCGGAGCTTCTCGGGGTGCTTTTCCGCTAAAATGCGGATCATATCCCACAAACCCCAACGTGAATACAAATGAACAACCGAAGTCGCAGCATATGTTTCATCAAGATTGGGGAAGTGGATCGATTGCTTACGTTCAAGTTCCATCTTTTCTTCTTTTTATAATCGTATATTTTCTTCTCTTCACCTTCTTCTTTTCAAAAAGTCATTTTTTACCTCTTTTGAGAGTTATACTTATGATAAAAAGCATATGCGTAAATACACATTTTACCAAATGTTTCATCACTTATACCAACCTTCACATGGGTTGATAATTCCTTCTTATCAATGCTCATAAAACACGCTTCACAAAATGGGCGCTTCTCCATATCTCGAAAAATCGTCCGCGCACTCAACTTCATATCACATATGCCACAATTTACCATCTTATCTATTTATAAATAAAATAGATAATTTTTTATATAAATAAGCGAAAAAGAATTAGATCAAATAGAAGAAATCGTTTTTGGAAAATTTGTATTATTCTATTCAATTTTATTTTTACTAAAAAATAAAAAGATTCATTTTCAAAGATTCATTTTCAAGAATATAGAGGATTTCGCTTCGATCTAAAAGATTAGATGGGTAAAGAACGATTTTAGCCATGCCCAAATAGATCTTTCATCTTTATCATCTTTATTCATTTCGATTCGAATCGAAGATAATGGAATATATGGATCCGAACAAAAACACTCATCGTCACCTTGATATCCATCGTCTCCGTAATATCCATCATCTTCTATTTTTCGCCTTCTTCTTTTAGATTTTAACATGGAATCTCTTATTTAGAATTACCTACTCTAAATAAGATCTATATTTTTATGATTTTATGATTTTTTTTGTGATGGTGGGTTGGGGGTTGATGAAGGAGGAGGTATTTTTCTATTTTTTTGATATATACTCACGCGTTGTCTCACTGGTCTCACTGACTCACTGTTTCACGATCAAGCGCTTCTTTCCGCGCCTTGTTGTAAAACTCAATATCACGGGGTACGATGGGTTTAAACTTCTTGCCCATAACCTTCTTGTGGTGAATTTTAACCGTCAGCTCAATACGCTCACGAATGATATCGTTCAAGATGGGCTTATCACCATCAGGACGGGTGATGTCGTTGAATAGTATATTGACATAATCAGGATTCTCATCAACAAAATCACACATCATCATGTACCATGATTTCGCCGGGAAAATGTCGGGATTGAGCAGGTAAAAGTTGATGACATCAACAAAACGAGCTGTCTTATCGGTATCCCCGTGCAAACCGAGACGATCAAACGTCCGAAGGATGCGGTTGACCACACTGTTCGGCAATGCGAGAAAAGGGATCATGTTTAACCCCGAAATGTCGGGTAAACCCTGCGAAAGGCCAATCTTGGGTAAACCCTGCAGAAGCGTTTCCATGTTGAATGAGTTGTTATAATCATTCCAATTGAGTGAAATGATAATATATCATTTTATCCGTAATTTTTTTTTATAAATATTATTCTTTTTCAATAAGAGTCGTGTTTTTGTTTCCCATCTAATCCACCTCTTCGAGATCACTCTTTACGTTCACCTTTTCGGCAAAAGCATCAACACCTCCCCACACATCAAGTGGATAGATACGTCCCGAATAGCCGAGCTGATGAGCTTTGATCAAAATGCGATAATAATCAATCACCCGCGTACGGGTTTCGATGTATTGGAACGCATTCAGCCAACGTGAATCGACTTCATAGAGCTGCTTCATAATAAACACAAAATCCGACATAATCAGATTGAATGTATCCGTATCATCCACGCGACCATTGGCGTAGCCATATGCGCGGAATATCCACTGCTGGATTGTCATGCTACACGCATACCTTTGCATCATTTGCTTAAAAGTCTCCTGACTCATCATCATCATTTTTGACGACTCCCTGCTACCTTCTGTTCCTCTTTCACGTGTGAGAGGAACCAAGAAGGTTGAATAGAATGTTATATATTCCGATTAAATACCACCACTTTCTCTTATATATTTGTTTGGTCAATTTTTCTTTATATATACTTACGATATGGTCTACGAAAAATTGAATATAAAAAATAGATATGATTCATCATTCTTCTTATGGAAGTATACAAAATAGAACAAAATGGGAACTCGTGGCTACTTTGCCTTTTTTTACAAAGGCCGTTTGTACATCTTTTACAATCAATTCGATTCCTATATCTCCGGATTGGGTACACGGCTTCTTCACGAAGTGCGCGAAATGATGGAAAGTGGAAAGTTTGATGATTGGAAGAGACATTTTGCCTCATCGATTGTGATCGAAAATGAAGAGCAATTTAAGCGCATTTTCCAGAATAATCCGGATCATTTGAACACATTGATTGATCACTTCATCGCACATATGCCAACACGCAATATCCGAAAGTGTGATACAGAATATTCCGATATTACTCGTTTATACGATTGTTGCCAGAGCATGAAGTGCGTTCTCGAATCGAAGTACCTCTTTATTACAGAAGATATGGACTTCATGTATGAAGCCGAATATGGCTATATTCTCGATTTCGATAAAAAACGTTTTAAGGTGAAGATTCTTGGATACAATTGTACCCTCGACTTTTCCCTTCACAACCTCCCATACTCATACCAACTTCCCGAAATCGCATTTACACGCGAAAAAACAGAAGAGTAATTACTTTTTCGATTTTGTTGAGTGTGATGATTTCGAACGCGATGAGTATGAATCCTCCGAATCACTTATACTTATATACGATTTTGAATTTGAATGTGAATTTGTTTGTATGCTTTTTATAATATCACTCTCTTTTTGGATACCTTTCTTCTTCAATGATTCTAATTTCGCTTTCAACTCTTCGATTTCCCGCGATTTCGCATTCAAAATCTCACTTTGCTTCCCTGATGTGATCGGTTTTTCATCTTCCTCTTCCAATTGAACACGGAATGAGGAGGAGGAGGATTTGGATTCATTCTTTTCATTCACTTTGCCAAAGAAGCGTGTTGTGTAGAGAAGATCACTTTGAGAGCGATCCGCATAAATTCGTCGTTGTACCGAAAAGGTCTTCCCACCCTTTCCCGCCAAAACAATGTAATCCGGGGCAACTTTCTTCAATATTCCACCACTCCGATATAACTCCATCGATTTTTGCGGGTCAAATGTAATATAGGATATTTTCACCCCTTTACGGAGGAGATCCATATCTTTATTGTCAATCTCCTCATAACCACGCAACTTTTCCGCAATCGCCTCTTGCGTTTGGATCATATCCGTAATCGTTCGTTCCGGTTTCTTATAACCATCATTTGTAAGACGACGAGCACCCTTTGCCGTATACGTTATTTTTTTGTGCTCCATACGCTTCTTAAAATATGCCGATGTTTTCGCATCCGATCCACCCGAAAAGACGATCGTTTTCACTTCCGAATCACTCATTTTAATTTTAATTTTAACTTAAACTTTAATTTACTTTCTCGTTTTTGTAATCTATCTATATAGATCCTCTACTCTTTATATATCTTTTTCTTGAAAAAATGAAAAATAAATTCACTCTTTCTCTTTTTGATAGACGATCAAATATAAAAGAACGTAAACCCCCCAAAATGGCTCTTTCCAATAAGGTAGATCATTCATTTATTCAAGTAAAACCTAAAAAGCGTGAACGTGAGCGTAAGCGTAATCGTCTTCAAGAAGATGAAGAGACACAATTTTGTTTTAAAATGTATCGGGATTGGAAAGATCGTAATATTCCATTTGACATTCCCGTTTTAATTTTGGATGAGAAGCAACTTTTTGAAAATAAAGATTTGGCAACCATCCCCCGTTTAAACGCGAAGTATCAATATACAAAGAGGAGCATTCCTTTCATATATGACATATATGACATATATGATTTCACGAAAAAGTATCAAACGTTGGATCAATACTTCTTTAAATATACCAAAAAGTATATACCCTCTTTCGAAGATTTCAAGAAGATCTTGACAAAGCGCGAGCTCTTTGAATTAGACCCAAACTTCTTCGAGTCGGTAAACCTCTTTTTATATGCGTCATTCCTCTTGCGCCAGTTTAGCTGTGCCATGAAGATCATCCCGTACTTTTATACGCCGATCCAAGATGAAGCGAAGTATATCTTTTATATTTGTGTCGACTATTTGAGACAAATATGTATGATTGAAAATAAAGCAATGATGCGAAGTGATATCATCCATATGATCGAAAAGCTCTACGCGATGGAAGGGGCGATTTTAAATGATGAACTCTTTTTAGAGGCATTCCCATTTATGAGTCGCGCATTCATCGAAACAAATCGAGATATTTTTATTCAAAAAGAACCTTTTCATTTTGTAATGAATAAGAAGTAATCATGGAAGATTTTTCCATTCAATGATATAAAAAATTGAGTTATAAACAAAAAATTCAAAAATACAAAAGAGAGATCAATGTTAGAAGAGAGGATAAAAGTATCCATCTTGATAAAATGCGTGCTGATAACTTGGTTGAAAATAGGGATCTTGAATCATCGATGTCCATATCTTTTCCGGATAATAAGGCGTTTTCGGCGCATGTGAAAAGAAGATCAAATGGCGATTTGATGGCAACAAATGTGAATTGGATGATTTATCGCATTCAAATCGTTCTATTTTTGACGACTTGCGCTGCAACTCTGTGGATCCGAAGGATCCCAACAGAGTTGACGTCTTTTCAAGCGAACCTCCTGCTGGTCTTCGACCAGCCAAGGAGGACGTCTTTTCAAGCGAACCTTTCACATGTGATGCTCCCCTTTCACGTGTTAACACGTTAAGGGGAGCCAAGCGAGTTGTACTCTTCATAATAAGAATAAAAATAATAAGAATAAAGATGACTATAATATACTTCATTTTTTTGAGAGTATATCTTCTATATGTAAATCATATATTTTCCTCCTCCTCTTCTTCATTTTCCTCTAAAATGGATTCAAGCGTACTCTCTAAATGTGGGTGATGTTTCTTCTTCTTCTTCCGCTTTTCCTTTTTATCTTTTTCTCGTTTTTTATCAAGATCGAGATCGATATCAATATGGATGGGGGCATACTTTTCCATTTGATCTTCGCGATCTGTTTTTGTATGATTCTCCACAAACAAATAATAATGTTTTATATACTCATACTTTGTTTCTCCACTCTTCTTTTTATAAACAAGCACACCATTATCATAATTGATAAAATCACACTCTTTCACATACTTTCGCGTTTTGGATACAATATACATGCCATATTGCGCTTTCTGATCCGGTTTCAAAGATCGGAAGAAGGAAAATACATTCTCATAATCTTCGGGTTTTACATAAAGCGCATACTTCGATAAACGTTTCTCATTTTTCTTATAAATATCATATAACTTCGGCATTTTTTCTATTTTCATATTGGATTTATAAATTGGGTTTTTAAGCGCATTTTCAATTACATTCTATCTTTTATGTTTTATTTACACAATATGTACAAGATGTTTTTGTTTTCATGAAATCACTCCTTCGTAGTGTACTCGATCTTCACCTCGCCACTCTTCTTGGCACGCTTCAACTTGCCCACACACTCCTTCGTCTCAGGGTCAAAGACCTTATCCGAAAGAGTACAGAGGATAAGAGAACGTTCACCGTCCTCAATCTCCTTGCCAATCGTATAATGCTTATCCGCGTGTTGAATCTTCGAATACTTCTTCTTCATTTCGATGAGGGTTCCCACACAAGTGGGCTCATCATCATCCAAAGTCGTCAGATCATACACGTTTCCGTCATTATCCAGGCCGTAAGATACCCCCTTGTCGGTGGTAATCTCCGTAAGCTCAGTTTCCTCAGCATCGGATTCGGATTCGGATTCGGATTCGGATTCGTCATCTGACTCCTCCTCCTCCTCGTCGTCGTCCTTCTCGGACTCTTCGTAAGCCTCGGAATCGCATGAACGCGTTTCCGCATCATCCTCTGACTCCTCCGCACCCATCATATCACGAAGTGATTGAGTGGGAGCGGGAGCAGGAGCAGATTGAATTGTGTAGGATGTAGTCCCGACGGAAGCAACCTTTTGAATGGGTTGCTTCGTTTCGAGGATCTCCTTCGCACAGGTGTAAAGGTAATCGCGAAGACGCAGATTTCCATGACGAAGAATGTTGAGAATAACATCATCACGATTCTTAAAATCGTAAGTCGTATCCTCATTACTCTTCTTCGCAGCAGCGCCGCGACGAGTTCCCATCGTTTCGAAGAAAGGATCCGTGATCTCAATGAGATCACCCTTCCTCTTCACAATGACACGTCGAACCGACGAATCCACGGGATCGTTAGCACGAGCTTCCAGATTGGAGAGCTTCGTACGATTCTCCTCCACTTGCTTCGCATGGCGAATACAAACATCGGTATCCTTGATACATGTGTATGAACAAGGACGATAAGCATGGGGCTTACCATCTTCACCATTTACGATGTAGACAGGTAGACCCTTCATGGCGGCCTTGTAGCCGTCTTCCTTCTTCTGGCAATTTGCCGCACACGTACACATGTTTCCAGGTACCTTCTCCTTCTTACTCGTCGAAAGCACCTTCTTGGGCACCATCGCGTTGAGCTTCGCCTCGTCAATCGAAATGGTTTCGATATGAGGAGCAGAAACAGGGGCAGCCGACTTGGTCGACTTCATAGACTTGGTAGCAATTGTGTTCATCTTTGAAAAAAGAATTGTCAAAGCTTTTTTGAATACTCTTCACTCATCATTTCAATTATCATCTTTCCAAAAAAATCAATTTTTTTCATTTTATAAATAAATAAAAAATCACGTTTACGATCATTTATTTTCATAATACATGAGCGATATGATCATTTATTTTTATAATACATGAGAAATATCATAATAAATAAGCGATTCAATCATCCGATTACGTTTTTTTGTTTTTTATAAATGATTTTATTTTTTTTGAAACAAGGATCTTCAAAATCAAACACATAGGCTGTTATACTTCTTATTCTTCTCATATGCCTTCTTATCGAAATTTTCATCAAGCTTGATTTCATCCCGATACTTCATATAAGCCTCATAATAGTTCTTCGCATACTTGCCGATCTTAATATCCGAGTTGGGATACTTCAAAATAGAGATCTCATAGATGGCATTATACTCTGAATTCGTCTCAATAATATGCTTAATGACATCATTGAAATTCGACTCAGTAATCTTCACCATTTTGTTTTATCTCTTCGTAAATAGAATTCTTTTTGTTATACTCATCTTTTATGACTACATACATCTATCAAAATATAAAATCATTTTTTTTATATTTTAGAATTTGAAATTTAGAATTTTTGGATTTGAAATGTGTGTTGTATAAAAAGATCATTTAATAAATGGATCCATACGTAAAGTACTTAACATCTTTTTAAAGGTATTATTCTTCTTAGGTGTTGATTTACGTTTGCTCTTATTCACATTTGGACTTGGTGCCATACCAAAACATAATGTCAAATACTTTGGTTTCAAATAATTCTTTGGCACCGGCTTGTTATGATGAAAAAGAGGTACACGTAAATCATGATACACATAAAAGTATAGTTCATTATACTGTTGAAGCAATCCATGGTTGCGCGCCAACGGATATAACTTATTCCGAGTGCGCAATTTGGGCACGATTGTTCCAAAGAATCCACTCTTCGCAATCTCATAACGGAAACCCCAAAACGAAGTGTGCTCAATCATATCCAATGTAGTATATCGATTCCGATTTGTATGATTCATCATTGATACTATAAAAGCCGCATCACACACAAGGAATATATTCTCCATTTCCGGATTCTTCTCCATCAAATCCTTCACAAATGTCATGAATTTGCTTACGCTCATGCTTGTATAATCACTTATATGTTCGGATTTATATGACCAATCCACCTGAACATGATACGTAGGCAAATAAGAAGCATAAGGGGCAAACTTATTTTGAGCCATATAATTATTCACATTCTCATTGGTACCAATCTCATCGATCATATAACGTAAATCAGACTGACTCCGAACATACTTGCCACCTGTTGTGTAGGGGATCGGATAGAGTTTGCGCGTTCCTTGGGTATTTCCGAAGATGATTAACGCACTATCAATACAGCTCCCTTTGGTACTGGTTAAATAGAGTGAGTTGTTATCGGTGAAATATTTGGTATTATTGGAGTTCCGATTAAAGTAGTATGATTCGATCAAACCATAATCGGAAATTGATGAATGAGGACGTAAAGACCTTTTACCCATTGATTTTTCAATAAATTCACATGATGTGCCTTCGCAGATTAAATATATATTTACGCCACGTGGTTTTTTGGATTCCATCTTCGCTTAATCTCTATCTTTAATCAACATTTATATTTTTCTTCAATGTATAAAAAATTTATTTCTTTTTACCTCTTGAACCGATCCTTCTAAAAAGATCAATTATTCAAGAAATTCACATTACTGAGTTCACATTACTATAAATAGATTCAATAAAGATGGAGTATAAGATCTTCGATGATCTAACGATTTCATTTGAAAATTATCATATGATCGAAGATTATATACGATACTATCTTTTCAAATCCACTCGTCCCATTCCATATTCATATGTACTTATTTTGGCAGGAATTATGAAGCGACGCGTCATGAACGCAAAGCACTCCGCCATTCAAGCATTTGACACACCCCACGCAAAGGCGATTCTATTCTCATTGATGGCCATCACCGTTCATGTTTATGGACAGCGTTGGCTTCTTGATCATGAAGAAACAGAGTGTGTAGCCGTGGCCGATTTGCGCCATATATTTGATTATTTTATGATTCATATTCGTGAATCATTAAATAAGAATAAAGATATGTACGCATCCACTGTGAAGAGATCCCTCTCTATCTTTACCAAGATAAATAAGAGTTCCGGAAGATATTCGTACTCCAATGAAGATATTCAGTATAAGTACTGTTCCGATTGGACAGAGAAACTTTCCGGGTTTTGGGATAAAGATATGGAGCAACAAGAGAAGATCGTATGCCAAATCTTACATGATTATGACATTTGCGAATACTTGAAGGCTATGGGTGAAGTGAAACTCGCTCATTACCAACTCTTTAAAATCCCCATTCACGAATTGAACAAAAAGTACGCTCATCACCAAATCAAACTTGAATGAGAAATTCAATAGAACGCACTCTTTGTTAAATGAATCGCACCACATTCCGTAATATATACATTATGCTCATGATGCGCTACCAAAGATCCCTCTACATCATAGATCGGTAAAAATTCATCACATATCTTATAATTGACCAACACATCCAATGCGGAATTCAGATGCCCATCCTTTTCCAGCCATCGTTGTGTAAAAGGCAAAGACTTATAATACGCATCGATTTTCCGATAAAGGGCTTCTGCCGCATATGGCAACTGTTTATGATTCTTCGCATATTCCGCACGATGATTCCGCGATAACATAAAGTGATTATTCGGACGTTTATAAATACACACTCCCGCACCATTCGTAATAAATGGCTCAATCGCATACTTCTCACCCACACACGCACGAACCGGATAGTCAAAATCGAGCCGTCCATTCGGCACTGCCTTCCCCGCATGAATGATATAAGGCGCAATCGAATGACCACATAACTCCTTGAATGTACGATAGCCCTTACTCTCTACATACTCCTCAATCTCCTCGCCGATTTCCGATAAACGGGCATCCACACGACACATATTTACACCTATCATCGTCGCCTTCTTCGAAACTTCAATCATATGCCGCTTCTCTTCCTCTCTTTGATCATCAAAATCCCCATTTACGAGAATGGTGAACGCAGAATCAGTGATCTCCCCATCTACATGAACGCCAAAATCGATCTTTACCATATCTCCCGCTTTTAAGATCAAATTGGCATCATGTATAGATGGGGTATAATGGGCGACACAATGATTCACACAAATACCCACCGGAAATGCGATCGATCCACCCTCTTCAATAATCGCATTCTCAATATAAAGGGCGAGATCATAGATAGACGCTCCATCTTTTAAAAGTACGTCTCGCTTTTCATGAATTTGCTTCACAATCGTTTTATGTATATACGCCGATTTGATCATCGATGGATTTAATACCATCTTTTATTTTTTGTTCAAATATAACATTCTTCGTCAAAGATCTTTTATATCAAATCCAAAATCAAAATCAAATCCAAATCCAAATATCTTTTCAAAATCATGTTGAAAAGATAAAGAAGAATCATACTATGACCATATGATTTTCATTCATAATATATCGATTAAGGGTAAACCACAAAAATGATATATCAATAATTAATGGCCGTGGCCGTTTCATATATTTATGTTGAAACTCCTCTATATTCAACCCCAAAATGATCATTTTATATGTAATATTTGATATTAAAGGTTATATGGAAGAGTTATAGTAAAGAGTAAATATGTTTCCATATATACGACATTTCTTTCAAAAAGAGCGTAAAGATAAAATCAAACCTATTGAAGAAGATCATGGACATTTTATTTTTATTCATATTTTTTAATTTTGATTTAGAGGATTTATGAATAAATAGAAGTAGAAGAATGATCAACCTTTCGGAATATATCAAGAAGAAGAGTAATTGTATCCACTGTTTGATGGATAAATGTAAAAATCATAAGATTGCGGCGACCGATCCGATCAAAGTGATGAGTAAATATGTGAATAATCCTCTTTTGATCAAAGGTGTTGAGGAGGATATGAAATCATGCAAAATTCAAATCACGGGTTATCAAAATAAAGACATTTTGAAGAATGGATTTATGTATACTACCTGTATTTTCTGTATTCTCAATCAACATCAGGATTTCAAATGTAAAAATATGCGCGAAGGACGCTTTGGAAAGTGTACCACCAAAGATGGCAAAGTGATCACATATTGCTATCCCGACTTGAAGAGCGTGAAACATCGGATTCAAATCGGACTTCATATGGATCTATCGATCACATTCGGAACAAATGATAATAACATCAAGTTTGAATATTTAGCCGAGAATGAAAAGAAGGTAGAAGAAGAGATAGTAGAAAAGGTAGTAAAGGTAGAAGAAGAAGTAGTAAAGGTAGAAGAAGAAGTAGTAAAGGTAGAAGTAAATAAAGTTTCTCATATGGAACCTTCACTCATTTATTCCGAAGATCTTGAAGCAGAAAATCGTGAGTTAAAGCGGATTATTATGGAAGCGAGTTATGGATCATCAAATCAAACAGATTATATAAAATTAAAGTCATATAATGACTTTTTAGAAATGAAAATAAGAAGATTATGTGAATTGCTTTATACAAAAGAGTGTGATCTATTTCATATGATTGATCAAAAGAGCATTGCTATGTGGGAGTCTTAATCATTGATCTTTGCCGGTTCCTTATAATTCACCTGATGATTCACGACTAAATCGCGAATCGCAATAAGGATTTGCGCCCGTACTTTCTTATCATCTAACTCCTGAATATATGTTTGATAATCGACGAAATCAAACATATCGATCTTATCTTCTCTCTTCTCCACACTCTCGTCATCATCATCTTCCTCCTCCTCATCCATATTTTCGAACGCTTCATTATTGATCTTTGACAATAAGAGAGCTATATTCGCACATACCATCTTAATGATATTTACACCATTTGTATCAATGATCCAATTTCCCTCTTCATTATAATATTGGAACGTCTTCGCTTTGAGAACGCGGATCGGATAAATATCTCGCTTCGTCTTATCCTCACACTTATAGAGAAGATCAAAGATCTTCATAAATGCGGATTGACTCTTCGATTTGAGGAGCTTTCGCACGTAATTATCATCAATACTCCGATTTACATAAAGAGATGCTACATTCTCCACCCGAAGCGGATGTAAATGTGAATAATCCGCATCTACCTCATCCTCTGCTCCCGCAACAGCACCAGTGGAACGCTTTGTACCCGAGGAACGCTTGGAAGATACCTCATCAATACGATGATTGATCTCCTTCAACTTGAAAGAGAGATCTTGGCGCGTTTCAATCACACTCCCTTTCAGCTCAATCAATTGACTCATCATTTGAAGATGATTCATTTGACTCATCTGAATCGCCTGATTTAATTGAATCATACTCTGAAACTGAATCATCATTTGCTCAAAAGTCTTCTCCATTTTCGACGAAGAAGAACCGGTTTTGGTACTCTTCTTTGGCTTCGTTGTTTTTCCCATAGCCTTGATTGTGTATACCTTCTTTACAGGCACTTGGCTCTCTACCTCATCATACTCCTTTTCCGCATGAATCTCAATATTTTGCGTGTTGCTCATTTTTCTTTTAAGTACCTTCTTCTCTTCATATTCCATTTTACAATGAGTTCTCATTTCACTTTTTTCATTTTATATATCTTTTCATCAAATAATCTTTTTATCTCCACATATAATAGTTAAAAATGAGTAGTACATATATAAAAAATAGTAAAAGTAAAAGTAAAAGTAAAAGTAAAAGTGTAAGTGTAAGTAAAAAGCCATATACATTTTCCATCAAGAAGCGTATTGATCATGAACATCTTTTAGACAACCCCGAAGAGCTCCTTGCGTTTCAGCGTGAATTCGCACCACTTTCCGGGAGTGAACACCCATATGAACCCGATAAGTGGAACACTGAAGAGTCGATCCGTACGACACACAATTGTTATAGTTATGCGTTAGGGAAGATTCGCCCCAATTTGAAATCAAAGGCACAACCCGGTTATGCTTCCGGTCATGATTATATCGATGACGTCAAAGATTATAATTGTAAATCCTTCTACCAACGCGTGAAGAAAGATAACCCATATACTTATTTAGAGAAGTTTGATAATCCATGCGATAAAGGATATTATAAAGTATTTATGGCACTCGATAAAGGAAATGATTATCATTGGTGGCGCCAAAATGGCAAGAAGAAGATCCCCGATGGCACCGAAGGATATTGGAGCCATAAACCAGGTAGCACAAACGTTGTTGACGTCGACGCATCCGGTATGAAGATCAAAAATCCCCTTTTGGCAAATCGCAAATACTCATCCCTCAATTATAGCACCCCGTGCTTCTTTCTATGCGTTCATCGCGATCTATCCCACACAATGTCCGTTATTTATCCCCAAAAGGCGAATTCTTCATCCTCATCATCCGGATTTAATATCTTCTAAACGAAGAAGAAGAAAAAAATGATTTTATAGAGGTTTTATACGTTTATGATAGAAGAGTTATATCATAAACATAATCCATCAAAATGAATAACGTAGAAGAGGCAAATTTTGCCATGTATATCGAGAATAATTATATTTCAATTCGAGTATATGATCACATTTTATCTTATCGTATCCCATTTTATGAACCTGGCACAAACTTCCGCCATACCATATATCACTCGCTGGAACTACTCTATAACCAGATTACGATCACCAAAAAGCAGAGTTCGTTTACGCTCGTGGATGATGATCAGTTTTTGACGATGATTCTCTATAAACATGAGAATGGATCCGATTTTCTGACACTTACCGGATTTACCGATGAGGCGATTCTTATCACCCAAATATGGAATTACGTACTTACTACAGAAGATATCGCCCATATGAAGGAGTTTTTGATCATCCTCAAAGCGTATTTAGAGACATTTTTGGAAGTATCCTTCTTCCGCATGGATTAGTATTCATAGGAACCTAAAAATTGAAACATAAATCTTTATAAATCATCACTTGCCTCTTAAACCATAATATACATACACAATGACAAAGAATCCAGTTAATGTTGATGATGAGAAGAAGATGAAGATGCGCTTGATGCTCTGTATATGGGCAAATTGTGCTCTCTTCTGTCTCATTGCGATCACTCTCTATTTTTTTCATGATAACGAATCTACGTATTTACGTTGCGGCCCTCATCATGATTTGAATGTCCTCGGCATTCAGATCAATAGTTGGAAACATTATATTGGGCTTCAATTCTTTTTGGCAGCGGTGGAGATCACTGACGTGATCATCAACGAGATTGCGAGTCCCATTTTGAGCTTCAATATCTATAATCCAGACAAGAAGGAGATCACCCAATTTACGCGATGGGAACTCCAATTTTACGGAAATACCATGTGGATGCTCAACGGATTAAAACGCGTGCTCATGGTAGTTGTTTCAATATCCCAAATCGATATCGCTTTGTTGCGCGTTGTGTATAGCGAACTTACCTCGTTTTATACCATTCGAATGCTCCTCTTAGAGAAGAAGTTCCCAAAGGAGGATGATTCCTATGAATTGGTGAAGCCAACCGGCGAGGATCTCGTTTAATTATACCTTATTTACTATTTTTTGTGCTTCAAATCTGAGTAATTGTATATATTTATCTATTTTATGTATCTTTTCGTCATACTCTGGTGTGCCGAAATTTGTTTTTATAACTACTTCTCTCATTTCACTTAACTTTTTGAGTTTTTCATAAATAAGATCCATTTTCCTCTTCTGATTCGATGATAAATGTGAATAAGATTGATTCAACACCATTTGAAGTATATTCTTCTCATTTCCACGATTTATATTTGAATTTGAATGTGAGTTCAAATTGTTTTTATTTTCATTTTCGTTGATCGATGATTCTTCAATCACCGAATCAAGAATAGTACCAAAGGTTTTATATATATGTTGTTTCTTTCCATATAGCATATAAAGAAGATAGATGAGATGTACTTGGAATGTGTTCAAATCTTTAATAAAGAGATTAAAGTACTTATCATTATACACATAATATGCTTTATACATCGTTAGTTTCTCTTTCAATGTATTCAAAATCTGATCACGATCCTCCTTCTTCGCACCGCGGGTAGCATACTCTTTCTTTGTGCCCGGTTTGTTTGAAAAGAGATCTTGCTCGATCAAAAAGTACGCATCCGGATTCTCCTCCGCAAAGATGACCGGCACCTTCTTCTTAAAATCACACTTTTGCGTATTCTGCTCATCCGGTTCCCCACAATACGCATGCGATGGATCTTTAAAAAGAAGATTATCATAATACGTCCCGATTTCACGCTTTAAATCACCATTTTCCAAAAAGATCGCATATAACGTATCACTACTCTTATTCTGCCCCGGATACAGATTATAAACCTTCGTTTCCTTCAAAATCTTATTGTAAAACGCAATAAACTTATTTCGCTCCTCATACTTCCGCTTCTCACCACTCTTCTTCTTCGATGAATCACCTTTCAACTTCTTCTCAAAACTCTTCAACATCATCTCCCGATACTTCTTGGTCGGATCACCTCCGCCTCTCATATGCTGTTGAGGGCGACGCTGCTGCTGTTGTTGACGAGGTTGCTGTTGCTGACCCTGTCCCTTCTTCTGTTCAGGGTTCTTTTTTGGAGGATCCGCATGTTTTAATGAAGAGAGCTCTTGTAGGAACTTTTTCATCAATTTGATGTTAAAGAATTGCGAAAATTCCGTGCGATCCTTCTTAAAGAGCTGCTCAATTAAAACAAAATGAAAAATACCATACTTCAATAACGGATGCCAATTTGCGAAATCTTTATTTCGAATATACGCATATATATTCTTATAAAAATCCGCCGTAGACGAAGAGGGAAGATTAAACATATGTGTCATCAAATAACGACTAAATACTTCACCCAACTCATACGGATTTAATAAACGAGTTAGAAGAACACTCTTTTGTGTAAATGCCAATTCAAGCTTCTTATTTGTTAAAATGACACGCTCCGACTTCTTCATTTCAATAAAGAATTGAATAATCTTCTTCATATGATCATTACACTCCTTCTTCTTCGATTCTAAGGTAGCCTTAAACCCCTTGAAAGAACGGATGATCGATTGAATCACCAGATTATCCACACTCTTCTCTCTCCGAAAAATATTTTGAATATAACGGGATAAGAAGGATTCCGGGCGATCAATCAGCTGGATCTTCTCGGTCTTACTCAATCGATGTAATATCGAATTCTCATCTTTTAATATACTCTCCGGTAATATATCCTCAAACATAAATGTAATGATTTGATCCAAATCCTTCTTATTTTGATCCACCGTCAAATAACTCGCATACTTCGACCAATCTTTCTGAACTTCACGCTCAATATATATCTTTAATTGATCCATATTTTTAATTCAAAAATAAACCAAAATATCAACTACTTCTATATGCGATTTTATTTTACTTATCTATATATGATCTTATGTAAAATAAAATTAAAAATTAAAAATAAAATAAAAAGTATATGTTTCGAAGTGAAATGAAGATTAGAGTTTTGATTCTACCTTTTTGAAAGCACGCTTCATATGATCGATGATATATGTGCGAACTTTCGACGGTATGCGGCTATTTTGCTCCACAAGTGTGCGAATGATCTCCGCACATTGATAGTAAAAGTGTGATAATAAAACGATCTCCTCTTTTGCCTTCATATCTTGAATCTTCTCTTTATTATACTTCTTATTTTTCGATGATTTGAGAAGTTGATATGATTTCGTCAAGTACTTGTAATAAAGAATCACCAGCTGATTCTTCATCTTATCTCCCACATTTGCATTCTCTTCAAGTCGCGTAAGTTGACGCATCGACTTCTCAAAGATCTCCATCGGCACTCCATTATATAACTTTTTACTCAATAAATTACATATATAAATATCAAATGTATATTGTGCCAATAAGACCCGCACATAATGTTTGTAAAAGAGCATCAAATCCTTCATTTTACGATCATTCGGCAAATAAAAACCAATATATAAACGCTCATTTGGATCATACAAATCCCCTTCACGCCGCTTACCCACAATAAAGTGATTGATCGCCATCAAATTCATTTCCATAAACGGATACTTCTTCATTAAAAACTCATTATCTACCGCCAATTTACTTCCACATACCACATATCCATGCTCATCGATTTTGATTCCATATGCGCGAGTAGCACGCGATGGCAAGAAGAAGTCATAGAAATTATTCAGAAGGATCTTTTTAAACATCTTTAATGAATCCATACACTTCTCGATATACGATGATCCTACATCCAAACTATTCTGGGCAAACCGAGTATCTTCCTGGAATTCATATAAGATCGCACTCAACTTCGAAAAGTAGAGATAATATGTCTCATAAAAGAGCTGAATCGCAAAGTACACATATAATGCCAATATATCCTTCACATGCGCATCATTCAAATATTTAGGATTCTCTTTGATCAAATCAAGCACTTTCCCTAAGAGCTCATTATTGGCCTTGATCACATCTCTCGATGACGTTAAAACAATATACTTATCATACACAAACTTATGAACATACATTCCATTCTCATCCGTATACTCCTCCTTTCGATAAGGAATGATAAATGTTTTACGGATCTTCCCCTTATCCTTCATGATCATATCATATGTTATCTCAACACTATTCAACACACTGCTGATAATACGCTTCTTATATGTGCTATTCATCGTACGGTTCGATTCGGATTCATCTTTCCGAATCACCAGTGCCGCTATATCATCTTTGATATTTTGTTGATGAAGCGGGATGAGCGATAATATATCACTCACTCCATTACATAAACCATAGATCATCGCACTGATGGAAACAGGGGTGGTTTGATTGGATAAGAAGATATTGCCGATCGACGGTGCGTCGACATTCAGATTGTGATAATAACATGTGTTTGCGGCGGCATATTGAATGGCACTTTGCTTCTTCTGATTTTCAAAAAAATCGCTTTTGATCACCTTGGTCATCAAACGGATTTGGTTCGATTGGGCGCGAAAGGCGAAATCGTCATGATAAAAGATATTTGGAAGAATGCGCTTTTGCGTCTCGATTTCACGCATAAAGGTTTCACATTGCGTGCGCTCTTGAACAATTTGGAATTTCATTTGAACCATATACTTCAAAAATTTATCAAATTGATCAGGATCTCCTTCCATATATTTGCGGAATTCGGCATCTAACTGCTCGATTTGATCATCCTCTTCCAAAAGAGGTGCGCGCTTCTCTTGGATAAAATCACGGATATTCGTTTTGGAAGAAGCAAGTAAATGAGTGGGCGGTTTGCTCTTATTTACATTTGTAGAAAGCGTAGTTGGAGAGATCAAACCAATCGTTTGGAATTTTTTCAATAATTGTTCCTCCATTTTTCGAAACCTTCATCTACTAATAAAAGATATATTTTACAAAGAGCGGAGAGATTTGATAAAAAATAAAATATATTTTACAAAGAGCGGAGAGATTTGATAAAAATAAGATATGTTTTACAAAGAACAGAGAGATTTTTTACAAAGAGCGGAGAGATTTGATAAAAATAAAACGATTTAACAAATCATATGTTCAAAAAGAAAAAATAACTAATTTACATACCCGAAAGGCGGTTTTGTACCGAAACACCATCAAGTCCCAAACGAGGAGGTGCCGGGTAAGTCGTTGAATCCATCGATAATCCCGTATGAGTGAGGGCAAATGATCCTAAAACAATATAGAATAAGAATGAAAGAATAAGTAAACATATAATCGACATCGCCATATTCTTCATTCCGATCGTTGTGGAGACGACCACAAAGGCGATCAAAATCGAAAGGATGATCCGGATACTATCTCCCACGAAAATACTTCTAGGAATTTCAAAGCTAAAATGCTCCTTCATGATATCGTTTTTATGATTCTTCTATATATGTTTTATATATTTTTCGGGTTTGATTTTGCGGTTTAACTTTTGATTTTGATTTTGAGTTTTTTTCGAAAGATATAAAATATATCTTTATTATAGTACGTTTCCATATTGAGATATTTGAAATGTCCAATGAATATCAACTTTATTATAAAAATATAAATTCACAATGTTTACCCGTTCTTTGTCATAATGAAATTCCACTCGTCACCGGTTATACCGGATACACCGGCCCCGAAGGACCCGAAGGACCCACGGGTCCCCAAGGTTGGCCAGGTGAAGCAATGAATACAGGTGCCACCGGTGATACAGGTTATACCGGCTACACTGGTTTCACAGGTGATACAGGCTACACTGGTTTCACAGGTGATACCGGTTTCACCGGCTATACCGGTTTCACAGGTTATACGGGTTATACTGGATACACCGGTTTTACTGGGGATACCGGCTACACCGGATACACTGGTTTCACAGGTGCGACAGGGTATACAGGATACACTGGATACACCGGCTATACTGGATACACAGGATACACAGGTTATACAGGATACACCGGTTCTACGGGCTATACGGGATATACCGGAAGACAAGGTGTACAAGGCGCAAAAGGAGATACCGGGGCGACCGGTTATACGGGACCTCAGGGCATTCGCGGTGATGATACCGGTTCTACCGGATATACAGGCTACACTGGCTATACCGGCTACACCGGCGCCGAAGGAAGTGCGGCAAATACAGGTGCTACGGGGCCGACTGGCTATACCGGCTACACTGGCTACACCGGTTATACCGGATATACCGGCTACACTGGGTACACCGGTTATACGGGATATACGGGTGAAACGGGATATACTGGATACACGGGTTATACGGGGTATACCGGTTATACGGGGCCGGCGGGCTTTGCGACAAATACAGGTGCCACAGGGTATACCGGTTATACGGGATATACGGGATACACGGGAAATAGAGGGCCGACGGGTGGCACAGGATGGACGGGTTATACCGGATATACCGGAGTGCGTGGATCCACCGGATATACTGGATACACAGGACCCGCAGGCTTCGCCACAAATACAGGCGCTACCGGTGATACCGGTTATACCGGATACACAGGAGAGACTGGTTTTACTGGTTTTACTGGCTATACGGGTTATACGGGATATACTGGATATACTGGATATACGGGCTATACGGGATATACGGGATATACGGGTTATACAGGATACACTGGGTATACGGGTATTCCCGGAACGGCAGTAAATACAGGAGCAACGGGCTATACTGGCGATACAGGCTACACTGGCTATACGGGATATACAGGTTATACGGGTTTTACTGGCGATACCGGCTACACTGGTTTCACTGGCTATACGGGCTACACTGGCTATACGGGTGAGACGGGTTATACAGGTCCCATAGGAACGACGGGCTACACGGGTCCCATAGGAGAGACAGGTAGTACGGGTCCCATAGGAGAGACGGGCTACACGGGATACACAGGGCCATCTGGCTTTGCGACAAATACGGGTGCGACGGGATATACAGGATATACGGGCTACACTGGGTATACGGGTTATACGGGATATATGGGAGAGACGGGATACACGGGTTATACGGGTGATTTCGGCCCCATGGGTCCCCAAGGCGTTCCCGGAGATACAGGTGCGCAAGGAGAGACGGGTTATACGGGCTATACGGGAGCGACTGGAGCCAAGGGCGATACGGGATCACAAGGAGAGACCGGTTATACCGGTTATACAGGAGCACATGGTGATACGGGCTACACGGGAGCCAAGGGTGATACCGGATACACAGGTCCCATAGGAGAGACGGGCTACACAGGAGCGAAAGGAGACACGGGCTATACAGGGTACACTGGATCGACCGGTTATACAGGGTACACAGGATCGATGGGTGAGACGGGTTATACAGGATACACTGGATTGATGGGTGCGACAGGTTATACAGGGTATACGGGTCCCACGGGGCCTTCACTCAATACGTCGAATTTGAGTGTGGGGAATTTGAATGTATCGGGAAATATCAATATGGGTGGGTCTTCCTACATTGTATCGAACAATCAATACTTCGCATTTGCGCATGGCATCTTTGGTGAAAATGTAAGTGTACCTTTACCGGAGGCATTGACCTACAATGTTTACTCGGTCAATCTCAGTTTAGTGGAGATCACGAGCAATCCGTTAAATTTCAAGATGGGAGATCGCATTTATGTGAATGTTTTGTCGGGATCGGTTCCAAATGGATATTATACGGTATCAAATGTGATCGATACTTTCTTCTACTTCACCCTATCTTCACCACTGGGAAGCGCGGAATCGGCGAAAGCGCTAAATGTGGATTATTATGTGAAGAATCCGAAGAATATATCGACATTTAGTCGTGTTTCAACGGGACGATATATATTATCTTTCACATCAGCGTATGGAGATGCGGATTATGTGGTAAATGCGACGGCACGTGGAAGGAGCACAAATGATATTTCGGTATGTATGGATAGTGGAGCGGCGGTCAGTACATCGACGTTCCAGCTTGCGGTGATCCAAGCATCCACGGGAAGTTATATCGATGCCGAACGCGT
>JACCEC013125158.1_pt1 | contig 41982 bp, 44 predicted proteins | sample 7450121 | NCBI WGS metagenome assembly JACCEC01 (sample SAMN15323455, study PRJNA562643) | freshwater metagenome | isolation source: river surface water | place: USA:Blue River Watershed | collected 2017-08-18 | reverse complement strand
GTCCTGTACCAGGTACTCTGCTAGTTGCTCTGTCTTGTGCCAGTACTCACGCCCTGGTAAGGCATCAGCAGGTAAGAAGCCGTCATCGATAAGCCGCTGCCTGATGTCTAGCTTAGGCTGTCCTAATGCGCCAGCCTGTGCGTCGAGTGAGTACCCATCCTGTGTAGAGTCCCACTCATACGCCATCACCTGTGTATCAAACACCTGGTCAGGTCGGATAGGGAAGCCGCGCAGCCGTAACACAGGGATGTCGAATGGGGCGTTATGCACCACGTAGATAGCACTCTCATCGTACGGAGGCAAGCCATCGTAGATAGCGTACTCACCTGTGTGAAGGTCTACTACCCCCGTGTAATGGAGCGGTACGTCCGGGTCATACACAGCAGATAGGTCTCTAGTCTCCGTATCGATAACCCTGAATCTCGTCAGGTCTACACCCATCCATGACGGGAGTTGCCTCAACACCCGTGACAACCCAGCCCAACCCTCGTAAGTATCCTGTAAGTGCCCAACCCTCACTTGGTGGTAGCGGGATTCCGTCATTGTCCATCTCCTTGAGTAGCTGTGTGTTGACCATATCCAAGGTAGGGTTCATGGCGAGCGGTCGCCAGTCCCTCTGACAGCGAGGGCGTAACAGGAACACACCCTCTACCCACGTCCACTGTCCTGCTGGTGTCTTAAGCATTGCTGTTACCTCTCACTCTGCGAACTCTAGATTGAACCCGTTGTCTCTGAGCCACTTCTCTGTGTCCTTCAGCGGCATCATGCCCCGTACCTTGCGGAAGCTGCCAGTTGTCACGCTTCGTCGAGGGAGCAGGAATACCCATGAGTCGATGGTTAGCGGGGGTGAATCGTGGCGGTTGGAGGTCAGGATTAACGTCTCTGGATGTGTCTCTAGGCGGTACTTCAGGGCTAGGTACTTCTTCCTCGACTGCGGTGTCAGGAACTCCTTGTACTCGTAGGTCTTCCCCGTCAGTGGGTCGTGGAAGTCCGGTGTGTAGCTTACTCGTGTCTGCTCCAGTCTCCGACATAGCTTCCTCTCTAGTGGTGTCAGGGTGTTCGTCATTGCTCGGCTCATACACAGGTGAGATAGAGTGTCGCTCTCTTGTGTCAGGTGGAACTTCACCCTTCCCGGTTCGTACAGCCACGTCGGGTTCTGCCTGTGTACTCGCTCTTCGGCGCAGCTTCGATACGGGCTGCACCCCTTCGTCTTGTTCATCTTGTTGGTGGTCATGTTGCTCGTATTCCTCGTAGGTTGAGTTCCTCCGCAGGTACTCGAAGTGTACGTAGTCGATGCTGTTGCCGTCTTCGTCCTCATACAGGTTGAAGTCACGGGATGACACGATGTGGAATGTCGTGACCATATGGTTCTTAGCGTCCCGTGCTACAGCAAGCATGTGAGACGGGTGACGGATGAGGGCACGTCCTCCTAAGAGTTCGTCAGGGTGTATCTTCCTGCCGCGTATTGCTCGTGTCTGAGCATCCGTTACCTTCTTGTGTGCTACAGCCAGTACTAACACAGGAGGAAGGGAGGGGTCAAGGCTACCTTGGGCTAGGTCGCTGAACCACTTAGCTCGTCTGTCCATCTCCTGTCTCTCGTCAGTCATCAAGTCGTTGAGGACATCGAGTATGACCACGTTACTGCCCATGCGTACAGCCTGTAGGATGACTGCCTGTGTAGAGGTGAAGTCAGACACAAGAGAGCGGCGTGTGATACGCATCCTCTCTCGTGTAAGACGGCTAGCGTTAGCCTTCTCTACCTGTGTCACTGGTACCAGACTGTAAGACAGGTGCTTACCGAGCAGCGAGGACTGTACGTCGTCTAGCACCTTGTCTTCTCTCATCTCGGTAGTGATGTACAACAAGCGCAGGTGTTCGTTGTGCTTCACCAGTTGAGCAGCTAGCCAGCTAGTGAACGTAGACTTGCCTGCACCCTTGTCTCCGGTCAGTACCTTGAATGAGCCAACAGACCAAGCACCACCCATCATGAGGTCAAGCTTCTTGTTGCCTGTTGTGAAGCCCACCTTACTCTGGCTACGCATAGCCTCCAGAGATTCCTCCGTGTGGAACGGCGACTCACCTAAGAGCGGTGCTTCTAACACGAGAGAGAGCCAAGCCTGTACGTCTCCAGCGTCGAGGTAGTCGTTAACGTCCTTCCGTGTCTGCTCCTGTGTGATGTCCGACACGAGGAACGATGGCAGGTTAGCCTTCAGTGTCTCACTAGCCTTGATGCCAGGGGCGTCGTTGTCTAGCGCTAAGATGACACGCTCATGCTTCATCAGGGCTGAGTAGTGAGCCTCTGTTAAGCGTCGCTCATTGCCTGCACCGGGTAGGAAGTAGACCGTGTACTGCCGGAGAGAAGCTGCTGAGTATGCGGCTGTCTCGCCCTCGACTATGACAGCCTCACTCTTCCCCTGTGTACCCGGCACTACACACAAGGGAGGATTATTGCCCATCACACGGATGGAGTTGTTCTTGTTGCCGTCCTCTCGGTCTAGGTTCCGTGTCTTCACTCCTCTCTGTGTACCAGTGGCAGCATCAACGAGAGGGAACACCACGACGTTAGTACCTGCGTTAGGCAGCCAGTCCCACGAGGTTAAGCCCTTCCACGTCAAGTCAGGTCTCTTCTCTGTGTGTATCCGCTCAGTCATGTCAGGCTTAGGCGGCTTACTCTGTCCTGTGTCAGAGGTGCGCTCTACTACCCCATGCACGTGGCAGTACTTAGCGTCGTCATACACAAGGAGGTTATCACCGCTCGTGTCTCCGCCTTCAGCGCGGCACAGTGGACAAGCTTCTCTATGCATTACTCCACCCCCACTCAGTGGATAGCATCTCGTACAGCTCGTCTGGTGTGACCACACGCTTAATCGCCGTTGTGTAGCCGAAGATGATGAGGTGCACTAAGTCTGTGCAGAACAAGCCTTCCCGCTTCATACCGAAGGCAGCACGGATGAGGTCTCTGAATCTGATACGCAAGCCCACGTAGAGTAGAGCCTGTGCTCTGACGATGGCTTCGTACATACTCATCTCGTCGTCGGTGAGTGTGGGGGCGTGCAGCCAGCGAACCTCACCTAACCCAGCCCAATCCACCTCGTCCTCGTGTAGCATGAAGTACCCATCACGGCTGTAGTCATAGATGTACTCACCTAGCTGGACGAACACGTGAGTGTAGGACATAGGCTGTCGTAAGACGGTCTCGACTAGCCGTTCCTCCCACGTCCCTTGATGTACTACGAACCCTACTCTATACACGGAAGTATCCTCCTACACGGGTGATGATGTCTTGCTCTCGGTCGTTAGCTATCGCAGCCATAGCATCCTGCTTAGCTGCGGTGATGTCCTTGCCGTTCGCTACGCCTACTAGCAGGTGGTACCTAGTGAACGTGTCACGGAACCACTCTAGCTCTGCTTCTGTGAGACGGAAGTTAGAAGGCATCTCGCTGTCCTTGTGTACTGAGTGCCAGCGGTGTAGGCGGTACGTAGTGTACAGCCTAAGTGCTTCGCTGTAGTCATGCTCCGCGTAGTGGTATGAGGCACGAAGCCACGTGTATCGCTGTAGTGCAATCGACACGAGGAAGTTGTACAGCTTGGGGTACTTCTCTGTCATCGGCACACGCTTGCCCCTGTGTAGTCCTGCCAGGTAGAAGAACTCCTCTTGTGTGTACAAGTCCCAGCCCTGGTACTTGATATCGACGTAGGTGATGAGTGGTGCCTTCACGTATATCAGCTTCTCAGCGACGATGATAGGCTCACGCAATGCCTCAGCCTTGTTGATGATGACGCCGTCCTTCACTACTGGCTCTACGTCTACCCACGTGTGGTTGAGTGTGAGCTTGTTGTTGCTGTTCAGGGTGGAGGTCTGAACTCTGCGTCTAGCTTGAAGTAGTGCGGTATGCATCGTGTCTACCAGGAGAGTGTGCCTATCCCAGTCTGTGCGAGACCACCTGTCTCCCACCTGCCTCCACGATACGACATCAGCCATGTAGCTGAGCCAGTACCACGTTAGCTCGGAGTCTGCTTCTGACACAGGTGGAGAGTGAGGGTTGATTATGTGTGCGTCTCTGTACCGCTCAGCGGCTTGACGTTGGAGTGCTCGGAACTCTGCTGTTGTATGCTCCTTGCCTAGTACATCGAACACCATCTGCCGAGTCCGAGCGGACATGTTAGGTGCTGCGTCGTGTACTTTAGCTCGTCTGGTCATTGGGAGTCAGTATCCATCGGTATGGGTAGGCTTCGTAATACTCGGTCTCGTTCTTGTATCGCTGTGTACCTGTGCAGCTAGGCACTGAGATACTACCGTCGCTGTGCAGCAGTACTCGCTCTATCGGTCGCTGTGATGCAGCGTGTACTACCTGTCTTACTTCGTATTTCATGCGGTGTTACTCCTTACACAGGGTAGATAAGAGGTGCTGTACTAACCCTGCCTTGCTACTGTACAGCGAAGCTAGGCTGTAGTCAAGCACGGGCGTGACTGTCTTATTACACGAGGGAATGTATGTAGTGCCGTCTCTATACTCACAGCTTAAGCCTGCTTTCCGTAGCTCGGCTGTGAGGAGGTAGGCTGCCTTGTTATTCCTGCCTCGCACTGAGGTGAGCGCTGTCTTCATACACAGGGGGAGGAAGAGGTAGTAAGTATGTGTAGCGATGCTTCTCTCTGTCTCACTCTTCCCTTGTGTCTCAGGCTTGACTCGCTCGTTCTGCTATCCGAACCGGGTGAGACCGACCGAGTGAGACTGAGGAGCGAGGCTTCTCTTCTGCTGCTTCTCTTCGGGAGTGAAGCCGAGTGACGAAGCCGAACCGAGGGAGGGTGAGACCGGGAGGATGTATCTATCCCTTGATTATACAGAGTTTAACCCTGCCTGTCAAGAGGTGGGAGGTCTAAGCCGAGCAACTCATAGGTTCTCGCACGAGTTAGCTCGGAGTGGGGCTTGTCTGCTGCTTGTTGTCCGATAGCAGCATAGACGAGAGAGCCAAGCCGTGCAGTTCCATGTCGTACTCCTCTGAGGATGGGCTGTGAGCCTCTCTTCCCTGTGTCAGGCTAGACAGTACCTAGACACAGGTGAGAGGGGTCTTGCTGAGGCTGCTAGGCTACTCTCCGTAGCCGTCATCCTCGTCATCTAAGCCGTAGTCAGGTGTCGTCACCTCACCAGTCACGGGGTCAACGTAACGACCATAGCTGTCGGTACTGGCACCCTTAATGATGCGCTCGATGTCCGCGTTAGATACGCCGTTAGCCTTAGCTGAGGCGATGAGGTTGAACACTGGGTTAGTGGCAGGCAGTAGGTCTACCAGTCTACGAAGGTATCTGCTCATTACTTGGTACTCCGTTCTAGTGGGTTGATGTTGTGGTCTGGTGTCTGTAGGTCAGTGGCACGGTTGCCGCTGAGGATTGCTACACACAGGAGGACGATGATGATGGTGACTAGCTTGTCCATTACTCCTGTACCTCCTGTTGCCGCTGCTTCTTAGGAGGTGGGCAGGACATGCACCCTGTGTCCTTCACCTTCTGCTTATAGCTGAGTCCCGGTTGTGAGGGCATGGTCAAGCCACCGTCACCTGTCTCAGGGTCTTCCGCTGTGATGTGGAACCCCACTAAGACAGCGGTGATTAGAGCGAACACGATGAAGTAGCCAGGGTTAGGGTAGTCTTTCATTGGTTGGTACCTGTTGTTGTTGGTGTGTTGACAGTGTAGGTACTAGCTCATCATTATCTCCCATCTAATACCTCCTGTTGCTCTCGGATAGTCTGCCCATCCATATAAGCCACGCCTGCTACGGCTGCGATGATGAGACACAGGGCGAGGAAGAATGTCATACCGTATGGGCTACCGTTATGCTGTCGTCCGCCATCAGTGAGCGGCTTGTACTTGTGCTTAGTCATAGCATGTCCTTTGGTGTACGTTTGGTTCCTCTGCGGTCGTCGATGCTGCGTTCAATCTCTCCTGGCTTAGGGTTGGCACCTCTGACTAACAGAAGTATCCACATAGAGCCAAAGAAGATTAACACAGGGATGAGTGCTTCACCTCCTAGCAATCCGACTATCACGGCTGTGACCATCAATAAGGCTAGTGTCTGTATCATCTCATGCCCTCCTCTGTGTGTAGCGGGTTGACCTGCGGTACCCCTAACGGGATAGGTGCTGGCAGGATAGGGTCAATGGGCTTGGGTAACGGCTGATAGAGGATGTTCTCTAGTGTGCCACGTGACACAGGCGGAGCATAGATGTACGTCCCCTGTGTAGTCACCTGATACACGGTACCTACCTCTGTGTAGCCTGAGTCTTCCAAGGCAGAGGCGGCTTGCTTAGCTAGCTCGACCTTGCTTGCTTGAGGCATGCGGTTATCCGTATCGCAGGTGAGGTTCCCTGCCGAGAGGATAGCGCAGGTGAACAGGATGATAGCGTCCATTACGCTTGTTCCTCCAGATGTGAGGCTAGATATGTAGCCGCGAACATGAGACGCCGTGCTTCACGTTGGGGGATCTTAGCTAGGTAGACAGCAGCTAAGTAGATGTCTTCTAAGCCTTGCTCATACTCGTCTGAGCGGATGAGTCGGGTGATGCCGTGTACGGCTAACTCGAAGTCAGTCATGTCAGATATTCTGTCTGCACCACGCACTAACGCAAGCCACCAAGATGGTGTGTAGTTAATGAACTCGGATAGCTTGTACTCGAAGTCAATGAACGCTCTGTCTCGTTCGCTCGGTATTCTCTTACGGTATGTCTCATACTTGCGGAACTTCTCTGACGTAGTGTCGATGTATATCATGGTTGGTACCTTGTCTGTGTGTGTGTCGTAGTCAGGGCGATAGACATACCGCCCGTGTGCTTGTGGTCTAGCCTAACTCGTGGTAGTCGAGTGCTTCAGCAATGGCATGGTAGAGGGTGGGCTTGTCTACCTTGCCGGGGAATACCTTGTCTGCGAAGTGACGACTCACAGTGGTTAGAGTCTCTTCATCTCCGTACTTAGCGTAGTTGTACCAGACTGCCTCATTCGCTAACACGAGAGATAGCTGCTCGGCTAGTGTAGCACTCGTCATAGGTCACTCCATCTGCTGTGTACGCAGTCGTATTCGTATGAGGCTTCATCCTCCAAGCCCTCATCCAAGCGTGCCCTCTCTTCTTGTGTTGGGCAGTAGTCGAACCATCGTTGTGTGCCTGCTTCGGTAGGTCGCAAGGCGAGGTAGTGAACTCCCTCGATATCCTGCGCCTGTGTGAGTTCGCCGTCCGTCATGAAGCCGATGCGATAGAAGACCATGCCATCAGCGACGATGAGTAGTGTGGTGTCAGTCATAGATACAGCCGTATATGAGATACGGAATAGTGAGTATGAGCAGGTAGATGACGAGCATTACACGTTACCGATGTGGGTACGGTGAGGTGTGAGCGTGTGGTATGTGGGACACAGGCAGAGACAGTCTGTCTTGTTGCTTAGCTTGTGCCAGCGTGAGGGAGACCACTCGTACACGGCATTCATAGCTGCGACGTTGCTGTACACGAACGCTTGAGCGAGCGGGTCATCCTGATACACAGGCATGAGGTCTTGAGCAGCGCGGTACTCATCGAACGGTGAGAACGAGAAGCCCTTGTGGACGTGGTGCAGTACATCGTGAGCAGCGCGGAAGATGCTGAAGGATAGCGGGTCGGTGATAGCGGGCGTGTTGCTCTCGTCATACCACTGCATCTTGACTCTACCATACGACACAGCCAACCGTAGCTCCCACTCGTTAGCGTAGGGAGATTCCTTCACCCACTCTATCTCGACATCAGCCAACACAGTAGGGTACTGAGCGAGGAACGGCATGATTAAGCGGTCATAGGTGATGATACCCTTCTCTTCAGTCAGGTCACGCTTACGGTTCTGCTTAATCAGGTTGTAGTACAGCTTACCTAGTTCCTTGAGCGACATAGTTGATACCTCGTGTGTGTGTTGTGTATTACACAGGGCAGATGTGCTCTACCCTGCGTGGCGTGTGTGCGTGGTTAGCTAGCCTTCTTAGTCACGCGCTTCACAGTGGGCTTGTAGTTGGACACAGGCAGGACAGTTGCGTAGGCACGCTGAGGAGGTGTGTTATTCAGGTGAAAGAGCACGTCCTTGACGATGGCGCTCTTGTGGTCACGGGCGATGTTGCCCTTGAAGGACTTAGCTACCTTGCGGAATGTGTCAGTCAGGACTTGTGCGAACCAATCCAAGTCACCCTCTACAGTGACGGTCAGCTTACCGTTGTCTTCATTGTACTCAGCTACCGAGAACAAGGGAATACCGTCTTGGTCTGTCTCTGGCAGGAACTCCTGAACGTAGGCATCTACGTCAGACTCAGGCATAGACAAGACAGTCTCACCTCCGAGCGTAGCTAGGCGGTACAAGGGCACCTTCACAGCGGCATGCTCGTTCAAGCGGATGATGCTACCGTCTTGGGCAACACCATACTTACACGGTGTGACTGTGAGGTTGAGTGCCTTCTTGACCACAGAGCTGACCATCTGAAGCATGGTGTTGTCACTGATACTCTCTTCGTTGCCTGACTGGACATTGCCCATCAGGAAGTAGATGCCATTCTCTGGGGTCATAGTACCGTCACGCATAGCCTGAGCCACAGCATCAATGTCGTTCGTGTCAATCCCGTACAAGGACTGAGTCTTGACCGCAGCCTTCTCTGCGGACGTGGTTGAGCGACTGCCGTTGTCGGTGATGGCAGACATACGCGCCTGTGCTTCTGTCTCGTAGCGGTACACGGACACAGGGATGATGGTGTCCTCCATCAGTGTGTCGAGGTCAATGCCCTTGGTATCGGCTACTTGCGCTAGCACTGCGACCATGCCAGTGAAGCGGTGTAATCCACCCTTGAACAGGTAGACACTACCCCCCTGCCATGTGGCTAGGGACACAGGCTCATACAGGATACGGTCAGTGTGGTTGGGTGCCTTCTTCTCGCTCGTGTGTAAGAGGGCAGGCTGTCCTGCTCCGCCGAACAAAACACGGCGCACCTTGGTATTCGTAGTGCCACCTTGCATGAGCGACAAGTCCTCAGCGATGGCGAGCAACTGAGACACAGGGAAGGATACGGTGCTTACGTCAGGCTGTGACAGGTACTCAGCAAGCTTGCCTTCAGCGATGGCGTCTAACGGCAGACCTCCGTGAGCTACAGCCTTACCGAATTCGAGGGCATCAAGAGCGTCATATGCGGCGTTGATGATAGACATGAGATTACTCCGTGTGTTGTGTGTGTGTGTGTGTGTGTGTTGTGTGTGAAGCCCGATAGACATACCGGGCAGTGGTCATGTTAGTTAGCGGTCGTGCCAATGAGCGCTGATATTAGCAATGGCTTGAGTCTTGTTGCTGACTACGTAGCCCAAGGACTTAGCGTATGAGCGAAGAGATGACACGTGTAGCGAACTGAGGAAGTCACGCATATTCTCCCATGTAGCATAGCGTAATTCGTGGGTGACGACATCTGTAGCGACGCCCAATACCTCGCACTTGATAGCGTTGTCGATAGCCGTGATGAATGAGGTCAGGTCAGGGTCATCGTCTTCCTGTGTAGAGGCTTCGCATGAGGCGACGAACTCGTGACACCACTGAGCGAAGGACTGACCCAAGCGATAGACAGTGACAGCAGCGAGGACGAAGTAGACGAGGGCGATGGTAGCGACCGTGAGGGTGAGCCGAGCGATAGCGACGGTCAAGCGGATGTAAGGTAACGAGCGGTCATAAGCGAGAGAAGCGAGTGAGATGAACTGAGTAGGTAAGCTGTGCATGGTGTACTCCTGTAATGTAGTAGCGCTGCGAACAGCCACACCGTGTATGTGTATCGCGGCTGTGTCCTTCTCCGTGCCATAGGAGGGTGAAGCCCAGTTGCCCGCGTCCCACGTTGGGTAGTCCTGCGTTCTGTGCCCGGCAGTGTCGGGAGCGATATGCGGTGTGGTGTGAGGCGTTCGTTTGGTGTGAACTGTTGCTACTATCGCCTCTCCTGACCTCGGAGCACATCGGTCATATGGCTGATTGTAGGTACGGCTAGGCTAGATGGCTGAGTGAGGGTGTCCTATGACACCAGTATGACACTCTGTCAAGCTTCCCTGACATCAGCCTCACTCTCTTCCCTGTGTGCGGCTATCTCTCCAGCCTCAGTGTGGTTATCCACCCAGCCTAGCGAGCGTGTGAGGCGGGGGGTTGACAGCGGTGTGGTATGGGGATTAAGCCCCTGCATAATCCGTACAGGGAAGCCCTCTCTCTCTCTCTCTCTCTCTAGCTCGCTGCGTGGCTCTCCCTCGCTCCGCCTTCACGTTCGCTCTTCCTCCGTCGCTTACGCTCGTCGTCATCACTCACGCTTGGCTCTGCTCGGTATCGCCCCTTGCTCGGCGGGGGTCAGGCTCTCTACACAGGGGAGATATGTGAGGCTTCACTCTGTCTTGCGGCTTAACTCAGGTGTAATACCCCGCCACTACTCCTCCTGTGTAATGCAGGGCAAGTGTCCCGCAGCGAGCGGAGCCCGTTCTCACGCTGCCTCACTCTGTCGCCTGCCTCACTTAGCGTAACGTAGCTGCGACAGCAAGCGTAGTGAAGCGCGCTTCTTATCGTTACGCTTCGCCTTCGCTGTCGCGGGCTACGCTTCACTCTTCTTACCTGTGTTAGGCTTGGCGACCATTCACAGGTGAGCTGCTCCGCCGTGATAGCCCCTGTCTAACTCTCCGCCCAGCTCCTTGAGTGAGGCTATCTTCTCTCGGAATGAGGCTGTCTTCTCTCTGTCTCCATACCGCCCTCTCACTCTATGCTTCTTGCGGAGGCTAGCTTCTCTCCGCTTCTTGTACCCTGCCTTCCTAGCTTCGTTAAGCTTCTCTAGCTTCTCACGGCTGTTTATGATGGCTTGACCTCTCTGGTAGTACGGTATTAACTCTTGCTTAGATACAGTAAGTCCCCAGGAAGAGGGTATCCTTCTGAGAGGACAGAGCCACTTCCTAGAGCCTTAGTATTGCTACGATGCGCGGCATCACTATCTACACAGGGTCACAGGGGGATTATTCCGTATTAGGTGGCACTCACGACGCCTGCCAAGTCACGATGGACTGCGACGACCCGTTACCTCCCTCCGCTAAGCTGGTTGCACGTACACAGGCTGTTCGGTTACACCACCTGTGTTATCCCTCAGTTCTCATTGAGGCAGCACTTAGACTAGACCGTGTGTATGACATCGTAGCCTCACTTCCTGAGCCGGAAGTGGTCTGTACCTTGCTTGGTACTGTACCAGTATAACATGACGGTTAGGCATCTGTCAAGCACATCTAACCAGTCCTGTCAACTCTACGTAACCTACGCCAGCAGCAACAGAAAGCCGCGCACATATTCCCTGTGTATCCTCGTGAGTTACGGTATGGCGTCTACTTAGTCCCTCGTGTGTTCCGAGGGTAGGCGTATGGAAGATGACGTAAGAGACGAGACGAGACCGATGAAGGATGATGAGCAGGTTACGTGGCATGACATCGCCACACTCACCCCCGTGTTCATCGCTGTCGTGTCAGGCGTAGCTGCGTTCTTCTCTCTCCAGGTTCAGATAACGGAACTGAAGACGAGGAGTGACACAGAGATGGCGTACCTGAAGACAGTGATTACTGAGCTACGAGATGACGTGAAGGCGCTACGTGAGACACAGGAAGAGAGGAAGAAGAACAATGCCAATCAATAGCCAGGTTACAGACGGCTTCGCTAACCTCCGTGAGGCGATGCTGTCCTACTACGCGGACTCTAACGTACAGCAGCTCATGCCTGCTCCTACCCGTGTAGAGTTAGGTATCTATGACGAGTTAGAGGGAGAGGTCAGTGAAGCAGCAGAAGCGCTTGAGTCAGTCGAAGCAGACGGACGGACGCAGGAAGAAACTACAGGGCAGCCGAAAGCTGAAGGCGAAGGCAAGCTCAAAGCCCCAGCTAAAGTAAGACGCGCACGGGAGGCTAAAAATGAGGAAGTCTAAGCCCGCTACCGTGTCGAAGGAAGCTGAGCGCAGCCTCCAAGAGCAGCGTGCTCGCTACGAGTCACAGCTAGGTGTCCTACAGGAGCAGCAAACAGCAGCACAGCAGTCCTTCGCTACTCAGTTGGACACAGTGAATCGGATGTATGAGCAGCGACAAGGCTCACTCCAGTCGCAGCTAGATGAGCAGCGGAACTACTACGAGACCTTGCTGGGTACGCTCAACAAGAACCTTGAGGAGCAGAAGTCCGCAGCCGAGGCACAGAAGACCGAGTATGAGCGTATGTCCGCAGCACAGCAAGAGCAGGTAGGTATCCTATCAGCCGAGCGTGACCGTGCAGCCGCACTCAAGACACAGGAGGAGGAGGACATGCAGAACTCTTCCCTCGTGTATCAGAACAGTCTCATGAACGCAGTGAATGCCGCTCGTCGGTTACGCAGTGTCAGAGCAACGGTTAACCCGTCGCAACAGTCGTCTCTACTCCGGTAGGGCGAGAACATCAATTATCTGCCCTGTGTAAGGGGCAAGGACAACTCATCAATGCGTTACTCAACCAATTCCACCTCCTTAGCTGCACCCGTCCTGGCACGCCAGAATGGTGGCACTGTCGTCTACCGTGGTACGACGGTAGGTAACACCGCTACGGAGCTATTCATCGACGGTCAGCCAGGTCGCCGTCTCGTGCCAGACAACCGCTCAGGTGGTATCTTGCGGCTGTCTGCTGTCGCCTTCAACCCCGTCTCAATCAGCACTGGGGCTTCTGTTCATCAGGTCTTGTTCCAGGTCTCCGCTGCTGGTGTCATCACGCTGGTAGACCAAGACTCGACTACTGCTGGTGTGCAGGACAACGTACTGGCTGCTGTTACTACGGCTGGTACTCGTGCTGGTGCGTTAGGTACCTCTGTCGGTGCAGACTTCGGCATCCAAGTAGATGTCGTCGCAGCTACGGCTACGGCACCTGCCTTCCTCCGCTTGCAGGTACGGGGTGCTGCCTCCATCACCCTGAACTGGGAGGTTGTCGTTGACTACGTAGAAGCTACCAGCACCAACGGCTAAGGAGCAGCTATGACCTTACTCGTCCTCAATCGCGACATCCAACCTCGTGAGCTACATCTAGCACGTGGTGTACCTGACGCCATTGCCAAGCGCTACACGTTCACCTGGTCTAGCTACATCTTCGGTAACAGTGCGCAAGAGCTTCTACTACCAGGCAACGAGGTAATCATCCCCGCTCCTCGTACACAGGTGGTAGCTCGTGCGATGTGGGCTTGGTTCAGCTACAACGAGCCAGCTAACGAGTCCTCTGTGTTGACTGAGCCATCGGCATCGTTCCGGTTCTATGTCCGCGCTAACGGTGCAGTGAACTTCAGTGCTGGCAGTGGTGGGCTTAACGTAGGCGCACCTCCGGGGAACCTGTCTATTGGTATCGACTTCCCCACTCTGCCTAACATCCCGAACGTCCGCTACATGCGTATTCGTGTAGCAGGCTTCCCGTTAGCAGAGAGCTTCTGGGGCATCACGATGGACATGCTCACCGCTCCTCGCATAGTAGGCTAGACATGGAGACACCAACATTCGAGCAGAGGGAGCGGGCGTTACATAGCATATGGGCGTTCGCCGACCTCATCAACTTCCGGGGTGGTAAGGCTAACTTCGCTCGTGTACACCATGAGCTAGGCGAGTTCCTCACCGTCCCACAGAAGCAGAGCAGAGCCTTCGATAACCTCCGGAGGCTCATCATGCTGCCACGCGGACACCTTAAATCCACCGTGTCATCAGTCCTGTACACGCTCTGGCGTATCTACCGGAATCCTGACATCCGCATTATTACGGGGACTAACACGAAGCGATTAAGCAAGGGCTTCATACGTGAGCTACGGCAGTACCTAGAGGATGACTGGCTTCAGAAGAACGTATGGAACAACAGACCTCACATCTCTGGTACTCTCATCCCCGCTCTATCCGCTGCTGACCGACGTAAGCGCCGTGCCGCTAACTCATACGGAGACGAGACCGAGGACAACGAGGCAGTAGACAAGCGGCTTATCTGGTCTAGCGAGTCGCTACAGGTCATTCGCCCCACTGTGATGAAGGAACCTACCGTGCAATCCATGTCAGTAGGTACAGTCCTCACAGGCGACCACTACGACCTCGCTATCCTGGACGACATCGTAGACTTCAAGAACAGTGACACGAAGGACAAGGCAGAGAACATACTCGATTGGACACGTGACCTGGAGAGCATCATCGACCCTCGGCGTAAGGCTGAATACATCTACTATTCACCTGTGTCGAAGCAGCACATCCGGTTTGTGGACTGGGTAGGAGACGAGGTGGTCGTGCTCGGTACTCGCTACTACAAGCACGACTACTATGGCTACCTCATAGAGAACCAGCCTGAGCTAGACCTCTCTGTGTTCGAGAGGAACGTGTACCGCAACGGCAAGAACTCGAAGGACGGCTACACATGGGAAGAACGCTTCTCTGACGAGGTAGTACGCTCCATCCAGAAAAAGCTTAAGTCACACAGACGCTTCGCTTCGCAGTACCTCAATCGCATCATCACAGACGAGGAGCAGGTATTCAAGATGGAGCAAGTGAACTGGCTTCTACCAGCCCACATCGACATCCAGCCAGGTCTTACGCAGGTGAAGCGACCAGACGGCAAGACAGTGAAGATACGCCCAATCATCTGTGTAGACCCAGCAGCCTCTACACACAGGGTGAATGACCGCACTGCCATCGCTGTAGGAGGCATCGACGAGGATATGAACCTCTTCATCCTCACTTGGGCAGCGGACTACTGGAACAGCCGCGACATCACCAAGAAGGTCTACGAGCTAGCAGAGAAGTACGGCACCTCTCGTGTGTACGTCGAGCGTAACGGTGTAGGAGCCTACCTGCCTGACATCATCAAGGATGCTAGCAAGGAGTACAAGCGAGCGCTGTACGTCATTGACCACTACGCCAAGGGAGACAAGGTCACTCGTATCACTTCTGTGTTAGAGGGCTACTGGAGCACAGGCAAGATATACCTGCCTCAGTGGTCTACAGGTCGTCCCTACTTCGTGGATGAGGTGAATGAATTCCCTGCTGCTGGTGGGTCAGACGACATCCTAGACGCCTTCGAGGACGTGGCTACATTCTCTGTCCCAGCTAAGGCACAAGCTACACGGAAGACTAACAAGTATCGCAACGCTATCTACGGAGGCACACGATGAGCAATCTAGCCAAGGTCGTTACTGACCCCCACTACACAGAGCATGACGAAGACGTAGCCGCTGCTGTGCAATCAGAGCTACTGCGCTACGAGCTAGCACGAGACGCTATCGAGGAGGTGTGGCTTCAGTCGTGGGCACAGTACCTCGGCACACCCCAGTCCACTACCTACCTACGCTCCCAAGTACAGGCTGTGGTAGGGGATGTGAATGACGACTGGCGACACCGTATCCGCACAGGTAAGGCATATGAGGCAGTAGAGACCATCCACTCTTACTTGATGGCTGCGTTCTTCCCTAATCAGGATTGGTTCACTGCTGTCCCTGTAGAGCCGTCCTCTGAGGACAACCTCATGCTTGCTCGTATCGTTAAGCGGTACGTCGGGGATAAGCTTCACGAGGCAGGATTCCAGTCGGAGTTCGGCACCTTCCTACGCCAGCTACTCGTCACAGGCACCTCCGTCTTGGCTCTGCCGTGGCGGTATGACACAGTACGAGCACGGAAGTATGTCCAGTCAGAGGCACCGCTCTTCGATGACCTGGGTACAGGAGATGTGGAGTGGGACGTGTCAGAGCGTGAGCTAGTCATTAACGCTCCTGAGTTCGAGACGCTGGATATGTTCGATGTGTACCTAGACCCGTCTGCGACTGACCCGAACAAGAGCAACATCATCCGACGACTCCGGAAGACTAAGGCTGAGCTTGTGCAGTTAGTTGAGGACGGTGTGTACTCCGGCATTACACAGGAAGAGATTAGTCGGATGGAACCCTCTCGTGTGATGGAGAGCACAGACAAGCAACTAGCCCTTACGATGGCAGGCTACACAACGTCAGAGCTTCACACTCACGAGCTAGAGCTAGTCGAGTTCTGGGGTGACTTACACATGCCGGGTCACACCTACTACGACGTGGTCATCACTGTGTTAGGGAACACCGTTCTGCGGATGGAGCAGAACCCATACTGGTGTGGTAAGCCGTTCGTAGTCGGCACTTACGTCCGCACACCGCGGCAACCTTACGCTATCGGTGCCATCCAACCAAACTTAGGTATGCTGCACCAGCTAGACATCGTGACGAACCAGCGCTTAGACACACAGGAGCTACAGATTAATGCTATGTGGTCTGTCGTTGATGACGGTGTGACACAGACGGATGACATTGAGTCCGCTCCTGGTCGTGTGTTCCAGGTCGGAGCACATGACTCTATCCGCCGCATCGACATGGGCAGACAGGAGTACACCGTCACCTATCAGGAGGCAGCGGTACTAGAAGCCACCATCGACAAGAACTTCGCTACAGGCGCACTCATCGGGGCTAACAACTTCCGTACTGGCGAGCGTGTCACTGCTGCTGAGATTGCTGCTGTCCGTGAGGCTGGTGGTAACAGGCTGTCGGGGGTACACAAGCACATCGAGCGTACCTCACTCCTACTCCTCCTGTGTAAGGTCTTCTCCCTCATGCAGCAGTTCGTGGACACAGAGGAGTTAGTTCGCATTGCAGGCAGCAAGGCAGGTGAGTACGAGTACTACGGTGTAGGACGTGAGCAGTTACAGCATCGGATGAAGCTGAAGCCACTCGGCAGTGACCACGTAATCGAGAGACAGAAGTACATCCAAGACCGCTTAGACTTCATTCAGGCTGTGTCTCAGGTGCCTCAGATGGCTCAGGCTATCGACTACAACCGCATCCTGCAAGACCTCCTGATGAACTGGGGCTTCGATGAGCCAGAGGCTTACCTCGTCCAGCAGCAGCAAGCACCCGAGCAGTTAAGTGGTATGGAGGAGATGAATGACGCCCTCAACAAGATGGGAGGTCAGGGTATGGTCAATATGGTGCAGGCTGAGATGGCAGCAGACGGAGGTACAGACCTTATGCAGTCAGCAGGCTTAATCCCCGCTGAAGCACCAGAGATGCAAGACATGCCCATTCCCCCTGTGTAATTAAGGAGACCCATAGCAATGGCAGATATTCAGGTAACAGCGCAAGATATCCTAGCCGCACAGGTTACGGATAGCGACAGTCTAGCAGTAGCTCCTAACAGAGCACAGTTAGACCTACCGTTAGCAGACGTAGCTACACAGACCCAGAGTGAAGTCGCAGACGCGCCCACTGAGGCACCGACCGACGCTCCTGTAGAGGACACCGAGGATGATGAGTTGTCGAAGCTGCTAGACGACGAGCAAGTGGACACAGAGGACAGCGACGAGGAGAAGCCTACCGAAGAGGATGGCGACTTCGCTAAGCGGTTCGATGACCACTTCGCTGAACGGTTCGGCATGAGTCCCGACGAAGCAGTAGAGCTAGTGACTGAGCTAGTAGCTGAACGCAAGGAGCGTGAGGTGAGAGCACAGTTAACGGAGTTACAGACTGCGTGGGGTATCGACGAACCAGCAATGCGTGAGCGGCTGGAGTTAGTAGCCGACTACTGGACTAAGCTAAGCCCTGAGAAGCAAGCGAAGTTCAACTCAGTCAAGGGCGCACTCACCATCTACGCCAAGCTTGAGCAGATGGGCAAGACACCCAAGAAGCTTCAATCCTCTGTGTCGAAGGCACCCGCCGGGCAGCCCAAGCACATGTACACACAGAAGCAGATTGATGAGATGCCCATCGCACAGTATCAGGCAGAAGCAGACCGCATCGCTTACGCCATCGCCAACGGTCTAGTACGTCGATAGACTAGACACCCATCACCAAGGAGTTCATACATGTCTCAATTACAGGGTCAAGGCGGCTTCACCGGAAGCGCAGTAGACCTAGCTAACGCTCAAGTATTCGTCCCCGAAGTATGGGGCACCGAGGTACGCAAGTTCCGTGATGCAGCCTTCTACATGAAGTCCGCTGCCACGGCTCTCCCCTTCCTAGGTAAGAAGGGTGATGTCCTGCACATTCCGAACATCCAACGCTTCGCTGTGTACGACAAGCTCCCGCAAACGCCCGTGAACCTGCAAGCTCGTACCGAGTCTGAGTTCACTGTGACCATCACGAAGTACCGTGAAGCGTCGTACATGATTGAGGATATCGTCAACATCCAATCTCAGTACGCCCTGCGTCAGTACTACACGAAGGAAGCAGGCTATGCACTCAGCCGCGACTTCGATAACTTCCTGCTCGGTCATCGTGCAGTCGTCAACTCGTACCCCACCCAGCGCATCATCTCCTATGGTGCAGGCTTGCTCGGTGACGGTACATTAGACGCGCACTACAACGGCACTCCCGCTCCGCTCAGCTTGGCAGCTATCCTACTCGGTAAGCGTAAGCTGGATGAAGCTGACGTACCGCAGGAAGGTCGTATGCTCGTCGTGTCTCCGGCTCAGTACGCTCAGCTACTCACGATTCAGCAGTTCGTAAGCCGTGACTTCCAGAACGGTATGCCTATCACCGACGGTATCGTGGGCAGCCTGTTCAACATCCCAGTCATGATGACCTCTCAGATTGGCTTCAACTCTGATGCAGGCTATCGTAACGGCTCTGATGGTGTGCTCCAGCCTACTCCTGGTGTGTTAGGTTCTCCCTACATGCCTGACCAGCACGGCTCTGCCAACGCTGTCACGGTTGGTTCTGCATCTGACTTGTCTATTGCTGGTGGCTACTTCGGATTGCCCACTCGCTCTAGCACTGGCGCAACCGCAGCAGATGGTGGTCAGACGCTCGGTATCAACGCAGGTACCTCCTGGCATTCTGCTCTTCTGTGTCACCCTCAGTGGCTCTACATGGGCTACCAGAAGGAGCCGTCTGTCGAGTCCAGCCGTGAGGTCATGTACCAAGCGGATGCGTTCGTCAGCACCCAAATCTACGGGGCTAAGGTAGCCCGTCCTGACGCAGCAGTGGTCATCCATACCTCTGGTGTGTAATCTACCTTGACCGTGTGTTGGTGTCTCCCTGCCCTCTTCCTTGATACACAGGGGAGAGGGCTTCTCTATCTCAGGAGCTTATCTAATGCCCCAGCTTAACGTCCCGTATCACACCCAGCTAAACAACGAGCAGAACCCGTCTGGCTCGTGTAATGTCACTTCTCTAGCCATGTGCTATCGCTTCGTGTCTCCGTTCCGCAACTTCGGCAAGACTGACCCCAACGAGCAGCTAGAGGACTACCTCTATCGTCGTGTAGAGGATGAGGGCTTGTCTCGTCACAGTCCAGAAGACCTAGCTCACATGTCGGCTATCCTCGACGTACCACACGTGTTTAAGCCGTGTGAGTCTATCGAGGACATCAAGGCTAGTATCGATGACGGTAAGCCAGCTATCATCCACGGCTACTTCACCTCATTCGGTCACATCGTAGTCGTCATCGGCTACACAGAGACGGGCTTAGTCATCCACGACCCATACGGCGTCTACCCGTACAACACGAGCGACAGTGGTGAGGCAGTGGAGTACCCTTACTCGCTCATCAACCAGACCTGTGCTCCCGATGGCTGTATCTGGACACACTACTTAGGCTAAGCCATGACCACAGCACTATCACTCATTAATCAGGCATTACTCAACATCGGTGAGAGGCAGGTCACAAGCCTGACTACGCCCACTGCACAGCTAGCCTTCAACTCCCTGCTAGAGGCTCTACGTGACATCGAGACCATACACAGGTGGGAGTGGCTGTACGACACCATTCCTGCTGTGTCATGGACTAACGAGGTTGCTGACCTAGGTTCCATCCAGCAGCTTCACTCCGTGTCAGTGGGAGATTCGTCCACTGGCTATAGACAGCTAGAGTATGTGAAGCCCCAGGACTTCGATGTCCTGCCATTGAGCACTGGTACCCCTCGCTACTACACACAGACAGGATACGGAGAGTACAAGCTTAATCCATACCCCGTGTCATCAACTGACCGCGCTAAGGTTAGGTTCTACGTCACCCGCTCTATTCCTCTGCCTGTGTTAGAGACCGACGATGTCCAAGCACCACAGCGCTTCGACCAGCTAATCATCAAGCGGCTGTCCTACCTGCTGGCACTCCGCCACTTAGACGACGCCCAAACCGCGGCACAGTTCAACGGGGAGTTCGAGTCACTCACACAGCGATACAGAGACAGAGAGCGTAAGGTGCCGACCACTAAGCCATCAATGTACAGGAGACGCTAGACCATGCCACTAGAACGCAACGGAGCGCAGGATAGTGAACTAAGCATCCTCAGCAATAACTTCGGTGGGCTTAACACAACAGCTAGCCCGCTGAACCTGCCGTACGAAGATTCCCCCGCTCTGCTGAACGTAGACGTGGACATCTCCGGCAACATCTACAAGCGACAGGGCACAGAGGTATTAGCTCAGTACCCGGACGCTACGGCAGCTTACTCTCATCCAGTCACTACAGTGCTTGGGTACAACTTCGTGGTAGTGAAGTACGCGACCACTCTGTCTGTGTATGAGTTCGTGGGTAACGCCCTCGGCACTGTCGCTGACCTCACTAACGTCTTCTCTGCGGCTGCACAGAGTGCCAAGCCGTACTACCTTCTGCTGCCTGACTTAGAGCCGCGCTTACTCGTCTTGACCGGGTCTAACGCTCCTGTGCATCTCCAGTTCGTAGAGCAGTCCACCACACAGACAGTAGCATCTACCACCAGCTTGACTATCCCCAATGCACAGCGGTATCAGAACATCACAGGCACTACTAAGGTGTTCATCAACCGTCAGATGGTCTCTGCCTCTGTGTCGTACTCAGCAGGTAACATCAACATCACCTTATCTGCCCCTGTGTCAGGGACTATCACGGTTGACCTCATCGGCGTGACGTGGCAGTGGTGGGCTGAGTCTCTCCGCTGGACAGGTGACAGGTTCTACGACACGTACACCAGGTTCCACATCACCAAGTCTGACCAGAGCATCGAGCTTGCTCGTGTCCTCATCTCTGATATTGCTTACACAGGAGGAGTGTATGGCTCATACCCTATCCGTCTATACTCGTCCGCAGTGAACACTGACTTCTTAGGAGCCTCCACACAGCAGCCCGCCACTAACGTCCAGTACGGCTTCGGAGACGGGGCTAATTACACGGTAGGCACTAACAACTACCTCAACCTCAGCCCGTTCTACGTCACGTTCGGGGATATCAAGACAGGCTGCACACCTTCTCCCTGTGTCCAAGAGACTATCCACGCTCTGAGACTACGTGAGCTACGGTTCAACGACGATACAGACATAGCAGGGACTAACCTCAAGCTGTACATCGACGGTGTAGAGACGAGCAGGAACCTCTCAGGCACGGCAGCAGGCACACGCCAGTACCACGCTTACACAGCAGGAGGTGTCTTATCTACCCTCGTGTCAGACCGCGTTAGGTACGCTGCATTCACTGCATCCACGCCGATGGGCATTGCTGCGGCTTCTGTCGTCGTCATGACTAACACAGAGCGGGCATTCATCGGTAGCTCTGCTAACACAGGCATTGACCCGTACACACCCGGTTCCATGTTCCGTGTGCATGGCTTAGGCTTGTTCGCTAACTACCTCACTGGCTCATTCCCCACAGTGGCAGCACTCTACCAAGGAAGGCTGGCATTGTCAGGCATGAGGCATGACCCTACTCGTGTCGTGTTCTCGGCTGTGAATGACACGGTAGAGCCAGGCATCCGGTACAACTACTTCCAGGTCACGTCTGACCTCTCCGGGCTTGATACAGACCCCTTCGACATGGTTGTGTCCTCGTCGTCTGCGGATGACTACGTGAACGGCTTGGTTGAGTGGCAGAACTCTCTGTTCATACTCACTCGTCGAGGCGTGTTCCGTGCTAGCGGAGGTAACAACACCATCGCCCCTACACGGAGGTTCCTCAACTTCGTGTCAGCACTCGGCTTGGTCAACCAGTGGTCAGTCGTGCGCACTGATGTGGCTGTGTACTACCTCTCCGACTTCGGTGTGTTCAACCTCATCCCTCGTGTAGAGGACGGGGAGTACGTAGCTGATGAGCGCTCACTCAAGATACGGAAGCTATTCGAGGGACTGGGTGACACAGCAAGGCTAGCGTGGATGGCGTTCGACTCCGTACGTAAGAAGATGTACGTAGCTCTGCCTCGTGTAGGAGACCCCAGCTACTCATCCACTCTCCTTGTGTACAACACGTTCCGTGACTCATGGACTCAGTACGCATCAGTAGACGGGTTCAAGTCCTTCACCGGGCATCAGTATGTAGACCGCTTCCTTAAAGACGGCTTCATGCTCATGGCTGTCACTCCGCCTAGTAAGACAGGATTCTTACGGCTTAACGCCTCTCGCTACGTAGACTACTACACCTCGTTCTCGTACCCGTCTGCTGGCACTGCTCTTGTGTCAGTGACGCAGTTCCCGGTCACGTTCACTACGCAGGACACGAACTACTACTTCACCTCAGCCGTCCCATCTCTTCCTGTGTCAGACGTGCAGGATACGGTCGCGTACATCGGCTCACAACGGCTCCAGCAGGGCGTAGACTACGTTAAGACCCCACAGGGCATCTACCTGGTTAACCAGCCTTCAGCAGGCTCTCAGCTACGTCTGTACCCACGCAGGGCAGTGACGGATACACAGGTAGGTATGACCAACCAAGACGTTACACAGGCAGTAGATGTAGACCCTCTCGTCGTGTGGCTCAACAACATCGAACTTAAGCAAGGCAGTGACTATGTACTCACCAAGAGCGGCACAACCTACCAGACACTATTATCGATTCCGGTCACATCCGGGTCTGTTGTTGGTTCCGGTTACACATACCTCGCCTACTACACAACACCGATGTTCGTGCTCCAACAGCTCGGAACCATCAAGCGTACCAAGCACATCTACCTCTTCCTGGATAACGAGATTGGTCAGGAGCTATACCAAGCTGGCGATGCTATCGGTGGCACTCCGCTTGATTCGATTGTCGGCGCTCCTAAGGTAGACATGACTGCTAACGTCATCGTGGCGTATGACAACCAGCGTACAGGAGAGGTCTCGTATGACCTATATGGCTACCGTGACCTTGTGTGGGACTTCTCTTCCTTCGATGTGGTGCCGTCTTCATTGCAGTCTGACAGGTACATCCTACTTAAGGAGGCTGTTAAGGGTTCAGGTTACGCATACCAAGCTACCGTGTGGAGTAATGATGCCGGGGCATGGAAGCTAGCGGGCTATCAGTTCGACGTACGAGAGAAGGGTAAGCGTCATGTTACACGGACAGCATAGGAGGATTACACGATGGGAGTAGCACAGGGCGTTATGGCTGTGACTGGTGCAGTCGCCAACATCTCAGCCAAGAACAAGGCAGCAAGACAAGCGAGGGAGCAGGCAGCAGCACAGAAGTACTTCGCTAACCTCAAGTACGAGAACGACCTCATAGCGGCTAACGCACAACGAGAGGCACAGAAGCAGCAGAGCTTCCTACAGCAGATGCAAGCTCAGGCAGTACGGCTACAGGAAGACTACAACCTACGCGAGCAGGACATCCAGAACCTCATCCAAGCTGGTGACAGGATGTTCCAAGCTCAGTCACAGCAGTTAGCGGCTGAGACACAGGCGGTACAGATGCTAGCTGAGGCAGACAAGCAGTCCTACCTCGTGTCGCAGGAAGGGCGCACTCGTGAGGGTCAGCTAGTACAGGAGTCAGAGGCAGCTAACCAACAGCAGCAAGGCAGGTTAGCTGAGGTAGCAGCAGCGCTACAGCAGGGCGATACACAGCTAGCTGCATTCCTCGCCATGACAGCGGCTAGCGGTCAGGACTCCTCCTCTGTGTCTACTCAGGTACTCACACAGCAGGGAGTAGAAGCAGCGGCACTCACAGCAGCTAAGGCTGCGCTTGAGAGTGGGCGCTTCAGCGAGCAAGACCTACAGAACCTAGTGCTCAGCAGGGAGTTTAACTCTGCCTTAGAGAGGCTTGGTGTGCTGGGTGTGGAGAACAGCCGTGCATCGACACAGAACAAGCTTGACTACTCTAGGCAGGCTAGTGCTGCTACACAGGGGAATATAGCTCGTGAGCGGGACATGAACTCCTCTGCTGTGTCTCAAGCTCGTGCTGTGCTAGGGGGTCAGCGTGTCCTGCAAGACCAGGCTATGACAGCTAACGAAGCGTTTAATGAGCTTGGCTACCGGAACACGCTCACCAACCTTGAGCTACAACGCTCGTCTCAGAACACGAGTGCTGACATGCAGCGTAGAGCTAGCAAGGGGGCAGGGCTGTTCGACTACCTCAACCTCGGTGCGACAGCGTACGGGGGCTACGTAGGTGCAGGAGGCAAGCCGCTGTTCAGTGGCGGAGGTGCTGCATCTTCCCTCGTGTCACCAGAGCTATTCAAGGGCGACCCACTCAACACAGGTAATATCTACGGATAGGAGCAACATGGCAGTAATCAAGCTAGTAGGCGCGGACGTACCCAACGTCACGCAGCCAGCGGTAATCGAACCAGACGTACCGCTTAAGCCAGAAGACGGCTCACAGCCCGCCTTCGATATGGCTACACGAGCGCAAGAGCAGACGCTCAATACTATGTCCTCTGTGTTAGAGAACAGTAGCCGCGTAATCAGCCGTGCTCAACAAGAGGGAGACCAGACCTACACGGTGATGGCTCAGGCTGAGGGTCAGTACCAGCAAGCTCGTGAGCGTAACACACAGGTGCAGAGACAAGGAGGCATCACTGAGCTAGGTGAGACCGTTGTTAGGTTCCTGGAGCTAGACCAGAAGCGACGAGCAAGTGAAGCTAAAGCACAGCAGGAAGCTATGGACGCTGAGGCTGAGGCTAAGGTAGTGCAGTTCATCGCTGAGACACGAGGGACTGTACGGGCTGGTACCTCCTCTGTGTCACAGGCTAGCCGCGACTTCGAGGGCTTGCTAGGTCAATACCGTGTGTCACCAGACCAGAAGGCACGCCTATACTCCCAGTTCTTCTCCGAGCTAGGTAGGGTTAACGAAGAGCAGGCTAAGGAGCGGCAAGACCAGCTAGGCAAGCTACACGACCAGCGGAGAGAGCAGCTAGCTAACCGCTTCCTAATCGACACAGCGGGGCTTACCTCTGCTATCTCTAAGTCGATGACACAGGAGACGTTAGACGCCAACCGTGAAGCTCTGTACAAGCGCATGGATGAGGTAGCTAAGGCTGACATCCCTGAGCTAGACCGTCTCATCGTGTACAACGACATCCTTAAGGCTCTACAGCCTCACTTAGCTAAGGGCTACGACCAGATTAACGATGTCTTCAACCGCGCTCAAAACTACGCATCAGCGACACAGGAGGCAGCACAAGCACAGGCTAAGTTCCTGGCTAGCAACCAGAACGACACAGGGACTAGGCTTGCGTACCAGCAAGAGCTACAGTTCATCCGTGTTAAGTACGGCTTATCCGGTAATGACCTCTCTGTGTATGAGGCTAACGCTGCCTTAGAGGACACTGTGCGTCGGCTACAGCTTCGTAACGACGGTAACAGCGAGATTGATGAGCAGACCAAGCGAGAGCAGGAGAACCTAGCCAGAGAGTACGACACAATCTATATCGGTGGCTTGGCAGTGGAGACACTGAAGAACCCCGACTTCATCTTCTCTCTGCCTGAGCCACTACAGAAGCGAGTGAAGGTAGCTACCGAGCTATACAAGGAGAAGGTCAAGCTGATTCGTGACGCTAACGAGCAGAACCTACGCTTGACTGAGGCAGCCAACAACACGGCAGAGTCCTATGCTCGACTGATGCTAAGCCAGCTACCACGTGGCAACGAGCAATCACTGTCTGACTTCCTCAGCAAGTATCAGATGACTTCGCTACCTGCTGAGATTAAGAAGGAGCTAGCCTCACTACAGCAGGGGCAAGACCTGACACAAGGGCAGCGTGACTCTCTCATGCAGTACCTACGCCAGACACATGCACAGCGTATCGAGATACTGAGGTCTCAGCAAGAGCAGAACAATCGTCGTGTGTCAGACATTAACCGTGAGCTAGCTGCATACGGGCTAGAGAACGGTACACAGTCCTTCGACACAGAGAGGTTTAAGCAGTCACAGGAGCGACTAAGGCAGCTTCAGAGGCAGCGGCTACAGAGGACACAGGAGCAGATTCAGGGAGGAGCATCGCCGGGTTTTAGGGTGCCTCCTGCCCTGACACGGGGTGTGGTAGGAGGCAAGGCATCGGTGCTCCCGTTCCGACCTCAAGACTCAAGCAAGGTCGTCAGTGCCAGCAACAACCACCGTGAGGATAGGGGCACTCACTTACACGCAGGTGTAGACCTGGCTGTAGAGGCAGGTACCCCACTCATCGCGTACATGCCTATGGAGGTAGTAGCTATCGAGTATGAAGCCGATGGCTACGGTCACTACGTCACAGCGAGAGGAGCAGACGGTAAGTATCACCGCTTCGCTCACCTGATACGTCGTCCTTCCATCCGTGTAGGACAGCAGCTACAGTCAGGTGATGTTCTAGGGCAGGTAGGCTCTACAGGTCGCTCGTCAGGTTCGCATCTGCACTGGGAGATTAGAGACCGGAACGACTACGGAGTAGAGGGGACGTACAACCCGTACGTCGTCATGCAGGCGTATTCTCCTGGTGGTACCTACGGCTTGCGAGGTAAGGACAGTGAGCAATTCCGTGTGTCCTCCACTCAACCTCCGTCCCAGAAGAGAGCAGCCATTCCTAAGAACGCTGTGCCAGTCGAAGGTGGGTACCTGCTGAATGGTGTGTACATACCGTACGAGGGCACTCCTCCTCGTGTAAGACAGCCTCGCACGTCTAACGACCTCACACAGGTACCAGGTAACGCAGGGGGCGATACCAAGCCTGTGGTGGGTAAGGGCAGGGCTACTCCACCTAAGCCTCAGACACAAGGGAAGCTCATAGACGTGGGCTTACCCTACCCTGTGTACAAGACGTTAGGAGGCTACACAGTCGATGGTTACGTAGTCACTGACGCTGAAGTCAAGAGACAGACCATACCTGGCGACCCGCAAGGCGCAGCCTTAGAGAGGGCAAGACAAGCGGCTATCATGGGTGGTCGCAAGAAGGCGTCAGTATCGAGTTCAGGTAAGAGCGGATTGAATATCGACTACGACCTCATTAAGGAGCTGCACCGTCCCACCCCTGTGTTAGAGCGCAGGGTTAACTACACGCCAGCTAAGCCTCTACGTCAGTCAGGCATTGCTCAGACACGAGAGGAGTACAAGGCAGCTAATAACCCTGACGCTAACTACGGCTACACCGTACTGGCTAAGGACGCATCCTTCCGCAAGGAGCTGCACAACGTGGCTAACAGACTAGGCATCCCAGCTATGTGGTTGGCTGATGTCATGGCATTCGAGACAGGAGGTAGCTTTGACCCACGCAAGCCTAACAACCAAGGGCACTACGGTCTCATCCAGTTCGACGAGTCCTCAGCCAGGTCTCTCGGTACTAGCATCTCAGCTCTCGTAGGCATGACCCGCACAGAGCAGCTTAAGTACGTCGAGGCATACATCAGGCAGCGCACAAGAGACGGCAAGGACTTAGACTCCCCCTACCACGTGTTGGCTGCTATCTGGCAGGGCAACTCACTGCCGTCTACCATGCAGCGCTTATGGACACGAGGGAACACGGACGGGAACATCACCTGGCATGAGTACGCTAACCGACTAGGCTCTCACGCTGGTCGCAGGTATAACTCACCTGCTGACCGTAGGAGCCGCATCCAGTCCCGCCTAACGAACCAGCACCCAGCACTCATCGCAAGCAACACCGACGCCACTGTAGAGCTATTCAGCTAGGAGACACAGGCATGAGCATCATCAGAGACACAGAGCAGAGCAACCAGCCAGACGCCAGCATCGAAGTACCAGACATCAGGATGAGTGTAGAGGGCATCCCTCAGACGCTACCTACACCAGCGCTAGCACCCACTCCTACCACTCCTCCTGTGTCAGACACACCCATGCCTCCGAGCATCGACGTAGGCGGCTTACCTTCTGCCCCTGTGTCAGAGGACTTCGTAGCTGACCAGGTCATAGATGTGACACAGCAGGAGCCAGAGCAGCAGCAGGTAGGTATCCTAGAGGACATCATCAACCAGCCACTACCTAAGCCTATCGACCCTATCCTGCCCAAGCCAATCCCTCTAGCTGGCGTGCAGGTCAATCAAGCTGACTCACTAGGTGCGGCTATTGCTGAGGCAGAGACACAGGTACAGCAGAGCATCGACCGTACACGGGTAGCTGCTCCACTGCCTAACGACCTGGTTCTGCCGTATCACTACCAGGGAGACCTCACTCCGTACATCCAGCAGCTTAACGAGCTAGGGCAGTTCCAAGCTCAGATTGGTGCCACACAGACAGCACAGCGCAAGTATGAGCAAGCCGTGTCGAAGGCTGTAGCTGAGCAGCAGTTCACACAGGGGCAGCGTAACCCCTGGCTTGAGTTCGCCTTCGGTCAGGGTACTGACCCTAACAAGCGTCCTGAGTTCAATCCACTGGCAGGTAAGTTCGGTGACTACGGCGGAGGTGCAGTCGGTGCCGTGTTCGGTGCGCTTAACTATCTTCCCCCTGTGTTACTCACCCGTGTCCTCTTGGCTTCTGGCTTAGAGGCTAGGGATGCGTGGAACGCTGCATGGCAGTCAGGCAACATCACACAAGGGGATTGGATAGGTCGCTTCCGGAAGAACCTCAGCCGCTTAGGACCAGACGCTCAGTACGCTCAGACACAGACCGGATTAGAGCGTGCTCGTGCTCAGTCATACCTCGTGGGCGCAATCACAGGGCGGGACTTCTCGTTCTCGAACTGGAGCACAGACAAGTATGGCAGGCAGAACCCACTCGGCTTCCTCTATGGAGACCAGAAGCAGAACGAAGGTAAGGTGGACTACCTAAAGGGTACTGCGGCATTCGCTCTTGATGTGTTCGTAGACCCCGGTGGCAAGCTGCTCAAGCTAGCTAAGCGTGGTCGTGGCTTCCTAGGGCTAGGTAAGCAACTAGACACACCAGCAGAGAAGGCAGCGAAGGAAGCTGCTGAAGCTGGAGCCAAGGTAGCGAAGGAGACCGCACAGAAGCAGCGTGTAGCGTACGAGAAGATGCGTGACATGTTCGTAGGCTTACGTAGAGAAGCTGCTGACCCACTCCGTAATGAGGCTAGACCACTGGCGAATAACGCTGGTGTCATGCAGCGTGGTAGTGCTGGCTCTGCTAGTGTCACACCTGCTCAAGCCTACAAGGACTACCTGCTCCGACGGAAGCGACCCGCGCTACCGCCTGCTCGTGACACAGGGAATACGATTGAGGCATCCTTCTCTGTCGTGTCTCAAGCTCCTGGTGCTCAAGCTGTCTCTGTAGCTCCGCCTGTACCTACTATCCGCTCATCTGCTGAGGCTATCATCAACGGTGTACCAGCAGAGGAAGTCTCCCGTGTGTTCAAGGAGCTAGACGGTAGAGAGTTCCCGTCTGCCTTAGTGCAGGAGGCTATCGACGACTACACACAGAAGATGGCAGCAGCTAAGTCACCCAGAGGTGAGGCACGAGCGTATAACACGTTCCAGTCTCGTGTGTCCAAGCTGGAGAAGGAGTTCAATCGTCGTGTAGGGCAGAGTGCAGATGTGTCAGAGCTACCTGCTAGACCATCCTCTGTGTCAGAAGCCAGTGTCGAGCTATCGAGAGACTACTACCTCAAGGGTGTAGAAGAGCCTCCCATCCGCCTTCTACCGCCCGTAGGAGGCACGGGACGAGCTAAGAAGGCAGCGCGTATCTCAGGTGAGGCAGCAGCCGACCTGGGGCTTCCTGGTGGGGGTGTGATGCGTCCTGTGACTACTGGCTCTATCGGTGACACGCTGAGAGCAGCCAGACAGAAGAGACTACCTCCGGTGGGTGACACAGGCAGAGGACAACGCCTAGCTCGTCTCGTGTCTAGCGTTACTCCCGCTGACACACAGCGAGTGATAGACGAGGGTGTGAGAGAGTTCCGACGTACAGAGGCTATGCCCCTGCTCATGCCCACTCCTGACGACTACGTACCTTACACGGTGCAGAAGTATGCGACTGTGGAGATGCCCCGTAAGAGGGTGTTCAAGGCTAAGCTAGACGACTCAGATGTAGAGCTAGAGACGTATGACACTCCTCCTGTGTTAGCGGTCATCGACAGTGATGGTCGTGGTGTGGCGTTACAGGCACAGCCGCTAGTGGACACACGCATTCGTCCTCCTGTGTTAGAGCCTCGCCCTAAGCAGCTAGGTGACGCCATCATCCTGCCTGACTCAGTAGCCAGAGCGGAGAGAGCGGTAGAGTACTATGACATCGTTGCTGACTCTATCGATGAGAGCGTGCTATCTCGGCTTGACTCGGAGTCCAGGAAGGCAGCACTCGACTTGGTAGCGGGGCAGAAGCTAACGACTGACGGTGTAATTCTGTGGGACACAGGAGACGTAAGAGCTATTACCACACAGCGGGGAGGTAAGCTCTACATTGACCCCCGTGCTATTCCGGCTGAGTACTTCATGCCTCAAGCTTCAGCAGGTGACACAGTCCAGAAGCTACTCGCTGGTGTGACTGTGGATGTACCCCGCCTCAGTCCTCGCTCAATGGATGAGCTTAACCGTATTGCTGGCTTCTTACCTGCACCGGACGGCTTGTCACTCGTGACTAAGAAGCACGACACGTACGAGGGCTTGATGTCTGAGGTCTCACGTCGCTTGTACGGCTCCAGCGATGAGGTGACACAGGCATACTTCGATACCCTCAGACGCATCGGTATCAAGCTATCTGATTCCTCTGTGTTGATGGATGACACGGAGGCAGTACTTATCGAGGTCATGCGAGGTACCTCTCAGAATCCCCAGGGAACGGCTGTGGTGAGGAGAGCACTCAAGCCTGCTGAAGACCTACCAAAGGCACTGAACGATGGACGACCTATCGATGAACAGGTAGTAGACGCTATCCAGCAGGGCTTAGACCCAGAGGACTTGCTTGACGACTTAGCCGAGCCTGACCTGGCTGACCCCAAGATTCAGGCAGCTATCCTAGACAACACACCAGACGACTTGGTAGGCACCTCCCTAGAGGCTCAGGAACGGGCTGTGAGGCGTGCTGTAGACACGAGGGAAGTGAACTACCTGGCTGATACCAGACACGCCTTAGAGGGGCAGAGAGCAGCCGTAGAGCAGACGTTAGAGGCAGTGGTTGAGGAGCTGGACAAGCTACCTGACCTAGCCCCGCAGGTGCTTACTGAGGCTGTACCGTTCACCCCTCGCATCGTGTCTGACGAAGCAGGCACTACGCTGGAGCAGCTATTCAAGGAGGCTGACGAGAGGTTCGCTCAGTACACAGACAATGTGTTGGACATGGCAGCAGTGAAGCAGGCTAATGCTGACGTAGACGCCATACTCTCTCCTGTGTCACAGAAGCTCAGTAGCGATGAGCGTGTTGTCTCCCTCTCTGATAGAGCGAATCGCCGATGGTTCCACGGTACGCGGGTGGATGACCTAGACTTGTCACAGGCTGACTGGACACAGGGGGCAGCTAGAGGTGAGTTCGGAGCTGGTATCTACCTGACTAAGAACCCGGAGATGGCAGACTCATTCGCTAAGGCTGATGTGGCGTACAACCTCCCTCTCGTGTCAGGTCGTAGCTTCTCTGTCCCTCGCGTACACACAGTGAGTACGGAAGGTATGCGCTTCCTGAAGGCGGATACACCAGCTAACGACAACTTCATTGACCTCGTGTTCCAGAGCTTCGATACGGTCATGACACCGAATAGTCCTGTACACAAGGATGTAAGGTCACGCTTGCTTAAGGCTACCAGCGGGCGGAAGCTGTCGATAGGCAAGGTGTACGACCTTATGTCCTCTGTGTCAGCTAAGGCACGGGAGGCAGTACAGGGCGTGGCGCAGGTTGATGAGAAGCTGGTGCTTAACTGGCAGCGCGAGGTTAACTCTAGGCTTCGTGCGGCTGGTGTGGACGGCATTGAGCATGGTGATGTTGTCGCTGTGTTCAGCAATGAGCGGCTTGTTACACGAGGAGTGAGGGAGCTAGCTGACGAGGATACGCCATTGGCTGTGGCAGTAGCTAGGTACAACGGCGTGGCACTGGCAGCAGCTAACTACCCCAAGTCGAAGATGCTGGATGTGACACGGAAGGAGATGGCTGCACGTGTAATGAGCCGACTCGCTGACTCAATGAAGCAGGGCGTAGACGAGATAGACGAAGCCATCATACGCAAGCTAGATGACATGACACGAGGAGACGAGGAGTTACGGAAGGCAGCAGCTAAGGAGAAGGCTGTACTTGAGTCTGAGGTGCTTCGCAGTAATGCAGCGAAGGACGACCAGACCATAGCACAGCTAAGCAAGTATTCAGATTCCCCCTGTGTATAGGAGACACCGTGGCTAAGAAGTGCAACACAACGAATAGACAGCCTAACAAGAAGCCGACGAAGGTAGACCTCAGTAAGAAGTCCCAGGTACGTAAGCGTATCCAGGAGCATCGCGCTAGGCTTCGCGCCTTCCGCGCTGCGACTGCTGATGAGCGCTTGGCACAGGCACAGGCAGAAGCCATCACACAGAGAGAGATACAGGCTGAGTGGATTGGCACAGCGTTAGACATGCCGTCCCTAGACACGATGGACAACCTCAAGCTGCAAGACCACTTAGCTGCTCTGTTCAACATCCGTGCTAAGAACCTGATTGATGCTGACCTGTACGGCAACACAGCAGGAGAGATACGCTATGCGCTGGCACAGCGAGGTAGGCAGGCTCAGAACCTCATCACGGCTGCTGCTCAGTATGCGGCTGTACCACGCATCAAGGAAGCACGTAGAGCGTGGCGACAGTTCCTCGACTCTGCTGGTGTGAAGATCTCTACACAGGAGAGAGATGAGCTACTGGTAGACCTGGCTGAGCTAGGAGGCAGGGCACATGACGATGCTGTGTATGGCGTGACTCCAGCCGCTAAGTGGCTAGCTGACCAACGCTATGACAGGTTCGTACAGCGCTTGCAGGGGTTGGGTATTAACCCTGACATGGATGTGCTGCTCAAGTACGTGGAGCCTATTCACTCTGCCTTCGACGAGGTCAGGCTTATTGCTAACTCTGCTGGTGTAGACGTAGGTAAGGTCGGCGGTATCGACTACTTCCATCGCACGATGCAGGACACATACGGCATGGTCTTCAGAGAGCGCTATGTAGACAAGGTAGCAGGCAGGTATGGTGACGCCATCGCTGCGAGTAAGGTCAGGCAGAGTCGGAACACGTACCACATGATACCGGAGGACTGGGAGGCATTCATGTCATTCCCCTCTGTGTCGAAGTCTGGCGCTACTCCAGAGTCAATCATGGACATGCTGACGAATGACCCTATCGCAGCTAGGAAGTGGTTCCACGAGACGCTGACTGACACGGAGCTAGAGACACTAGCTGACACAGGAGTGTTGGCTAAGCTGCCTATGACTACACGAGAGGTGAGTGAGTACTTCGATGAGCTGTATCAACTGCCGTTCAAGGGTGTGACAGAGAAGTTCAAGACTAACCCGCTTGAGGCACTCGACGACTACGCTAAGTCCCTGGAGCGTGCCACTAAGGAGGGGGCTATGGCTACTCTCCTACACAGTGACATGGCTCAGAAGCAAGGCTGGTCTCTCACGGCTGATGCATACCAGAAGCTTAGTGAAGCCGAGAAGAAACACTTCGTCAGGGCTAACGTGTCAGCAGAGAGGTTCAGCTTAGAGCGCATCCTAGGTAAGGACGGAGCAGCTAAGCTCGGTCAGTACTACGTTCATACACGGGTGGAGAAGCAGTGGTCATCACACATGCGCGTGTCTACCAACCCTTCTGAGATGGGCATGGTAGCTAACTACATCCACGCTGTGATGAGGAACATCAACCTAGCCGCACTGCTGTCTGGCGGTACGGAGTTCCTCACTAAGTTCGTGGGAGGTAACGTCATCCAAGGACTGGCTGCTGGTGCTGAGCTGTCGCACATCCTGCCTAGACACTGGGAGTTCTCCCGTGTAATGAAGCAGGGCTTAGACTCACTCGATGATACAGTGCCGCGCTACATAGTGGGCGGGGTTGAGTACACACAGAGAGGCATTACTGAGGAGTTCTTCAAGCGTGTGGGAGGTGACTTCGCTTCACACATGGGCAGTGACCTAGAGAGCCTTGACCCTCGCAACTTCACCAAGGCTCTGCGAGACATCCAAGCCTACTCTGCATCGTTCGGAGACCCACTCACAGCCACAATGAAGGGCGCATCATACGCAGGTAAGCTAGCGGATAAGGCTGTACGCGGTGCCTTCACACCTCTCGCCCGTGTAGCAGCGTTCAATGAGATGAGCATGAAGTATGCGGTGTGGACTTCCCTGTTCGAGAAGGCTGACCGTGTAGCTGATGCTGCTTCCGTAGCTAACAGGTTCCACCACGTACGGTTCAACAACTTCGATGAGGCTACTCGACACGTGGACGAGTACTTCGTGAACTACCACACTACAGGGGAGGTGCCAGCGTCGCTAGGTAAGTTCGTCGTGCCATTCGCTTCGTACGTGCTGCTTAACCCTGGTATGGTCTTCCGTCATGTCATGCGTAAGCCTCAGCTATACATCAACTACCTCAGAGCACAGCAGAAGCTCGGCTGTATTAACGGGGCGTGTGACAAGAACATCACTGAGGACGGCTTCACTGAGGACGAGCTAGATAAGTTCGCTGTGGCTGTGGGTAGAGACGCCCGCACTAATAGGCTGTACTTCCTCTACCCCGGCAACTACGACCCCTACGTCGATGCCTTCGACTTCGCAGTGGGCGGGACTCGCACCCTCATGCGCTTAGCTGGATGGCAGGACACAGGGAATAAGGCAGGTGACACACGGGTGAAGGTAGAGGGCTTCTCTCCGTTCGACGTGACTAAGGGTCTGGCTAACGACTACACCTCCCCTGTGTTGAAGATTGGTGCCGAGCTGATGACAGGGAAGGACTTGTTCACCGGGCGTGACCTCGACACAGAGACAGAGTTCCTCGGTGTGAAGCTTCCTCCTGTGTTAGCTTACGCTGCGAGGACGTACCCAGTCACCAGCGCTATTGAGGGTAGACGCGGTACTCTAGGCAAGCTGCTCAACAACTCCCCTCTGACAGAGGTAGACGAGTACGGCAACACTGTGAGGCAAGGCAACAGAGAGATGACAGACTCAGAGAAGAAGCGCTTACGTGCTGCGACTGAGGAGTCATGGGTGACACAGGCGATGTACGCAGCGGGGCTTAAGGTCAGAGTGCTCGACATCGACGAGGGAGAGCAGCGTACGTTGTCTGACTTGTTCCGGTACCAGCGTGACCTCACACGGAAGATAGATGCTCGTAACACAGAGCTATCAGAGAAGCGTGTGCAGGGCAGGCTGACTGACACAGAGAAGAGGGAGTACACGCAGCTAGTATCCACGCTGTATAACCTCAATATGGACATAGCCCGTATTAAGCAGTGGATGTCAGCTAAGGGGGTGCCAGAGAAGCAGGTGCTCAACCAGCTACGAGAGATGAGGATTAAGTCTGGGTTACTCATCCGTGACTTGCCTTCGCTCAACGAGGAAGCCGCTCAACAGGAGGCTACTCGCTACTACCGTAAGTACTTAGAGGGATTAACAGATGACGACAGCTAACGTGCTCGTTACCCGGACTGGGACGGGCTTCACTATCGATGTCACCCCGTGTGACTTAGACCCTAGCCTCACGCTGAAGGACTTCACTATCCGTCATGCAGGTGTGCAGGTACCTAACACAGACTACGCTAAGACCACCAGCACTACACTGACCTACACAGGGGCAGCACTGCCGTCTAATACACAGGTAGAGGTACGCAGACGTACACCACTCTCCCCTGTGTTCACACCACGGCTTGGCTTAAGAGTCCGCTCTCAGGACTGGAATGCTGAGTTCGACCGCATCACACGTCGAGCAGAGGAGTATGACCTCAACGGTGTGGGTAACACAGGAGGAGGTGCAGGGCAGGTACTCAACGACTCGTACGGTGCGGTGTGGAACGGTGACACAGTGTATGCTCCTACCCGTGGAGCGCTGTACGTCAAGCTAGAGACTATGGCTCCTCTCGTGTCTCCTGGCTTCACTGGTGTACCGACTGTACCTACCGCACCAGGTGGGACTAACACCACACAGGCAGCAAGTACTGCCTACGTCGTGGCTGGTCTAGCGGCTAAGGCTGATATCGCCTCACCTAGCTTCACAGGCAACCCTACCGTCCCTACGCAGTCTCAAGGCAACAACTCTACCCGTGTAGCTAACACAGCGTACGTGGACACAGGCTTGGCACTGAAGGCTAACATCGCATCACCTGCCTTCACAGGTACACCCACTGCTCCCACGGCAGCAGGCGGTACCAACACGACACAGGTAGCTACCACTGCGTTCGTCGTGTCAGGCTTGGGCGCTAAGGCTGATATAGCATCACCCACGCTGACAGGTACTCCTGCTGCTCCGACTGCTACACGAGGGACTAGCACTACACAGCTAGCTACTACTGCCTTCGTGCAGCAGCATGAGGCTTGGGTCAGTGTCCTACCTGGTGGTTGGACTGGCACATGGCGTGTGAGACGCAGAGCAGACGGTAACATCGACATGGAGATTAACGCCTCAGCCACTAACGTGACATTAGCTGCGTACACTCAGAGCGCGACACTGCTTACCCTGGCTGCTGCGTACCGACCTACCATCAACCAGATTCTCCCCACTCACGTAGGTATCGTCGGTGTGGATATCGCTGGTGGGTTTATCTACGTCGATACGACTGGGGCTATCAGGACTGAGACACGGACAAGCTGTACTAACGCCACCTACAACGTGAGAGGAACATACACATGGAGCGCTACGTAATGCCGATTAACCAAGACTTGATGAAGGCTGCTGTCACCTGTGTGAGTATCGCTGCTGGATGCTTCCTTGTTACACAGGGGCAGAGAGATGTAGGCGGGCTACTCGCAAGCACCGCTATAGGAGGCTACCTAGGTAACATCACACCGAGTCAGAGCAGACCTAAGTAATGCCCAGACACAGCAAAAAACGCCCGCTCTCCCCTGTGTTAAGGGAAGGCGGGCTTCTTGCTGTGTTACGGTCTCGGTCGCTTCTGTACCATGTCACGCACTTGCTCTGTGCTTAGTGTGCCTTCGAGGTAGTCAGCTATCTGGCTGTACGTTAAGCCTCGGTCATTCATGGTGGAGATGCTGTACTTCAGTGCTCCCTCACCCTCGTAATCTCCGATATACGGTACATACTCTTCTAACCAGTCTGGCAGGTAACGTGCTCGTGGGTTGTACAGATGACCGTGCCACCTATCTGTGGAGTCCCAACCACTAGGGTCTATGGCGTTACACAGGAGACCTAGTGCGCAGTACTGACAGGTCTCACCCTCGTGTACTCTCAGCTTGCCTGTGGTCTGTAGTGCTGGGTCTGTGTCACGCAGCAGCTTGATGAACTCTTCCTTACTTAGCATGGCGTCTCTCCTCGGTTAGTTGTTCTACAGCTTCGTTAGTTAGCTTACCCTCTAGCCAGTCAGCAATCTCACCGAATGTTAGCTTGTTGTCGTTCATGTAGATGAGGTTCCACACTACGCTCCATTCATCGATAGCTGGGTCTAAGGACTCTGTGTACTCGTTAAGCCAGTCAGGTAAGTCGCGGGGACTAGGGACCTTGTCCGCACCCTTCCAGTCGTTGCCTCTCCAGCCATCCGGGTCAATCGTGTTACACAGGACACCCATCACACACATGCAGCCGTCCTTGTCTCGTAGCTTGTATCGCCCCTGTGTCACGGTGTGCTCGGCTTCTCTCAGCACTTGTACAGCGTCTTCTCTATTCATCGCTTATCACCTCTGTGTACGGTATTAGTCGCTCAGGAATCTCGTCTGGTGTGTTGTAGCCTCGCACGAAGTAGATAGGCTCTTTCTTGGTGGGGTTGGATGACTGTGCTAGCTCTAGGTCGTAGAACACACCAGCGTAGCCAGTGAATGCCATGGAAGGCGGCACCAAGCAATCACCTGTGTTAGCTCCCTTGTACCGCTCTGGGATGCAGTCAGGCACGTAGAAGCTAGGGTCGCTGGAGTAGGCTTCGAGGAACTGGTCTAGACTGGTGAAGCCTCTGACCCACTGTACGTTACGCCGCAGCTCGGCTACCTCACCCTCGTCTCTCGACACAGGGAAGAGGGATGCCTCGTGTGTGTCCTTGTTGATGACGAGTACTGCTGCCTCAGTCAAGCCTAGCGCCTCACGGTAGGCTATCACCTGTGTCCTATACCGCTGAGGTAAGCCCTGGTACTGCATGTAGGAGTACGAGCTAGCCTTAGCTGTCTTGATGTCTAACACGAGGTAGTCATCTAATACGGCGTCAGGATGCCCCACTACACCCTCGAACTCTAAGGGCTGCTGTTGGGCTGTTACCTTGATGCCCTTGTCTCGCATGGCTTGTAGGACGAGTGCTTCAGTGAGGTTGCCCCAGAAGAACTTGTGCCTATCTAAGCCTGACACAGGAGTGGAGATGAAGTTCACCTTGCTGACGTAGCCGAGGTGTCGTAGGACTAACGCACCCATCGGGTCTCCGAGTGAGGAGATGCGTAAGCCGAACTTCCTTTCTTGGTCGTGTGGCTTCTCGTAGGCATGACGGTAGGCATGGTCGGCATCCGCACGGAATAGTACGAGGTTGTCTAAGTAGAGGTCTTGTCCTCCTGTGTTCCACCAGTCGGTGAACTGCATTAAGCTGTCCATAGGTAGAGATGAGGTAGAGCCGTCACTTGTTAGGCAACGGCTCAGGTAAGGGTTACTACACACCCAGGTTGGTGTCTTCTGTCGATTGCCAGTAGCGGAGTGCAGCTAGCAGCTTAGCATCGTCGATGTTAATCTTAGCCATGTCTTACACCTTCCTCCGTGCTTGTCGCTGTGCTGGCTTCGCTTGTGCTTGCGGCTTGTACTCGTCCTGTAAGTACCCTGTGTAGTCAGGCTGGTTGCCTTCCTTGTCCGCGTAGAAGAGCGTAATGTCCAGGGTTACTTCCTTCTTACCGCTAGGGGTCTGTCGTCCTGGCTGCTGGTCAAACTCTGTGATGAGGGCTTCTAACTGCTCGTCAGTGATGCTTAGCTTGCCCGTCATTGCGATGCTAGCGTGGTCATCCTTAATCCAGATTGCCAGCCGTCCGAATCTCTGTCTGTCGTTAGCCATTGTTCTCTTCCTCCTGTGTTAACCATTGTTGATGTGCCGAGATAAGCTGCTCTACGAAGATGAGCGTACGAGCTACCGCATGTACCGGGTCGGTCATTGGTGACTCATCATCTCTCGTGTGCAGGTCGCCAACACCTCCGTCCATGTAGATGTCACGCACCTGGAGCATCATATCAGTCAGACCGTCTACGTGTGCAGCCATGTGAGCGAGTAACATCAGCGTGTCCATGCTGTTGTACCCTGCCTCTCCAGGGTGGACGATAGGGCGACCTAAGCGGGGGATGTCGTACTTCTCCTCACCCTGTAGGAAGGCTTGGATTAGCAGCCGCATTGCGTGAGGAGGCATTAGCCGTCGGACTTGCTCTAGCTCGGTGTTAGTCAGTGCCGTGTTGTAGTGTGTCATGTGGTTATCTCCGTGTTGGTAGCGTGCGTCGTCCGCCTGTTGCTGCTGGCTTCGGTACGTTCTCTGCGTCGTTGTCCTTGTCTGCTCGCTGTGACACGAGGGAGAGGGAGAGGTAGCGGTGATAGTACGTGATGGTACTACCTGCGTCTCTGGGTGATACGTCCGGGCTGAATGCCATCGACGTGGAGTATTCCTCCCCTGTGTCTGTGTCCTGCACTGTGACGCTAGCCACGTTGTAGCCTGACTGGGAGTCGAAGCTTAAGCCAAGCCTCATCAGTAGTCCGTACTCAGACAGGACAGGAGGTAGTGTGTCGAGTACACCGGGTAAGTCGAGGTAGTCGATGCTCTTACCCCCGCCTACACCTGCCTTCGCATTCGTCTTGAGCTTACCGTCTAAGCCCTTCCGTACCTTCTCTAGCTTGTCTGCTAGTACCTTGCTGACCATGTGTCGGTATCCTCCGTTGGTATGTCTCGTACATTAACACACAGGGAGAGGGTGTCAATACCCGTCATCCTCTGTTGGGTCGTAGTCTAGTGCTCGATAGTTGTCAGGCTGCCCTTGCTGGACGTAGTACTTGTCAGTCTCTCCTGTGTGAGGGCACTGAGGGTTAGTAGCTACGTACATCCTGTTGGTCTGTCTTGCTGCCTCCCTGAAGAACGAGGACTTGCTATCACTACGCTTAGCCTTCGTACCCATCGTCTACCTCCTCTGTGTCGGGCATGTCTACACGGGTGAGAGTCTTCTGTCGGTTGACGTGCGGCGGGTAGGTCTCCTCTGGTGCTCCGTTGAGTACCCAGTCAACGAATGCGCGGTCATCACCGGACTCACGCCGCTGCTTCTGCCGTGCGTTAATGGCGTTCTGCTTCTCTACGGTCATTACTTAGCCTCCTTCCATGTATGAGCGTGGTTGAACTCCCCGCTAACGGGGATAGTCTCGTAGTCCTGAGATGTCAGGATGTCGCCAGTCGTGAACACAGACGACATGACTACATCCCATACCTCAGCTAGTCTCTCTGACACGAGGTAGCCGCCTTCGTCGTGTACTGCTAGCACCTGCTTAGTCTCGTCCTGCCAGCCTAGCTGATGACGGTACAGCCACACTCGTATCTGAAGCTCCTTGAAGATAGAGCCAGCGAATCCCTGGTTGAGGTAGCTGAAGACCCTACGCTCAGCCTTACTTCTCGTGCTCCAGTCTGGTGAGTCTAAGCCATTGATGATGTAGCGGCGACCAAGAGGGTCATGCACCAGTCCACCGTTAGTCCGTGCTGCTGACACGAGGGAAGCCTTAAGTCTATCGATAGATGGCTGTCCCTTAGCGATAGAGTCAAACACTAGCTTGGCTTCAGCTAGCGGAATCTTAGTCGCGATGGATAAGCGCTGTGCACCTCCGCCGTACATGAGCAGGTAGAGCGCGGTCTTAGCCAGGAACCGAGAGATGCCCCAGTTATCGGCGTTAGTCTGGTGCAGGTCAATACCCTCTCGGAAGACACGAGCAAGTGCTTCATCGTCTTCCATCTCCTGTAGCCACCAACCCAACAGCACAGCCTCAATGCGGTCTAGGTCAGCCACAGCCATGACGTAGCCAGGTGGGGCAGCGAACACACCACGGATGATGGAGCCTAGCTCTGACCGAGCAGAGATGTTCTGCACGTTAGGACTACTGCTGGACAGCCTACCTGTGGCTGTGCAGGTGAGGCAGTAGTGAGGTCTGAGTACTCCAGCCGTGTTAGTGGCTGAGCGGATGCCTGACACGAAGGTAGACGTTAGCTTGCTGACCTCTCGGTACTCTAGCAGTGCTGACACGAGAGGATGGCTTATATCACCTAGCGTGTCCTTGTCCATCTTGGGTCTACCCGTCTTCGATACAGGCAGCTCCACGCTGTCCTGCTGTAGGACTACAGCGATGTGAGCGTCCTTGATAGCAGCCTTCTCTGTGACTAGCACAGCCTCACCCTTGCGCTTACGCCATACCTCTACCTCATCAGGTAGCAGAGACTCAACGGCTGCCTTCCTCTGTGTCTCAAGCTCCTCTAGCTGAGCTTGTACCTCGTCTAGCTTGCTCGTGTCGATGAACAAGCCTGACTGCATCTCCATCACCACTTCCAGGTAGGGCATGGCTAGGCTGTTTAGGTAGTACCAGCCTTGCTCGTCTGAGGAGTATAGCTCCAGGTAATGAGCCAGCACTACACAGGTGGAGAGTAAGTCCTGTACCAGGTACTCTGCTAGTTGCTCTGTCTTGTGCCAGTACTCACGCCCTGGTAAGGCATCAGCAGGTAAGAAGCCGTCATCGATAAGCCGCTGCCTGATGTCTAGCTTAGGCTGTCCTAAT
>JACCEC010054813.1_pt1 | contig 42077 bp, 31 predicted proteins | sample 7450121 | NCBI WGS metagenome assembly JACCEC01 (sample SAMN15323455, study PRJNA562643) | freshwater metagenome | isolation source: river surface water | place: USA:Blue River Watershed | collected 2017-08-18 | reverse complement strand
GAGTGGAAGGTGCCGCCCCAGAAGCGGCGCGGCTCCACGCCGGTGAGCTGGTCGACGCGGGCGAGCATCTCCTTCGCGGCCTTGTTGGTGAAGGTGAGGAGGAGGATCTCGCCGGGCTTCACGCCCATGGAGAGCAGGTAGGCGACGCGGTAGGTGAGGGTGCGGGTCTTGCCCGAGCCGGCGCCGGCGAGGACGAGCAAGGGGCCGGGCTCGGCGGTCACGGCGTTGAACTGCTCGTCGTTGAGTTCCGCGCGAAAATCGATCTGCGGGACGGGGCTCTCGGCGAAGGGCGAGCTGTTTTCGAAGGGGGAATCCATGACGCTTTGGCGCCCAAACCTCGCGGCCCCGGCCCCGCAGGCAACGCGAAAGGCGGGCCCGGACACGCGGGCCCGACCGCGGGGCGGGCGTCCGACCGGTGCGTCGAGCCTGACAAAGACCTGACAACTTAACGCTGAACAAGCGCCGGGATTTCTGGTCAGTCTTTCCGCAAAGCCATGAAAACCATCACCCTCGCTTCACTGCTCGCCGCCCTGCCGCTCGCGCTGCCCGCCGGACCCGCGCTCACCATCTACAACCAGAACTTCGCCGTGGTGCGCGAGACGCTGCCGCTCGATCTCAAGGCCGGGGTCAACGCCGTGAACTTCTCCGGCGCGACCACGCAGGTGGAGCCGGACTCGGTCGTCTTGCGCGACGCCGCGGGCAAGATCGGCTTGCGCATACTCGAGCAAAGCTACCGCGCCGACGCCGCGTCGCAGGGGCTGCTCTTGGCGATGAACGAGGGCAAGGTCCTGGAGTTCATCGTCACCGACGACGAGGCGAAGGAATACACCGTGAAGGGCCGCGTGATCCGCAGCGGCTACAAGGCCGGCGGCGAGGCCGCCACGCCGATCATCGAGGTCGACGGCAAGCTGCGCTTCTCGCTTCCCGGCCAGCCGATTTTTCCGGGTCTCGGCGACGACGCCATCCTCCAGCCCACGCTGTCCTGGCAGGTCAACGCCGAGCAGGCGTCGAAGCTTCAGGCCGAGCTCGGCTACATCACCGGCGGCATGAGCTGGCAGGCGGCCTACAACCTCGTCGCGCCGGAAAAGGGCGACCGGGTCGACATCGTCGGCTGGGTCACGGTGAACAACCACACCGGCAAACGCTTCGACGACGCGACGATCAAGCTCATGGCCGGCGACGTGAACCGCGTGCAGCCGGAGATGGATTTTTCAGGAGGCCGCCAGCGCAAAGGCATGGTCCTCGCCGCCATGGCCGCGCCCGTCGCGGAGGTCACCGAAAAGGCATTCGACGAATTCCACCTCTATTCGCTGCCGCGCCCGGTGACGTTGCGCGACCAGGAGACGAAGCAGGTCGAGTTTCTCCGCGCCACCGGCGTGACCGCGCCGCAGCTCTACCTTTTCGACCAGAACAAATACGGCGCGAAGGTCGCCACCGTCCGCGAATTCAAGAACACCAAGGAAAACGGCGGCCTCGGCCTGCCGCTGCCGAAGGGGCGCGCGCGTTTCTACCGGCAGGATTCGTCGGACGGACGGCTCGAGTTCGTCGGCGAGAACAGCCTCGACCACACCGCCAAGAACGAGACGGTGCGCCTCTACACCGGCGACGTCTTCGACATCGCGGTCGAGAAAAAACAGACCGATTCGCAGATGAGCAGCCACAACGATTTTCGCGAGGAGGCCTTCGAGGTGAAGCTGCGCAACCGCAAGGCCGAGCCGGTCGAGGTCCGCGTGGTGGAGCACTTTTATTCCTGGCCGAACTGGAAACTCGTCCAGCAGTCCGACCCGCACGAAAAGACCGACGCGAGCAGCGCGGAGTTTCGCGTGAAGCTTCAGCCCGACGAGGAGAAGATCGTCACCTATCGTGTCCGCTACGATTGGAAGTAGGCGGTGCATAGGTGCAGCGCCTTGACCTCTACGCGCCCGGATCGGAAAGCGTCTTGAGGTCGTCCGCTTCACCCCGGCCTCCCCGCAACCCCGTCTCGCCTTTGCGCGCGGCGGGGTTTTTTATGAGGCCATGAAAGTGCGCTGCTTCCAGCACGTGCCCTTCGAGGGCCTCGGCCTGATCGATCCCTGGGTGCGCGCGCGCGGCCACGAGATCGCCTTCACCCGCTGGTGGGCGGGCGACGCGGCGCCGGACGTCGACGACTACGACTGGTTGATCGTGATGGGCGGGCCGATGAACGTGTATCAGCACCGCGATCATCCCTGGCTCCTGGCCGAGAAGGCCGCGCTTTGCTCGGCGTTTGCGGAGGGCAAACGCGTGCTCGGGGTTTGCCTCGGCGCGCAACTGATCGCCGACGTGCTGGGCGGCAAGGTCGTGCAAAACGCCGAGCGCGAGATCGGTTGGTGGCCGGTGCGCGCAACGCCGGTCGCGGCCGTCGCGGCGGGTGCCCGTTATGCGTTTCCCGCTTTCTCGACCGTGCTTCACTGGCACGGCGACACCTTCTCCTTGCCCGCCGGGGCCACGCGCCTCGCGGCGAGCGCGGCCTGCGAGCAACAGGCTTTCGCGTGGGGCGAGCGGGTCCTAGGCCTGCAGTTTCACCTCGAGATGGACGCTGGCGCGGTCTCCGAGATCACCGCGGGTTGCGCGGATGAGCTGAAGAATGGCGGGCGATGGGTCCAGTCCGCGGAGCAGATCAACGCCGGCGTGCGCGAGCACGGGCAGGGGGCGGAATCCTTGCTGCATCGCCTGCTGGGCGCGATGGAGGCGGCCTGATCCAGGCGCGACGCAACCGGGGTTTTCCGGCCTCCGGCGCGGCTCGGAGCAGGTTCCGGCCGAGGAGGGCGGCATCGCTTCGCCGGGAAACAAAGACGGGTGTTTGACGCGAAAAGGGCGAGGTTCCGGATGGCCTCCTCACCGGATCTGCCGGACATGGCCGCGCCGCCCGAGGCGATCCGGAGCTTTTCGTCGCTAAGGTCCAAGGGGCGCGCCCGCGGGACTGACGAGACCGTCCGCGATCCGGCGCGGGCGGGGCGGGGGGACGCGCGTTTGTATCGGGCTTTTGGATGCTTCGGGACGAGTCTGACCCGACGGGCGGCATGATACCGTGTCGAAACAACGGGGCCGGCTTGGCTATTCCGCGGGCAGAAAGCCTCGCGCGACCGCGTCGTCCAGGAGGGTGAGCGCGTGGGCCCAGACCGCGCAGGCGCCGTCGTTGGCGTGCTGGTTGCGGGCGACGACCATCTTTTTCGTGACGCCGTGCTCGCGCCATTTTTCGCCGCCCGAGAGGATGTTGAGCAGGATCGGCTGGAGGCGGTCGACCGCGGCGGCGAATTTCGCCTCGGGCGTGGTCTTTGCCTCGAATTCTTCCCAGCACTGGCGCAACTCGATGGCCTGATCAGCCGGCAGCAGGCCGAAGATGCGCTCGGCGGCCTTGGCCTCGCGCTCGTGTTGGCCGACCATCGCGGCGGTGTCGTAGGCGTAGGTGTCGCCGGCGTCGATCTCCACGATGTCGTGGATGATGAGCATCTTGAGCACGCGGGTGAGGTCGACGGGCTGGTTGCTGTGCTCGGCCAGCGTGATCGCCATCAGGCAAAGGTGCCAGGAGTGCTCGGCGTCGTTTTCGCGGCGGCGACTGACGGGAAGCAGTGCCTGGCGAAAGATTTCAGAAAGTTTGAGGCACTCGGTCAGGAAGGCGTATTGCTGCTGGATGCGCGTCATGGAGGGGCAGGCTAGGGGAGGAGTGTGTCGCGCCGAGCTTTTCCTTGCCGGGCGGGGGCGGCGGGGCATTAGGTAGACCCTTTTCTTCCCATGAAAATCCTCGTCGCCGACAAGATCTCACCCAAGGGCGTCGCCTACCTGCGTCAGCAGCCGGGCTTTGAAGTCATCGAGGCCTACGGCTCTTCTCCCGAGAAGATCATCGAGTTGGTCAAGGACGTGCAGGCCATCGCCGTGCGTTCGGAGACGAAGATCACGCGCAACGTGTTCGCCGCCGCGCCCAAGCTCAAGGTCGTCGGCCGCGCCGGCGTCGGCGTGGACAACGTCGATGTGGACGCCGCCACCGAGCATGGCGTCGTCGTCATGAACACCCCCGGCGGCAACACCATCTCCACCGCCGAGCTGACGTTCACCCACATCCTCTGCTGCGCCCGTCCGATCGCCCAAGGCGCCGCCTCGATGAAGGCCGGCAACTGGGACCGCAAGACGCTCAGCGGCGTCGAGCTGCTCCGCAAGACCATCGGCATCATCGGCCTCGGCCGCATCGGCAGCGAGGTCGCCAAGCGCGCCCAGGCCTTCGGCATGAAGGTCCTCGCCTACGATCCCTATCTCACCGCCGCCCGCGCCGCCTCCATGCAGGTCGAGCCCGTCACGCTCGACGCCCTCCTCGCCGGCTCCGACTACATCACGGTCCACATGCCGCTGACCGAGGAGACGAACAACATGATCGACGCCGCCGCCCTCGCGAAGTGCAAGAAGGGTGTCCGCATCGTCAACTGCGCCCGCGGCGGCATCGTCAACGAGAAGGCTCTCGTCGAGGCGCTCAAGAGCGGCCAGGTCGGCGCCGCCGGCCTCGACGTGTTCGAGACCGAGCCCCTTCCGAAGGACAGCGAGTTGCGCTCCGCCCCCAACATCGTTCTCACCCCCCATATCGCCGCCTCCACCACCGAGGCCCAGGAGTCCGTGGGCATCGAGATCGCCGAGCAGATCGCCGACGTGCTCCTGCACGGCGCCGTGCGCAACGCGGTCAACCTCCCCTCGATGGACGCCGCCGCCGCCAAGACGCTCGCGCCCTACATTTCCCTCGGCGCCAAGCTCGGCTCTCTGGTCCAGCAGATCGCGCCCAAGCAGATCGCCAAGCTTCGCGTCACCTACACCGGCAAAGTCGCCGACCTCGACGTCAACGCCATCACCCGCGCGCTCCAGGGCGGCTTCCTCCGCCGCATCAGCGGCGACAGCGTCAACGCGGTCAACGCCCCCACGCTCCTCTCTCGCCTCGGCGTCCAGTTCGAGGTGGTGAAGAATAGCGACGCCGGCGACTACACCGATCTCATCGAGCTCGAGGCCACCGGCGGCGACGGCAGCGTGAACAGCGCCCGCGGCACCCTCATCGGCAAGAACAACGAGCCCCGCATCGTCGGCATCAACGGCCGCGAGGTCGAGGTCGCCGCCGAGGGTTCGCTCCTCGTCCTCGAGAACCTCGACAAGCCCGGCATGGTCGGCGCCGTCGGCACCCTGCTTGGCCAGGACGGCGTGAACATCGCCGACATGTCGCTCTCCCGCCTCACCCCCGGCGGCACCGCCTACATGGTGGTGCGCGTCGACCACGAGCCCAGCGCCGCCGCCCGCGACGCGCTCAAGGCCAACGCGAACATCAAGCTCGCGAAGTTCGTGCAGCTCTGAGCACGAGCAATTTTTACGGGAGGTAACGGAGGAAACGGAGATTTGGTTTCGGACCTTCTCCGTTAACTCCGTTCTCTCCTGTAAGATTCTCCGAGTATGCTGATCCCGCTTCTTCTCGCCGCCGTCGCCGGCTACTTCCTTGGCGCGCTGCCCTTTGGCTGGCTCATCGCGCGCAAGTTCGGCGTGAACATCTTCGAGCACGGTTCGAAGAACCCCGGCGCCACGAACGTGAAGCGCGTGCTCGGTGGCATGTTCGGGAAGAAGGGCAAACGCGCCGGCGATCTGGCGTTTTTTCTCGATGCGCTGAAGGGCGCGGTGGCGGCGGGTTGGCCGCTATGGTGGGCCCGCTACACGGATTTCGCTTTCTCGATCACCAACGATGGCGGTTCAGTCACTTGGTTTGACGCGGGGCACGCACCCGCGATGGCCATCACCGGCCTCGTCTTCGCCCTGATCGGCCACAGCTTCAGCTGCTGGACGCGTTTCAAGGGCGGCAAGGGCGTCGCCACCTCCGCCGGCGGCCTGATCGTCCTGCTCCCGATCCCGACGGTCATCGCGCTCGTTTCCTGGGTGATCGTCTTCCAGTTCTCCCGCTACGTCTCGCTCGCTTCGATCGTCGCCTCGGTCGCGCTTCCCGCCGCCGCCTGGCTGCTCGGCGCGCCGCATGCTTTCGCGATCCTCGCCACCGTGATCGGTTTCTTCGTCATCCTGCGCCACCGCTCGAACATCGTCCGTCTTTGCAACGGCACGGAAAACAAGTTCGTGAAGAAGCCCGCCGAGCCCGTCTCGTCTGGCCAATCCTGATTCGCCTCCCCTAAACCGTTTCCCACATGGCTTCCGTCTCCGTCATCAACATCGGCATTTGCGGCCTCGGCACCGTCGGCCAGGGCGTGTGGAAACACATCGAGCGCGCCCGCCCCGAACTCGAGGCCCGCCTCGGCGCCAAGCTCGTGCTCGCCCGCGCGTCCGTGCGCGACCTCGACAAGAAGCGCGCCGTGCGCCTCAAGGCCGACCAGCTCACGACCGACCCGCTCGCCATCGCCACCGATCCGTCCATCCAGATCGTGTGCGAGTTGATCGGCGGCACCGGCATCGCCCGCAAGGTCACGCTCGAGGCGCTCAAGCGCGGCAAGACCGTCGTCTCCGCCAACAAGGCTCTCCTCTGCGCCCACGGTCCCGAGCTCTTCGCCACCGCGCACAAACACGGCGGCCAGTTCTTCTTCGAGGCCTCCGTCGCCGGCGGCATCCCGATCATCAAGGCCCTCCGCGAGGGTCTGGTCGCGAACAAGTTCCGCCGCATCTACGGCATCCTCAACGGCACCTGTAACTACATCCTCACGCGCATGGAGCGAGAGGGGCTGGCCTATCCGGTCATCCTCAAGGAGGCCAAGGAGCTGGGCTACGCCGAGGCCGACGAGTCGCTCGACGTCGAGGGCTGGGACACCGCGCACAAGGCGGCGGTGCTCGCCTATCTCGCCCACGGCACCTGGGTGCCGACGAAGAAGATGATCGTCGAGGGCATCACCCATCTGACCCAGGCCGACCTGGCCTTCGCCCGCGAGAACGGCTACGCGATCAAGCTGCTCGCCGTCATCGAGCGCGATCTCCAGCGCAACGCCCTCTCCGTCGCGGTGTATCCCGCCCTGCTGCCGCTTTCGAAGGCGGTCGCCAACGTCAACGAGGTCTACAACGGCATTTCCGTGTCCGGCGACGTCGTCGGCGAGACGACCTACATCGGCCGCGGCGCCGGCCAGGATCCGACCGCCAGCGCGGTGATCGGCGACATCATCGACGCCGCCTCGCTGCTTGTGCGCGGAGCCGCCGTGCTCCCGTCCGCGCCCGCGACCAAGCTCGCGCTCACCCCGCCCGAGGCGCTGCGTTCGCGCCACTACCTGCGCCTCGACGTGAAGGACCAGCCGGGGGTGCTCGCGAAGATCGCCAGCTGCACCGCCAAGGCCGGCGTGAGCATCGCCAGTCTCGTGCAGCGCCCGAGCGAGAAGGCCGACGCCGCTTCGCTCCTGCTCACCACCCACGAGTGCAACGAGGCCGCGATCCGTCTCACCGTGAACCGCCTCGCCAAGCTCAACTGCACCCTCGGCAAGCCCCTCCTCCTCCGCATCGCGGATTTCTGATCGGAAGGGACAATAACGAAACACACGAAAGACACGAAACCAGGCCCGCGCACGGCGAGCGGATATCTTTCCGACGTTTCCCCTTTTCGTGTAATTCGTGTGTTTCGTGGTTAATTAAAAAAGCTCCGCCCATGTCATCCCCGGTTCACATCGACATCGACCACCTCGCCACGCTCTCCCGTCTCGCGCTCACGCCCGCGGAAAAAGCGAAGTTTTCCGCGCAGCTCGGCGACATCCTCGGCCACATCGAGCAGCTCAAGCAGGTGAACGTCGACGGTGTGGAGCCCACCGCGCACGCGACGCCGATTTTCAACGTGCTCCAGCCCGACGAGGCGCGCCCGGGCCTGCCGGTCGAGCAGGCCTTGCGCAACGCCCCGGCCCAGCGCGACCACATGGTGCTCGTGCCCCGCGTGGTGGAGTAAGGCGTCCGCTTTGCCTTACGCGCCGCTTGGGCGCGAGTCGTCGCGCCGCCGGATAGGGCCGCGGCTTTTTCAGGCTTCGCTTTTTCTCGCCACGGGGACGGTTTCCGCGGGTTCGGTGGAAGGCTCCATGTTGAGCGGAAAAGCCGGCGAGGAGCCATGTGGCGCTGCGGGCGGCAAGCGGGCCGAGCTGGCGCCGGGGGCGGTCAGGGTGCGCGGGCAGGGAAGCCCCGCGGCGAAGGCGTCGAGCGCTGCGATCGTGGCGCCGGCTATCGACTCCATCGCTTCCCGGGTGAAGAAGCCCTGATGCCCGGTGACGAGCACGTTGGGCAGGGCGACCAGTCGCGCCAGCACTTCGTCGCGCAGGCCCTGTTCGGAGTGGTCCTCGTAGAGCAGAGCGGCCTCGTCTTCGTAGATGTCGATGCCGAGCGCGGAGAGCCGGCCGGTTTCGAGCGCCTCCAGGACCGCGCTTGTTTCGAGCAACCCGCCGCGGGAGGTGTTGAGCAGCACGGCGCCGCGTTTCATCCAGCCCAGGGTGGCGTGGCTGATCAGGTGGCGCGTGTTTGGCAGCAGCGGGCAGTGGAGCGAGACGATGTCGGCCTCGCCGAGCACGTCCTCGAGGGCGCCGAAGGCGAAGCCGGAGGTCCGGGTTTCGGGGCCCGGGCGAGGATCGTAGGCGAGCACGCGCATGCCGAAGCCTTGGAAAATACGTCCCACGCTGCGCCCGATCCGGCCGGTGCCCACGATCGCGGCGGTTTTGCCGTGAAGATCGAATCCAAGCAGGCCCTCGATGGAGAAGTTGCCCTCGCGGACGCGCGAATAGGCCTGCGGGATGCGGCGCACGAGCGCGAGGAGCAGCGCCACCGTGTGCTCCGCCACGGCGTGCGGCGAGTAGTCGGGCGCGTGGGTGACGGTGAGCCCGAGCGCCCGGGCGGTCTCGATGTCGACGTGATTGTAGCCGGCGGAGCGCAGGGTGACGAGGCGCACCCCTTGGTCGGCCAGGACGGCGAGCGCGGCGGCGTCCGCGCGGTCGTTGACGAAGAGGCTCACGGCGGGACGTCCGGCCGCGAGGGCCGCGGTGTGGCGGTCGAGCCGGGCCTCGAGGTAGTGAAGCACATGGCCGGCTCGGGCGTTGGCGGCGTCGAGAAAGCGGCGGTCGTGCTGCTTGGCGCTGAAGACGGCGATTTGCATGGCGTGGTGCGGTGGAGCCGGCGGAGCACGCGGGGACCGTGCGGCGGGGGCGGGGTGGCGGCGCGGGTCGTGGGACCACTTGTGGCAAAGAGTCGAAGGGCTGGCGAGGCGGGACTCGGTCGGGCCCGGCTTTTGACGTCTGCTTATAATTGAGACGGAAGCGGTAAGCCCGGGTTCCGGCTCGCGTTGCCCCGAATGGGCGGAAGATTGGCGGGCATGGTTCAGAAAATGCGGAGTTTGCGACGGGGCCTGCTGCGTTGGGGCGCGATCGCGGCCGGCACCTATCTGGCGGTGTGCGGCGTGGTGGCCTGGAAAAAGGAGGCGATCCTTTTCCCGATGCACGGGCGCGAGCGGGCGGCGGGCAAGACCGCGCCGGCCGGTTATGAAACCTGGTGGCAGACGATGCGCGATGGCACGCGGGTGGAGGGTTGGTGGTTGCCGGCGCGAGGCGCCTCGGCGGAGCGCCCGGCGCCGGCCGTGATCGTCTTCCATGGAAACGGCGAGCTGATCGACGACTCCCGGGACTTCGCCGAGGTGTGGCACGATCTGGGCGCGAGCGTGCTGCTTGCGGAATACCGCGGCTACGGTCGCTCGGACGGCGAGCCGGGCGTCGCGGTTGGCGAGAGCGACTCGAGGGAGTGGTTTGACCGCGTGGCGGCGAGGCCGGAGGTGTGGCGCGAGGTCATCCTCGCGCACGGGTTTTCGCTCGGCGGGATATTCGCCGCGGAGCTCGCGGGGGAGAGGCCGGTGGCTGGCCTGGCTTTGGAGGGCACGGTGGCGAGTCTCCGCGAGGCGGCGCGGGACCGGGGCATCTGGATCTTGTTCACGCGCGAACGCTTCGACGCGACCGCGGTGCTGCGTCGGCTCGATGCGCGCGTGCCGGTCTTGCTCACGCATGGGCGGCGCGACGACGTGGTCGGGTTTCGGCATCACGGTCTGCTCGCAGCGGCGCGGCCCTCGGCGCGGGCGGTGGCGGGGGATCACGACCATTATCCGCTCTCCACGCAGGAGCGCCCGGATCTCTTGCGCGAATTGCTCGAACGGGCGCGGCCCCGGGCCGGGGCGCCGGGCGGGGAAAAGGGAGGCGGGGCGTGATGAAGGCGCGACGTTTGGCGGCATGGCTGGGCGGGCTGGCGCTGGCGGGCTATGTCGCCTTTTGCGCGCTCGTGACCTGGAACAAGGAGGCGGTGCTGTATCCGCGCGACGGACGCGACCGCGCGCGGGGACGGACGGCGCCGGCGGGCTACGAATCGTGGTGGCGGGACTTGCCGCAGGGCGGCCGCGTCGAGGCGTGGTGGCGTCCGGCGGAAGGCGCCTCGGCGGAACGGCCCGCTCCGGTGGTGCTCTATTTCCATGGCAACGCGGAGCTGATCGACGACCAGCGGCAGACGGTCGAGTTGTGGCACGGCTTGGGCGTGTCGGTGCTGGTGTGCGAGCATGTGGGCTACGGGCGCTCGGACGGTATTCCGGCCTTGGAGAACGATATCGCCAACGGCGCGGCCTGGTTCGACATCGTGGCGGCGCGGCCGGAAGCGCGGCGCGAGGCGATCATCGCCCATGGGTTTTCGCTCGGCGGCGCGTTTGCGGCCCAGCTGGCCGCCCGCCGGCCGGTGGCGGGACTGGTTTTGGAAAGCACGTTTTCCAGCCTGCCGAGCATGGCGCGCCGGATGGGCGTTTGGCTGTATCTCGGCGGCGAGCGGTTGGACACGGCGGAGGTGTTGCGCGATCTCGCGCCGGCGGTTCCGGTGCTTTTGACGCAGGGACGGGGAGATACGGTCGTCCCGGTCGGGGAGGGGAGGAAACTCGCCGCCGCGAGGCCGGCGGCGCGCTACGTGGAGGGCGACTATCCGCACATCCCGTGGGCGCAGAACGAGCCGGGGCAGGCGATCTTGCGCCAATTTCTGGCGATGGCGCTTGCGCGGGACGGGACGGTATCGCCCGTGGTGGCGGGGACGGGGTTGGAAACCGCGCTTGCCTCGCCCTCGGGCGGCTCGGCACCCTGACCCCTTACGTAAAAGCCATGAAACAACGCACGCTCGCCCGCGAGGTATCCATTTCCGGCCAGGCCCTCCACACCGGCGAAACCGTCACGCTCACGCTCAAGCCCGCCGCGGTCGATTCCGGTTATGTTTTTCGCCGCATCGATCTGAACGGCGCCCCGGAGATCAAGCCCCGCGCGGAGCTCGTCGGCGACCTCGTTCGCCAGACCACGATCCAGGAGGGGCATGCGAAGGTCCACACCGTCGAGCACGTCCTCAGCGCCCTTCACGGCTGCGGCATCGACAATTGCGTCATCGAGATGAACGCCTCCGAGCCGCCGATTCTCGACGGCTCCGCCAAGCCCTACGTCGACCTCATCATGCAGGGCGACCCGGTCGAGCAGGACAAGGAGCGCGAGTATTTCGTCCTCGAGGAGCCGGTCTCCATCCAGAAGGGCAATTCGTCCATCATCGCGCTGCCGCACGACGGCTTCAAAATCTCCTGCACCTCGGCCGACGACCGCGGCATCCACGCGCAGTTCCTTTCGCTCAACGTCGATCCCGACGTCTACATGACGCAGATCGCCGCGGCCCGCACCTTTACCGTCTACGAGGACATCGAGGCGCTCATCAAGATGGGCAAGATCAAGGGCGGTTCGCTCGATTGCGCCGTCGTGATCAAGGGCGACAAGATCCTCTCCAAGGAGGGGCTGCGCTTCAAAGACGAGTTCGTGCGTCACAAGATGCTCGATATCGTCGGCGACATCACGCTGCTCGGCCTGCCGATCAAGGCGCACATCATCGCCACCCGTCCGGGCCACGCGATCAACGCCGAGCTCACCAAGGCCCTCGCCGAGAAGCTCGCGGAGAAAAAGAAGGGTCCGAAGAAAAAGCCCCGCCCCGCGATGGTGCTGCCCACCGAGACCGAGCTCGATATCCGCCGCATCCTCGACACGCTTCCGCACCGCTATCCCTTCCTGATGGTCGACCGCGTGGTCGAGTTCATCGGCGACGACGCGCTCGTCGCGATCAAGAACGTCTCGATCAACGAGCCGTTTTTCCAAGGCCATTTCCCCGGCAATCCCGTCATGCCGGGCGTGCTTCAACTCGAGGCGATGGCGCAGGCGGCCGGCATCCTCATGCTCCGGCGTGGCAGCAGCGAGGGGAAGACCTCGCTCTTCATGAGCGCGGACAAGGTGAAGTTCCGCAAGCCGGTGCGGCCCGGCGACCAGCTCATCCTCAACGCCAAACTCACCAAGACCCGCGGCACCAAGCTCGCGAGCGCCGAGGTGACCTGCACCGTCGACGGCCAGGTGGTTTCCTCCGCCGAGCTGATGTTCGCCATCCTCGACAACAGCGAAGTCGAGGGCTGATTCACGCCTCGCCGCACCGCCCGCTCCGCCATGCCGACCCAAATCCATCCCACCGCCGTCGTTGATTCCGCCGCCGAGCTCGGCGGCGACGTCGAGATCGGTCCGCTTTGCTACGTCGGCCCCGGCGTTCGTCTCGGCGACCGCACGCGCCTGCATCACCACGCCTCCGTCGAGGGCAACACGTGGCTGGGCGAGGCGTGCGAGGTGTTTCCCTACGCCTGCATCGGCGGCAAGACGCAGGACCTGAAGTTCAAGGGCGGCAACCCCGGCGTGCGCGTCGGCGCGCGCAACGTGTTCCGCGAATACTTCACCGTGCACGCGGCGACCAAGGACGGCGAGTTCACCACGCTCGGCGACGACAACACCTTCCTTGCCTACGGGCATATCGCTCACGATTGCGTGCTGGGCAGCCACATCGTGATGAGCAACGCGGTCTCGATCGCGGGCCACGTCGTGATCGAGGATCACGTGGTGGTCGGCGGCGTGTCGGGAGTGCATCAGTTTTGCCGCATCGGCGCCTACGCGATGGTCAGCGCCTACGCGAAAGTCGTGCAGGACGTGGCGCCCTTTTTCATCGCCGACGGCCAGCCGGCGCTGATCCGCGCGATCAACAAGATCGGCCTCGAGCGCAAGGGCTTCACCCCCGAGCAGCTCGAGCGCGTGAAGGCCGTCCATCGCATCCTTTTCCGCGACGGGCTGAACCGTTCTCAGGCCTTGGAAAAACTCGCCGCCGACGAGCGCGCCTCCACGCCCGAGTTTGCCCGCATGCTGGCTTTCGCCAAGGCGAGTGACCGCGGACTGGCTCCGGGCGCCTGAGCCGGACGCCAAGACGGGGACGGTCCTGTCGTCCAGGCTCTGCGCTGCGGCCGCTGGCGAGCCTGCGGATCGCGAAAGGCGGACACCGCGGTCCACCCTCCATCGGATCCCCTCTCCTCTACGAATCTTAACGGAGTTGGGCTAGGACTGCGGGATGGAGAGCGTGAAACAGGCGCCTCCGCCGGGGCGATTCGCGGCGGTCAGACGGCCCTGGTGATTGTCCGCGATGGTCTTGGCGATGGCCAACCCCAGGCCGGTGTGGCCGGTGCCGCCGGTGCGCGCCGCGTCGGCGCGGTGAAAGCGCTCGAAGATGCGCGGCAGGTGCTCCTCGGGGATGCCCGGGCCGTCGTCGCGCACGGTGAGCACGGCGCGGCCGGCCTCGTCGGTGGTCGTTATCCATACCTGCCCGCCGTCGGTCCGGTGATGCTGGATGGCGTTGGCGACGAGATTGGTGGCGAGGATGGCCAAGGCGTCGGGATCGCCGGAGAGCACCGCCGGACGCAGGTCGACGTGGAGCCTTACCCCGCGCTCGGATGCGAGCGGGCTTAGGTGGCGCACGGTCTCGGCGGCGATCGTCGCGAGGTCGGAAGGTTCGCGGCGGGGCTCGGCGGCGTTGTTTTCCAGCCGGGCGAGGAGGAGGAGGGACTCGGCGAGCCGGCGCATGCGCGCGGCGGTATCCTGGCAGGTCCGGATGGACTCGCGGTATTCCTCGGCGCCGCGCTCGCGTTTCAGGATGCGCTGGGTCTCGGCGAGGAGGATGGAGACGGGCGTGCGGAGTTCGTGCGCGGCGTCGGCGGTGAAACGGCGCTGACGCTCGAAGGATTCGCGGAGGCGGTCGAAAGTCTGGTTGAGGACGCGGCCGAGCTGGTCGAGCTCGCTGTCGGTGCCGGCGGTGTCGATGCGTTCGTCGAGATCGCCTTCGGAGATGCGGGTGGCGGTGCGGCTGATGGAATCGATGGGGCGGATGGCGCGGCCGGCGAGCCACCAGCCGCCGAGCAGGCCGAGGAGCCAGACACCGAGGCCGGTGGCGGCGAGCCAGGCGGTGAAGCGGAGGAGTTGTTCCTGTTCGACGGAGATGTCTCGGCCGACGGCGATGGCGATGCCGTCGCGCGAGGTGCGGAGGAATTCGCGGTAGCGGCCGATGGTGCGAAAATCCTCGGCGAATTCGCCCGGGCCGGGGGGCAGGAGCTTGCGGTCTTCGGGGGCGTTGGCGGAGCGGAGCAGGACGCGGCCGTCGGTGTCCTGGATGATGAAATAGGCGTGGCCGGCCTCGGCGCCGGAGAAGCGCGTGAGGGCGTCGGCGGGGAGCTTCACGTCGCCGGCGTGGAGGCGTTCGAGGAGAATCTTGGGCGAGACCGGGCCGTCGGGCTGGCCGGGCGGGCGAGTGGCGTCCATGAGGCCGCGGATCAGGGCGTGCTCGGCGCCGCGGACGTCGCGGTTGATGCGCTGGTCGTCGTTGAAGGAGGCGAGGCGATGAACGGCGCCGCAGAGGGCGATGATGACGGCGAGAAGGATGAGGCCATGCCAGGCCTGAAGACGCCAGCGGAGGGAGTGGGTGGAGAAGAAACTCACGGAATGATGTAGCCCTGGCCGCGGCGGGTGACGATGAGGTCGACGCCGAGTTTTTTGCGGAGATTGGAAACGTGGACGTCGAGGAGGTTGGAAATGGAGTCGTCGTCCTCGTCGAAGAGGTGGGTGTAGAGCTCGGCGCGGCTGACGACCTGGCCGCGGTGCAGGGCGAGGTATTCGAGGAGGGAATACTCGCGGGCGGTGAGCGAAACGGGCTCGCCGTCGAGCGTGGCGACGCGGGCGGCGGTGTCGACGGCGAGCGGGCCGATCTCGACGGTGGAGTGGACGCGTCCGGCGGAGCGACGGATGAGGGCGCGGAGACGGGCGAGAAGTTCGTCGAGGTCGAAGGGTTTTGTGAGGTAGTCGTCGGCGCCGTGGTCGAGGCCCTTGATGCGGTCGGGCACGGTGTCGCGCGCGGTGAGCATGAGGACGGGCGTGCGCAAGGCGGGGCGGAGGCGGGAGAGGACCTGCCAGCCGTCGAGCTTGGGCAGCATGACGTCGAGGACGAGGGCGTCGTAGGTGTTTTCGAGCGCCTTGTAGAGGCCGTCCTCGCCGTCGGAGGCGGTGTCGACGGCGTAGCCCTCCTCGCGCAGCGCGGCGGCGAGGCTGCGCTGGAGGGCGGGGTCGTCTTCGATGAGGAGGAGGCGCATGGGGCGTCGGAGATTTTTAACCACGGATGGCGCGGATGGGCACGGATAATGAGCCGAAGCGGCGGACACGGAGGTCCGCCCTCCATGCGTTCGGGGATTATTCGTGGCGGAGGGCGTCGATGGGGTCGAGACGGGCGGCGCGGCGGGCGGGGGCGAAGCCGAAGAGCACGCCGACGGCGGCGGAGAAAAGGAAGGCGATGAGGTTGATCCGGGGATCGAAGACAAAGCCCACCTGGATCAGCTGGGCGAGGCCGGCGCAGAGGGCGAAGGCGAGGGCGATGCCTACGAGGCCGCCGATGCAGGATAGGGTGATCGCCTCGACGAGAAATTGAAGCAACACCTCGCGGGCGGTGGCGCCGATGGAGAGGCGGATGCCGATCTCGCGGGTGCGCTCGGTCACGGAGACGAGCATGATGTTCATGATGCCGATGCCGCCGACCATGAGCGAGACGCCGGCGACGGCGGCGAGGAGCGTGGTCATCATCTTGGTGGAGGAGCTGAGCGTGTCGGCGATCTGGCGGGTATCGAAGACGTTGAAGTTGTTGTCCTGGTTGGGCTGGAGGTTGCGGCGCTGGCGCATGAGCGAGGTGATGTCGGCGATGAGGCGCGTGCCGTCGGCGTCGTCGGCGGCGGAGATGCTGATCATGCCGATGTCGTGCTCGGACGTCTTGCCGGCGAGGCGTCGCTGGAGGGTGGAGAGCGGGAGGATTAGGGTGTCGTCCTGGTCGCCCATGCCGCCCTGGCCCTTGGCGGCAAGGACGCCGACGACCTCGATGGCGGCGTTGCCTACGCGGATCTTTTGGCCGATCGGGTCTTCGTCGCCGAAGAGTTCTTTTCGGACGGTGGCGCCGATGACGGCGACGGCGGCGCCGACGCGGGCGTCGCTCTCGTTGAAGAAGCGGCCGTCGGCGAGGGTCCACTTGTTGATCGCGAAGTAGTCGACGGTGGTGCCGGTGACGGAGGTGGAGCGGGCGTTTTGACGCGAGATGGTGGAATAGCTGCCGTTGCGCACGGGGGCGAGGGCGGCGATGCCGTCGACCTGCTCGGAGAGGGCGGCGACATCGGCGAGGGTGAAATTGGGCACGCCGGCGGAGGAGGAGCGCGGGCCGAAGCCCATGCCCGGGCGGAGCATGACGAGATTGCTGCCGAGGTTGGAGATCTGAGCCTTGACCGACTCGGTGGCGCCGTTGCCGAGCGTGACCATGGTGATGACGGCGGCGACGCCGATGATGACACCGAGCACGGTGAGGAAGGCGCGCATGACGTTGCGGCGGATCTCGCGCAGGGCGATTTGGAAGGCGTTGAAGAAGATCATGGCGAGGGCTCGGTCATGGGCTGGGAGCGGGCCGATGTTCGTATTACGAACATCGGGATCGAAGGCGGGGGATCAGCGGACGAGGAGGTTGCGGCGGTTGGGCTCGTCGGAGGCGATGAGGCCGTCGCGGACGGTGATGATGCGCCTGGCGTAGGCGGCGACTTCGTCCTCGTGGGTGACCATGAGGATGGTGATGCCGAGCTCGGTGTTGAGGCGGACTAGGAGGTTCATGACCTCGAGGGTGGTGGCGGTGTCGAGGTTGCCGGTGGGCTCGTCGGCGAAGAGCGTGGTGGGCTCGGTGACGAGGGCGCGGGCGATGGCGACGCGTTGCTGCTGGCCGCCGGAGAGCTCGGCGGGGGTGTTGCGGAGCTTGGTGGGCAGGCCGACGGAGGTGAGCGCGGCGAGGGCCTTGTCGTGGCGCTGGCGGCGGTTGAGACCGCGGTAGAGGAGCGGGAGCTCGACGTTCTCAAGCGCGCTGGTGCGGGCGAGAAGGTTGAAGCCCTGGAAAACAAATCCGAGGGCGTGGCGGCGGAGGAGGGCGCGCTGGTCGTTGTCGAGGGTCTGGACGGCGATGTCCTCGTAGCGGTAGTCGCCGGTGGTGGGCGTATCGAGGCAGCCGAGGATGTTCATGAGCGTCGATTTTCCGGAGCCGCTGGGGCCCATGACGGCGACAAATTCCCCGCGGCGCACGACGAGGTCGACGCCGCGCAGCGCCTGGAAGGCGGCGTCGCCGCGGCCGTAGGTCTTGGTGATGCCGCGCAGTTCGATGGCGGGCGCCGACGGGCCCGGCGCGGGAGCGATTTCGGGATGGAGGCTCATGTGGCGGGGGCCGGCGCGGCGGCCTTGGTGATGACGGGTAGGTTTTCGGAGAGGCCGTCGCCGGAGATCTCGACCTGACGGCCGTCGTTGAGGCCGAGTTTGACCGGGATGGGTTGCGGGAGCCCGTCGCGGAGGATCCAGATGCGGGAGCGGGTCTGGTGAGCGGCGGATTTGGTGTCGTCTTCGCCGTCGGCGGGGCGGGCGGGGCGATTCATGCGCGGCGGCATGGGGGTGAGGCTTTGCACGAAGGATTTCTTCGGGGCCTCGGCGGTCGCCGCGGGGGAGGCGGTTTTTTCGGGATCGAAGCGGAGGGCCGCGGCGGGGACGAGGAAGACGCCGTTGCTCTCGGCGACGCGGATGTCGGCGGTGGCGGTCATGCCGGGGCGGAGGCTGAGGTCGGTGTTGGCGACCTCGAGATCGGTCTCGTAGGTGACGACGTTGTTGGTGACGGAGGAGCCGAAGGAGACGCGTTCGACCTTGGCGACGTAGGCGCGGTCGGGCCAGGCGTCGACGGTGAAGGAGGCGGTCTGGCCGGCGGCGAGGCGGCCGATGTCGGCCTCGGCGACGGTGACGGTGAGCTTCATGTGGTCGAGGTTTTCGGCGATGACGAAGAGCTCGGGGGCGGTGAAGCTGGCGGCGACGGTCTGGCCGGGCTCGACGGCGCGGGTGAGCACGATGCCGTCGATGGGGGATTTGATGATGGCTTTGGAGAGGTCGTTTTCGTTGATGCGAAGGGAGGCTTCGGACTGGGCGACGGAAGCCTGGGCGCTGAGAAGGTTGGCGGCGGCGCGGTCGGCGGCGGCGGTGGCGGCGTCGAGGTCGCTTTGCGAGGGGAGCTTGCCGTCGCTGACGCGGCGGAGCTCCCGGAGGCGTTTAAGGGTGGCGTCGGTCTCACGGACGGTGGCCTCGGATTGGGCGACGGAGGCCTGGGCCACGCGAAGGTTGGCGCGGCTGCTTTCGGTCTGCTGGGCGAGCTTGGTCGTATCGAGCTTGGCGAGCGGTTGGCCCTTGGCGACGCGGTCGTTGATGTCGACGTAGACCTCGAGGACGGTGCCGGAGAGTTCGCTGCCGACGGTGACCTCGTTGGTCGGGGCGAGCTTGCCGGTGGCGGTGATGGTGAGGCCGATGTCGCCGCGGACGAGCGGCGTGGTGGCGAAGGCCGCGGGCGGGTGGTTGGCGGCTCGGGCGCGGCTCCAGGCAAACGCTCCGACGGCGAGAAGCGCGAGGGCGGCTGCGATGAGCTTGGCGCGGTGGCGGCGGAGCCGGCCGGGAGCGGGTGGCTTGACGATGGCGGCGAGGCCGGAAGAAGGGGACGTGGTGTTCATGTCAAAGGGATGCGGCGGGGGTGGTGTCGGCCGCGGATTCGGCGGACCAGCCGCCGCCGAGGGCCTTGTAGAGGCGGATGTGGGCCGATCCGAGGTCGGCGTCGGTGGTGACGAGGCTTTGTTCGGCGGAGAGCAGGCTGCGCTCCGATTCGAGGACTTGGAGGAAGTCGACGGAGCCCGCCTCGTATTGTCGGCGGGCGAGCGTGTCGGCCTCGCGGGCGGCGGCGGCGGCGAGCGCGAGCGAGGCGCGGCGCTCGGTCTGGCGGCGGATCGCTTCGAGCGCGTTTTCGACCTCGGCAAGGGCGTCGAGGACGGTGGATTCGTAGGAAATGAGGGCCTGGCGGGTGGTCTCGTCTTGGGCGCGGATGTGGGCGCCGATGCGGCCGGCGCTGAAGATCGGCGCGGTCAGGCCGCCGGCGATGCTGGCGATGGTGGCGGAAGGCGAGGCGAGGCGGCCGAGTTCGCCGGCGTCGATGCCGAGGGAGCCGCTGAGATTGAGCGAGGGAAGACGCTCGCGGCGGGCGGCGTCGGAGCGTTTGGATGCGGCTTCGACGGCGTGGCCGGCGGCGCGGATGTCCGGGCGCTGGCGAAGGGTCTCGGCGGGGATGCCAACGGCGAGGGCGGCGGGCGCGGCCGGGACTCGCGCGGTGGAAGCGAGCAAGGTGTCGAGCGAGCCGGGCGTGCGGCCGGAGAGGACGGCGAGCTGATTGCGCGTCTCGGTGGCGGTTTGCTGGAGCGCAGGGATGGCGGCTCGGGCCTGCTCGAGCGCGCTCTCGGCCTGGCGGGTATCGAGGATGTCGCCGACGCCGGCCTCCTGACGCCAGCGGGTGAGCCGGGTGGTTTCCTCGCGGCTGGCGAGCGAATGTCGGACGAGGGCGAGCTGGGCCTCGGCGGAACGGAGGTTGACGTAGGCGGTGGCGACCTCGGCGGCGAGGGAGACCTGGGCGGCGTGGAGATTTTCCTCGGTCTGCGCGAGGTCGGCGTCGGCGGCGGCGAGCGCGAGGCGTTGTTTGCCGAAGAGATCGATCTCCCAGCTGGCGTCGAGGGAGGCGGAGTAGCTGTCGCTTTCCGAGACGGTGTCGGAGCCGTGGTCGCGGGCGCGGCTGCCCTGGCCGGAGACTCCGGCGTTGAGCGAGGGGAACAGGCCGGATTTTTCTACGGTCCGGGTGGCGCGCGACTGGGCGATGCGGGAAACGGCGAGGCGGACATCGGGGTTGTGGGCGAGCGCGTCCGCGATGAGCCGGTCGAGAACAGGATCGTGGAAACGCGTCCACCAATCGGCGAGGGCGGCGGTGTCGAGGCCGCCGGCGGGTGCATCGGCCGCCCGCGACCAAGCTTGGGGCGTGGCGACGTCGGACGCCGTCGATGGAACATGGCCGGTAATCGTGCAGCCGGGAAGGAGCAGGGCGAGCGGGAGAATGGCGAGGGCGGACGGGCGAGACTTCACGGTGCGGGAGTGTTTCGCCGGAGCCTAGCAGGTCGCACCTTTAGAGAACGTGAAGAGGGACAAACGGCGGGGAAAATCCCGGCTTATCTCCCTGTTTAAGAGACTAGCCATTTGAGATTTAATGAAGCCCTCAAATGTCAAAACCCGGCACCCTCCTTAACCGGCCCCATGGCGCGTCCGCGTCGTGCGGGTTGATCGCGGCCATCCAGGAGCTCTCCCTGGCCCGGGACCATGCGCGAATCGTCGACATCGTTCGTCGGGTGGCGCGGCAGCTGACCGGCGCGGACGGGGCGACTTTCGTCTTACGAGACGGCGACCAGTGCTACTACGCGGACGAGGACGCGATCGCGCCGTTGTGGAAAGGGCGGCGCTTCGCGATGAACGCGTGCATAAGCGGCTGGGTTATGCTGCATCGGGAGCCGGTCGTGATCGAAGACGTCGACGAGGATCCGCGCGTCACGGTGGAGGCGTATCGGCCGACGTTCGTGCGCAGCCTGGCGATGGTGCCCATCCGTCGCGACGCGCCGATCGCGGCGATCGGGAACTACTGGGCGAGGCCGCGTCGCGCGACGGATGCGGAACTGGAGATGCTGCAGGCGCTGGCGGACAGCACGAGCGTGGCGATGGAAAACGTGGAGGTCTACGCCGAGCTGGAGCGCCGCGTGGAGCGGCGCACGCGCGAGCTGGAGCTGGCAAACCTGGAGCTGGAGTCGTTCGCGTATTCGGTTTCCCACGACATGCAGTCGCCCTTGCGCGCCATGCTTGGCTAAGCCGGCATGTTGCGGGAGGATTTCGGGGCGTCGCTACCGGAGGAGGCGATCGGGCATCTGGATCGGATGAAGGAGGCGGGCGGACGGATGGGGATCTTGATAACGGACATCCTCAAGCTGGCCCGATTGCCGGCGGGCGCGCTGGACAGGATGGAAGTGGATCTCTCCGCGCTGGCCTTGGAGGTGGTGTCGCGAATCGCGGCGGAGAACCCCGGGCGCGGGGTTAAACTGGTCGTGCGTCCGGACGCGACGGTGCGCGGGGATCCCGGTTTGCTGCGGATCGTGTTGGAGAACCTTTTCGGAAACGCATGGAAGTTCACCGGTCGAACGGAGGGAGCCTGCATCGAGTTCGGCTTCGAGGACGGTTCGGCGGGCCGGGAGTATTTCGTGCGCGACAACGGCGCGGGCTTCGACGAGCGGCAAGCGGGGCGGCTTTTCAACCCATTCCAGCGTTTGCACGCGCAGGGAGAGTTCAGCGGCTCGGGCATAGGTTTGGCCACGGTGCGTCGCATCGTGGTGAAGCATGGTGGCGAGGTCCGCGCCACGGGTCGGGTGAACCACGGCGCGACCTTTTCATTTCATCTTGCCCGATTGAGCGGCGCGGCGGGGCCGGCGTGAGCCGGAGCCCGGAGCGTGATAGGTTTTAGACGTAGTGCGGGCATGGGGACGGTGGCGTGTCGTTCGCGGAATCCGGACCGGGAGATTCGGATGGGCGACTCCGGTTTGGTTAGGTGATCAGCGGAGCGTGAGCGTCAGCGGGTCGGATAGATCACGCGAAGACGCGCCGGCCTGGATGACGAAATCGCCGGGCTCAACCCGCCATCCGGAGGCGGCTTCGTCCCAAAACGCGAAATCGCGAGGCTGAAGAACGAAGTCGACCTCGCGCGTCTCACCGGCGGCGAGCAGCACCTTGCGGAAGCCTTTGAGTTCTCGCGGAGGGCGTGGAACGCTGGCGGAACTGTCGCCGACGTAGAGTTGCACGACCGCGGCGCCGGGGCGTTTGCCGGTGTTGGCCACGCGCACCCGCACGGTTGCGGCTGAGCCCAGGCGGAGCGAGCCCTCGACAAGTTCCGGCTTTGCCATATCGAAGCGCGTGTAGCCGAGGCCGTGGCCGAAGGGGAACAAGGGTTCGATCCGGCGGGCGTCGTGCCAGCGATAACCGATGAAGACGCCCTCCTCGTAGTTGACGCGCACCGGGCCGTAGTTGCCGAGCGCGTGGGCCGGCGAGTCCTCGATACGGCGAGGCATCGTGAACGGAAGCCGACCCGAGGGGTTGGCTTCGCCGAAGAGGACGCGGGCGAGGGCGGGGCCGCCCTCCATGCCGGAGAACCAATACTGGACCAGCGTGGCGGCCTGGTCGACCCAGGGCATGGCGACGGGCGCGCCGCTTTGGTTGATCACGACGGTGTCGGGGCGCGCGGCGAGCACGGCGGCGATGGCCTCGTCGTCGCCCTCGGGCAGGGCGAGCGAGGGACGGTCGGCGCCTTCGCCTTCGAGGGCGCGTCCGTGGCCGAGGCGGTCGCCGGTGAAAAACAGGACGGCGTCGGCGTCGCGGGTGCGCGCCGCGAGTTGATCGGGCGAGACCGGAATCCGGGAAGGCAGGCGCCAGCCGAAGAGCAGGCGTCCGCCCCGGGCGGGCGGGCGGTGCTCGACTTCGAGGAGGTGGCGACCGCCGGTTTCCAGCGCGACGCGCGCGGCGGTCGTTCGTTCGCTTTCGTCGGCTCCGGACGAGGTCCAGGCGTCGAGGACCACGTGGCCGTCGAGTTTGACGCGGGCGGGGCCCTCGTGGGTGAGGGCGAGCGAGTATTCGCCGCTCTCCGGCGCTTCGATCTGAACGCTCCAGCGGCCGGAGTATTCGCCGGCTTTGAGCGCGGGGTTCTTGGGCGGGCTTTGGCGCTTGAGGTCGAGGCGCTTGGCGAAGCCTTTCAGGATCGGTTCGGCGCGTCCCGGTTCCCCTTCGGCGTAGAAGGCGGAGCGCCAGCCCTTTTGCGCGGCGCCTCGGGAAAGGTCGCGTTGGTCGACGGTTTGGATGACCGATTCGGGCAAGGGCTCGTAGTGGTCGGCGAAGGGGCCGGGGACGTGGTCGATGGCGACGCCCGGGCCGAGGAGGGCGCGCAGGCCCTCGAGCGGCGTGGTTTCGTAAGGGGACTTGCCTTCGGCGCTCCAGAGGCCGCCGTGGTGGCGAGTGTCGGCGTTGACGCCGACGACCAGCAGGTGGCGGACGCGCGCGCGGTCGAGGGGCAGGATTTCGCGGTTGTTCTTGAGCAACACGATCGCCTGCTCCGCGACCTCGCGGGCGAAGGCTTGGTGCGAGGGCGTGTTGCGGGCGCCGGGGGCGCGCGGGTGATCGCCGAGTTTGCCGATCCTGGCCATCACGTAGAGGACGCGCCGCGCCATCTCGTCGACGGTGGCGGCGGGCACGCGTCCGTCCCGCACCGCGTCGAGCAGGGGTTGGCGGAAGTAGCGGATCGCGTCGCCCGCGTTCATCTCCACGTCGAGGCCGCCGAGGGCGCCGGCCACGGTGTCGTGGAGGCTGCCCCAGTCGGTGACGACGAAACCGGGGAAGCCCCAGTCGGTCTTGAGCACCTGGCGGTTGAGGTAGGCGTTGTGGCTGCAGTATTCGCCGCGGAGGCGATTGTAGCCGTTCATCACGGAGAGGGCGCCGCCCTCGACGACGGCGGCCTCGAAGGGCGCGAAGTAGAGCTCGCGCAGGGCGCGTTCGCCGATCACGGAGTCGACATCGCTGCGCTCGAGTTCCTGCTCGTTGCCCGCGAAATGTTTCACGCAGGCGCCGACGTCCTGGGATTGCACGCCGCGCACGTAGGCGGCGGCGAGGCGGGCGGCGAGGACCGGATCCTCGCCCAGATACTCGTAGTTGCGGCCGTTGAGGGGGTTGCGGAGGAGATTCACGCCGGGGCCGAGGAGGAGGTCCTTGCCGCGGTCGCGCGCCTCGCGGCCGAGCAGTTCGCCGAAGCTACGGGCGAGGTCCTCGTCCCAGGTTGCGGCGAGCGCCACGAGGGTGGGGAGCACGGTGGCCTGGTCGTCGTCGCGTTTGGCGGAGTCGAAGTTGTTGCGCGCGAGTTCGGGGCGCACGGTGTGCGGGCCGTCGCTGAACCAGAACTCCTCCGCGAGGCCGATCTTCGGCTGCGCGGCGAGCGACATGGTGCCGTTGCCGGCGAGCAGGGCGACCTTCTCCTCCAGGCTGAGCTGGGCGAGCGCGGCGTCGGCGCGGGCGAGGGCGGCTTCGTCGCGGGAGGCTTGGACGCGCGGCAAAAGAATCCCGGCGGGCTCGACCGCGGCAAGGGCCGGGGCGCTCGGGGACGGGGATTCGGCGCGCAGAGCGGAGAGGCCGAGGAGAGCGGAGAGCAGCAGCACGGCGGGGCGCGAGCCGGGGCGGGGCGGGGCGGGGGGCATGGGGCGAGGTAAGGGTTTCCGCCCGGACGCGCCAAGCTTCCTGAACGCGCCGCGGGGCGGGGGAAGCGGGTGCGATGCTTCGGTTAAAAAACGCTCAAAAACTTCGCGCGCGGCCACGTCGTCCGAGGGCGACGGCGCGGCGGCGAACTTTTGCGATTGGAGCGCGGGAGGGTTCCCGCCTAGGGACGCGAACGGAATGGTTACCCCTCATTCTTTGGTTCGTGGCGCGCCGCAAACCCCCGCGGTCGTGCCGGAAGACATCACGATCATCGGCGAGCGCACCAGCCACCGCGCGGTGCGAAGACCGGACACGCCCGCGCAGGTCTGGTTGGCGGACACGCCGGTGTGCCCCACGCTCGCGCGGCATCACATGCTGCATCTCGGCGTGGTCGAGGCGGCGGAGCCGTATCGCTTCATGCGCCGAAGCACGCGGGCGCTTGAGCTGCTGGCCTGTTTCGGCGGCGAGGGGAGGATTCTGGTCGATGGCGCGTGGCGCAGCTTCGGGCCCGGCAGGGCGGCCTTGTTGCCGCAGAACGCGGTGGCGGGCTACTTCGCGACGGGCGGCGCGCCGTGGAAGCTCGTGTGGGTTTGCTACCATTGGCCGGAAAGCCGGCTGACCTTGTCCTCGCCGGGGGCGTCGGTCCTGGCGGAGCACGATCCGATGCCGCTTTTGCACGCGGTCGAGGGGCTGCGGCACGAATGCCTGCGTCCGGATCCCGAGCTGGCCTGCATGGAGCAGTGGTGTTCGCTGATTCATCTGCAGGTGCTGCGTTTCGCGCGGCCTCGGGGCGCGCGGGATCGGCTGCGTCCGCTCTGGGCCCGGGTGGCGGCGTCCCTCGGCGAGGAGTGGACGCTGGTGCGGCTGGCGGGCGAGGCCGGCTGTTGCGAGGAGGCCTTGAGGCGGCGATGTCATCGGGAGTTCGGGCGCAGCCCGGCCCAGCACGTCGCCTTCCTGCGATTGCGGCGGGCGGCGGAGTTGTTGCTCGGCAGCGACGCGAAGCTCGAGGTGATCGCGGAAGCGGTCGGCTATGGAGACGCCTTCGCATTTTCGACCGCGTTCAAGAAGTGGTGCGGATTGCCGCCGCGCGAATTTCGCGACAAGCGCGGCGCGGGCGCGTCTCCGCGGCTCGCGGGGGGAGTTTCGACCGGCGTGATCTAGGAGGTGTTTAAACACTCCCCAGGAGAACTCTCCGGAGAGCGTGGGTTTTAACCATGCGGGAGTGGGTTTGGCCCATTCAAGTCGGCGTGGCCCGCGGATAGGCTGCACGCACCCCCACCTTGTGGACGCGCCCCGGCGGCTTCCCGAGGCGTCGAGGCAACGTCCGCAACGGTGGACCAACCCCCAACCCCGCAGTCCCTACCCATGAGAAAACTGTTTGCCCTCCTGGCCTTGGCCCTCGCCACGGCTTCCGCCCAGGCCGCGATGACCTGGTATTGGGTGTCGGTCCCGACCGACACCGCCATTCGCGACGAGATCGCCGCCTCGATGAACACCTCCGTCGGGCGTTACAACACCTACGCCAACTACAGCTCCAACATCCCGGTGGAATATGTCGCCGGCGTGCCCACCGCCCAGGCTAGCTGGGGCTGGCGCATCCAGTTCGGAGGCTCGCGCAACGCCCGCGTGGCGCAGCATGAAACGGCCCACTACCTCGCCATCGGCGGCGGCCACACCGCGTGGAACAACAACCGCTCCGGCAACACCTGGATCGGCGTGAACGGCACCGCGCGCGTGAAGGCCTTCGACGGCGACAGCGCGACGCTGAGCGCCGACACCAACCACTTCTGGCCCTACGGCTGGAACTACGACTCCGAGGGCACCTATCCCGAGCGCAACATCGGCATGGTCGGCGCCATGCGAAAGGACATGGGCCTCGACGATCCCACCATCGGCATCGCGCCTGGAACCTACCGCCTGCTGAATCGCGCGAGCGGCAAATACCTCGACAACGCCGGCGCCACCACCGACGGCGCCTCCGTGAAGCAGTATGCCGGCAGTTCGAGCAACAACCAGAAGTGGGTCGTGACGATCGTCTCCGGCACCTACTTCAAATTGCAGTGCGTCACCGGCGGAAAATATCTCGATACGCTGGGCAACACCGCGGACGACACGCCGGTCGGTCAGTGGGCCGGTGGAGGCAGCTACAACCAGCAGTGGACGATCACCCAGACGGACGGCGGCTACTTCAAGCTGACGAACCGCGCCAACGGCAAGTGCCTCGACACCGGCGGCGCGACCGCCGACGGATCGGTCATGGAAAACTGGGGCAGCGGCTCCAGCTACAACCAGCAGTGGAAGTTCGTGAAGTAGTCCTCGTTCGTCTCCTGTTTGATTGATGGTATCCGGGCGGCCGTCCGGCCTCGCGGTGGATCCGCGGGCACGCCACGGCGCGGCCGCCCTTTTCTTTTCCTACGCGTCGACTCACCGGTTTTTCGCCGGCCGCGGCCGGCGCGGAGACGATGTGTTCCCGTTCGCCGCTTTTGGATTTTACCCCGTTCACCCCATGTCATGCCCCCTTGCCCCTGTTTCGACCCGTAAACGCCGCGCGTTTCTCGCCCCGCTCCTGTTCGCGCTCGGCGGCGCCGCGACGGGTTGGCTCCTTCACGGCTCCTTTTCCCCTGCGGCTCCCGCTTCCGCCGTTTCGACCGCGGCGTCGCGGACGAGCGTGGCGCCCGCGAAACCGCCGACGGCGATCGCGTCCGCCGCACCCGCGCCTTCCGGCCCCGCGGTCGAGCCGCTGCTGGATCGGCTCTTGTTCGCCGACTCGACCGACATGGTCGCCTTGGTGGAATCGCTGGGCGAGCTGACGCGTCTCGACGCCGACAATGTTCGCCGCGGCTGGGCTTCGCTCGCGCGCCGACATCCGGTGGACACGATGGGCGGCTCGGCGACGGTCGTATATCTGTGGAGCCGCATGGTCGCTTTGGGCGACCAGGTGACGATCCCTCGTGGCTGGGGCGCGGACCAATTCGCGTCGACGATCGAACTGGTGCGCGTGCGCGAAAACCTGCCCGATCTCCTGGACCGCTTGCGCCGCGGGGAAAATCTTGGCGAGGCGGAGCGCCGGGCGGTGTTCATCGACCTCGCGCGTGAAAATCCGCTCGACGCGGTGCGTCTCTGGGCGGCGAGCACGCAGCCCTGGGATTTCCGGACGGACGCGCGTTGGCTGGGAGCGGCGCTCGCCGACCCGGCCTCGCGCGAGGCCACGATGGCCGAGTTGCGGCGCTGGCAAGGCCAGCAGGGCGGCGATGTCGGCGCCGCCACGCTCGCGCTCGCCTGGGAGTGGATCGCGCGCGATCCCGCCTCGGTTGAAAGCTGGTTGCGCGACCCGGCCCAGGCGGACGTGCGAGAAGCGGTGATGCAGCAGGTGCTGAACGTGCGCGTGCTCTCCGATCCGCGCGAGGCTTGGACTTGGAGCCAGGTCTTGCCTGAATCGGAACGGCGGCGGGCGCTGGGGATGAGCGCGGCGCAGCTTGCCAATCTCGATCCCAAGGAGGGCGCCCGTCTGATCGCGGGCCTGAGCGCGCCCGCCGAGCGCGAGGCGGCGGTTCGCGAATACGGAAAGACCCTGGCGGCCAACGATCTCGAGGGATGGAAGGTCTGGCGGGAGACCCTGCCTGAGGGCGAGCGCGCCTGGGCGAACCGGGCCGCCTTCGATCTCTGGGTCTTCAACGAACCCGTCGCGGCGGTCGACTGGCTGGGCCGCCAGCCGGCGGGGGCGGCGAAGGACGAGATGGTGCAGACCCTGGTCGACGTCTACGCCGGCCGCGATCCGACCGTCGCGGCGAAGTGGATACAGAGCATCGCCGACCCGGCCCGCCGACGCAGCGCCGCGGTCGCCGCGCTCGGCGGGGCGGGACCGGAGAACCTCGAGACGGTGCGGACGATCCTGGCCGCGGCGGGAGCGCTGTGAGGGCCCTTGTCGCGTTCGCGGACGGCGGGCGCGCCTCGTCCGACCGAAAGGCGCTTATGCCGTCGCGCGGTCAACCCGGGAGCCGGTTTGCCACCGCATCCCAAAGCGAGGTCGGGGCGATCCGCGTGACCGCCACGCACCAGGCGGCGAACGCGACCCAGGCGCCGTATGAACCACCGGTCGAGGGTTCGGACGGCGACGCAACGAGCGAGCACCCGCAGGCCGCCGAGCTTTCGGGCTTGGGCGGCTTCGCCCGGGAAGAGAGTGGTTAAGTTCTTTGCAGGTGCGGGCGACGCACGGGCGGCGGAGTCGGGAGGGGCGAGCGCGGACGCGGCTAGCCCGTATGTAGCAAGGGTGCGTAATCGGGATGCCGCTGGATATACGCGGCGACGTAGGAGCAGTCGGGAACGACGTGCCCCTTCTCGGCGCGAATATGATCGAGCGCGGTTTTGACGACAGCGGCGGCGATTCCGGTTCCCCGCATGGATTCGGGCACGAAGGTATGAAACAGGATCCAGCAGGAGCCTTCGCGGCGATACTCGCAGACGGCGAGATCGCCGCCGGCGGCGTATTCAAAACGGGATTGTGCGGGATGGTGCTCGATTTGCATGGGGCGGATGTCGTGGGCCTCTCGTCGGCGACGCGAGATGCTCGCGGGGAAGCAAGGTGGCGGAGTTCGGCGAGAATGTGGCGGGCTATTCAATCTGAGCACGTTTAGCCCCTGTTACAAAACCCTTGTCGGGTTGGCTTGGTCCGCCTGCCTGCCTCTCCACACGCGGAGGCGACTCTCATGCGCTCGATCACATGATGTCGGTTCAGAAGGCGGGCTCGTTCCGGGCGTCGGAAGGGTGCAAGGCGGAGATCCGGCGGATCAGATCGGCGACGGCTTCGCGCGGCCAGCGGGAGACCTCGGCGAGGATTTGCTCGGCGTCGCTCTCTCTGGGCGGGCGAACTACGGAACGTCGCGCGCGGACATGCATCAGGACGAGGAGCAGAGAGCGACCGTAGAGCTCGATGCGCGAAGCGGAGGCGTGGACGGGCATCGGCGCCTCGCCGGGTTTTAGAAGGTGAAGGACGCAGCCGCCCCGGTCGGGAGAGGCGGCGGCGGCGCGGAGCTCGGCGAGCACCGGCACGTCCGTGGGCGACGCGAAGAGGGCGCGGTGGTTCCGGCCGACGAGGTCGCGGCGCTCGCGATGAAGCAGATGCTCGGCCTGGCGGTTGGTGTCGATGACGCGGCCCGCGCCCTCCTCGATGAGGAAGACGGCGTCGCTGAGGGCGTCGAAGAGCTGACGGTATTTGTGCTCGGATTCGCGCATGCCGCGTTCGTTGAGCAACGACTCGCGGCGGACCGCCGCCTCGCGGAGCTCCCGGGAGACTGCCGGGGACAGCCGGGTGAGGCGGTCCTTCATCACGTAGTCCCGGGCGCCGGAGCGCATGGCGTCCACGATGGCTGCCTCTCCGATCGTTCCGGAGACGAAGATGAAGGGCGTGTCGGGGGACAGTTCCTTGGCGATGCGAAGCGCTTCGGCGCCGCTGAAGCCGGGCAGGGTGAAGTCGCAGAGAACGAGATCCCAGCTTCGGGTGGAGAGCGCGACGCGGAGATCGGCCTCGGTGTCGACGCGCGTGGCCTCGACCTGGAAGCCGGAGCGCTTGAGTTCGCGGATTTCGAGAAAGGCGTCGGTCTCGTTGTCCTCGATCTGCAGGAGCTGGAGCGGGGCGCTCATGGCGCATGGGGGATGCTTGGTCGGTTGGACGAGACGGAACTTACGACGGACCGTAACGATCACTTCAAAAGACTATCCCAAAGCGCTGTCGGAGCCATCGGGAGCCTATCGTTTATTTGCATCGGAAGTCGGACGCGTCACCCCCCGGGCGAACCGGTCAGGCGAGCGCCCAGCGGGTGGATTTCATGGACGAGCGAGGAGAACCGATACGTGGATCGTCGCGAATCCCGGAGCCCTCGCGGTGAGACTTTTCCGTGACGGGTCAGACGTGGCCGGTCAGGGCGCGCTCGAATCGGGCGTGTCCGTTTCGACCTCAAGAATCTCAAGCAGGCCCGCTTCTTTGGCGCCTCTGCCGTCGGGCAGGTGGAAGTAGCCGCCGATCACGTCCCGGCCGTCCCCGAGCGGGTCTTTGACGAACATACCGCGGAAGCTCTGGGTGCGGAGGATTTTTTTCGCGTTGGAGTCGAGAATGGCCGCGGAGCCGGTGGCGATGCCGGTCTTGGCGTCGAGTTTGACGGAGACGCGGTTCGGATTTTCGGCCGTGCCTGCCTGGGGCGCGGTGAACCCGGTGGAGGTGGGGACGAGGATTTGGCGGATGGGTTTGGACAGGCGGTCGAGACCGCCGCCGGAGAGGCGAAAGCCGGCTTGGCTGGCTTCGTTGGCGAGCGGGGCTAGGGGCGGGCGATTTTTCCCCGTCGCTGGCAGCGGCGCGCCGAGAACCGTGAGTGTGTGCGCGAAGCCTTGACGATAAAAGGAAGCCTGGCGGTTGGTGTATTTGGTCCAGTCGAGCGAGCCAGCGAAACGCGGCTGAGCGGGAACGAGGCTGCGGTCCATCTGGAGCAGCCCCCAGATGTGGTATCCGTCTTGAGGGGAGAAGACGGGAATGGCGCCGTCGCGCGCGATGCTCGTGTGGGTGGTGAAGCGTTGTCCGAGCGCGGTCTCGGCCGCGATGGACACGCCGCCGTCGGCCTCGACGTCGAGGCGAAGAAGGCCTGCACCCTCGGGGACGCGGTATTCGGGCACGGGCGCCGGCTCTCCCGCCGCGATGCCGGTGAAGCGGCCGGTGAAAGGGTGGGGAAAGTATTTGTCATACGACACTCCCCTGCCGGTCTCGCCCAAGGTGGAGGAGCCATACTCGTAGAAGGAGAGCGAGAGGCTGCACTGGTCGGTGAGGGTGTCCCAGGCGAAGCCGGCATAGACATTCACGCCGGAGATGCGGATTTTGAATTCCTTGGAGCGTAGAAGATACGGCTCGGACACGGCGGGGAGTCTGATCTTAAACGAAGACCCGCCGGCGAAGGTGCGAACGTAGCCGGTGACGATGTCGCCCGAGCGAGTGGCGCGCCAATCGCCCACGAGCGGATCTTCGGCGAACCGCTGGAGGCCGGAGTAGCGGGCGCGCGTGTTGGCGGAAGTGGAGGCGGCGACATTGAGGTAGATCGAGTGAGTGAACGAGCCGCCGGCGTTGGAGACGGTGATTTCCACGGCATAGCGGCCGGACGTGGTGGCGGAGCCCTCGAAGCGGCGCGTGTCGGAGTTGAAGGAGAGGCCGGGTGGAAGTCCGGTGACGTTCCAGGTGAGCGACTCGCCGGTGACGGGGAGCTCGAGGGGGAGCGACGATCCTTCTTGGATGGTGGTCGAATACGGCCAGGACGAGTAGTCGTGGGCGGGACGCGCGATGGCGGTGGTGAAGGCGAGGGTGTCGCTCCAGCGCGACAAGACTCCCGCGGAGTTGGAGATACGGGCACGAACCTCGTAGGCGGTCTCGGGGGCAAGGTAGGAGAGCCCCATGCTCGAATAATAATAGGCGTAGGGCAGGGTCCAGGGCTGATCGGAACCGGCGGGGCGATAGGCCAGCTGCGTGATGAGGTAATAGTTTTGCCAGCCGCCGGTGGCGGGGGCCCGTTCCCAGGCGAAGGACGCGTCGACATCGGTGACCTTGACGGCTTTTAGGGCGCTGTCCGTCACCGCGGGCAGCGTGTCGACCGAGGTGAACCGGATGGTCGAGGAATCGAAATAGATCACTTTTCCACTGACCGCGTCATAGTGCCTGCCGCCGTAAAAGGTCATGCCGGGTGGCAGGATGCGGACATCCGAAAGATCCTCGCCGAGATAAACCAGGGCGCCGCCGAAGGCGCAGGCGCCGCTGGCGGCCAAGGCGAGACCCGAGTCGTCGATGGCCGGAATCGGATCGAGGTTCTCGTCGTAAATAACGCCCAGGTAGGAGAGCCGGGCGGGGTTTAGTCCAAATTGGGGCGAGTCGTAGTAGTAACCGTTGGATGGATACGGAAGGGTCTTTTCCGCCGAAAGGGACAGCGCGGAGCCTTCCAAATCGTATCGCTTCAGCGTGAAGGAGCGTGAGCCGTAGTCGTAATGCCAGTTGCGTGTGAAGGTATAGACGTGGCGGCCGTCCGCGGAGAGCATGCTCTGGTCGCAGGCCAGCGCGGGCAGCTCCAGGTCATAGGCGGTGCCGGCGGCGTTGAGCCGGGCGAGCGTGTGTTGGTTGCCAAGGATCCAGAGCCGTTCGTCGCCGGCGGGGCCGACGAATCGGATCGGGGCGGGTTCGCCGGCGAGGGCGGGCACCTGGACGACTCGTTTCAGCTCGAGCGATTCGGGATCGAACTCGCCGATGCTGTTTCCGGATGCCGGGACGTATAAGGGGGATCCGGGGGCAGGGCAGGACGGGAGCAGCGAGCTGGTGAAGGGAAGCGTGGTCGAGGGAACGGATACGCAGCGGAGGATCTGCTCCGATTCCGTGTCGACGGTGAAGAGGAGTCGTTCGACGGCTCCTTTGATGACGACCGACGGGCCGATCGCGAGCAGTCGGGCGAAACCCGGGCGCACGACGGCTTGATTGAAGGCGGGGGCCTGGACGCGGAATTTAAGGGTGATCGGGACCGATCCGTCGGACGTGACCAGCCATACAACGGTGTCATGATCGCCACCGGCCAAGGATTGGGCGTCGACCGAAAATTCGGCCACGCCGGGCCCCGCGCCGGATCCGGAGCGCACGGAAATCCACGGGACCTCGCTGACGATTTTCCATGTCGTGTCGGCGGCGGAGGTGACGATCGGAAGCGAAAAGTCGCGTCGACGGGCTCCGGCGACGGTCGCGATCTCGCAGGGCTGGTTCTCCACGCGGGCCGCGGAAACCGAGAAACTTTGAACGGTGCCGGTCACGAGGCGATCGCCATAGACCGCGTCAACGCGCCAGTAGTAGATTTTGCCGGCGGCCAGCGCGGTGGAGAGATCAAGCGACGCCTGATCCGATTCGCCAAGCAGGTGGGAGGCGGAGGTGGTGTCGTCGGTCAGATCGGAGGCCGTGGTGGAAAGATAAACCCGGTAGTGCGCGGCGCCGGGGAGCGCATACCAGGAAAGCGCGGCCGGCGGCGCGGTCATCTGGCCGTCGACGGGGACCCGGGCCTGATTGGACGCTTGGGCGGCGAAGGCGGCGGGCAGAAAATGGACCCGGGGCAACATGATGCCGTAGTCTCCCTGAACGGCGATCAGATCCAGGCCGTCTTCAGAAAGCCCCACGATGGTCGGGTCGTTATACTCGCCCGGGAGCTTGAGCGAGGAGGAGGACAGGGATTCTCCCGTATCGAGACATTGGACGCCGTAAGCCCCGGCGGCGATGTTTCCACGCGAGAGGAGCGTGGCGTAGGAGGACTTGCCCGACAGGGCCGTCGGCGGCTCCGATGTCGCGTCGAACACGAAGGGCGGGGAGATGGCGTAGCTCGCGCCTGATCGCAGCAGGGTGCGGGCGGACGATTCGCTCCACTGATCGGTCGCTGCGTAGTAGCTCAGATCTTGAAGAAACTGGGGCGATCCGAGCGTGGTTTGAACCAAGCCGGCGGCGTCGAGGGAGAGCCTGCGCAGCCAGACGGACGAGGTGTAATAGGATGTCCGCCGGCGTTCGCGGATCCACGTCTCGTCTCGCGTGGGATGAATCGCAAGGTCGTCGATCGTGGTCGTTTGTTCCGCCGCCGGGAGGGTGTAGGACTGTAACAAGGCGCCGGATACGGCCGATACGACGTCGATGGTGCTCTGATAATGTTTCGGGTAGTAGTAGGAATAGGCGCCGTCCGCGGAGTTGAGGGCGGAGCCGTAGCGAACAAAGTAAAGTTTGCCGGCTTTTTCCCCCGCGAAGACCCGTTGTGCCGCCAATGCGGTCAACGGCGGCAGGGACAGCGGGCCAAGCGAGGCGAGATCGACGGGTGAGAGGCGGAACAGCAGCGGGCACCCGGAGATAAAAACGCGCAGCTGGGTTTGGTCTTCCGAAAAGGACAATACGCGGCCTCCGTCGCTGCTGAACGTGATGCCGGGCGGAGGCGCGAGACGGGCGCTGGCGAGCAGGTGCTGGGTGCGGGCATCGAGCATCAGGACGGCGTCCTGGTAGAGCGCGTATATCCTGGTCTTGTCCGCTGAAAGGAGCGTCTTGGGCGAGCGGTAGGCGGCGAAGCAGCGCCGGTTGACGGTCAGTGTCGAGGTGTGCGTGGCGGTGCGGACGGTGATCTTGGCGGTGGCTTCGATCCCGTTATCATAGTAACAGTAAACCCGAAGGACACGGCGTTCGGCGTTGATGTTGGCGCCCAGCCACGAGGTGTTGTTGTTGATGTTCAGCGAGCCGGGTATGAACGCCGGATCGTCGCTTTTCAGCGCGACATCGACCATGCTGTAGTATTGGCCGAAAAACGTGGCGATATCGATGCTGTTGGCCTCCAAGGAGAAAGCTTGGGCGCGCAACTCGCCATGCAGGCCAAGGACGAGGGCGATCAGGGCCAGGCTTCGGTTCAAAAAGGTGCGGAAACGCGGATGCACCAGAGAGAGAAGGGGGTGCGTAATTACGCCTAGCAAGCATGGAGTCGGCGGCGCTCATCATAAGCGGAGGAAATTAGAAGCCCGCGGCCTTTTGGGCCGCGGGCTTCTTTGCGTGGCAGGCTGGGCCTGCGTCGCGCGGGGGATGCACCACACATCCCCCGCGCGCGGCCGCGTCACCACGACGGGGCCGGAGTCGCCGATGCGACGAAAGCGCTTCTGCGCTTCCGCTGCTTCGGACGGCTCAGCGCAGGAAGGCTTCGTGCAGGCCGCCGTCGACGGTCACGATCTGACCGGTCGTCTTGCTGAGGCGCTGCGTGACGAGGAGGAAGTAGGCCTCGGCCTGGTCGGCCGGGGTGATCGGGGCCTTGGTCAGGGTCCGGTCCGCGTAGAACTGGGCCAGCTTCTTGACCAGGCTCTCGGTCGCCTCGTCGTCGGTGTAGGGAATGGCGTATTTCGCGAGCGAACCGATGACGCGGTCGCGCGGGAACATGGCCGAACCCTGCACGACGGTCGCGGGGGCGACGCCGTTGACGCGCACCAGGGGCGAGAGCTCGATGGCGAGCTCGCGGACGAGGTGGTTGGCGGCGGCCTTCGAGGTGTCGTAGGCGAGCGAGCCCTTCTTCGCGACGGCGGCGTTGGCGGAGGTGGTCAACACGAGGTTGCCGCGCAGGCCCTGTTGTTTCCAGGTCTTGAAGGCCTCGTCGGCGACGAAGTAGCTGCCGGTGACGTTGATGTTGAAGGTGAGCGCCCACTTGTCGTCGGGGATGTGGCCGGTGGTGTCGGAGGGGACGAAGATGCCGGCGGTGACGCAGATGGAGTCGAAGCCGCCGTAGGCGAGCGCGACCTGGTCGAGCATGGCGCGGATGGAGGCGCGGTCGGTGATGTTGGCGGCGAGGCCGATGGCGGGGCCGCAGTTCGACACGCCGGTGCCTGCGACGCCGATGCCGAGGCCGAGCTTTTTGGTGAGCTCGGCGGCGGTGGCTTCGGCGGCGTCCTTGTTGAGGTCGACGCACACGATGTGGGCGCCTTCCTTGGCGAGGCGGTGGGCGGTCTCCTTGCCGATGCCGGAGCCGGCGCCGATGACGAGGATGACCTGGCGGGCGAGCTCCTTCTCGGCGGGCATGCGCTGGAGCTTGGCCTCCTCGAGCAGCCAATACTCGATGTCGAAGGCCTCCTGCTGCGGGAGGGCGATGTATTTGTCGATCGCCTCGGCGCCGCGCATGACCTCGACCGCGCAGTTGTAGAACTCGGCGGTGACGCGGGACTCGGACTTGTCCTTGCCCCAGGCGATCATGCCGAGACCGGGGATGAGGACGACGGTCGGGTTCGGGTCGCGCATCGCGGGCGAGTTGGCGCGGCGGCAGACGTTGTAGTAGGCGGTGTAGTCGACGCGGTATTGGTCGAGCGCGGCGGCGAGCTTCAGCTTTAGCGCGGCGGTGTCCTCGGACTGGGGATTCCAATCGACGTAGAGGGGCTTGATCTTGGTGCGGAGGAAGTGGTCGGGGCAGGAGGTGCCGAGCGCGGCGAGGCGCGGGGCCTCGGCGGAGTTGACGAAGCGGAGGATTTTCTCGTCGTCTTGGATGGTGCCGATGAAGCGCTTCTGCTGGGAGACCTGGCCGCGGAGCCAGGGGAGGATGGCGGCGAGGGTGGCGCGGCGCTGGGCCTCGGGGAGGGTCTGATACTTTTGGCCGCCGAAGGCTTTGGCGTCGCCGCCCTTGGCCTGGTATTTCGCCTCGATGTAGGCGGAGGCTTTCTCGATGCAGTCGAGAGTCCAGGTGTAGCAGGCCTTCTCGTCGTCGGCCCAGGAGATGAAGCCGTGCTGGCCCATCATGATGGCGCGGACGGAGGGTTGCTCGCGGGAGATCTTTTGCATCGCGAGACCGAGCTCGAAGCCGGGGCGCATCCACGGCACGTAGGCCATCTGGCCGCCGAAGATCTCCTGGGTGAGTTCCTGGCAACGCGCGGACGCAGCGATGGCGATGATCGCGTTCGGGTGCATGTGATCGACGAACTTGCCCGGCAGGAAGCTGTGCAGGGGCGTGTCGATCGAGGAGGCGCGGGGGTTGAGGTTGAAGGTGGCGTGGGCCTGCATGGCGACCATCGCGTCCTCGGCCTGGCTCTTCAGGCCTTTCTCGGGGTTGGCGTTGTAGACGCCTTGGAGGGCGAGGAGTTTTTCCTGATAGAGGGAGGAGAAGAATTCGCGGCCGGCGGTGCGAAGGTCGCCGCCGGAGCCTTTCACCCAGAGGACCTCGACGGGCTGGCCGGTGATGGGGTCCTTTTCGGTCAACTTGGAGGAGGTGTTTCCGCCGCCGGTGTTGGTGATGCGCTGGTCGGAGCCCAGGATGTTGGAGCGGTAGACGAGGCGACCGACGGGATCGAGGGACGCGGCTTTGGCGTCGTCCCAGCTGTAGTTGACGTATTGATACTTGGACATGTGGGAAAGGGGAGGAGGGAGATTCGGAGGCCGGATTTTTTGGCCACAAAAAGCGCAAAAGATCGGAGCGCGAAGGTGGCCGGAGCGGCGCCTATAGGCGCGCGGGAGGTTGTCGGGTTTAGGCGAAGAGCAAGGAATGCGGGGCTTCTCGCTGGGTTTTTCCTAAAGGCGGTTAGTTTGGCTAATGTAGAAAGGGGCCGAAGAAGCCGCCCTCGGTCAGGAGGGCGGCGAATGGAATTAGTTTTTGCGCCTATTTGTGCTTTTTGTGGCCAATCCTTCCGCGGGTTGCGGCTCAGCGCTTGGAGAGGACGGTCTTCTCGTAGGCGGCGATCTCGGTCATGAAGTCGAGGCCGGCGGGGGTGTCGTGGCGGCGGCAGAATTCGTCCCAGACCGGGCCGAGCGGAAGGGCGCGGCTTTCCTCGAAGAGGGCGAGGCGGAGGGCGTGGTCGCCGGACTTCTCGGCGGCGCGGAGCCGGGCGGCGGGTTCGAGGAGGGCGGCGAGGAGGGACTTCTGCGCGGCGCGGGTGCCGATGACCCAGGCGGCGATGCGGTTGATGGAGGCGTCGAAGTAGTCGAGGCCGATGGCGGTGCGGCCGAGGAAGCCGCCGCGGACGAGTTCCTCGAAGATGGCGCGGGTGGGGTCGTCGGCGGTGACGACGTGGTCGGAGTCCCAGCGCACGCCGCGGCTCACGTGGAGGAGGAGGGCGGGGGCGAACTGGAGGACGGAGGAGATCTTGTCGGCGAGCGACTCGGTGGGATGGAAATGGCCGGCGTCGAGGCAGTAGGCGACCTCGCCGCGCTTGAGGGCGTAGCCGAGGTAGAACTCGTGCGAGCCGACGGTGTAGGACTCGGCGCCGATGCCGAAGAGCTTGGATTCGACGGCGTCGAGGTGGTGCTTGGCGTTGAGTTTTTCGGCGAAGACCTGGTCGAGCGACTCGGCGAGGCGGGCGCGGGGGGCGGCGCGGTCGAAGGGCGTGTCCTTGGAGCCGTCCGGTATCCAGACATTGGTGACGGTGCGGGTGCCCATCTTTTTGCCGAAGTGGGCGCCGATGCGGCGCGAGGCGGCGCAGTGATCTATCCAGAACCGGCGGATGGCCTTGTCGGGGTGCGACAGGGTGGCCTCGGCGGACTTCGGGTGGGAGAAGTTGGAGGGGTTGAAATCGAGGCCGTGGAGCTTGCGGTCCTGCGCCCAGTCGACCCAGGAGGCGAAGTGCTTGGGCTCGATGGCGTCGCGGTCCACGGGCTTGCCGGCGAAGTCGGCGTAGATGGCGTGGAGGTTCAGGCGATGGCGGCCGGGGAGGAGCTTGTAGACGAGATCGAGGTCGGCGCGGAGCTGGTCGATCGTGCGGGCCTTGCCGGGGTAGTTGCCCGTGGCCTGGATGCCGCCGCCGGAAAGGGTGGCGTCGGCCTTCTCGAAGCCGCCGACGTCGTCGCCCTGCCAGCAGTGGAGGGAGATCGGGGTCGCGGCGAGGGTCGCGAGGGCGGCCTCGACGTCGATGCCGAGGGCGGCGTAGGTCTCGCGCGCGGCGGCGAAGGCGGCGGAGTTTGAACGGGCTTTTTTGGCAGAGGGCATGGAAGGGGAAAGGGAAGGTTGTTTGGGAGAATTTGGTAGATTTCGAGCAATTTGTCGCAAAAAGTGGGCAGCCGAAGGCTGCATAACACGCCGGCGGGATTTAGTCGTTTTTGGACAGCCAGTTACCCGCGTCGCACAGCGGCGGCGGGGGGGGCGGGGCCTCGGACGGCGGGACGGGGTGCCGCGACCGTTGGTTCAGCCGAGGAAGGCGAGGCGCTCGTGGCGGGCGCCGAGGATGGCGTCGGCGGGGGTGCCGAGCCAGCGGTCGAGGACGGTGGCGTAGACGGAGCGGAAATCGGTGGAGAAGGTGAGGTCGGCGTTTTTCTCGATCTCGAGGCTGGGGGCGCTGCCGTGGAGGGAGCCGTGGATCCGGCGGCCCATGACGAAGAGCGGGGCGGCGGTGCCGTGGTCGGTGCCGGCGGAGAGGTTCTCGTTGGGGCGGCGGCCGAACTCGGAGAAGGTCATGGTGAGGACCTGGTCGTCGAGTTTGCGGGCGGTGAGGTCCTTCTGGAAGGCGGCGAGGCCCTCGGAGAGCTGGCGGAGGAGGTTGGCGTGGGAGTTGAGCTGGCCGGCGTGGGTGTCGAAGCCGCCGAGGCTGACGAAGTAGACTCGGGTGGACAGGCCGGCGGCGATGAGGCCGGCGATGTTGCGGAGTGACTGGGCGAAGTTGCCCCCGGGATAGGCGGACTCGGGCTTGTTGGAGTCGATGATCGCCTGTATCCTCTTTTCGGCGACGAGCGAGTCCATGAGGGTGGCGCGGAGGAAGGCGTGGTTGGCCTGCTCCTCGTGGTCGTGGCCGGGGTGGGCGGCGAGGCCGGCGTCGGGGCGGGAGGCGAGGCGCTCGAGGAGGGCGACCTCCTCGCGGCCGGCGCGGCCGGAGCGGGCGCCGAGGGTGAGACCGTAGGTGTTGTGGGGCAGGCCGCCGCCGAAGGACTGCGGGACCTCGGCGTTGATGTGGATGGCGTCGGGCTCCTTGTCGGCGGCGAAGGCGGGGAGGTCGGGTCCGGCGCAGGCGTTGTCGAGGAAGCGGCCGATCCAGCCGGTGGAGAGCGATTCGTCGGACGCGGAGGCGGTCTCCCAGATCTCGGTGGAGCGGAAGTGCGAGCGGTTCGGGTTGGGGTAGCCGACGTTTTGGACGATGCCGAGGCGGCCGTCCTGGAGGAGCGCGTGGCAGGCGGCGAGGGAGGGGTGCAGGCCGAGGCGCTCGTCGAGGCGGAGAACGTCCTTTTCCTTGAGGGCGAGGGTGGGGCGCAGGGCGTGGTAGGCGGGGTCGGCGTAGGGGACGACGGTGTTGAGGCCGTCGTTGCCGCCGGCGAGCTGGACGAGGACGAGGATGCGGCGGTCCTTTTCGGGGCGTGGCGCGGCGAGGGTGCTTTGGACGAGGAACTGCGGGGCGAAGCGGCTGAAGGCGAGCAGGCCCACGCCCTTGGCGCCCAGTTGAAGGAATTCGCGACGGGTGGAGGGGAGAAGGGGGCTCATGGGGTGGGCGGTTGCGAAAGGGGACGGTGCGAACGAGAAGGGCGGGACGGGGGCGAGCGGGGACGTATCAGCAGAGTTGATACTCGGGGGACTGGAGCACGGTGATGGCGGCGCGGCGGGCGCGGTCCTCGAAGGCGGCGGGGTCGGGCGCGGCGGCGAGGTAGTCGACGAGGGCGGAGCGGTAGCCCTCGTCGACGCGGCCGGGCAGGAAGTAGTCGCAGAGGCGGTCGGCGATGCCGCGGGGACCGAGAGTGACGAAGGCCTGGATGCGCTCGTCGTCGACGGTGAAGCGGTGGCGGCCGGCGTCGCGCGCCACCTCGAGCTCGAACTTTTCGTCGGCGTTGAGGCGGTCCTGGTCGAGCGGCGAGCAGAGGGTCTGGGCGAGCTGGCGGCGGGCGGCGAGGGTGGACGAGTTGATCCAGAGGCGGCCGCCGACCCAGCCGCGGACGTTGGGCGGCTGGAACATCTGCTGGCCCATCTGGCGGAGAGGCTGGAGGGTGGTGCGCTCGAGCGGGATGACGTCGAGGCCGAGGTCCTGGACGAGCCCGAGGTAGTAGTGGAGGGGGCTCTTGATGAAGTGGGCGCGGTAGTCGGGGTGGTAGAAGACCAGTGAACCGAAGAAACGCAGACAGAGCTCGCGGAGCTGGAAGCCGGAGGCGCGCCAGGCCTCGCCGAGGGGCGCGAAGAAATCCTGCGGGAGGATCTGGTCGGTGAGGTAGAAGCGCGCCATCTCGCGCGGGAGAAAAGTGGCGGCGGCGGGCTGGGCGTAGGCGAGATCGATGACCTCGTCGCCGTTGAAGGGGCCGGTCTTGCCGAAGACTGTTTTCTCGCCGGTGTCGTGGTCGCGAGCGGCGAGGCGGAAGCCGTCCTGGAGGTTGTGGCGGTAGCCGGTGAAGGCGCGGGCGGCCTGCTTGATGTCGTCCTCGGTGTAGTTGCCCTCGCCGAGGGAGAAGAGCTCGAAGAGCTCGCGGGCGAAATTTTCGTTGGGCGCGCGCCGGGAGCTGCGGTTGAGATCGAGGTAGTCGATCATCGCGGGCGAGCGCGAGACGGCCTTGGCGAGGGCGGGCGCGGGGCCGGCGCCGCCGGAGCGAAGGATGTCGAGATGGCGGTGGATGAACTCGGCGCGGCGGACTTTTTCGAAGCTGACGACGTAGACGTCGGAGAGGAAGAGCAGCCACTTTTCGTAGGCGGCGCGGGCGGGGTCGACGGCGGCCTGGAGCCACTTGAAGGCGAGTTCGGCGGCGGCGAGGCGGTTGAGTTCGCGTTCCTCGCGCTCGAGTCCCTGGCGGTCTTCGGGGCCGGGGGCGGAGCGCTTGAGAGGCTGGATCTCCGCGATGCGCTCGTTGGCGCGGGTGAGGAAGACGGGGCGTTCCAGCGGGGGTGGCGTGGCGGGGAAGAGCCGCTCCAAGGTGGCGTCGAGGCCGTCTTGGACGGCGCGGGCGACCTCGTCGGGGCGGGCGGCCCAGCCGGCGCGGCGCAAGAGGTGGCGGGCGAGGTCGGCGTTCCACGCGGAGGCGGGCAGGGGCTTCCAAGCCTCCTGGGGGGCGAGCGAAGGGGCGGGCATGGGGTC